>Ga0193743_1001412_pt1 | contig 17910 bp, 16 predicted proteins | sample L2c2metaG_FD_143038 | JGI IMG/M metagenome (GOLD analysis project Ga0193743, IMG submission 143038) | Soil microbial communities from a riparian zone of the East river system, Colorado, United States - L2c2 | ecosystem: Environmental > Terrestrial > Soil > Riparian zone | place: USA: East River...
CGGGGTGCCGCCGAGCATGCCCAGCCCTGGCGCCCCTCCTGGCACGGCGCAGGCGGGACAGGCCGCGGGCAAGGGTTCGGAGCAGGCGATGCAGATGATGATGCAGATGGGCCAGATGGCGATGCAGCTCCCGCAGCAGCTCGGCCAAATGGTGACGCAGGCTCCGCAGCAGCTGATGCAGCAGGTGTCACAACCGCTGCAGCAGCTCACCTCGATGTTCGGGGGTAAGGGCGGCTCGGGCGGGGGACTGGGTGGCGCGAGCCCCTTCGCCGCGTTCTCCAACCACCCGTTGGCCGGCGGCTCTGGCGCGAGTGGCGGAGGCGGCATGGTGAAGGCCGCCTCCCTGCCAGGGGCGGGTGGTTCCGCGGCGCAAACTCCGATGATGTCGAAGCTGGTGGGGACCACCATGGGCGACGTTGCGGTGCGGCCTGCGGGCGCGGGCAGCATGGCTGTCGGCGGGGTCGCGCCGGTCGCGGCAGGGATGGGCGGCATGGGCGGCGGCATGATGGGCCACCGTGGTGAGGGCGGCGGAGGCCACACGGCCTCGCTGGCGCAGCCGCCCGCGCTCGACTACGACTTGGGTGATGAGGTTGACGATGATTGGTGAGTCGGGAGGTCTGCGCTGATGGGCGGCGACCTATTTCAGACACCGGAGAACATTTCCTGGGATCCCGCGTCGGTGGACATGCCGCCGATGCCGACGATTGCGCCAGGCGAGGACGCCATGAGCATGACGATCGCCGCCGTGCTGCCGACGTTGGCAGCTCCACTCGCTGCCAATGTGACAGCCCTGCAGGCGAAGGAGACGAACTTCTCCGGCAAGGTCACTTCCGCTCAGTCGGCGTACGACAGCGCCGACGGTCAGGGTGGCCAGGCGGTCGGTCAGCTGTCGAGCATGCTCGGTCAGGTCGGCCAGATGGCTCAGAAGGCTGGCGAGGCCGGTGGGGGCTCCGGTGGCGGATCCAGCATCTTCGGGTCGCTGATGGAGCAGGTGATGAAGGCCGCTCAGAGTGGCGGGTCGAGCGGCGGTGACTCGCAAGGAGCGGGTGCTCCGTCCGACCAGCCGCAGGCCGGGCAGCCTGCGCCTGCGCAGCCAGTCGCCGGCCAGGGCGCAGGCGGTCAAGCGGGTACGCCTGCCAGTGCCCCGCAACCGCAGTCGCGCGAGGGTGCGGACACTCGCCAGGAACCCGCCCCGCAGCACGACGACCGGGATGCCCGACAGCCCGCGGCGCCCGCCGAACGGCCTCCCGCGGAGGCTGCGGGACCCGGTGAGCGCCAGCACAATGCGGGTCCGGCGCCGGTGGCTCCGCCCGAGCATTCGAGGCGCGGCGACGACGATCTCGGGCGCAGGATGTAACGCGCACGCTCCCGTCCGACCCGACACGGGCGCATGCGGCGGCCGTCGCCCATTACCCTCATTACCGATGCATGCGTGTCGTGTAGTGAGAGTCAGCGATACGGAGGTGCGGGCATGAGTTCGCCTCCGCCACCGTGGGAGTCGCATCCGCCGTTGTCAGAAGACGGCTTCTACGAAGCCGATCCCGACGTGGACACCGGACCGGTGCACGTCGTGATACCCACGGACGAGGACATCGCCGGTGAGGATGCGCGCGCCGCGGAGTGGCCGCAGGCCTATCGTCCGCCCCCGGCCGAGGAGGACACCTTCGCAAGCCGGTTCACTGCGCCCCTGACGGTTAATCCACGCACGGTGCCGGTCAAGGCCGAGCGTGTTCGTCTCGGACCCATCGTCGCGGGCGTGGCCGGCGTGCTTGCCGTTGGGCTGGCGGTCTGGCTGTTCTGGCCGTCGTCGGACGCTGCGGAGTCGTCGAACACTGCGTCGACGCCGTCGACCACCGAGAAGCCGGTCGACACCGAAGCGCAGGCGAAGCTGCTGCGGCTCCTGCCGCCCGGTTATCCGTCGAATTCGTGCAAACAGGTCGATCCGCCGAAAGATGCGCTGGCGGAGGTCGATTGCACGCAGAACGCCGACACCGATGGCCCGCCGTCGGCCACCTACACGTTGGTGCAAGACAAGGCTGCACTGCAGGCCGCGTCCGACGTCGTCGTACGCGGCACCGACGTGGTGAATTGCCCAGGGAACATCCAGTCACCGGGACCGTGGCGACGCAACGCCACGCCGCAACAGGTCAGCGGCACACTGGTGTGCGGCCTGCAGGAGAGCCGACCCACCCTGGCGTGGACCGACGACATCGTCCTGCTGCTCGGCGTCGTACGAGCGGACGCCAAGGGGCCGACCCTCGACCAGCTCTACGCGTGGTGGTCAACTCACTCCTGACGACTCAGGAAGCGGGCGGCGGCGGCGCAATCGTGGTGGTGGGAGTAGCCGGCGTCCCCTGGCTGCCCGCGGGAAGCGGGGTGCCCTGGCTGCCCGCGGGCGGCGCAGGGTCCGCTGGCGCAACTGCGGGCGCCTCTTGCACACTGGCGGGCAGGGGAGCGCCCTCGGAGGCTGCAGCAGGCGTGCCCTGGCTACCGGCCGGAAGCGGCGTGCCCTGGCTGCCCGCGGGCAGCGGCGTTCCGGGTGTGCCTGCGGGAAGCGGTGTTCCGGAGCTGCCGGTGGGCAGTGGTGCGCCCGCGGGAAGCGGCACGCCCTCTGTGCCCGTCGCAGCCGGGGAGCTACCCGCCGGAGCGGGCGTTGCCGGGGTGGCCGCCGGAGCCGGCGAGGTCTGACCGCGCGCCGGAGCCGACGAATAGCCGGTTCCGCCCTGGCGTGCCTGCGGCGGGGGCTGCACCCAGACGAGCAGATCCTGGCCGCCGGCGTTGTACACGACGCTGTCCGGAGTCTCGCCCGTGACGTCGAAGTACACCTTGCCGGTGGTCTTCTCGCCAGGCGCGAGAGTGGACGGGTTGACGCCTTCTGGCGTGGCGACGCCGAACAGCGCCCGGTAGGTCTGCCCGCTCTTGGCCCGCGCATTGAGGTTCGACACGATCGGGGTGGCGCCGCCCTCGAGTGCCTCGTCGGTGGCGGTCGCTTCCCAGAGCGTGCCGGCCGCGGGGTAGGGGATCGGGTCCGAGCTGGTCTTGAGGTTGGTGATGGTCCAGCCCTGGACGACGTTGCCGTCGACCAGCTTCGCCTGGGAGCCGATGGTCGTGGTCGTGAGGTCCTCGGCAGACGCGATCGGCGCGCCGATGATGCCGACGGAACCCGCTGCGGCAAAGGCTGCGGCGGCTGCCAATGCGCTGGTGATCTTCACGTGAAATGCCCTCCTGAATCGTCCGACTCGCGGCATCCCCCCGACGGGAATGGTCACTATCAAGCGAAGCTAGCAGGTTGTGTGTAGCTCGTGGACCACCCATGTGCGGGTTCAGAATCACACCCGGAGAGCACCGGGGGCGGCCGCAACGTCGTCGCAGCTGGCAACGCGCGGGGGCACCCCGGCTTTCCGAGCGCCGGGGCGGGCGCGGCAAAAATCAGGCCGGGTTCAACTCCACGCCGGGCGGCACGACGACGGCGTCGTCGCGGCCGGGGACGGTCAGCACCGCCACGAACTTGTCGTTCTCCCTCCAGATGCTGGCCCGCAGCGTCTCGCCGGGGAACACCACGCCGGCGAACCGGGCGCTGCACGTGGGTCAAGCCGGTGCTCGACGTCGAGCACGTGCTCGTCACGGCTGGCACCGGCGCAGCTCCGATCGCGGCCAATCTTGAGAGCCAAGCCGACACTAGCAATCGATAGATGAATAGAGGCAGCGACCGGCGTCCGATTGCTAGATCTTACCGGCCGTGTTCTCGGGATGAGGTACATCGCTAGCGATCTTCGGGTCGTGGTGCGTTGCTCAACGGATCCAAGTTGCTGCACCACATCGATGGCAGATCAACGAGTTCCTTGATTCAAAAATGCGCTTACCTGCGATCGATCGCGACTCGGATGGAGATCCACGCTCGCGAGACAGTGGCTCGAGTGCCATAGCCGGGTTGATCTCCAGAATCTGTAGCTCAGAAGCGGCGCGAGCGTAAAATTGAGCAGGCGGCCGCTGGTGAAGATTCGCTTCAAGATCACAGATTGTCGCTTGACATAACATCCAGCAAAGCATACGTTCGTGTGATCTGCACCACATGTGCGGAGCCAGGTCCACCGGTGGAGGGTGGTGGCCAAGATGGCTTGGGACCGAAACGCGAGGGTCGGGGGGCCCAGTCCGGCAACGGACAGCGAATTGGGGGGTGAGCACTGATGATGGAGGACTTGGGAGGCGTCACGGGTGTCGTGATGGCGATCCGGCCGCGCTACCGAAGTCGAGGCCAATGCAGCTGCGGCTGGATCGGCAAACCGCACCTGCTGGCGTCGTCAGCGAGATTCGACGCGCTGGTCCATGCCGCACAGAGAGGCTGCGAACCAGCCGTTCCATTGGTTCAACCGGAGATCATCACAGCCGTGACGCCGCCGGGCATGCTCATGGTCGAATGCCCCGCAGGCTGCGGCGACACCTTTTCTGTGCCGGTTTCGATTACCGACCCGGTGGAAGACGGCGTGACGGAGTGCGATCGGTGCGCCCACTTCGTCGCCGTGGCACCAGAGCTGCACGACCTCATCTTCAACCATCTACTGAACTGCGCAGCGCTGCAGCGGATTGCAGCCGCCTCGTAGCTGGCAAAGCGGGGCTCCGGTGATCCTCGTGATCGACGGGCGCCGAGCGCCGACGGCATCAGGCCGGCGTCAGCTCCACGCCGGACAGCACGACGGCGTCGTCGCGGCCGGGCACGGTCAGCACCGCGACGAACCTGTCGTTGTCCTTCCAGATGCTGGCCTTGAGCGTCTCGCCGGGGAACACCACGCCTGCGAACCGGGCGCCGTAGGACCCCACCCGCGAGACGTCGCCATCGAGGAAGGTGTCGACAATGGTCTTGCACCCGATGCCGTACGAGCACAGGCCGTGCAGGATCGGCCTGGGAAAGCCTGCGGCGGAGGCGAACCCGGGATCGGAGTGCAGCGGGTTGCGGTCGCCGCACAGCCGGTACAGCAGCGCCTGCTGCGGCAGGATCGGCAGCGCCACTTCCGCGTCCGGTGCGCGGTCGGGTGGCTCGACGGACCCGGTCGGGCCGCGATCGCCGCCGAACCCGCCCTCGCCGCGGGCGAAGATCGACCGCTTCTGCGTCCAGAGGGGGGCGCCGTCCGGCGTGGTCACCGTGGTCTCGGACCAGATCACCGCGGCCTTGCCCTTGTCCCAGATCTCGGTGAAGCGGGTCACCGCCCGCCCCGTGCCCGATGGCGGGATCGGCCCGGGAACGGATATGGCCTCGCTGGCGTGCAGCACCTTGGACAGTTCGATGTCGATGCCGGGGTATTGCACCGTGGGCGGCTCGGTCGTGTGGAAGCCCTGCGCCACGCTGCCGAACGTCGGCAGCACCTGCGGGGTGTCGTCGAGGAGGTAGGCCAACTCACGCGGGTCCATCGGATCGGCGCCCGCGCCGATACCCAGGTGGTACAGCTGCACGTCGCTGCTGCTCCAGGAGAACTCGACCGGGTCGAGCTCGGCGCCGATTGCCTCGTCGAGATTGATCGGCATGCGCGTTACGCCCCCGGGTTGGCCGTCGGTGCCCCAGCGGCAGCCAGGTGCAGCGCCGCCAGGTAGCCGAACGTCATGGCCGGGCCGATGGTCCCGCCGGGGCCCGGATAGGTGTGACCCATCACGGGTGCGCTGACATTGCCCGCGGCATACAGGCCGTCGATGATCGAGCCGTCGTCGCGTAGCGCCCGCCCGTGCACGTCGGTGCGCACGCCGCCCTTCGTACCAAGGTCGCCGGGCACCATCTTGGCCGCGTAGTACGGCCCGTGGCTGATCTCGCCAAGGTTGGGGTTCGGCTTGTTGGTCGGGTCGCCGTAGTAGCGGTCGTACGCGCTCTCGCCGCGCTTGAAGTCCTCGTCGACACCCGTTCGTGCGAAGCCGTTGAACCGCGCGACCGTCGCCTTGAGCTCGTCGGCGGGCAGGCTCGTCTTCTCGGCCAGCTGCTCGAGCGTGTCAGCAACCACCACCACGCCGGAATCCAGCCACTTCTTCGGAATCCGTTGTCCCGCTTGCAGACCCGCGAAGATGTACCGGTCACGGTACTGCTGGTCGAACACCAGCCAGGCCGGCACGTTCTCGCCAGGTCCCGCACCCTGGCCGAACTCGCCGCCGTACATCCGGTGGCACGCCTCGACATAGGGCATCGACTCGTTCATGAACCGTTTGCCGCTCGTGTTCACGATGATCGAGCCGGGGGAGTTCCGCTCGGACAGCGCGAACCACGGCGCGCCGACCAGCGGGACCGTCGGACCCCACCAGGCATCCTCCATGATGTCGAGCGCAGCCCCGAGCTTCTCGGCGGCCAGGATGCCGTCGCCGGTGTTCGCCACCGCCCCCACGGTCCACTCGGTGGTGATCGGGGCGCGCTGGTACTTCACCCGCATCTGTTCGTTGTGCTCGAAGCCACCGCTGCCGAGGATCACTCCGCGGCGGGCCCGGATCAGCTGGGGCTCAGCCGATTCGGGCGCGTTGGTGTCACGTATATAGACGCCCCGCACGACGCCGTCCTCGATGTACAGGTCGGTCAGCGCGGCGTTCAGCTGGACGGGCACGCCGGCCTTCTGCAGGCCGACCCGCAGCGGCCCGATCAGTGCGCGGCCCATGCCGACGAGGTTCTTTCCGGTGACCTTGCCCCACGTCGCCCGCACGCCGACCTTGAGGCTGCGCAGCACACCACGCGGGTGGCGCTTGAGCTGGTTGAGCCGGACGTAGTCCTGCTGCATGACGACCATGTTCATCGGAACCTTGCCGTACGGCGGCTCCAGGCCAGGCAGATCGGCGCCCAGCTTGTTGGCGTTGAACGGCTTCGGCTCGATCGAGCGGCCGGTGGGCTTTCCGCCGGGTGCCTCCGGGTAGTAGTCGGAGTACCCCGGCACCCAGCACATCTTCAAGGGTGAGTGCTTCAAGACGAACGAGAGCATCTCCGGTCCGCGCTCGAGATAGGTGTCGATGCGCTCGGGTTCGACGACGTCGCCGATGATCGAATGCAGGTAGGTGCGGGCGGCTTCGGCGGTGTCCGTGACCCCGTCGCGTTTCAGAATCTCGTTGTTCGGGATCCACACGCCGCCCCCCGACCGCGCAGTGGAACCGCCGTAGTGCGGGGCTTTCTCGACGACTACTGTCGAGAGGCCCTGGTGGGCGGCAGTGAGGGCGGCCACCAGGCCCGCCCCGCCGCTTCCGACTACGACGACGTCGTACTCCTGTTCCGTCATGTAGAACACGTTATAGAATTGGCCGTCCGCGGGACAACCTGAGTACAACCCGCCCGGTCGAAGAAATGCGCGGCCAACGAAGGGAGATAGCGAAATGCTGTCCGTTGAGGTGCGTGATGAGCTGGCCGCCGAGCTGGCCCAGGCCGAGCGCAGCCGGGTGCCGATCAAGCCGCTGACCGACGCGAATCCCGACATCGACGTCGTCGATGCCTACGAGATTCAGCTGATCAACATCCGGCAGCGGGTCGCCGAGGGCGCCAGGGTCATCGGGCACAAGGTCGGCCTGTCGTCGGAGGCCATGCAGAAGATGATGAACGTCGACGAACCCGACTACGGTCACCTCCTCGATGAGATGGAGGTGTTCGAGGACGTCCCGGTCAAAGCCGGCCGCTTCCTCTATCCCCGCGTCGAGGTCGAGGTCGGGTTCATTCTGGCCGACGATCTACCCGGGGCCGGGTGCACCGAGGACGACGTGCTGGCCGCGACCGCTGCGTTCGCGCCGTCGATCGAGCTGATCGACACTCGGATCACCGACTGGAAGATCAAGTTGGGTGACACCATCGCCGACAACGCGTCGTCGGCGGGCTGGGTGCTGGGCAAGGCGCGGGTGTCCCCCAAGGACATCGACATCCGCAGCATCGACGCGGTGCTGACCCGCAACGGCGAGGTGGTCGCCGAGGGACGCAGCGACGCCGTGCTGGGCAATCCGGTGACGGCAGTGGCCTGGCTGGCCCGCAAGGTGGACGATTTCGGTGTGCGGCTGAAGGCCGGCGACATCGTGCTGCCCGGGTCTTGCACGCGTGCGATAGATGCACGTCCAGGCGACGATTTCGTAGCTGATTTCGACGGGCTAGGTTCAGTCCACCTGTCGTTCGAATAGGGAGTAACACATGCCGTCCAAAGCCTCAGTCGCGATCGTCGGGTCCGGCAACATCAGCACCGACCTGTTGTACAAATTGCTGCGGTCGGACTGGCTCGAGCCGCGCTGGATGATCGGCATCGATCCGGAGAGCGAAGGCCTCGCGCGGGCCCGCAAGCTGGGTCTGGAAACCAGCCACGAAGGCGTGGACTGGCTTCTGGCGCTGGACGAGAAGCCCGACCTGGTCTTCGAGGCCACCAGTGCTTACGTGCACCGCGACGCCGCGCCGCGGTACGCCGCGGCAGGCATCCGCGCCATCGACCTGACCCCGGCCGCCGTCGGTCCCGGGGTGATCCCGCCCGCCAACCTGCGCGAGCACCTCGACGCGCCGAACGTCAACATGGTCACCTGCGGTGGCCAGGCCACCATCCCCATGGTCTATGCGGTAAGTCGCGTCGTCGACGTGCCCTACGCCGAGATCGTGGCGTCGGTGTCCTCGGCGTCGGCAGGCCCCGGCACCCGCGCGAACATCGACGAGTTCACCAAGACCACCAGCAGGGGTGTCGAGGTCATCGGTGGTGCCAAGCGGGGCAAGGCGATCATCATCCTCAACCCGGCCGATCCGCCAATGATCATGCGCGACACCATCTTCTGCGCCATCCCCGAAGACGCCGACCAGGACGCGATCACCAAGTCGATCAAGGAGGTCGTCGCGCAGGTTCAGACCTACGTGCCCGGATACCGGTTGCTCAACGAGCCGCAGTTCGACCCGCCGTCGGTGCACTCGGGCGGCCAGGCGCTCGTCACCACATTCGTCGAAGTGGAGGGTGCGGGCGACTACCTGCCGCCCTACGCTGGAAATCTGGACATCATGACCGCCGCGGCCACCAAGGTGGGCGAGGAGATCGCGAAGGAACGGGCGTCAGTGTCCGAGGGAGCGCAGGCATGAGCGACATCTACTTCAACCCCATCTGGGACGTCCGGCTGACCGACACGTCGCTGCGCGACGGAAGCCACCACAAGCGTCACCAGTTCACCAAGGACGAGGTGCGGTCGATCGTGGCCGCGCTGGACACCGCGGGCGTGCCGGTCATCGAGGTCACCCACGGCGACGGGCTCGGCGGGTCGAGCTTCAACTACGGCTTCTCCAAGACCCCGGAGCAGGAGCTGATCAAGCTGGCCGCCGAGACGGCCAAGGAGTCCAAGATCGCGTTCCTGATGTTGCCGGGTCTCGGCACCAAGGACGACATCAAGGAGGCGCAGAGCAATGGCGGATCGATCTGCCGCATCGCCACCCACTGCACCGAGGCCGACGTGTCGATCCAGCACTTCGGGTTGGCCCGCGAACTCGGCCTGGAGACGGTCGGCTTCCTGATGATGGCTCACACCATCAGTCCGGAGAAGCTGGCCGCTCAGGCGCGCATCATGGCCGATGCCGGCTGTCAGTGCGTGTACGTCGTCGACTCGGCGGGCGCGCTGGTGCTCGAGGGCGTGGCCGATCGGGTCGCCGCGCTGGTGGCCGAGTTGGGCTCGGATGCTCAGGTTGGTTTTCATGGCCACGAGAACCTCGGCCTCGGCGTGGCCAACTCCGTGGAGGCGGTGCGCGCAGGCGCCAAACAGATCGACGGCAGCACCCGACGGTTCGGCGCTGGCGCGGGCAACGCGCCCGTCGAAGCGCTTATCGGCGTGTTCGACAAGATCGGCGTGAAGACCGGCATCGACTTCTTCGACATCGCCGACGCCGCCGAGGACGTCGTGCGGCCCGCCATGCCCGCCGAGTGCCTGCTCGACCGCAATGCACTGGTCATGGGCTACTCCGGCGTGTACTCCAGCTTCCTCAAGCACGCCATCCGCCAGTCGGAGCGCTACGGCGTGCCCGCACACAAGCTCCTGCACCGGGCCGGGCAGCGCAAGCTGATCGGCGGCCAGGAGGACCAGCTGATCGACATCGCGCTCGAGCTCAAGCGCGAGCAGGACGCCGCGGCCAGCTAGCTCGTCCAGCTGGCCCCAGCAACCCCGAGCGTGCATCGGGCGACGGCTGGCCGGCGTGGCCCGTCGTCAGATTCACAATCGGCGCAGTCGGATCGGGTTGGGGTGACCCACGCGCTGCAGGCCGCGGTCCAACAGCGGTGACTGCCCCAACGATTTTTCAGCGTCGGGGTTACCAAAGTGGCGTACCGGTAGTACCATCAGCGAAGTGAAATCCAGCGCTCTCGCCATTAGCTGACACAGATCGCTTGTTGGCCGAAAACGGGAGTGTTGTCCTTCACTGCTTTGCCACCGCGTCGGGTCGCAGAAGGAAAGTAATGATCAGAACCGTTTGCTGTTTCAGCAGTATTGGCATTGCCGCCGTCGGTGCGGGGGCGTTGCTGTTAACCCACGCCGGTCTGCTCACCGCTAACCCCGCACCTCGCGCCATTCCCGAGGTCCGGCCTGCGGCCTTCAGCTTCGCCGAGATCTATCCGTGGGTGGTTGCGCCGGGACCGTCGACCGGCAGCACTGGCGACGTCGCCTTGTCTGCCGCCGCTCTGACTGCCGCCGGTGGCGCCCTGCAGGTCGCAGGGCAAGGCGCCCTGCAGACCGTCAATCAATTGGGTCCGCTGGCCTTCGATCTCAACTCGGTACGAGCATTCAATGCCAGCCAGCCGCCGCCAGGTAGCAACACGGCCACGGGCAACTACACCAGCATGGACCAGTGGGTGACCGGGGTGGCCGGCCTGGCCAACAGCACCGGCGCGTTGGGCTTCACCGACAACCTCGCCGCGTGGGACCCCATCCTCGCCACGCACGCCGGCGTCCTTCAGACCGCCAACAACGTCGGCCCATTCTTCTTCAACCTCAACGTCCTCAAGGCCATCGGCTTCACCCAGGCCGCGGGCGGTGGTCTTCTGCCGATACCCAATGGTCTGAATGACAACTTCAGTGCCGTCGACATTGGCCGGTGGTCAGCCGGAATACCTGGAGTCATCACCAACACCGGCACCACGGGCTTCGTCACCTCGACCAACTTCACGGGTGGCCCGCCAAATGACTTCCGGATCGGCGGTCTGCACACCACGACGCAGGTTGGTCCGATGACGTTCGACTTCAACGTCTTGCCCTCCATCAGCGTCGGTCCGGGGGGCATCTCGTTCTCGCTGGCGCCCGACATGACCGCTGCCCCCACCCCGTTCGGGGGAATCACTCCGCCGACGCCCGGGGTGGTTCAGCCTGGTGGCGGGCTTCCGATTCCTGCGGCCGTACCCGTTAGTCCCCTTGCCGCGAGCCCCCTTGCCGTCAGTAGTTCGGCACCGGCGGCCATCGTTGACGAGACCGAGACGCCGAAGTCCGATACCTCCCGGGTCAGCGACCCGAAGCCAACGGTCGTGATACCTGGCGTCAACGGGGCTCCCCTCGCCAAGCCACCGACGGGTACATCCGGTGTGACCGCAGGCAATCTGTTCAAGCCGCTCACCGACCCGTTCAAGCCGATCACCGATGCGATCACCAATGGGATCGGCGCCATCACCGGCACCCGCCCCGGGACGACCAGTGGCACCGGCTCGCCCGGCGCCCCGTCTGGCACCGACTCGACCGGCGGACCCACTGGCGGCGCCGACTCTGGCGGCAACGAATCCGGAGAGGGTTAGGCCGGACGTTTCCGGCAACTCACTTGCACAGCTCGACGACCCTCGCGCTGGTCGCCTGGAGGTCATGGAGGCGCGCGACCTGGCCGGCGTCGCCATCGGTGGTCCCGGCCAATGCGTTGATCGCGAGGTCTTGAAGGTCGGTCGCGACTGAATGCAGTAATCCAGCCAACTCGGACGGAACTGCAGGACTCAGATTGTCGACGAGATGCTGGCTACCGACGGCCATCGCCAAGCGCGCGTTGGCCGCGACCGCCTGCACCGCGATCGGATCAGTGCCCATGTCGGCACGAGTTTGCAGCGCGACCGCGGTGCGGACCCGGCCGTAGGCATCGCACGCACGCCCCTTTGCCTCGGCGATCTGCTGCGCAGTTGGTGATGGAGGGGTATTGGACGGCGGGCGCGTCAGCGCCCAGATCGCAATCCCCAGCGCGACGATCGCGATCACCGTGGGTACGACGGTGGCCAAGCGCCACACGATGCGCGGTTTGGGATGGGCCGGTGCGTCATCTAAGTGTGGCTGCGCGTGCGCCGCCGGGCCATCTGGCTGCTCTTCGTCCGGCTCAGCGCTATGCGTCATGGTCAACGGATCGTATCCGCTGGTTTTGCCATGGGGCCGGCTTCCGGGCCAACGTAGCCGGGCTAACCAAGATTTCTGAAAACGCCGATTAGTACGGCGTGTCCTGCGCCGATGGCGAAGGATCGACGCTCCGCGGCGCCGGGCGAGTGTTTAGTCCGCGATCAAACGGCTAGGCCCTGGGCTGCGATGAAACCATCGCAGATCAAAGGAAGGCATTCGATGAATTCGAAGAAGACCACAATGACCGCCCGTCGCGGCCTGTACGGCGTCCTCGCCGGTGGCCTGCTGGGAGGCATCGCATCCGCCGCGATCGTCATGCCGAGCGCAAACGCCGCGCCGGACGAGTGCAGTGCCAGCGGGATGGCCACCACCCAGAGCTCGGTGTCGCTGTCGATGAGCACGTACCTGCAGACGCATCCCGACACCAACCAGGCGCTGACTGAGATCTCGAAGCAGTCGCCCGCCCAGGCCGAGGTGTCCTACCGGACCTACTTCGAGGGCAACCCGAAGGTGGCTGACGAGCTCAAGGTGATTCAGCAGCCCGTCACCGAGCTGGCCACGCAGTGCGATAACCAGGTGTCGCCGAACGCGGTGACCGACGCACTGAAGTCGATCTAACGGACGAGCTCCACTGACAGACAACGGAGGCAAGATGGGGCGGTGACTTCGGCCCCGGCGCGACCGACCGAGCACAAGCGACGCGTCGGTTCCCTCGAGATCTTGCTGTTGAGCCTCATCGCGCTGGCGGTTTCCGCCGGCGCGATGAGTGCGTTCGTGGCCGGTGATCCGGACCTGAGCACGGCGGCGACGGTGTTCTGCGGCGTGTTCGTCCAGGCACTGCCGTTCCTGGTGCTCGGCGTCGTCGTCAGCGGGATGATCGCCGCGTTCGTCAGCGCAGAGCGGTTGTCGCGATGGTTGCCGCGCAGGCCCGCGTTGGCCGTCGCCCTCGCCGGCGTCGGCGGCGCCGCGCTGCCTGGCTGCGAGTGCGGTTCCGTTCCCGTGGCGCGACGACTCTTCGGCCCCGGCACGAACGGGGCGGCCGCGCTCACGTTCATGCTGTCGGCGCCCGCGATCAACCCCGTCGTGCTGGTCGCCACCGCCGTGGCGTTTCCCGGCCAGCCCGCGCTGGTGCTGGCGCGGTGCCTGGCCTCACTGGCCACCGCGGTCGTGATGGGCCTGTTGTGGTCGCGCTTCGGGCGCGACGTATGGGTGACCCGCGATCTTCCCGAGCCGCCCGCCGAGGGGTCTTCCCGGTGGACCGTCTTCACCGAGGCGGCGCGGCACGACTTCCTGCAGGCCGCGTCCTACCTCGTGGTGGGGGCCGCCGCCGCTGCGGCGATGCGAGTGTTGGTCCCCGCGTGGGTGTTCGAGCACCTCGCCGGCAATCTCGTCGTCGGGGTGGTGACGATGGGGCTGCTGGCCGTGGTGCTTGCGCTCTGCTCGGAGGCCGACGCGTTCGTTGCGGCCAGCCTGACGATGCTTCCGCTGGTGCCGCGGTTGGTGTTCCTGGTCGTCGGGCCCGCGTTCGACGTGAAGCTCGCGGCCATGCAGGCAGGCATGTTCGGGCGCCCGTTCGCGGTGCGGTTCGGCCCCGTCACGTTCGTGGTGGCCACGGTGATCGCGACGGCCGTGGGGCTGGCGTTGCTGGGCGGCGGCACGTGAGCCGGGGTACTCAGAACCTCGTCCTGCTGCTGGTTGGGCTGAGCACCGCGGTGATGCTCGTCAAGGGCACCTACCTGAACTACGTGAAACCTGGACTGCTGCCTTGGCTGATCGCGGCCGCGGCGGTGCTCGTCGTCCTCGGTCTGGTGGCCGTCGTGCGCGACCTGCGGCAGGCGGCAGCCGAGCCCGAACACGATGAGCACGGTCATCGGCATCAGCCGTGGCTGGCGTGGCTGCTTCTCGTTCCGATCGCGATGGTGGCGTTCGTGGTGCCGCCGCCCCTTGACGCCCGCGGCGCCAGCCCGCAGGCCGCGGTCAGCACACCGCACCGCAGGCCCTTCCCGCCACTGCCGCCCGGCCCCGCACCCGTGGTGTCGCTGCCCGAGACGGTGATGCGGGCGGCCGCCGACTCCACCAACTCGCTGGACGGCAGGTCGATCACCCTGACCGGTTTCACGATGCACCACAGCAAGGGCGTCGACCTGGGCAGGGTCGTCATCGTGTGCTGCGCGGCCGACGCGCAACTCGCCCGCGTCCACCTCACCGGTCCTGGCGCGACGGCGGCGACCGGCTTTCCCGATGACACCTGGCTGCAGATCCTTGGCGAGATCGTCCCTGGGTCGGCGCAGGCGGCCGACGGCTTCATCCCGACGATGGCGGTCGCGAGCGTGACCCACATCGACAAGCCGGCCAACACCTACGCGTACTAACCATGTTTGGATGACGCCCGTGAGCACCTTTCCCGGCTTCGCCGACGAGGGCTTCGGACCGGTCGCCGACGCGTTCGTCGAGAATTTCCGCCGGGGCAGCGAGATGGGCGCGGGGTGCGCCGTGTACCACGACGGCCGACTGGTCGTCGACCTGTACGGCGGCACCGCCGACGCTGCTACGTCGACACCGTGGACGGCCGACACCCTGACGATCGGCTTCTCCGTATCCAAGGGCTTGATGGCGCTATGCGGCTACCTGGCCCAGCAGCGCGGACTCCTGGACTTCGACGCTCCGGTCGCCACGGTGTGGCCGGAATTCGCCGGGAACGGCAAGCGGGACATCGTGATTCGCGACGTGTTCTCGCACCGGGCCGGACTGATGGCCCTCGATGCGGTGCTGACCCTGGATGACGTCCTGAACTGGGAGCCCGTGATCCGGGCCATCGAGGCGCAGCGACCGCTGTGGACGCCGGGCACGGCGTACTCCTACCACGCGCTGACCTTCGGATGGCTCACCGGCGAGATCCTTCGCCGTGCCACGGGCAAGATGCCGAGTGCGCTGCTGGCCGACTACCTCGCCGACGACCTCGGTGTGAACGCCTGGATAGGGCTGCCCGCCGACGAGCAGCACCGGGTGGCCCGGATGCATGCCCCTCGCTCGAGGATCCGGCGCACCGCCTACCGCGTGCTGCCGAAGATCCTGCAGCGAATCGGCAGGGCGACCGCGGTGCGGGCAGTCACGATGGGGGCAGCGTTTCCCTTCTCGTTGATCGACGGCTGCGCGGGCGATTTCAACACCCCCGCGGTGCATTCCGCCCAGATCCCCGCGGCCAATGCCATTCTCGACGCTCGAGCGCTGGCGACCATCTACGCCGCGGCGGTGTCCTCGGTGAACGATGTGCAACTGCTGACGGACGATTCGATCGCCGATGCCGTCAAGGTGCGTTCCGCGGGCCCCGGATGGCACGCGGCACTCAATCCGCCTGGCATCCGCTTCTCGACCGGATTCCTTGTCAACGGCATCCCGTACCGACCACTGCTGTCGGACTCGTCGTTCGGCCACGACGGTGCGAGCGGCAGCCTCGGCTTTGCCGACGCCGAGAGCCGGACCGGCTTCGGGTACGTCAACAACCTGATCGGCGGGGGGCGCGATCGACGCGCCAACGACCTGACCGCTGCGCTCCGGCGCTGCCTGGATCACTAGCCGTCGGACCGGGCGGGCACTATTGCGGCATGGCGACCCGCGATCAGGCCCAGGCGATCCTCGAGCAGTTGGCAGGACCGCAGGCCGTGCTGCGCGACGACCAGTGGGTGGCGATCGAAGCCCTGGTCGTGCAGCGGCGCCGCGCGCTTGTCGTGCAGCGCACCGGCTGGGGCAAGTCGGCGGTCTACTTCATCGCCGCCAAACTGCTGCGCGCCACCGGTCACGGGCCCACGGTGATCGTGTCGCCGCTGCTGGCTTTGATGCGCAACCAGGTGGCTGCCGCCGAGCGGGCGGGCGTCCACGCGGCCACCATCAACTCGAGCAACGTCGCCGACTGGGCCGAGATCCACGAACGGGTGCGCCACGGTGATCTCGACGTCCTGCTGGTCAGCCCGGAACGGCTGAACAACCCCGACTTTCGCGATCAGGTGCTGCCCGCGCTGGCGCACGACGCCGGTCTGGTGGTGGTCGACGAGGCGCACTGCGTATCGGACTGGGGTCACGACTTCCGGCCGGACTACCGGCGCATCCGCACGCTGATCGCCGAACTCGGCGCGAACGTCCCGGTGCTGGCCACCACCGCCACCGCCAACGACCGCGTGGTCGACGACGTGGCCACCCAACTCGGCGTGGGCGGCGGCGAGACTCTCGTACTGCGTGGCGGGCTGGATCGCGAGTCGCTGCGGCTGTCCGTGGTGAAGGCGGGCAATCCGGCGCAACGTGCGGCATGGCTTGCCGCACATATCGATTCGTTTCCGGGTTCGGGCATCGTCTACACGCTGACCGTCGCGCAGGCACACGACGTCGCGGCGCTGCTGCGCGAGCAGGGTCACGCGATAGCGGCCTACACGGGTTCGACCGAGACGGCCGAGCGTGAACAACTCGAGGGCGACTTGCTCGCCAACCGGGTCAAGGCTCTGATCGCCACGTCGGCGTTGGGCATGGGATTCGACAAGCCCGACCTCGGATTCGTCGTCCATCTGGGTGCCCCTTCCTCACCCATCGCCTACTACCAGCAGGTCGGCCGCGCCGGCCGATCGACGGCCAGCGCCGAGGTGGTGTTGTTGCCCGGCCGCGAGGATCAGGACGTGTGGCGCTACTTCTCATCCGTCGCGTTCCCGTCGGAATTGATGGTGCGCAACGTCATTCACGCGCTCGAGCTCGACCGCCCGCAGTCCACACCGGCGCTGGAGCCGCTGGTGGACCTGGGCCGGACCCGGCTGGAGATGGTGCTCAAGGTGCTCGACGTCGACGGGGCGGTGCGGCGCGTCAAGGGCGGTTGGGTCGGCACCGGCGAGCCATGGGAGTACGACGAGGCGCGGTACCGCAAGCTCGACGAGGCCCGTAAGCGCGAGCAGCAGGCCATGCTCGACTATCAGGCCACCGACGGCTGCCGGATGGCCTTCCTGCGGGGCCAACTCGACGATCCCGAGCTCGAAGACGGCGAGCGCTGCGGTCGCTGCGACAACTGCACCGGATCCCGTTACGACGCCGAGGTGGACGCGACGGCGGCCGAGGACACCCGGCAGCGCCTGATGCGTCCGGGCGTGGAGATCACGCCGCGCAAGCAGTGGCCGTCGGGTCTGGCCAAGCTCGGCGTCGACCTCAGCGGACGCATCGGCGACGGGCCATCTCCCGGGCGGGTCATCGGCAGGCTGACCGACCTGGGCTGGGGTGCCCGGTTGCGGCGTCTGCTCGACGAACCCGACGGCGAGGTGTCCGATGACGTGGTGCTGGCCGCCGTGAAGGTGCTGGCGTCCTGGGAGTGGGCGACGCGGCCCACCGCGGTGCTCGCGCTCGACTCGGACCGTCACCCGAAGCTGATCGCGTCGCTGGCGCGCGAACTCGCCAGACTCGGCAAGCTCACCGACCTCGGCACGCTGCAGTATGCACCGGAACGCCGGCCCGTGACCGCCGCCAATTCGGCCTATCGGGTCGCCGCACTGCACGGTTCGTGGCTGCCGCCGGATCCGGCCGTGATCGCCACGGCCGGTGGTCCGGTGCTCCTGGTCGACGACGTCACCGACACCGGTTGGA
>Ga0193743_1001413_pt1 | contig 17909 bp, 36 predicted proteins | sample L2c2metaG_FD_143038 | JGI IMG/M metagenome (GOLD analysis project Ga0193743, IMG submission 143038) | Soil microbial communities from a riparian zone of the East river system, Colorado, United States - L2c2 | ecosystem: Environmental > Terrestrial > Soil > Riparian zone | place: USA: East River...
CTCCCCCGCCGTACCCCCTACGTTCTCTTTTTGTTCCCCCCCTGCCACCCCTCGATCCACCCCTAGACCATTGAATCAATTGGCTTTTCTCGATCGATCGTCGATCGTTCTTTTTTTGCGTTGTGTCGTGCTTAACGTGAACGTTGAGAGATCATAACCAGAACATTGTGCCTGGTAGCCATGCCATGCCCTGATTCGCCGCTATGGTGGATGGGTTCCAGCTGATGAGGGATGAGCTATGGCTGATGCGCCTTGCCATGGTCCGGCATGCCCTATGCCATGGTGTGCCCTAATGCATGCCCTGCCCTTAACCCTGCCCATTGCCGGACTAGCTCAATGCAGGCTGGATGCACTCTATATATGCAGCAAACTATTTCACTAATTCGTGCATCATGCCTCTTGACGCTATGCACTAATTGGCGCATAGAAAGACCACGACATTAACACAAGGAACCACGCAATCATGCCTACCTCAACAAAGCTTCTCGCCGCAATCAATGGCATTCTGTTTGCCTCATGCGTTGCAGCCTATGGAACCCACATTGAACGTCAAACCCAGAACGGTGCATTGATTAGCCTTATCGCAGTCACGACCGGCACGGTTAACCCTGATGTGTATGTGCTTGATTATAACATCAGCATTGAGGATTGCGGGCATGCTATCGCCGATATCAAGACCAAGGGCATGGTATGGCTAGATGACCGTAATGCGGTTCCTGCCCATACCGTAACGCTTGCTTGTCAGCTGCAGGATGGAACCGCCAAATGATTACCCATTATGACATTATCGACAGGAAAACAGGCTTTGTTGTAGGCAAGGCGAAAACGCTCAAATCAGCCTTGCGCAGTGTCGATAAGAGAGACAATGCCTATGGTGCATATCGGTACACTCATAAGGCGATATACGCCTAAACCGTTCACACAAGGAACCACGACCATGAAATATAGAAACCTCTCACCCATTGAAATGGAAGCCTTGCAAGCCTTTGCAAAGGAACATGGCCGCAAGTGGAAAGATAAGCTTTCCATGGAATATTGGTACAATGCCCGCATATGGCGTGACTCCAAAGGTAGCCAAGACCATGGCTACATATTGCACATAGTCCGCAATGAGTTTGGCGGTTCATGGCTTTACGATGTTTTCAAATTGCCGAAGGAGTCGGGCAAATGAGCAGAGTCCAGATACCGGCATACACTGACCGTTGGATGATGGGGGATAGATTCGGCGAGATCGTCAAAATCACACATCGCAAAGGCGAGGGAAAGCGCATTGCGCCTAACACGGTCATAGCTGGACCATTGGTCGAGATTGCCCATGTTAAACTGGACAAATCCGGCAAAACCATAAAAGTCGTTTTGGAGGATTGCACCATAATCTAAGCCTTGATGTTTCCGGCATTCGTGCCGGTTTCATGAATGCTTATCAACACAAGGAACCACGACAATGTCTAACCCAGTATGGAAATTTGAGACCGCCAATTTTACCGTTCAGCTGAAACTTGAACAGGATTATGGCTATCAGTATGACGGCGATGATGAGGACGGCGAGACTCAAGCAAAACTCGACAATGGCGACTATGTCGCTTTCGACTCCATTGTAGAGGTCATATGGCACGGAATCGTCATTGGTTCCGACTCGCTTGGCGGTTCCGTTTATGACTCGAACAATACCGACGATTTCTACACTGCGCATCGTGACAGCGATTTCATGAATCGCAATTGCTCATTGATGCTAAAGGCACGCGGCCAAAATGTCGCGATATGCCACTATTTCCCAGATATGGTTAAATCGGCAATCAAGGATGCGCGGGCAAATATTCGCTTGCGCGACTGGACTATGCCCGCAATGCGCGAAAGCGCATAAGCCTTTTCACTTCACAAGGAACCACGACCATGAACGACCATTTTTTCATTGCCGATAGCGGCGAATTATTCGACACAAGAATCGCCGACTGGAGTCGCAATCCATTGCGGGCAAATTACCGCAAGCACCATAGGTCAATTGAGTCAGTCGCTGATTTCAAGGCGTGCTTGCGTGCCGGACGTTCGACCGATCTCGGAGGATATCCGCTTTACTTCGTTACTAATGACGGTGGCGCAATCTCGTTCGAGTCCGCACAAAAGGACTTTGGAACGCTCGCCTATGAAATCCAGCATTCCATGGGCGGACGCATTATCGCTTGCGATATCAACTATGAAGACTCGGACTTGGTTTGCTCTATCTCGGATGAGCGCATTCCGTCCGCCTATGGCGAGGACGAGTCAACAGAGGAGTCGGCATAATGGCACGCATGACTCCCGACTCGGCAAAGTCCTATGCATCGATTTATCGCATTCCGCTTGACCGCGATTATCACGCGTTGAATTCCGACGTTGTGCATCGAATTTTGGAACTTGCCACTGAATTGAAATATCGCGTTCCAGCTAATGCGAATGGTTCAAAGGCGCGCTATTTTCACGCCTATTTGGTCAGAACGGCAAAAAAGACCGTCGAAGGATAGAAAACCCACATTCCAGCCTAAACCGGACGGATTCGCGCAAGCCTTTTTCAGGCTTTGCGCCTATTCGTGTTTTTCACAAAATAGTGCATCTCTCCTCTTGTCATCATGCTCTAATTAGTGCATATAACCATGACTGAAACGAATTTGACACAAGGAACCACGAAATGACCGTATCACCCGAAATGCTTGTTAACCGCGAAGTGCATTACTGCGTTTCTTATCTCGTCTCGACACTTGCGGGCGGATATGGCTCGATTGAGAACACAGAACGTCTACATAGCCATGGCCGCGAAGCGCAAGCCGCACTTTCTGAACTGACCGAACAGGCTTTTGAACTTGCCTGCCCTATCTCTGATTATGAAGAGGCCGCGATTCAGGAAGGCTGGACTCTCGAAAATGACGGTTCCGACGGTGGACAGCGCATTTACGTTGACAAGACCGACGGTCAAACATGGTGCGCAGCATCATGGGAAGATTTGTGCCAAGACCACGACATAGAACCCTATGACCGCGAAGTTTACGAGCATTGGATTGTTTCCGACTGGCTCGCCGACAAACTCGCCGAAAAAGGCGAAAAAACCGATAAGGACTTTGCCGGTATGACCGTATGGGCGCGCACTTGCACGGGACAAGGTATCGCGTCGGATTCCGTCATTGAGCAGATTTGCGAGGAGATGAACAAGTAAAAAGCCTTGATGTTTGGCGCAAGCAATTGCGCCTTTCATGAATGCTTTTAACCACAAGGAACCAAGACCATGACTAAAGCAATCGACCTAGTAACACGCGTGCCATTCTCCGGTTTTTACGAGTCCATTTGGTCAAGTCAAATTGATCATGAGGAGGAGCAACACATCGAATATGAAGCGGAATATCGCCAAGAGGAGGAGGGAATTCCAGCTGAATTGCGCCTTGATAAAACTGAACTATGGGAGGTTTATTACCGTCATACGTCTTACGATATCGCCTATCGCGCACTTGCAAAGGACTATTGCGAGGCGTTCGGAGAAGCGAAAAAGTCCGACACTGGGATTGATTTGAAATTGCGCTTTGAGTCGATGGACTCGCCAAAGGAATACAATTTTACGACAGATAGGGTTTATGCGCACATTCCGTTGAAAGTGGTTCAAGGCCTTTTCGCCATATCGAAGGCTGAAAAGCATCAGCGATTGCAAAAGCGCATTGCCGAGTCCTTCACTTCGCGTTCCGGCTTCATATCGTTCTATCCTGCCACGCTAGAGGACGAATGGCTTAACCCAGTGAAGGATTGGGACCATAACCAGCTATGCACGCTCATTGAGGCAATATGCGGCGATTGCGACGACTGGGAACCTATCTTCTATGCCTTTGGGGATGAGGCCTTTTATACCTATTGGTCCGACTCTGTTGACTGGGAAAAAGTCGAGTCCGACATTGCCGAATTGCGTGCGGAAAAACTGGCAGAGTTGACGGAAGAAAATCCGGACTATGTTCCGCCATACCGTTGCACGGAAACTGGGGATTTGTTCGCACATTAAAGCGTTGCGCTTTCCCGTTTGAAAGGACGGGTTTGCAGAATGCTTTAACCACACAAGGAACCAAGACAATGAACAATACGACTCATCGCGCAATCAGCAAGCTTACAGGCCTTGTTCTGGCTTTTGGGAATAGCGTCAAGGAATGCGTGCGGATATGCGAATCTGACCACATTCCGCGTTCCAATTATCGCGTTGAAAAGTACAGCGCCATGATGACTCAACTGCAACATTACGAACTGGCAAGGCGCAAGCTTGCTGACGCTAATTCGACTTTCATGGAATTGGTCAATCACCCAACGAATCCATTAACCCGTGAAGATTTAGCGGCAAACATTGAACGCCGTCCGGCATTGTGGGAACGCTATGCCGGTTTTCTCGATACACTCCCATCAGGCAAAGGAACCACGAAATGACCATGACTTTTGCAGAATTCCAGCAGACTCGCACTTTGGTGCATATCAGTGAAGAAACCGACTTTGAGGAATTATACGGCAATGACGGAATCATATCCGGATTCAAATATGCCGACTCTTCCTATATCGCTTGCCTTGATGATGGTTCATTTGAATTGACCATTGAGAATTGGTCCGAGTCTGACCGTGACTTGACCAAAATGGAAAAAATCCTTTGGGGAATGTGGTATTTGTCTGAACAGGACAACGTCACTCTTTCCGTGAACGATACCACTCTCGACGATTTTATCGTGGCGTGGTGCGCCTATCGCGGCATTGAGTGCGACGGCGATTTGTACGGTGTTCTGTTCTCTCGACAGGATGACTACACGCTAAGTGAAGCGGAAAATATCCTCAATAGGCAGAGAAAATCAGCCTTTGGTCATAGTGCGGTATTTGGCGAAAAACTGGGCACTGACTGACTTCGCAAGCCTTGCGCTTTCCGGCATGCGTGCCGGTTTGCGGAATGCTTGAACCAAGGAACCAAACGAAATGACTTATACAATCGACACAGAACGCGACAGAGAAGGCAATCAAACCTTTGATGTGGCAGTTTGCGACAATGGCGCAATCATCGCTCAAGAGGCCTTTTACAGGCTGGAAAGCGCTAAACGCTGGTTAGAAGAAAACTACCCAAACGCAACGGAAGAATGACAAGGAACCACACAATGACGACTAACTGGAAAACAGAGTTTTCGGACTTTGACGCTATGCCGGAAATTCCGGAAAACTGGACAGATATTTCATGGCACAACGACTCCTGTCCTTCGTTTGAATGCGGAAAACTTCGCATATACGTTGACTATGCAAATCCGGAATCGCGTGAAGTCGCGACTCCTTTCCGTTTTGGCGTGACTGCGGACGACAATGACGGCAATGGCGTTTCATTGCTCGATTCCGACGACTGGACAGAGGTTCTAACGTTTGTGGCGCATGCCACTGACAAACTAGCACCAATGACGCGCGTTGACGCTGTAAGGCTTGCTAATCACGAATTGGACGCGGCATGCGATGACTTTTCCTTTGGCAAGCCTAGCCAAGAGGACGTTTTGCGCTATGCCGAAACGGTCGCGACTCAAATCCATCTCAAGCATAGAGTCCTGCTTTCCGTTCATCAGGATGAGGAAACGGGAGTCACATTCTCATGACAAAAGAGGTCATGATTTTTGCGCGTGGCAAATGGGAATTTGCGCGCCAAGAGTGGAACGACTCCACCAAAAAACAGCAATGGATTCGCCGCGATACCAGCTGGATTTGTTATGTCGGAGATGAGAAGGCAATCCAGCCAATCCCGCAAAAACCGAAATGAACTATCCAGTCCCATGGGCATAACCTCCCATGGGACATTTTGCGTTTCAGCCTTGTGTGATGCGCGCCTTTTGGTGCGCAGCATTGAACGCTGGAAAGGAACCACAAATGAACGACTCGCATCTCTCGCCTATCCTGATCAGTCCTATTGCGACTTTGGATCAGGCAAAGGCATGGATTCAGGAATTGCACGACAAAGGCATGATGTTCCACTTTGACGACTCCACCCATGACATAGGCAATACGATAAACGGGCAATGGGTAAACCTTTGGTCCGAGTCTGATGCGCTCATCATCTCGCAAAGGCGTGACGAACTCTATTCGGAGGCCTTCGACTGGAGTCCGCATGATTGCCCTATAGGCTTTGCGCTTCACATCATGGGACATTGCATTGAGGACTGAATTTGCTTGCGAGGACGGGCAAGGAACGCGTTTCAGCCTATGTCCGCTGGGTATGGTTAGCTCAAAGCGGACGGCGTTCTGTGGCGCGCTATGGGGCAAGTCCTGGCGGTTCCGGTTTCGTTCCGGAATGTTCCGGTTTCGTTCACGGTGCGACAGGCCGACGCACCCCCCTGTGTGGGAATTATGGCCCCCTGTGTGGGAATTACGGGCGTTTTGCACCCCCTGTGAGGGGATCAGGGCACGGCGGAAAATCGCGGCGCGGCGGCGGAAAAAGCGCCAGCCACCCCCAGTGTGGGAATGTCGGATCAACACCCCCCTGTGTGGGGATCAAAGGAACCAAGATGGGTAATCACTTCCGTAACAGCAGCTACGATCCACGTCCGGTTGCCGACTTCGAGGTCGCACCACACCGTTACCTATGGAGCGGCATCGAAGATGTCTACCGCGATGCCGCAAGCTACGCCGAGTTCATGGCGGGCGTGCCCTACAAAAAGGGCGAGGTGGTCTGGCTCGATCACGGCACGCCGGTCAAGGCGCTGATCGTGGACGTGTTCTGTGACCGCGACCGCTTCGGTGATCGCAGGGAAAAGTACCGTGTGGTCACCGAAACCAAGAAAGGCTTCTGGTCGAAGTCATGGCATTATACGTGGTCGGGATACATCCAGCGTGGCTATAAGAAGGCCGGTCTGGCACCGGACATCCCTGACTGACAATGTCGGGCCGGTTGGGCGAAACGGGACGGGGCTTTGACGCCACACCGTCCCGTTCCCATCGGGGCCAAGGAACCACCCATAACCCGCGACTGCTTTACCATATAGCAAAGCCGTTAACGCTGTTCAAACGAACAGTTTATTTATGCGGGTGTCTCTTCGACAGGCGGCTCTTCGACGGGCGGCTCTGCAGGCGTGTTGGCCGTGATGGCAGCAGCAATATCGTTCTGGGCTGTCTCAAGGTCGTCAGCCAGGGCGTTGAGGGCAACAGGGTCTTCGACATTGTCGCGAATCTGCTGTGCAAGACCGGCAACGAGCGTCAGGACGGAAGCAACAGCCGTCTTGGTTTCGGAAACTTCCTGCGTAATGCGATCAAGGGCAGCGGTCATAATCAAAATTCCTTCTTTAATCTGGTGAAGCATCTCGTGCTGATGCTCAAGCGCCTCGTGCAATTCACGGTGAGATCGTCTACTTGACCAGCGTTCATCTGGCATATCGTTCCTCCAATTCTGTCGGAACTCATCAATGCCGGATATAATCGTTATTTGTGACAATAGATATTAGTGCCAAAGCAACGGCGCATCATTTAAAGATTAAACCGTGATCAAATCATATCCACGCCTCGACGATGACTGGATCGTCTGCCGGATCGCGCGGTAACCGCGTCAATCCCATGTGTTCCATCTGCGCCCGTATCTGGGCCAGCGTATCGGCGACGATCACCTCCGAACTGACCTCGACCGTGCCCGTCTGGATCGTGCTTTTGCGTGCCGTGAACTGGTTGGGAAAGTCGGTCGGGAACCGGCACACCGTCCATATTGCCAGATCATCAGCCATCGATTTTTTCCAGTATCTGGAACACGCCGCTATCGCCGATATCTGCCTTCATGGCGCTCAAGCGCTGCTTGGCATCGGCCATCGAATAGGCCCAGAACTCGACGCTCCATTGTGCCTTTTCATAGGTATAAGTGGCGCAGAAGAAATACATCGTCCGGCCATACTCGTCGCGCCGCACAAACTCAGGCGACGGTGGATGGCTGATCGTGGTGATGTTGTCATTGGTCATCTGATCGTCTCCTTTTGCAGGCGAGGCGCACCGAGCGCGGATCGTCCTTACGTCCGGCAGTGGTGACGACGACACGCTGGTCGCAGTCAACGCATGTCACCAGATAGTGACCGCAGCGCTTTGCCGGATAGGGCAGCGGGGTTGTGCAATTGATCAGTGCGCCAGCCGAGCCATCCACGTCGATGCCATCGGGATAGCGCGGATCGGGCTTGTTCTGCGGCTCGCGGCCACCGTCGATCCATTTGACAGCGAGGCTCATTGCAGCCTCGGCGGACCGCTGACCAGCTGCGGTGTTTTGGCCGCTTGCTGCAGCGCCTGGGTGATGATCATCCATGGTGCGCCGGTTGCCGACAAGGTGATCGCTTCCTCACCGTCGAGCATATAGGCCACGATTGCAAACTCGACGCGGTGGTTCGGAAGTTGAATGCCTTCGAACTGCGCCATCACGTCCGTACAGGCCACTTCGAGCAGCTTGCGCAGTTCCAGACAGAGATCGCCGACGATTTCCTGTGACTCGCTCATGATGGCTTTCCTTTCTGCTTGAACACTGGGGTAAACGACAGGGTGGCGACATCGCCAAAGATCGGATCGTGTTCGACACCACTTTCGTTTTGCATGCCGACGAACTCGATATCGGGGAACGAGATTACGCCCCAGAGATCGCTGATCGTGATGCTGCTCGATGTGGTTTTGCCGTTCTTGCGGTCGATGCCGAAGACGATGGCGCGACCCGCCATGGGCGCAAAGCCATCGATCTGGAAGAACGGTTCCGGATTGTCGCGCATTAGCCCGTTCTCATCGACGTAGAGGAAATTGTGGTCGTCCAGCTGGACATACTCGACCACCTCGCAGCCGAGGGTGAGATAGAGTTCGGAAAGCATGTTCGGATCGATGGTGATCGGGCCAACGGATTTGGCGACAGGATCGATGAGCAGGCCGGTGGCCAGTTTGGTCATGAGTGTGGTTCCTCCCAGTATTTGAGCATGCGTTTGACGATGATCTTCTGGTGTCTCTGCAGTTCGGTGTGGATGGACTGCATCAGGTCGAAATCAGCCTCGGTGATCTCGTCGCCGTCGTCGGCGTTGTCGTCAAGGAAGCCGAGGATCGCGAAAATACCGGCATAGAACGCGGCCTGAATCTGCACTTCCTGCCAGTCCAGCATCGGCTCTGGGCTGGTGTAGACCGCTTTGACATATTCATCGTAGAGCGTGCCGACGATGCGGTTCTTGTCGATGTCCTTTTTCGCGGTCATGTTCGGTCCTCTTTGAATGGGGGTGGACGAAGCGAAGGTGGCTATTCGGGGGTTTAGGGAATGGACACCCAGCTTCGTCCCAGACCGGAGTAACGGGGGGGAAACCACCGGTCTGTTTCTGTTATTGGTTCATCACCGCCTTGATCGCCACTGCGATCTGCTCGCGGCCTTCGTCTGTCGATATGTCGGCGGTGATAACGTGGTCGGCGACGCGCAGCAGCCTTTCCGCAACGTGCCGCCCAGGCGGCGCGACCACGATCAGCGGCTTGTCCAAGAGGATGCAGAATCCGATCTCGACCGCCTGCTTGACATCGGCGATGCCGCCGTCCGGCGCAATGGTCAGGAATACAGCCGAATCCTTCATCTGGGGAACGACATCACGGATCACATGTTCCGCATAGCTGCGGAAGTCTGGGCTGTCGGCCCAGTCCTTTTTGTCCTTGGCCATGGCCCTTATACCTTTCCTGCCGTGAACATCTTGGCGACGAGCGGTGCCATGCAGCCGGTCTTGTGGCCGATGGAAAGGCCGCAGCCCTGACAGGTCGAGGTGTTTTTCAACAGATTGAACATGCGGCCCTCGAAATGGCCTCCATCCTTCTTCAAATCCAAGTCGTCACGCGGACCGAGGAAGTTCAGCTGCCCGCGCTTGCGCACCGTCACCAGATAGCGGGTGATCAGCTGCTCGTCGGATTTCTTGTCGAAGGACGAGATCATCAGGATGTCGTCGCGCTGATCTGGCGGCAGTTCGGACGGCATTTTGAACCCCTCGTCATCCGGATGGACACCCCTATAGGAGGCGGTCCACGCCTCGACCATGTTGACATAGGCGCGGACCTTGGCCTCGCGCATGATGATGGTGATGATCTTGAGGCAGGCGGTTTTTTCCGTGTCGTCTTCCCACGGGGTTTCCATCCACAGGATTTCATGGCCGAGGTCGAGAATCCACAGGAACGGGACTTGGCCTTTGCGGCTGAATAGCTCTTCGGCGAAGGCCACCGCCGTCTCATGCAGTTCGGCAAGCGACAGCATGTGATCGGGCGTGGTGATGTTGTAGACGCGGGGTTGTGACATGGTTGGTTCCTTGTGTAGTTCAGCGTCGGCGCGACTGGCCGCTGCGGATATGCTGCTGTTTGATCCTCGCTGCGACGTTGGGATCGACGCGCTGTTTCGGTTTGTTGACGGCCTCGATCGCCGTGCGGTTATCAGGCTGGTTCCATGGGTGCCCAGGATCGACCGGCATGCCCTCCTCGTCACATGCACCGCGTACACTGCCATTGTCAAAAGCTTGAGTCACAAGGCTGTGATGACTGTGACATAGACTCTGCAGGTTACTTTCAACGTATTTTAGATGCGGCGCAACCCTTACTGTTTTCTTGTGATCCACGTCTGTGGCTTTCTTTCCACAGATGACGCAGTAAGGGTGATGCATGAGGAAATAGGCCCGCAGCCGCTGCCAGCGCTTATCATAAATATTGCTCATGGGACTAGGCCCTCATCGGTCAATAGTCGCGGCTCGTCGCGCTCGGCCAGCTGCCGGTAGTCTTCGGCGATGGCAGTTATCACCTCCATCTCGTGGCGTGCCTTGTTGACCGTCATGCGGCCACGCTCGATGTAGCCGGGATAAACCTGTTTGCGCCGCCTGACCTCGCGTTCGGCGCACTCTGCTTTTTCACGATTGCTGACCATCTCATGCCCTCACACTGGGTGGCGACATCCAGATGAAGAATGTCACCTTCCTCGACTCGACCAGGAAGCGCTGCTGCAGCTGACCACCGAGAAAGCGCAGTTCATTGAGCGGTGTCAGGTCCGCATCGGGCGGGATATCAGCCTTGCTGAAGCCGTCGTCTGGCGGCGGATAGGTGCCGATCCTGTAGGGCGCGCTCATTTGGCCACCTTTGGCTTGAGCCAGCCCACCGCTTCATCGAAGCTGCTGAACGCACCTATGAGCGCGCCGCTGCCGCTGGAAACAACCCAGCCACCGTTCGGTGTGCGCTGCATGGTGAACCGGTCCAATGAAGCAGCCGCGCTGCCCACAAGCCCGCCTTGATGCATGGCTGGCCCATCGCCGACGAGCAGATCATTGCCGTTGGGCCGGAAGACGATGCCGCCATCCACCTTGACCGGTTCTGCATGCGTTTCCTTCTTGATGATCCCCTCTCGAATACCGACGCCGTCAAGTATGGTCATCATGCTGCCCTCGCTGGTTTTACCCATCGGTCGAACAACATGTCGGCCTGTTGAGCCATGCGATCGAGGTCCATCAAAGCCATCGGCCCGTCCTGTTCTGCCGCCTGTTCGAGGAATGGCAGACCGGTGCGTACCGATTCCGCCACCTCCTCGCGCGTTGCCCTGCGGCCTTCGGCGTAGGCATCGATCCTGACCGGATCGCCGACCTGGAACAGCACGCCGTTACCGACGACCTGTGGCGTATAGTTGACCGTCTGCCAGATAAGGCAGCAGCCCGGATTGCGATCGATGTGGATACCGGCGACATGGCGGTTTTCCGGCAAATCCTTCTCGTTGCGCTTCAGTTTCGGATGCGCGAGGAACGGGCAGTTGATACCGGCAAAGACGGCGCAGGCGTTATGGCTCGGCGGTTCGGAATTGATGCGGTTGACCGCGCACATCGGGCCGAGGACAAACGAAAACGTCTTCTCGGTGATCGGCTGGCCGCATATCCAGCAGACATGTTTGGTGATGCACTTGACCATGAACTTCGGCGAGATCACGCGGAAGTCGGGTTCGCCATCGAACCACTCGACGAAGGCGGGCACGGGAAACCCTCGCTTGTCGCGCGGCAGCGCCTTGATCTGGTCCGGCATGTTCGGGAATTTTCTCATCGCGTGGTTCCTCTGGATGTAGGCTGTGCCTGTCTGATTTTCTTCTCGTGCTTCTCGCAATAAATCTGATCCGGCGTTGTGTCGTGGCCGCAAAACCAGTAGTGGCCGGTGGCTTCACGATCCCAGGCAAGTGGGTATTTGCACATGTTGTGGCCGAGGTCCTTGAGCAGGACACCGACCGTTTCAGGGGCTGCCGGCTCGTCGGGTTTGACGGGTGGATCGGGTTCGTCTTCCATGATGTCTGGCACCGGCACTTCGAGGTATTTGTTGATCATCTGCTGCGCTGGCTGCGGGTGCGGCCTCACCTGCTGCCAATGCGACGAAGCACCGGAGCGTTGTTTCTGGATTGCCCGCAATGGCGGCCGACGCCAGATGACGCCGGAAATGACATTGCGGGTAACCCCCAGTTTGTTGCCAATCTGCGTCAGCGACAGACCGTCGTAAAGCCACCCTTTCAGCTTGGCGATCTGTTCTGGCGTCGGTTGGAAATACTGCCTCATGCCACTTCCTATGGCGTAGCATTTGCGAAGGCGTTGGCTCGGCTGTCCCAGATTTGCCCCATGGCAAACTCGATATCGCCATCCGGCACCGCGTCGCCACCGGTTGATTCGAGCGTTGCGGCAATGGTCGAGTTGGACGCCGCAATATGCAGCGCGATCAACAGCCCTTTGTCGTTGCCGGTCAGCACGCGTCCGGCATAGGCCAGACGATTGGCATGATTGACCGTGCCAGAGTCTTCGTTGGAAACGTTCTGCGCCGCCTTGAGCGCGATGAAAGCCACGCGGGTGTAGAAAACGGGGCTGGACGCAGCTTCGATGATGTCACGAGTTGCCATAGATATCTCCTAGAGTTGGCCCGCCGAAGAGATCGTCGGGTGCGGTGGTAATCTGGTCGTTGGTTGGATCGACGGGCGTGATGGTTCCGCCATCGGCGAGATATTCCGGCCACGGCGGCACATCGCTGTCCTCAGACGGGATGGCGTATTCCACGCCGTCGTCTCCCATGGCTATGATGGCCCTGCTGTCAGGACTGACTCGCCGCGCTGAAACGAATTTCATGTGGTCCGGTTCTGGTTGAACGACGTGCCGCAGCCGCCATCGCGCCGTGACGGTTTTCATGTGACTGTCCCCTCTTCAGAATTGAAGATTTCTGCCAGCGTCGGCCCGCCGAAAAGGTCATCAGGCGCGGCTGTGATCTGCTCTGACACAGCATCGTTGGGATCGGCGGGCGCAATTGTCCCGCCGTCGATTAGATATTGCGGCCATGGCGGCACATCGCTGTCTTCGCTGGGGATGGAATATTCCATCCCGTCGTCGCCTATGGCCAAGATAGTTGGATTACCTGGCATGCCCTGCGGGGGATTAACCCACCGTGCTGAAACGTATTTCATGTGTTTTCCTTCCTCACATCCTCGCGTTGGCTGTTATCGTCTGGTAGGCGCGGGTCGTCTGGTACATCTGCACCGTTTCGAGGGCGACTGACGCAACGGCGAAACCCGCGCCGCCGCCCGCATGGACTGGCGGAATCCTGAACCCAACCGGATAGGTGAACGATTGCGAAATCACATTGGTATCGACCACGATGCTGCTGAACTTTTGCCAGTAGCGCTTGCAGTCGCGCAGATCGTCGTCGTAGTTTGGTATCTGCCATGGCGGTGCGATGCCGGTGTTGTTCGGGTCGAGGTGAAGGCCGACATTGGTGATGTCGATAGGCCTGCCCGCCTGCCGCAGCACATTGGTCATGCCGGGATTGCCCAGCACCGCCGCCGAATTCCACCCCGGCGTACCGATATAGTTTGATCCCAGCATGCCATAGAAGGCGACGACCAGCGCGCCTGCCGTGCCGGTCGCCCATGTGCCAAGCACGTCGGGTGGGATCGGCAGGGTGAAATCCTGAAACGCTGTCGTCAGGGGGACGTTCTGGGACCAGCAGCGGGTGCTAGCATAGTTGCGGACGCTGACCGCGATGACTTCGGCTTGGTTGCCGCGTGCCCGGAAGCGCAGCACGACCGGCTTGCTCTCGGCTTCGGTCGCTAGGCCCCAGCGGAAGTCCTGAATGCGGCTGGCTTCGACGAACTGTGCCACGCCATAATAATCGCCCGGATCGACGGTGAGATCGGCGGCGGTGCTGGTAAGCCGGATGAGGTTATAGCCAGTGATGTTGTTGAGCAGCGCGAACTGCGGCGATCCGGCAGTCGAATGGACCACCACCCACTGATCGGCGATGTAGGTATTGGTTGCCGTGAAGTTGCTGCCTGCGGCGTTCTCCTGACTGATCTGCATCGCCGGATTGACCAGCCGATTGCGCGCATCTGCCATCTTGGCCGCATAGGCCGAGACTGACACTGGATAGGCCTTCCACTTCTCGCCGTCCCATTGGTAGGACGGACCGCCTGTCGGGGTGTAGATCGCGCCGGGTGCCGGTGTTGCAGGAAAATCAAAAGCCATCACATCCTCGCATTGGCGGTAATTGTTATGTCTACAGCGACGGATGGGTTGACAAGTTGCCTGACGCCTTCGAGCGGGGTTAAGCCCATGACACCGAACGTTCCGCCATTAGCGTTTCCAGCGCTAAGGGTGAGAATCGGCGAAACTCGTTTGCTCGCCTTGAACCATGATGTGTTTGCATAGCTCGAAGTCGGGACCAGAGTCATACCGATCTGCTCGTAATAGCGCTTGCAGCGCGCCAGTTCCTCGCCGTAATTCGGCACCTCGAACGGCGGCGCGATGCCGGTGGCGTCCGGATCGGCATAGAGGCCGATCCCGCGAATGCTCATCTGCTGGGCGCTGGTGCCGAGCAGGTTGGTGTGACCGGCAACGCCGAGATAATTGCCGCTCTGCCACGCGCCGTTGGCCGGGGCCTGATAGGTGGTGCCGCACAGGGCGGTGATGGAAAGCGAAGCTGCCGACACGTTGGTCTTCGGCCATGTGCCGCTGGTGATGGCCGGGATGGCGAAGGTGAAGCGTCTATAGGCGAGGGAGTCCGCCACGGGGATGGTGAATGGAAATACGATGCTGCGGTCGGCGTTGCTGCTGCGCAGGCCGACGCCAAAGGTGCCTATCTTGCTGCAAGCGACCTCTAGTGCCAGCACCGCAGGGATGGCTCGCGCAGTGCCCCAGTTGAGGTCGGCGATGGCGAGGCCCTCCAAATTCTGGCTGAACATCGCGTAGTTGCCAGCCGCGACGGTGGGATAGGCCGTGACTGTGCCAGCTATAGCGAGAGTGCCGACGCCATCCATGGCGGAAGCTCCGCCTTGGGCGAAAAACTGGATATTCGTGCCGGGGGTCGGGCCTGTGTAAGCGTTGTACCACTGGTCGGCGTTGTAAGCGCCTTGAGCGTTGTTCACCGTGCCGAAGGGGGTTTCCTGACTGATCTGGATACTTGGATTGACGATGTGGTTGCGCGCCAGCGCCGTCTTCACCGCGTTGGTGCCGTCCGCCCCGTCCGCGCCGTCCTTGCCGGGCATACCGTTGACTTGCACCCACTGCGCCGAGTTGCCATCGTCGAACCAGATGAACATCGCGCCTGCATCAGATTCCCACCATAGCTGGCCGTTCTGCGGCGTTGGCGGCGGGATATCGACGGTCGGCACAAGGCCGGAAATGCTGCTGTCCACCACGTCCCATGCCGTGCCGTTCCACACATAGGTGATGCCGCCTGCGGTATAGGTTTGACCGGTTGTCGGTGATGCTGGGAAATTGAATGACATCACATCCTCGCACTCAGGGATACTGCCCCGACAGCCCAACCCGCCCCTGTAGCGGTCAGGACGGTTTTCATTTGAATGTTGGAGTCGACCGCACCGTTGCTGCCGAAGGCGCTGGCATTCGAATAGGAGGTCGTGCCTAAGACGGAGACGACCGGCGCAGCCCGCATCGACGGAATGAGCGGAATATTGGAATAGACGTAACCACCAGCCGCATTGTAGCCGCTGGTGATATGGCTCATATAGCGCCAGTAGCGCTGGCAATCGCGCAGATCGTCGTCGTAATCAGGCACGACAAATGGTGGTGCGATACCGGTGGCAAGCGGATCAGCATAAAAGCCCACGTCCCACATATTGATGTAGGCATTGGTGCTGAGCATGTTTACCTGTCCCGGCGCGGCGAGATAGCCGCCATCCTGCCAGCCGGTCGTCGGCGCGATAAGATCGGTGCCGCAGGCCAGCGTCAGCCACAGTTCGATGGAAGCGGTGTTGTAGAAATTCCACGGCTTGGCGAGGGGCATCTTGGGAATGGCCAGCGTGCGCAGGACTGGCTGGCCGACCTCTGCCGGGGTGACGGTAATCGCGCCGATGTAGCAAGCGGTGTTGTAACCGCCATTGCGCAGAGCCAGCGTATAGGTGCCAGCCAGTGTGGCAAGCATCCAAAAGCGCACAACCGCAGGCACCGCCGCATTGTTCGCGTGCCAGCCGAGCGTGCGCTGGCGATAGCCTTCGATCCTAGTGACCAGACCAACATAGTCGCCCGCCGCCAGCGATGCCTTGGCGGTCGTACACTGCAAAAACAGCCGGTTCTTCGAGCCGCTATCATTGTCTGTCGTCACGGCAGCGGTGCTGAACGTCGCCCCAGCGGCATTGAAGCCAGCAAACCACTGGTCAGCGGAATACCAGCCGTTGGTGGTGCCTAAACCACTGTTCTCTTGGCTAATCTGGAAAACCGGATTGACGATGAGGTTTTTGGCGAGCGCCGTCGTATTAATCGGCCCCGGAGGCCCTGCTGGTCCGGGATCGCCCTTGACACCCCTTGCACCTGCTGGCTGCACCCATTGCTGGCTGTCGCCATCGTCGAAATAGACATAGAGGAAACCGTTCGCGGAATTCCACCACAGCATGCCGTCCTGCGGCGCGGGAGGTGGACCGTCGCCTGTCCAAACCAGCGCGCCTTCCGATATTTCCACCCACGACCCATTCTCGCGGCCATAGGTCTTGCCGTCGCTGGGCGCATCGTCGATCTTTGCCGCCACTTCCGTCGCCGTCGCAAAGTAGCTGCTGTCGTGGCCATCGAGCGTATCGGCATCCAGACCAGAGCCTGCCCCATCGACGGTGATGAGTTTCGCCAAGACCTGTTCTGCGGTATCCGGCGATCCGGCTGGGCCTTCCGGGCCGATATCACCCTGCGGCCCCTCTGGTCCAGCATCGCCTTGAGGGCCAGCTGCACCGTCCGCGCCAGCCGGTCCAGCTGGGCCATCCTCACCCTGCGGTCCCTGTGGTCCATCAGCGCCATCGCTACCTACAGCACCAGCCGGACCCATCGGCCCCTGAATACCTTGGATACCCTGTGGTCCCTGTGGCCCATCCGCACCCGGCGCACCGTCAACACCTTCCGGCCCTTCCGGACCCTGTGGCCCAGCTGGGCCTTGAGGCCCCGCGTCGCCGGTATCGCCTTTCGGCCCCGCCGCTCCATCGGCACCCGTTGCGCCAGCTGGACCTTGAATCCCTTGCGGGCCTTCGTCGCCGGTATCGCCCTTGGCACCGTCAGCACCGTCAGCGCCAGCCGGTCCGGCTGGGCCATCCTCACCCTGAATGCCTGGAATGCCTTGCGGTCCTTCTGGCCCCATCGGGCCTTCCGGTCCGACTGGTCCGCCAGCTGGCCCAGGTTCGCCTTGCGGCCCTTGCGGTCCCGCTACGCCATCGGCACCCGCTGCGCCATCGGCACCGGCTGGTCCGTCTGGACCTTCCGGTCCCATCGGGCCTTGTGGTCCGGGCGGTCCGGCTTCGCCGCCGCCTTCGCCACCACCGCCCACGGGCACCGGCACCCACTTGCGCTTCTGCCGACCGTAGATCGTGCCGTCAGTGGGTGCCTCAGTGACGACAGCCTTGCCCTTGAGTTTCAGCTTGCCGTTGACCTCGTCGAAGGTCAGGT
>Ga0193743_1001414_pt1 | contig 17905 bp, 16 predicted proteins | sample L2c2metaG_FD_143038 | JGI IMG/M metagenome (GOLD analysis project Ga0193743, IMG submission 143038) | Soil microbial communities from a riparian zone of the East river system, Colorado, United States - L2c2 | ecosystem: Environmental > Terrestrial > Soil > Riparian zone | place: USA: East River...
GCTACCCGCGTCTCCGCTGACCGGGTTTACACACATATGCATCGAGCGATGCATGAATGTATCACGCTCTCCGAACCCCCGCTACGGCGCCGGCCCCACCTGGTTGCGCCAGGTATGTTGCCGCTGTGCAAGACCGTCATCTGCCAGCGATCAAGCCGCTCACCGCTCGGTCGGTCGCGCTCAGCACGCTGCTCGGCTACCACCCACCGGCACTACCGGTCAGTGCGCTGGTTCGAGTCGGTGGACTGTTCGGGATTGCCGAGCGGACCACCCGGGTGGCGCTGACCCGGATGGTCCAAGATGGCGACGTCGTCGCGGAGAACGGCGTGTACCGGCTCACCGAGCGGCTGGTGAGACGCCAGGCCCAACAGGACGAGAGCTCACCGAGGTCTCGACCGTGGCGCGGCGACTGGGAGATGGCGATCGTCACGGCACCGGCCCGCGCACTTCCCGAGCGGGTCGCGCTGCGTAAGGCCATGGTTGCCTACCGCCTGGCGGAGCTGCGGGAAGGTGTCTGGATCCGGCCGGACAACCTGCTCCACGAGCCCGAGGGCGCCATCGCCGAACAGTGCACGTTCTTCATCAGCCGGTACCCGGACCCGGCGGAGCTGGTAGCGCAGCTCTGGGATCTAGCGGGGTGGGCAGCCGAGGCCCGCAGGCTGCGCACCGCGCTGGACAACGCCGACACGCTGGTCGCCGGGTTCATGGCGACCGCCGAGGTCCTTCGACATCTCCAGCTCGACCCCTGTCTGCCCGAGGAACTCCTACCCGGCGACTGGCCGGGCACCGCGCTGCGCGAGCAGTACACCGAGTTCATCAAGGCCTACGCGAAGCGTCTCCGCGACTACGGCGAGGGCTGAGGCTGATAGTCGTCGGCGTACCTCAGGTCGGCGTCCCGCAGGCGGTGGGCGAGCCAGTCGTTCCAGGCCTTCGTCTGTCGCTCGCCGCGCAGTTGCTCCCGCAGCTGTTCCTGGACCTGCGCGAAGGCCAGCGGGACCTCCGGCCGAACCTCCACCACCTTGCCGACGTTCCACCCGGACTTCGTCCGCACCGGCCCGAACAGCTCCCCCGCCGGCGCGGCGAACGCGGCCTGGGCATACGGATCCTCCAGCTGGTCGCGGGTCACATAGCCCAGGTCACCCGCTACATCGCGGCTGACCTGATCGAGGGAGAGCGCCTTGGCGAGGGCGCCGAAGTCGGTGCCGGACTGGGCGCGCCGCAGGACCATCTGGGCGTCCGCGTCGGTGGACACGACGACGTTGCTCAACCGCCGCTGCGACGGGAGGACCATCGCGGCCCGGTTGGCGTCGTAGCGTGCCTTCGCGTCGGCCTCGGTCGGCTCGGGTACGTCGCTGGCGACCTGGCTGACCAGCTGGTTGAAACTCTGCTGCCGCTTGATCTCGTCGAGCACGTTCCGCATGGAGGCGCCGACCTGGCCCAGCAACGTCACCAAGCCATCGCGGCCGGTCGGACCGAACTTCCGCTCGATCAGCTCGTTCAATCCGTCCTGCGCCGCCTTGTCCGAGATCACGATTCCGCGCTGCTTGGCGGCCTGGTCGATCACGATGCTCACCGCGACCGCCTTGGCCGACTCCCGGATGAAGCTGTCCCGGGCGGGTCCGTCCTTCGGTGCCTCGATCCCGTACAGAGCGTCGAAGGCGTCCATCCGTTGCCGCAGTTCCTGCTCGCTCACCTCGGTGTGGCCCACCCGGAGCGCGACCCCCTCGGGCAGTGCGGTGAGCCGGGTGACGACCAGGACGAGGAGACCGACCGTCACCACCGGCAGCAGCAGCGTGGCCACCATGCCCAGGACGATCTTTTGTGTCGACCCGAGGCTGCTCAGGTTCATACGGGCACCTCCGTGGTACTGGCCCCGGGCACAGCCGCTGGTCGGGTCTGCTCGACGGAAGGCTTGTCGCGGCTGGGGAGCAGCCGGACGACTGCGTGCGCGGCCAGAAACGAGAGAGCCACGCTGATGGCCAGCAGCAGACCGAACTCGCGGATCACCGCCAGCCCCGATGCGGTCAGCGCCAGGTAGCCGAGCGCGGCGGCGAGTGCGGCTACGGCCACGGTCCGCCGGAGCCGCGCCGAGCCGCGATGGGAACGGTCGGTCAGCAGAACCGTGAACTCGCATGCCGTCACCGTGGTGAGCGAACCGAGCGCGACGGTCAACGGGGTCAGCGAAGCTCCCAGCAGCCAAATGCCCGTCAGCCCCCAGCCGGTGGCCAGCAGCGCGGCGAGCACCGCGCGCGCGGCGTCAAAGCGGCGGGGCAGCCCGACCAGCAGCACCAAGCCGGCCGCGGCGATGCCGAGCAGGTTCGTCAGGTAGCTGTCACCGGAGATCAGTGTGTAGGCCCGCACCGCCGCGACCGGGATCCCGCCGATCTCTACCTGGTAGCCGGGCGGAGGCGCCGGGAGCACGGCATGGAGCTCCTCGATGAGCCGCCGCTGCTCGTCCAGACCCTGGAGTTTCACCCCGAAGCTCAATACGGAGCGGGTAGCGTCGAAGCGCACCACCGCGCCGGTCAGATAGTCCGGTAGCAGGCCCATCGCGGCGTTGATCTGCTCCTGGCTGGGAGACGGTCCGAGAAACCGCAGTAGATCGGGCAGGCCGATGATGGGACGCAGCGCGTCGCCCTCCTCCACCACGACGGCTTGCTCGGCCTGCCTCATCCAGCCCAGTGCTTCGGGGGTGAGGACGTTCGGTCCGCTCAGCAGCACCTGGACCTCGCCGGATGTGTCGATCACCCGCTCCGTGTGCTCGATGTCGTTCACCGCGGGCAGGCCGGCCGCGAGGCGTTCCGGCCGGGCCTCGACGTGCAGCTGTGACAGCGCGGCCCAGCCGGTGGCCGCGACGGCCGCGATCAGGGCGAGGCCGACTACCCGCTGGGTGGTAGGGATCCGGTTGGCCGGTGCCGCGGGGACCTCGAGAGCCTGGTCCGGGAGTTGGACCAGGAACCGACGGAACCCGAGCGCGATCGCGACCGCGAGGAGCACGCCGGCGGCCAGCGCAAGCCCCAAATCGCGCACGAACGGCAGTGGAGAAACCGCCAACGACGCGAACCCGGCGGCACTGCCCAGTGACGCCACCAGGGTCCGGCGCCGCTGGGCCCCCTGCACCAGGTAGGCGGGGAAGTCGCTGCCGATGCCGATCAGGATGGGCAGGAACGCCACCACTCCGAGCGAGACCGGCCGACCCAGCCAGCCGAAGCCCGCGAGTACCAGCGCGGTCGCGCACAGCGTGGCGGCCACCGGCAACAGTCGGTAGCGCTTGCGTGCGTGCCACGGCACCAACAGGTAGCAGAGCACGATCATCGCGATGGCAAGGCCGCCCAGCAGGAATATCTCTCGACGGACCTGGGCGCCGAGCGCCGCGGCCATTGCGGGGGCACCACTGACGGTGGTGCGCTCCGGGCTCAGCTCACTGCGCTGAACCTCCGTCCGCACCGTGTCGACCAGTCGCTCGGTACCGGCCTGGTCCAGGTCCTCCCGGGGGCGCACCAGGATCGCCACCGCATCCGGCGACGGAACGACGAACTGCCATTGCGGCTGCGGATCCTCCCCGCCACCGAAGATCACTGTTTTGACGAAGCCCGGGTTGCGCAGCGTCGGCAGGCCGGCCGGCAGGGCCTGGACCAGCAGGGCGGCGTAGCGCTGGTCGAACTGGGCAACCGCCGAGTCGCCGGCCGCCTTGCTGTCCCCCGGTGGCTTCCCCTCGGCGACGGCCTGCTGCTCCGCCTGGATCCGGACCCCGTCGCGGCGGCCCGCCAAGGTTGCCATCAGGTCCTTGGCCGACCTGGCGATCTGGTTGAGCACGGTCGCCGGTCCGTAGACGGCGGCGACATCCGGCGTCTTGGCAAGCCGGCCCTCCAGCTCCAACAGCCGCGACAGCTTGTCCGGCGCCAGGAGTTGCCGGGGCTGCGCCGACTCCAAGAGCACAACTACCGGGTCACCGCCGAAGGAGCGCGCCGCGTCCTCCATGGTCCGCAAGGTCTGGTCGCCGGCCGGGAGGAAGGACTCCGCGCTGGTGTCGGTGCTCAACCGGGTCAGCCCGCCGAAGGCGGCCAGCGCCACGATGATCGACACGAGCGCGATCAGCACCGCTGTGCCCTTCGACCGCAGCACGGGTACTCCCTTCCGGCACGAATCCGCTTCAAACTCAGATCAGCCAGTCCATCCGACCAAGTGGCCAAACGAGTGGAAAATACCGACGGCAACCACACGCCATTTCGTGTGTCCCGAACGTTCGGGCACCATACAGCACCGCATCCGGAATCCAGTGCCCCGGCCACCTCCGCGCACCTCGTGAGTGGCGATGGTCGCTATAGCGACCATCGCCACTCACGAGTTATCCACAGGATCGGGGGGCGAATTACGATCATGCCGGCGCAACGAGGCCCCGATAAATACATGTGTGCAATTGTGGCAAACTGCGCGCACATCGGGTTCGCCGGTCGGCTGAGAGGGGCGACACCGCATGCCGAATCTCGTCGCAACGTTGCGCGCGGCGGCTCATCGCCATCCCGAGCGGATCGCCATCCGGAGCGGGACGACGGCCATCAGCTTTGCTGATCTGTTGGCCGCCGCGGGCCGGTTCGGTCACCGGCTGAGCGAAAGCGGCGTCACAGTCGGTGACCGCATCGCCCTGGTTATGCCCAACATGCCGAGGTACGCGGTGGCCTACTACGGGACGCTGCTCGCGGGCGCCGTGGCCGTCCCGTTGAACCCCGCACACTCCGGTTCCGTCCTCACCGCACGGCTGCGTGACGCCGATCCGCGCCTGCTGGTCGTAGCGCACGGTCCTCCGGAGACGGTCCCGCACGCCGCGAAGTCAGCCGGCGTCGCGCTGTGTGAGTTCACCGACGCCGCCGAGGGCGGCAAGGAGGTTGCCGCCGCGCCGGTGCCCGACGACGCCCCGGCACTCATCGCGTACAAGTCCACCGACGTCGAGGAGCCCACCGGCGTCGTCCTCAGCCACAGCGCCCTTGCCTGGAGCGCGACCGCCGCCGTCGGCGTGCTGGGCCTGACCTCGGACGACACATTGGCCACGCATTTCCCGCTCTTCCACCCTCTCGGGCAGACCTACGGTCTGGCCGCCGCGGTCGTGGCCGGCGCCACGCTGGCTCTGCCCACCGTGGAGCCCGCCTCGGCGCTGCAGGTCGTCGAGTCGAGCGGAGCGACCGTACTCAGCACCTTCCCCACCTTGATCGGGGCGCTGGCCAGCGACAACGCACCCGCGGCTGCCCTCGCGTCGCTGCGCGCGGTGTTCTGCTCGGGCGGCCGGAACGTCGACCGTCGGGTGAGTGAGCGGCTGGCGACGAGGCGCGGCTGCGAGGTACTCCAGGGCTACGGCACGGTGGAAACCTCGGCGCTGGGCTGCGCCACACGTTCCGGCGAACCCCCGTGCCCCGGCTCGATGGGTCGGGCGGTTCCCGGCGTCGAGCTTGCCGTGGTCGACGGTCGAGGCCGCGAAGCGGGCGCTGGCAAGGCCGGCGGTCTCGTTGTCCGAGGACCCAACGTGATGACCGGCTACTGGGCACGGCCCCGGGACACCGCGCGAGCCTTCAGCAATGGCTGGCTGATCACCGGCGAGAAGGTCCGCCAGGATCGAGACGGCAACATCTTCCTGCTGGACAACATCTGGCTCCGACAGTGATCAGAACAGGTAGATACCCAGGATCACCCCAGTCACACTGAGTAACCAAGCGTCGGTCACCAGCCGCCAGGGCAGCGGGGCGGTCCGCAGCTCCATGAAGTAGCCAATGACGAACCTGATCTTGAGCGCCGCGATCAGAATGATCGCCACCGCCGACACGGTGGGGGCGAACACATCCTTCGACAACCACCAGGTCGAGGCGCAGGTCGCTAGCATCAGGGCGGCCCAGACAGCCACCACCGGATTACGTAGATAAACCATCCGCTACCTCAGCAGGTACAAGAGCGGGAACAGCATGACCCAGAGCAGATCGACCATGTGCCAGTAGGTTGCGCCGCATTCGAGAACCGTGGGGTTTGCCCGATCGAAAGCGCGATCACGGGCCTTGAACCAGAGAACGAGAAGTACGACATTGCCGGCCACGACATGGGCTAGATGAATGCCGGTCAAGGTGAAGTAGTACATGTAGAAGTCGTTCGTGAGCAGCGTGATGTTCTCGTTCAGCTTCTCCGCGTACTCGATCCCCTTCGAGACCATAAAGGCAAGCCCGCACGCGAACGCGCCGGCGAGGAAATGGGGCGCCGCGTGAGCCCGGTTTTTCTTCACCGCGTCGACGGCGAGCACGACGAGCACGGAGCTGGTCAGCAGGATCAGCGTGTTGACTCCCCCGAAGGTGGGGTTCAACGCATGCCGCGACTCCTCGAACAGCGCCGGGTTCTGTCGCCGGCCCACCATGAAGCAGCCGAAGAGCAGACCGAAGACCGTCATGTCCGCGAGGACGAAGACCCAGATCCCCTCCACGCCAGGAAGGTGGCGGGACTTCTGCTCCAGAACGTGAACCGAGCCCGCCTCAGGTCCAGGGTTCATGAGCCGCGTCGGCATCAGGCGGTGGCCGACGCCGCCAGCGGCTCCGATTCGATCGGGGCGCGCTCGGCCTCGCGCATGCGACGCCGGACGTCCCTGATGAAGAAGCTGCTCGCGGTGATCTCCCAGCACAGCCAGCAGAAGTAGGGGAAGTAGTAGCTCATGACGCCGTCCCAGGCGAACGGGCCGGTCTTGAGCACGCCGGTCAGGCTCGCCGGGAAGAAGCTGACCGCGCAGAAGATGGTCAGGTAGCAGGCCCAGTTGGGCATCAGCGGCGTCGCCTTGTTCTTCCTGTCCGCCAACACGGCCAGTGCCAGGGCCACCATCTGCAGCGTCGTGCAGGCGTATTGCAGGTCGATGACCAGCCAGCCGGTGTCCGTCAGCAACTCGATCAGTGCCGGGTCCCGCTCGCGGCGGAAGGCCGCCACCGCCCAGAAGGTTGCACTGAAGGACACCACCATGACGGTCAGCCCGCCGCCGAGCAGCTGCAGGTTCGCGAGAACGGGGTACGGCCCTTCAATTCGAGCCATCCGCGCGCTGATGTAGGCGCTCCACGGCAGGTAGAACACGACGGTGATGAGCGCGACAATGAACCCGAGACGGATCTGGCCCAGGTTATCGGCATAACGAGCAGCCAGGTCGGCCGCGCTCAGCGCAGGTGACGGGTTCGGGATGTTATGGCCGAGGATTCCCCAGAAAAATACGAAGGTGACCAGAAAAGCAGGGCCACACCAAGCAGCGATGAGTTGATACCTCAGGCTCGTCTTCGGATCCACTGTGATCGTTCCTCCACACGTCTGCATCATGTGATGCGTGAATGTAACACTCCGCTGAGCTGCGACGCAACGGTTCTTCGGGTGAAGATCGGGGTTCGCGCGGGCCGCTCGGCGCCGCGCCTCAACGCCTGGTGAACCAGATGACAAACTCCATGACCGCGAGTCCGGAGAACACCGCGGCGCCCAGCTGACAGCCGACGGCGCCCCTGCGTATCGACCGCTTCTTTGTCCTCTGAGCTCTGGGTGAGATGCCGGAGAGAACCAGTTTGTCGGCGTTACGCCGGCCCCATAGGCCGATGGCGAACAGCACTGCCGCGAAGACCAGTGCGGTAAATCCCGAAGAGATCATGGCCGAAGCCCTCCTAATTGGAGTCTCGCTCCACGTGCGGGTACGGGCCCTCGAAAGGTCCGGGCAGCGAGCCACTTCCCGGCTGGGGAATCGGGTTGTAGTACACCGCGCCGGCCGACGTTTTGAGCGGGGACTGCACGGCCGCCTCGTTGATGTGGACCATCAGCCGGGCGTAGTGGATGCCCGCCTCGTCCTTGCCCTTGAAGACCGCGTTGAAGTTGGCGAAGAACGCGGCGAGCTCGGGTCCGTACGGCTTCGCGTACCTGGCGATGGGGTTGATGTCCCGCATGACGTCTACCGCGTCCGGGGCCAGATCCGCCACGTCGGTGCGCAGAGTGGGCAGCCGGTCCAGGGTGTCCGGCAGGCGATCCAACGTGCCGGACAGCGACGGCAGCAACCCCCGCAGATCCTCTGTCGTCGGCCGGAGCCTGACCAAGGCGGTGTTCAGCTCGGGTGATGCTTCCCGCAGGCCCGCCGCGACCGGCTCGAGGTTGGCCGACAACTCGGTGATCTTTCCTGATGCCGTCTGGGCGGTCCGCAGGACGCCGGGCAGCATGCGCACGCTGTTCTCCAGCGACTCGTGCTGGCCGGCGACGGCATGCGTGATCCGCTGTGCGTTGGACACCAGCGTGGCGATCTGCCCCTGCTGCGTGTCCAGTGCCCTCATCAGCGTCTCGGTGTTCCTGCCCAGCGCACGCAGGTCACCGGTCTGAGCCACCAGGGCATCCAGTGCGGTGCGTCCCTGGCCACCGAGGTTTCCCAGGCCAGCGGCGGTCAGGTTGACGTTGTCCCGCGTCCCCTGGGTCGCGGTGCCCACCGACCGGAGCATGCTGCCCAGCGCCGCCCGCGCCGGCGGGCTCAGATCGTGGATCACGTCGTCGAGCTGGGTGCTCAGCGCGGCGGCGGTGTCCGGCAGGGTGGACCCGTCCGGGATTGCCGGGCCGTTGCCGTCCACGACGTCCAGGTAGGTATCACCGATCAGCGACTTGTTACCGACCATGACCTTCACCCCCTGGTGCAGCGGGGCAACGTCGTGCAGTTCGATGGCGAAGTCGACCAGGGCGCCGTCCGACACCTGCTGCACGCTGCGTACCTCGCCGATGACCACGCCCGCCATACGGATCTTGCTGGCCGGTACCAGGTTGTCCACGTCGCGGATCTTGATGATCGAGACGTACCCCTTGCTCTCCAGCAGCGGCACCCGTGTCGCCGTGCCCTGCAGGAACCAGAGGAAGATCGCGGCACAGAGCACGAAGAAGGCCACCACGATCGAGAGCGCCTTGAGCCGGCCGGCGGTGAAGCTCATCGGTTGATCCCCTTCGTTCCATCCTCCGGGCCGGGTGCGAACCCACCGGCGTTGCCGGGGAGCACGCCCGCGCAGTCCGGAATCCGACATACGAAGTGGCCTCGGATGATCGCCTTCTGCGGACCGTCACCCGCTCCGAAGACCGACCTGGTGTTGTACACGAACGCCTGGATGTTGCTCATGTAGGTCACCAGCGTCTGGGTGTCCTTGTTGAGGCTCCTGCTCACCGGCACGAGGTCGTCGAACCCGGAGTCGGCGTCGTCGACGAAGGGCCGCAGGTCGGCGACCACGGGCTTGGCCTCCTCGACGAACGGCTTCGCCGACTTCACCGTCTTGTCCAGCGCCTCGACGGTGTCCTCGAATCGGTCCAGGGACTTCGGCAGCTCCTCCGAGGCGTTGCCGAGGTTGTCGACGGTCGCGTTGACCTGCGTGGTGAGCGGCTGGACCTTGTCCATCGCGGACCGGAGCGAGTCGTTGAACCCGGGAAGCTGGTCAAGGCTGTCCCGCAGATCCTTGTCGTTCTCACCCATCACCGACAACGTCTGCTGGGTGGAATCGATGAGCCGGGCGAGCCGCACGTCGTTGCGGCCCAGGGCCTGCGAGATCCTGGCCAGGCTCGTCACCAGCGTGGCGATCTTCTGGCGCCTGGTGTCGAGCGACCGCATGACCGGCCGGATGCTGTTCAACGTGGCCTGGGTGGCACGTAGGCCACTCGGCAACTGGTCGGGTGCGCGGACCAGGGCGGCATCGGACTGCACCAGCAGGCTGGTGACCGCCGCCTGGGTCTTCTCGTCCAGGTTGTCCAGGATCTCGTCGACCTGAACGGGACGGTCGGTCTGGGTTTCCGGGATGACGTCGTCCTTGCCCAACAGCGGGGCGGGCGGACCACCGGGATTGATCTCGACGGTCATGTCGTTCAGCACGTTCTTGGGCCGGAGGACGGCTCGCGCGTTCTGGTGGACCTTCTTCGTGCCGTCGATGTTGAGGTCGAGGATGGCGGTGCCGTGATCGGTCGCCCTCCAGCCGGTGATCTGACCGACGATCACCCCGGCCATCGTCACCTTCTGCGAGCTGTCCGGGTTCACGCCCGGCACCCGGGCGAACTCCACGTGCAGGATCTGCCGGTCCTGCCACGGGAAAGCGGTGGTCATCTTCGGGTACATGATGCCCAGCGAGACCATGGCTCCGATGATCAGGACGGTGACGGCGGCGACGTCGCGGCCCAGGCCCGGAACGGTCCGGATCCGCTCCCAGGTCTTCCTCAACTTGTTCATCGCGGGATTCCTAGAGGTAGGGAGTCGGAGGGGGTGCCGTCCAGGGGCAGCGGGTTGGACGGCACGGGCAGCGGCTTGGACGAGTCGGCCTCGGCGGGCAGCGGGCCTGGCTTCCCATCCGGGCGGTCCGCCTGCGGACCCGGCGGCTGGTTCAGGCCCAGTGCCTCCAGGTACTCCTCCACCGTCTTCGGGAACGCGGCGCCGCCAACCGACTGGCCGCCGCCGCCGGCGGCCAGTCGGCCGTGGGCACCGTTCCCATCGTGGGTCTGCCAGGCGAGCGCGCCGTTCACCCCGAGGTAGCCGAGCTCCTCGTAGAACTTGTTGGGGCTGCCGCCGCCCTGGTAGACGCCCGTGCCGTGCCAGGGGTTGAGCACCATGTCGGCAAGCGGCCCTTCGACCCGGTCCAGCACCGGGCCCTGGAGGTTGTCCAACACGTCCGTCGCGTTCTCGGCGGTCGGGTTCAGCTGATCCACCAAGGGGCGCGCGTCCTCCAGCACGTCACGCAGGTCGCTCACCACCGGCCGGGCCCGATCGAGTACCGGGTCGGCCTTCTCCAGCAGCGAGCTCAGCCGGCGTGCCGTCGGCCGCAGCGAATCCGACGTCGTGATCAGCCGGTGCAGGGTGCCCCGAAGATCGGTCAGCCCGGCGCGGGTGGTTCGGAGCGTTTCCGGCGAGGTCTTCAGGGAGTCCGCGAACGGGCGGCTCCCCTGGGCCAGTGCCGCGGTACTCCGCCGCAGGTCCTGGAACAGATATCCCAGCTGGCCGTTGTTCTTGAGCATGCCCGCGGCGGTGTTCCGCAGGCCTGACACCACCTCGGTGAGGTCGTCGTCCGGCCTGGTACCTCGGAGCGCGGTGAGCACCTCGCCAGTGGGCGCCAGCGTCGCGGGAGCATCCGCCAACAGGTCCCTGATCGCGGCGCTGCCCCCCTGCCGCAGCGTCCGGTCGAACTGGCCGATCGTGCCCGGGACCGCCTTCAGGGCATCGGGGGTGAAGGCCGTCAACACATCACCCAGCTCGACGGGGGTCCTCGCCCGGTCCACCGGGATGAGGTCATCGTTGAAGCGACCGGTGCCGCCGGGGATCAGCGCAACGTAGTAGATGCCACCGAGCAGCGTCGTCGCGGTGATCGCCGCCGACGGAGCCTCGCCCAGCTTGTCCAGCGTGCCGCTGTCCAGCTTCATGGTGACCATGGCGGTGCCGCGGTCGGTCGGCTCGGACGCGGTCACCGTGCCGACCACGACATCGGCGATCTTGACCTTGCTGTGGTACGGCTGCAGCTTGTAGCCGTGCGAGAACTCGGCCTGGATCTTGTTGCCGAAGCTCAGGTTCGTGGTCAGCCAGTCCTTCTCGAAGACCGCCAGGCCGAACAGCAACACCCCGAGCAGCGCGATCAGTCCCACCTTGAGCGGCGAGGCGCCCCTCGCCCGTCTCCGGACCCCGCTGGAGACTCTCTTCAACCTGTTCATTGTCCGCCTCCGGAGCGCAGGTCGGGCAGCACACCGGCGGGCACCAGGTTTCCCGCCTGGTCCTGGTCAGCCTGACCCGGCTTGGGGTACTCGTTGCGCGGGTACGGATTGGACTTGTAAACACCGCCGGTGGCTTCCTGCGCTCCGATCGCCACGTCCAGTCGTGCGTATCGGGTGTTCGGCGCAGGTCCCTCCGAGACGAAGCTGTGTCCTCGGAAGAAGAACTGCCCGATATCCGGGCCGTAGGGCGCCAGCACGTTCAGCGGCGTGTCCAGGTCGTTCAGCAGGTCGGCGACCTTGGGAGTCAGTGGGCGCAGGTCGGCGAACGTGTCGGTCAGCTCCTCCACGGCCGGCTTGGCCCGGTCGGCAACGTGCGGGACCTTGCCGAGTACCGGAACGCTCTCCCGGAAGGTGCCTCGCAGGTCGGGAACCGTCTTGCCGAGGTCCTCCGCGCCGGGCCTGATCGTGTCCATCGCGGTGTGCAGGTCGGCCAGTGGGGCCTTGAGCGAGACCAGCGCGCCCCTGAGGTCCCGCAAGCTCGGCGGGGCCTGCTGGAGGGTTGACTCCAGCGGCGCCCCCTGATCCACACCGATGGCGGCCATCGTGGTTCCGGCCGTGTCGACCAGCGACCGGAGCTGTGCCTGCCGGTCGTCCAGGCGGTTCGACAGCTGATCCACGCTGTCCATCAGGCCGGGCAGGTCGAAGTCCTCGGAAGCGAGCGTGTTCGACGTGCTGGCCAGGTCGTGCAGCAGAGCCGGGGCACTTCCGACGAAGCCGTTCAGCTCCTGGCCGCGGCCGGCCAGTCCCAGGCCGACCTCGCGGACGGTGCTGGTCGCGGCGGCGCGGGTGTTCGGATCCAGCACCTCGAGCACGTCCTGCAGGTCCGACGAGCCGATGTTCTGCTTGGCCGGGATCACCGCACCGTCCGCCAGCGGGCCGGCGTCCGGGGTTCCTGGGTCCAGGTCCACGTACTTCAAGGCGAGCGGGGAGACGCTCAGCACCTGCGCGCTGGCGTTCCGGTAGATGGGCGGCGATGCGCTGATCAGCTCACCGGTGACAATGGCCTCGCCGTCGTTGTAGTCGATCGACGAGATGCGCCCGATCCGGCTGCTGTAGACGCGGAGATCATCGTTCATCTGCAGCGTGTGGACGTCGTTGAACGCCATCTTCACGGTTTTCACCGCGAGGAAATGGCCTGCCTGGGCCCGGGAGGTCACCGCGAACGCCACGGCCACCAGGGCCAGGACCAAGATTCCCGCCAAGGCTGACCGTACCTCTTTGCGGGCTTCGGGCTTAGCCATCAGTTCCCTCCCAGCATCTGGCCCACCATGGCGCCTTCCTGCGACTCGGTGAGCCCAGTTGCGCTCCCGCTCGGACCACGCGGGGCATCCTTGCCGGCGCTGGTGTCACCGCCACTTCGGCCGGGCAGCTCCGGGCGGGGCGGCGCGGGCACCGGCAGGCCCCCCAGCGGGTTCGTTCCGTGCAGCGGGCCGATCGGCCCCATGACTCCCTGGCCCACCGAGGCCGGCGACTCCGGAACGATCGCCTTGAAGTAGTGGCTGACCGCGTCGTAGTCGGACGTCGCCAGCGACCAGCCCTTCATGAACTCCATGAGCTGGGTGAGGTTGTCACCCAGGACGTTGGGGCTCAGTTCGTTGGCCGCGCCCGCCACCCCGCGCAGCCCACCGCCGCCGTCCCGGAGGTCACCCGCCACCGGGGCGGCTTCCCTCAGCATCTCGGCGCCTCGGTCCAGGACCGGCGGCAACGAACCCAACGCGGGATCCGCCGCGTCGGAGAAGTGCCGCAGCTCGGAGCTGATGTCCCGCACCTGATCGGTGACCGGGCGCAACGCCCGCAGGGTGTCGGTCGTCGGGTCGGCGACGCCGGCGAGTTGGGCCAGCCGTTCGCGCGCCTGCAGCAGGGTCTCGGGCAGCTCCCGCAGGGTCCGCGCGGTGGCCTCCCGCTGGTTCGCCACCGCGGCCAGCGTGGTTGTCGTCGTCTCGACCAGCCTGTCCAGCTCGGTGCCCTGGTTGCCCTCCAGCGCGCCCGCCACCGGCTGCAGATGATCGATGAGGTTGTCCAGCAGCTCGTTGTGCTCGTTGAGCACCTTGGACAGCCCCTGCACCTGTTGCATCGTCGGCGCAAGCTGTTCGATCGCCGCCGCGGCCTCCTTGCCGTGCCCGTCGACCCCCTCGCCCAGCGAGGTGAGCATCATGCCGAGCGCCTTGCCCGTCGGGTCGTCGACGGAGTTGACGACGTCCGCGACATCGACGCGGCTCCGCGTGCGTGACTCCGGGATGAGGTAGGGCTCGGGCATCAGCGGTGCGCCGTGGGTGCCGTTGTCGATCTCGATGTACTTCTCTCCGAGAAGGTTGTTGGCAGTGATGCTCGCCGTTGCGTCCTGGTGCAACGGAATCCGGTCGTTGAGCTTGACGACGACCTGCGCTTTGCCGTTGACCAGGGTGACCGAGCTGACCTCGCCCACCTGGACACCGGAGGCCCGAACGTAGTTGCCGGCGACGATCGGCATGGCGTCGGCAAAGATCGCCGTGATCGTGTTGCCGCTCTCGTCGGCCGAGGACGAGCAGCCGGAAAGCAGCGCCGCGAGGACCGCGGCGAGGCACATGTACGCGCGCCACCTCATCGTCAGTTCTCCTTGCTTCCCGATGCGTCGGTCCACGGCTGTCCCACGGCCGCGCCGGGCAGCGGTGTCCTCGACGGGTTGTTCGTGGGCGGGTTGACCGGGTACTCATCGACCGAGTTGACGCCCGCCTCGCCCAGGGTCGCCGCCCAGAAGTGACCTTGCGCGTCGTAACCCGAGAACCCCTGCCCGAAGTTCTGCAGCCATCCGACCAGCTCAGGGGTGTAGGGCCGGAGGAATGCCGCCGCGGGCGAGTAGCGCGCAGCGATGTGCCCGATCGGCGGCAGCACGTCGTGTGTGCGATCAAGCAGGTCAGGGGTCTTGCCGAGCAGGTCGTTCAGCGAGTCGAGGGTCGGCCGCAGGTCCGCCATCGCCGGCCGCAGATTGTCCAGGACTCCGTTGAGATTGCGCGAGAACGACGGCAGCCGTTTCGCGGCCGGCTCGAGATCGTTCAGCAGAGGATCCGTCGCGTCGACGGCCTTCGGCACATCCGCGAGAGTGTCCTGAGCGACCGACAGCGTCGGGGGGAGCTCCTTCAGCGCCTCGCTGATTTTCGCCTGCTGTTCCGCGACGGGGCCAGACAGGGCGGTGAGGTTCTGGACCGAGGCAGCGATGTCGTTCTGGTGCTCGGTCGCGATGTTCGTGACCTCGTTCATCTGAGACACCAGATCCTTGATCGACTGCCCGTCCCGACCGAGGCCCTGAAGGACACCGCCCAGCGCATTGATCGCCGGCCCCGCGGTGTTCAGCGTCGCCCGCAGCTGGTCTTCCCGGCCGGTCACGGTCCCGTCCAGGTCGGTGAGCAGCGAGTCCAACTTCGCGCGGGTCGGCGGATCCAGTGCGGCGAGCACCTGGTCCACCTCGGCCTGCTTCGTCACCGACGGCGCGTACAGATCACCGCTGGCGATTGCCGCGTTCTGGACCGGGCCGGGGGTCAGGTACATCACCCGCTCGCCAACGGCCGAGTACCACTCGACCCAGGACGTGGTCCCCTCGCGCAAGGGGGCGAACTCCTTGTCGATGCTCGCGTCGACGACGGCCTTTCCGTCCCGGATGGAGATGTCCTCAACAGAGCCCGCGGGCAGGCCGTTCACCAATACCGGCGATCCCTCCACCAGCTGCGCCGCTGACGGAATCACCAGCTTCACGCGGTAGCCGCTGTTCAGCGTGACGACCGTATACAGCCCGATCCCGATAACCGCGATCCCCGCTATCATCGATCCAAGAGAACGACTTCTCGCCATCATTCTGCCCATTCCGCGTGAAGCGACTCGGACCCTCACCAGAGGAGCCGCTCGAGGCTTTCCAACGCCTATACCTACTCAACGACGGCCGCTGCATCAGGTGACGCACAGATGTAACATCCGCTCAAATTACCTAGTTTGCGATCGGAGCCCGGGGCAGATCACTGAAGAACAGCTGCTGGGCGATCACGCCGATGATGCCGATAACGATCAGGTTCACGACCATCGACTTTGCGGTGTTGTTCCCCACGCCCACCGGACCACCACTCGCGGTGAATCCGTAGTAACAGCCAACAAAGATGATCCCGACACCGATCAACATCGCGCAACCTATCGCCGAAAAGAAGTCCGGCTTCGTCATGAACGTCCAGAAGACGGTCTCGTACCCACCGGGCGACACGCTGTGGAAGAAGTACACGCTGAAGATATGACTGGTCAGGAACATGAGACCGAAAGCCACGAACAGCCAGAACGGCATCACGAACAAGATCGCCAAAATCCGCGTGGTGACCAGATACGCCACCGAGTTGATCCCCATCACTTCCAGAGCATCAATCTCGTCACTGATCCGCATGGAGCCCAGCTCCGCCACCAGCCCGCAGCCCACCTTCGCGGCCAGGGCCCAGCCGAACAGCGAGGGGTGCGCCGAATACTCGCCGGTCGAGGTGAAGATCGAGGTGTAGTCCGCCGCGCCGAGCTGGCGCAGGATGTAGTGCCCCTCGAGTGAACCCTCAGCGGCCAGGGTCATCATCAAGATCCAGATAACCACCGAGCTGGACAGCACCAAGATCCCGGCCTGCCGTACCACCTCGGACAGGTAGTGCCGGAGCGTGAACGGAACCAGGCCAAGAGCCTTGCCGGTCAAGATCATCGCCCCGCCGAAGTCACGAACCAACTGTCGGCGCTCGGGGTCGACCGGCCGACCCAACTCCTCAGGCTCAGCGCTCTCCGGCTCACGACCACGAATATCGGCTTCCGACATACCCATCCCCTACCGGTTGACCATCATCTCGGGACTCAAACCAAGCGTCACCGCATTCACGCAGAAATTGATAATGAAGACCGCGATGAAGCAGATCACCACAGACTGGTTCACTGCCCTGCCTACGCCCTCGGGCCCACCACTTGCGGCCAGCCCCTTCTGGGCGCAGACAATTCCGATGAACAATCCGGTCAAAAGGGTCTTGACCACCACTCCAACCAGCTCGGCCGTCGTCATGATCGCAAGAAAGTTGGCCATAAAAGTGCCAACCGACGTGTTGTTCAGAACACTCGCCGCGACCAAGCCAGCGCCCAGTCCTATCAGCAGACCAACGATGACCAGGCCAAGAGCAAGGAAGGTAATCGAGATGACTCGCGGCACGACGATCGAGCGCACGACGTTGATCCCGAGGACCTCCAGCGCGTCAAGTTCTTCCCTGACTCGTCGTGCCCCCAAATCGGCGGTCAAGGCTGTACCGAGCACCCCCGCAACCGCCATACCGGTGCAGAACGGCGCAATCTCCCGCGCGATAGCCATTACCAGGTAGGTACTCACCCGGCTCTGCGCACCGACAAAAGTAACGAGGTCGTACGCATAGTTCGACATGACCAGCACAAACCCGCCGATGGCCACGACCGACGGCATCCAGGCATATCGGAGCATCGAGTGCATCTCATCGACGACATCGCCCCAGTACCCGACCGGCCGACGAACGGCGGACCACACCACCTTGGTCAACAACTGACCCAACTGGCCGATCTGGATCAAGACCCGACGCAGCGGCGAAGGCACCCGACCGAACGCGTCAGCCGAGCGATCCCACAGATCCTGATCGCGTCCCCGGGTCGAATACTCGCTCCCCCGCGCCACCGGACCAACGCTGCTCGACACAAAATCACCCCTCCCTCGACGCGCACCAGCCATCAGCTCGGTGCTGGTCGGTTACTCCCTGCTCACAGGCGAACCCGGTCTGTGATCGCGCTCACCGTATGGGCGAGGGCCGCGCTGCACAGCACCCCGTGGGGGAGGATCGGTGCCCCGCTGGTAGCAAATCTGGCTCCAGCCCCTGGGCGACGCCGGGCCCCACCGAGGGAGCATCCACGGCCCGCCCGACGGCGATCAGGCGACACTTGCACTCTGCCTGCGAACGGGCCGGCTGGCGACTGACACTGCGCATTACTTGATGTAGCGCTTATTTTATCTTGGCGTGATCCGAGTCGAGCACCGCCCAGCTTCAAAGGAGAAGTGGCCATGATCGGTTGTCAGGTGGAGGTTGATCGACATGGTCACTGAGGCAACGGTCGCCGAGGGTGGGCAGCTACCAGCACGCACGGTCTCATTCACCGC
>Ga0193743_1001415_pt1 | contig 17895 bp, 18 predicted proteins | sample L2c2metaG_FD_143038 | JGI IMG/M metagenome (GOLD analysis project Ga0193743, IMG submission 143038) | Soil microbial communities from a riparian zone of the East river system, Colorado, United States - L2c2 | ecosystem: Environmental > Terrestrial > Soil > Riparian zone | place: USA: East River...
GCCATTGCGTTCTCCTCCCTTACCTGGTGGCCAGGGCGCGGCCGGCGTCGCGCGCGGCGTCCAGGGCGTCGGTGTGCAGCCGGGCGGCCAGGCCCCTGAGGCTCTCCATGCCGGGGGTGACGGCGGCGACGGTGAGTTCGCGCTCGATGACGGTGAGCTCTGCCTGCCACATGTCGGCGAGGATCCGCCTGAGGTAGGGGGTGGAGTGGTCCCAGCCCTCGCGGGGGGTGCCGGAGCCGTAGCCGCCGCCGCGCACGGTGGCCAGCACGGTGGGCTTGTCCTTCAAGATCGGCGTGAGGGCGACCGCGGCGATGACCAGGTCGGCCCAGGTCTTGAAGTGCTGAGAGACGCCGTAGTTGTACAGCGGCACGGCCAGCAGCACCGCGTCGGCGGCGGCCAGCTCCTCGGCCAGGGTGGCGGCCAGGGCGAGGGCGTCGCGCTGGGCGGGGGTGCGTTCGGGCTCGGGGGTGAACCCGGCGGTGGTGGCCAGTGCCCAGGCATCGGCGGGCAGCGGGTCCGCGCCCAGATGGCGGCGTATCACCGGCTCGCCGGGATGGGCGGCGGTCCATTCGGTTTCCACGAGGTCAGCGATCTCGGCGCTGGCCGAGGTGCCGGGAAGGATGCTGGTGTCCAGTCGGAACAGGCTCATCGGTATCTCCTCAGGTCGGCGGGACGTCCGCCCGCCTCGATATTGGGTCGGCCTCGTCGCCGCATGCGGATTAAACGGACTTTACCCCGGTTCATCTTCCGGATGTAGCGTGCCCCTGTGGATCGACCCGTGCTGTCGATGGGAGCGCCCCGTGCCGAGCGCGCCGACGCCGTGCGCAACCGCCTGCATCTGCTGGTCACGGCCCGGGAGATGATCGCCGAGCAGGGCGTGGAGAGGGTGACCATGGACGCCCTGGCCGAGCGCGCGGGCCTGGGCAAGGGCACGGTCTTCCGCCGGTTCGGCACCAGGGCGGGAATCTTCCACGCGTTGCTGGACGACGACGAGCGCGCCTTTCAGGAGCAGGTGCTGTCCGGCCCGCCGCCACTTGGCCCGGGCGCGGGGCCGGTGGAACGTCTGGTCGCCTACGGTCGGGCCCGGATCGGCTTCATGCTCGGGCACTACGACATCGCCCGCGCCGCCCTGGACGGCACCCAGCCGATACCGGCCGGGGAGGGGGCCATCTCCCGGTTTCACATCCGCACGCTGCTCGGACAGGCCAGCCTGGGCGTCGCCGATCTCGACATGCTGGCGGTCCAACTCACCGCCGCCCTCGAAGGCCCCTTCCTGCTGTACCTGTCGGCATCAGGGCCGACTGAAGCCACTCAGCACATCGAGCGGATGGCGCAAAGCTGGCAAGACCTGGTGGAGCGCATCTGCCGGGCCTGATGAGGGGGCATCTGGGTTGCATTCTAGAACTCTGGCCCGTAGCTTGGCTTCGTGGCCACTGAATCTCGATCCGAAACTCAGCTGGTGGAACGCGGCGCCATGGATCGGGAACCGGCGCGGGCGCACGCTGTGAGCGGCTTCGTCGCCGGTGCAATCGCGCTCGCCGTGCTCTATTCCGGCAACAATCTGCCCAGCGCGTTCTATGGGACCTTTCGCCACGTCATGGCGTTTTCGCCGCTCACCCAGACGCTGCTATACGCGGCCGCGGTGGCCGTCATCCTGCCCGGCTTGCTGATCTTCGGACCGCTGTCCGACGCGGTAGGGCGGCGTGTCCCGATCCTGCTTGGACTGGCCATGTTCGCCGTTGGCGACCTGCTCTTCGCCGCGGCGGACGGGGTGGGTTGGTTGTTCGCGGCGCGGGTGGCCCAGGGGCTCGGCATGGGCATGGCGGCCGCCGCGGCGCAGGCCACGCTCGGCGACAGCGTGCCCGGGTTCCGACCGTCACCGGCGCAGGGTCAGCACCTGGCCGCTGTCACGGCCACCGCGTGCATCACCTTCGGGTTGGCGGCGGGGCCGCTGCTGGGCGGGCTGTTGGCGCAGTACGGGCCGGCCCCGTTGCGGCTGGCGTTCTTCGTACATCTAGCGCTGGTGGTGTTCGGCGCGCTTGCCGCCCTGCGCGCCCCGGGCCGCCCGGCCGGCGCCCGCCGGGGTTGGCGGCTGGCGGGCATCGGCGTTCCCCCGCCGATTCGTCGCACGTTCACATTCGTGGCTGCCTCTTCGTTCCTTGCCTGGGCGGTGCTCGGGATCTTCTCCGCCGTGCTGCCGTCACTGGTGGGCGGGCTGCTCGAGACCACCAACCTCGCGCTGACCGCGGGCGCGCTGACCCTGATGATCGGCACCTCGGGCCTGGTGCAACTCGGCGTTCGCCGGTTGGAACCGCGATCCGCGCAGGCCATCGGCTTGATCGTGTTGGCCGCGGGCCTGGCGCTGTTGGTCGGCGCGGGTACGGCCAACAGCCTGCCGCTCACCGCGCTGGCGATGTTGGCCACCGGCACCGGGCACGGCTTGGTCTTTTCCGGGGCGCAACACGAGCTCGGGGCGGTGACCTCGCCGGATAACCGCGGCGCGGTCACCGGTGCGTACTACATGGCCAGCTATCTCGGCCTCGGCGGGCCGGTCATCGGTGTCGGCCTGCTCGCGCTGAGCCGTGGCCTGACCGCCGCCACCTCCATGGTTTCCGTGGTCATCGCGGCCCTGTGCCTGGTGGTCGCTCCGCTCATCGCGCTCGAGCGCCGCCGAGCAGCGTGAACTCCATCGGGAAATCAGGGCTGCTCGGTGTGGTGATGCCGTGACCGGCGATGCGCTCGGCCCAGTCCACGTGACGCAACATCGCGGCCTGCGCCTCTCTCGGATCCCGGCCGCGGAATGCGCAGATCAGATCGAGCTGGGCGGCGCGGAGGGGGTCGCCCGCGCCATGATCAAGAGCGTCGAGGCCGAACCGCAGGTAGCGCTCGGTGGCGTGCCACAGCATGCGGAGCATCCGTAGATCCCAGGTTGTGGCGGCTGGGCCCAGCAGCGTGCCCAGCAGCTCCCGGTGCCCTTCGTACCGGTCCTGGGTCTGGTTCCGCTGGTGGCGAGCGCTTTCCAGACGGAGCTCGCGTTCGTCGAGGTCGTCGGAAGAGATCAACAGGCAGGCGCTGGAGGCCAGATCTGGTTCGATGCGCCGCCGCAGTAGGCACAGGCTGTGAAGATCGTCGGAGCTCAGCGGTGCTACGTACGTGCTGCGACCCGGTCTGATGACTACCAGTCCTTCTCTTTCCAGGCCGCGCAGCGCTTCGCGGACCGGGATGAAGCTGACCCCCAGCTGTCTGGCGAGATTGCGCAGTGAGAACGCCTGTCCTGGTCGCAACTGACCGGACAGGATGGCGTGCCGAATCTCCGTGGTGGCCCGGTCCACGAGGGAGGGCTCAGCGAAGGGGTCGGCTAACAAATTCGTGGTCATCATGAGGCCGCCCGCCGGGTCGGTGCGCAGGGCTCCAGCGCGCGGGTACCCGGGCTGTGGTTCCGTCTGCGCATCGCTACCGCCCTTCCTCGGGCCGTCCAATGGCCAGGCGCGGGGACCCTGGGGACATTGGCGTTCGCCTTTGAACAGATGTGTTCAACAGCGGGGATGTTAGCAGCACCTCCCTGGGCCGGGCGCGCACGCTTCGGCTTTCGACCGATTGAGTGGACTGCTTCCAGCTAAAAGGTCAACAGTGTCCTCTAATGCGCAGGTCCGTCTGCCGATGAACGCTGATGTACCTTGAGTGCTCCCCACGGCTGCGACGATCAGAAGGGCGTCCTGGTGGCCTCGACCGAACGGCGAATCAGGGCGGCGGCGATGCGGCTGTTCACCGCCAGGGGTGGTACGCAGCTGACGATGAGCGAACTCGCGAACGAGGCGCAGGTGGCCCGTGGCACGCTCTACCGCAACATCGGCTCGATCGAGCAGTTGTTCGACACGGTTCTTGCCGAGATGTGCGCGGAGCTGCTCGAACGCGTCTCGGCCACCTTCACCGAAGATGACGACGCGGTGACCCGGGTGGCCACCGGCCTGCGCATGCTGGTGCGTTACGGCCACCAGGACCCGGCGGTCGGCCGGTTCATCGTGCGGTTCACGCTGACCGAGGAGGCCCTACGGTCGGTGTTGACCGGCCCGCCGATGCATGACCTGCGTGCGGGCTTTGCCAAGGGCCGGTACAACATCGACGAGTCCATGATCATGAGCGCCGCCTCGCTGTTGGTCGGCGCAACAGTGAGTGCGCTGTCGATGGTCCTCGAAGGCCACCAGACCTGGCGGGAAGCGGGCTCCCGCGCCGCGGAGCTCGTCCTGCGGGCGCTCGGCATCGATGCGGCCGAAGCTCACGAGATCGCCACCGCCGACCTCCGGGCACTCCACCCCGGGTCACACCGGTGATCAACTACGCGGGCGGCAGTACGCGGCGCTCCTGGAGCACCTTGAGCCAGTGCACGAAGGTCTGCTCGGTGTCCTGAACTTCGGTGAACCCGGCCTGCTTGATCTTGACCGTGCTGACGAACGCCGGCGGGGGTGGCGCTGTCGCGCCGTAGGCGAAGCAGAAGTCTGCGTAGTAGTGGGACTCGCCGAGCAGTTCGTCCATGCTGATCTGCCTCAGGCCGTGCTTGGCCACGATCTTCGCCCACACCTCGGCCCTGGCCGGGAGGAACTCCGCCATGGACGTCGGCTCGTCGGCGCCGACCTCAACGCCGAGCGCCTCGGCCATCGCCGGCCACAGATCCCGCCACTCGAAGACCTCGCCGTTGGTCAGATTGAAATGCTGGCCCGCTGCCGCGGGGGCCTCGGCGGCCCACCGGGTCGCGTTGGCCACCAGCCGGGTATCGACGGCCTCCCAGACATACGGCACGCCGCCGGGGAAGCCGAACGGGCGGCCCTCTTCCTTGCGGATGGCCGCGAAGGCGCCGATCACCGGGGGCAGGTTCATCACCACGCCGGTATTCGGCCCGACGATGAGTTGCGGGCGCATGATGGTGAAGGCGAAGCCCTTGGTCGTGGCCTTCTCCTTGATGTAGTCCTCCTGCAGCCAGTAGAAGTTCGCGTGGTCGTCGCGCGGATAGTGCTCGCGCGCGGGGACCCGCATCGGGTGCAGGTGGATGCCGTAGGCCTTGGTGCCCTGCAGCAGGGTCACGTGTTGGAGTTCGGCGAGCTCGGCGAGCGGCTCGATGAGGTTCCGCAGCATCGCCAGATTGGTGTCCATCTGGTCCTGGTCGGTCCATCCAGAGATGAGGCCGGGCTTCTCGAAGACCGCCGCGTAGACGACGTGCGTGACGCCGGCCAGGCCGTGCACCGCCTCGCGGGTCATTGCCTCATCGCGCAAGTTGATCGGTAGGTGTTGGAAGGGCCGCTCGTGGAACACCTCGGGCTGGCGCCGAGATACCGCGATGACGTTCCAGCCGTCGTCGAGGAACCGGTCGACGCAGGCGGCGCCGACCAACCCGCTGGCGCCGGCAACGAGGACGGTGTTGGCCATGGTGCTCTCCTGGAGGTCGGCGTAGGGGTCGGTGGTCCATGCTCCTCGCGAACTGGTTGGTACCGAAGACGCCGATTGCCTGGAACTGGGCCATACTGCGCGGTCGACGAGCCAGGAGGTCCGACGATGGCCACACGCAGCTACGTGGCGCAGGTGGGCGAGCGCAACGCGGTTTTCCTGGCCACCCAGAGCCGTACCGCGTTCCTCGCCTCGGAGTACCGGCCAATGAACCTCGGGAACGGGCGCATCTCGCTCAGCGAGCGGGCCCTCGACGCCTCCCGGGAGATGGGTGAGGAAGAGGACGGGTACATCACCGAGGATGCCGAGGGGCTGCGCATCTGGGTCGGGGAGGACGCCTTCGAGCTGGAGACCGTGCTCGACTGAGCCTGTCCGGCCGTTGCTCACGCGGTGTTGGCAAGGACCTCGTTGAGCGCTTCGGTGGAGCTGGGGTGGTTGTAGATCGTGTCGCGCAGCTCGCTGGCGGTGACCTGGTGGCGCATGGCGAGCGCCACCAGATTGATGAGTTCTTGCGAATCGATGCTCAGCAGCGCGGCGCCGAGCAGCAGGTCGGTGTCGGCGTCGATGATGAACTTCATCATTCCTCGGGTGTCTTCCATGATCCGGGCGCGGGGCATTGCGGCGATCTGTGCGATGGGCTTGCTGGCGATCTTGACACGGTGTCCCTGCTCCCTGGCTTGGGTCTCGGTGAGGCCCACGGTGGACAGCGGTGGCGTGATGAACACGGTGTGCGGCACTGCCAGCCGATCCGCTGTGGAGCGTTTGCCGTGGCCGATGAGCTGGTCGGCGACGACGCGATTGTCATCGAGCGAGATGTAGGTGAACTGGGGGCCGCCGTTGACGTCGCCGATGGCAAAGACGTGCGGCTGGCTGGTGCGCAGGTGCTCGTCGACCTCGACCGCCCCGAGGTCGGTGACGCGGATGTTGGCGGCATCGAGGTTGAGTCCGGCGGTTGCCGGGCTGCGCCCGGTCGCGACGAGAATGGTGTCGGTTTCCAGGGTGTGCGCGTGGCCGTCCTGCTCGTAGTGGATGGTCGCGCCGCTGGCGCCGTCCCGGATCTCGGTGACCCGTGATCCGGCGAGCAAGGTAATGCCTTGGTCGCGGAGAATGCCCAGGGCCGCTTCGGCGACGTCGTCATCTTCGCGGCCGATGAACTTCGGTTGTGCTTCGAGCACGGTCACCTCGGAACCGAACCGCCGGTACATCGCGGCGAACTCCAGGCCGAGGTAGCCGCCGCCAAGGACGGCCAGTCGCTTGGGAAGTTGGCTGGTCTGCAGCATGTCGGTGCTGGTCGCGGCGTATCGGCTGAACCGCAGGCCGGGGATGTCCGGGATGACCGGCACCGAGCCGGTGTTGATGATGACGGTGTCCGCGCTGATGGTGAGCCGGTCAGTGCCCGCGCTGACCTCGACGGTCTTCGAGTCGACGAACGACGCTTTGCCGGTGACGACCGTGACGGTGTCGATGTTGTCGAGCATCTCGAAGTTCTTGCCGCGCAGCAGCGTGGTCAGGTCCGTCACGGCGCCGATGGCCTGGCTGTACCACGCCTCTTCGCCGTCATCCGGGCGGCGGGTGTCGGCGCGGTGCACGAGCGCCTTGGTTGGCACACAGCCGACGTTGATGCAGGTACCGCCGTACATTTGGTCAGACGCCTCGACCATGACGACGCGTTTTCCCCGGCGGCCCATCGTCGCGGCCAGCGTCTTTCCGCCCTTGCCGAAACCAATGACGAGAAGATCCACCGCTAGCGGTTCCATCATGTTTCCCATGTCATCTAGGCTCCGCCGCAGGCAGCGAGCCGACAAGGCTAGTTCGACTCAGTTTCTATCGCGAGAGTCTCATGGATGGCATCGTCATGGATAGCATCAGTCACTTGATCCGCCTGGCCCGCCTGGAGGGCCGCGTGGACAAGCGCTGCCTGCTCGCCGGACGCGCCATCCTCACCCATCAGGCCCGCGTGCCGACCGAAGTGCCGTTCCATCTGCTCTTGGCGGGCACCTGCACGCTGGAACTCGCCGACCGCTCGATCGAGCTGACAGCGGGGGACATGGTCCTGCTCCCGCGTGGCCAGGCGCACGTCATCCGAAGCGGTACCGGTCGGCGGCGCGTGGTGCGCGAGGAGCCGGGAGTCGCCTTCACGACAGCGCTCACCTCGGGTAGCGGTAGCACGATCGACCTATTCTGCGGGCACTACACGTTCAGCCCCGGCACCGGCGACATCCTGTTCGCCAGCCTGCCCGATGTCGTGCACGTGACCCTCGGTCGGGGGTCCAACGAGCAGGTGCTGATGCTGAGTGCCCTGATGCGCGGCGAGGCGAACCAAGAACGGCCGGGAACGGCAGCCATCCTCTCCTCACTGTGCGACGTCCTGCTGGCCATGACGTTGCGCGCCGCTCCAGATCAGCTCACTGATCACGCATTGTGGCCCGCGCTGGCCGACGAGCGCCTCCGGACCGTGACCGACGCCGTGCTGCGCGACCCCGGGAACGCCTGGACGATAACCGAGCTCGCCGAACTCGCCACGATGTCGCGTGCCACGTTCATCCGCCACTTCACTCGCGAGGTCGGGATGACCGTCGGTGATTTCCTCACCAAGATCAGGATGATGACGGCCGCCGAGCTCCTGATCACCACCGACCAACCCGTCAGTGTGGTCGCCGCACGAGTCGGCTACCAGTCCGAATCGGCTTTCGGTCGCGCATTCCGGCTCGCCACAGCCACCACACCGGCGCAATTCCGGCGCCGGACAATCGCTTCCGCCACTTCCAGCTAGCGGGCATGCGGTGGGGGTGCTCACGGGCAGCGCAGATACATGCTGACGGTGAGGACAAGAGCCGGCAATCGGACGACTCTCGATCTCATGGGTTTGCTCTCACCCGGTGAGGCACCGACTGGAAAGGGAGTGAAGTGACATTCGCGACGACGCCATTCGTGCCGGTTGTCCTGGGATTCTTCGGGCTGGGCACGGGCTATCTCATCTACGGCTCTCAGGAACTGTTCGGCTACCCCCGCCGAGATGCGTCGGTGGACCGCGCGACCGGGATCTGGGGCATTTGGCTGCCAGGATTCTGCCAGTTTGTCACCGGCGTCTACCTGTTCGTGGCCTTGACCTGGCTGGGCACCTTGAACCAACCCATCCTCTACACCGCGGCGCTGGCATTTTCCGCCTACGGCATCCACTGGTTCGCCAAGGGATGGAATCGTTATCAGGGCAACGACGCGCGTCCGAACGGTCCCATGGCGATCGCGTTCACGATCCTCTCGGTACTGGGCGTGGTGGTGTTCTTTGCCGGCGGGGCCTGGCCGGTCGGCATCCTGTTCGCCGGGCTCACCGCCGTGTACATCAGTGAGTCCTTCGCCACCTTCGGCATCGGCACCAGGACATCTCCGCCCTCGGCACATAACGGGGTGACGACGGGTCAGCACCGCGGCAGCGCGGTCAGCCTCGGTGCCGCGGCCGCGCCTTTGCCGAGCAACCCCGCGGAGCGGGTGCTCGGATTCGCCCGTATCGCTACCGGTATGTGGCTGATGTACCTCACCTTCGCAACCACCCTCAACATCTCCTTGGGATATCACCTGCCCTCGGCATGACCCCGCGGCACGTAGCCTCGTGGAATGAGCACCGCGACCCGGGCGCTGTTCGAGTTCGACGACTCCTACGCCCGTGAACTGCCCAGCCTCTCGATGCCGTGGCGGGTGACACCCGTCCCGGCGCCCAGCCTGCTGGTGCTCAACGGGGAACTGGCCGAGGAGCTGGGTGTCGACGCGGACCTGCTCAGAGAATCGGCGGGCGTGGCGTTGCTTGCCGGCAACGCGGCGCCCGACGGGGTGTCCCCGGCCGCCCAGGCGTACTCGGGGCACCAGTTCGGCGGGTACGTGCCCCGGCTCGGCGACGGCAGGGCGCTGCTGCTCGGCGAGGTGGTCGACCGCCGAGGGCGCCGCCGCGACCTGCACCTGAAGGGCTCCGGCCGCACCCCGTTCGCCCGGGGCGGCGACGGCAAGGCGGCCGTCGGACCGATGCTGCGCGAGTACCTGATGGGGGAGGCGATGCACGCACTCGGCATCCCGACCACCCGAGGGCTCGCTGTGGTGTCCACCGGCGAGACGGTGGCGCGGGAGACGGCGCTACCCGGCGCGGTGCTCAGCCGGGTCGCCGCGAGCCACCTGCGCGTCGGCACCTTTCAGTACGCCGCCTCGTCAGCCGAGCCGGGGCTGGTGCGGAAGCTGGCCGACTACGCCATCGCCCGCCACTACCCCGATGCGGCCGGGGCGCCGCACCCGTACCTGGAGTTCTACCGACGTGTCATCGACGCGCAGGCATCGCTGGTCGCGCGGTGGATGCTCGTCGGGTTCGTGCACGGTGTGATGAACACGGACAACATGGCGATCTCCGGGCAGACCATCGACTACGGCCCCTGTGCGTTCATGGATGCGTTCAGCCCAGCCACGGTCTTCAGCTCGATCGACCACGCCGGCCGCTACGCCTACGGCAACCAGCCGGTGATGGCGCAGTGGAACCTGGCGCGCCTGGGGGAGACCCTGCTGCCCCTGATCGACGAGAGTGTGGACGCGGCCGTGGAGGCTGCCACCGACGCGCTGCATTCGTTTGCTGAGCGGTACGACAGCTACTTGATCAGCGGGACGGCCGCGAAGCTCGGTGTGGACGACGCCGACCGATCGCTGGTGGGCGAGCTGCTGGCGTTGCTGGAGTCCCAGCGGGTCGACTGGACGCAGTTCTTCCGCGCGCTGTCGGAGTGCCTGCGCGGACACCCGGAACCCGCGCGGTCGCTGGCCGCCGAACCCGGGGCGTTCGACGCCTGGGTCGACCGGTGGCAGGCCCGGTTGTCCCCGGATCGCCACGCCGTGGCCACAGCCATGGACCGGGTCAATCCGGTCTACATCCCGCGCAACCATCGGGTGGAGGAGGCGCTGACCGCAGCGACCGAGGGCGACATGGCACCGTTCGACCGCCTGGTCGAGGTCCTCGCCCGGCCGTTCGACGAACGCCCCGGCCTGGAGGCGTACGCGCGCCCGGCGCCCGCCAGCTTCGGCCGCCACATCACCTACTGCGGTACCTGAGGCGGGCGCGCCGCGGCGGGCTCACCTCGAACCCTCGAACCCTCGGACCAGCCGGGCCGCCGCTGTTCGGGCGCTGTGCGTGGACGTGGACCGGGGCTGGCCTGACCATGGGACTCCTCAGCATCCGTACCGGCAGCGGAGGTGCTTTCGATGGGGCGCGAGGTCGAGCACAAGGTGTTCACCCGGGAGGACCGACGTGAGTTCCGGGACAAGATCCGTCGCTGTCTGGACGCGCTGGCCCAGATGCTGCGGGAGTCGCGGTTCGATTTCGAGCGGCCGATGACCGGGATGGAGATCGAGCTCAACCTCGTCGACGACGCCGGGGAGCCGGCGAACGTCAACGCGCAGGTGCTGGAGCTGGTCGCCGACCCGAACTTCCAGACCGAGATGGGCCAGTTCAACATCGAGATCAACCTTGAGCCGAGGGAGATCGGTGACCTGGGGTTGGCCGCGTTCGAGGAGCAGGTGCGGTCCAGCCTGAACGTCGCTGACGTGCGCGCCCGGGCCGGCGGCGGCCGGCTGGTGATGATCGGGATCCTCCCGACGCTCATGCCGCGGCACGTGAGCATCGACGCGATGAGCGCAAACCCGCGCTACGCCGCGCTCAACGACCAGATCTTCGCCGCGCGGGGCGAGGACATGGCGCTGTCCATCCAGGGGGTCGAGCAGCTGCGCACCTACACAGACTCGATCACCCCCGAGGCCGCCTGCACGAGCGTTCAGCTGCACCTGCAGGTCAGCCCCGGGCGGTTCGCGCAGTACTGGAACGCGGCGCAGGCGATCGCCGGGGTGCAGCTCGCGGTGGGTGCGAACTCGCCTTACCTGTTCGGCACCGAGCTGTGGCGGGAAACCCGGATCCCGCTCTATGAGCAGGTCACTGACACCCGACCGCAGGAGCTCAAGGAGCAGGGCGTGCGGCCGAGGGTGTGGTTCGGCGAGCGCTGGGTCACCTCGGTGTTCGACCTGTTCGAGGAGAACGCCCGCTACTTTCCCGCGCTGCTGCCCATCTGCGAGGACGGCGACCCCATGGAGCAGCTCGAGCGCGCCGAAGTGCCCTCGCTCGAGGAGTTGTCGCTGCACAACGGGACGGTCTACCGCTGGAACCGGCCGATCTACGCGGTCGTCGACGGCCGCCCGCACCTGCGGGTGGAGAACAGGGTGCTGCCGGCCGGGCCGACGGTTGTGGACGCCATGGCCAATGCGGCGTTCTACTACGGCCTGGTCCGGGCCCTCGCCGACCAGGAGAGGCCGGTGTGGTCGCGGATGTCGTTCTCCGCCGCCGAAGAGAACTTCCACAGCGGCGCCCGCTACGGGCTCGATGCCTCGCTCTACTGGCCGGGGCTGGGCCCAGTGCCGGCCAGCGAGCTCGTGCTGCGCCGGCTCCTTCCGCTGGCCCACGCCGGCCTGGACAGCTGGGGTGTGGATCCGGGCGTGCGCGACCGCCTGCTCGGCATCGTCGAGGGGCGCTGCACCACCGGCACGAATGGCTCCTCGTGGCAGGTGGCCGCGGTGCGTGAGCTCGAAGGCCAGGGCGGGTTGGACCGGATCCCGGCGCTGCACCGGATGCTGCGGCGCTACGTCGCCAACATGCACAGCAACGAACCGGTGCATACCTGGGAGCAGTGAAGGACGGACCGCCTGGCCGCGACAAGATCTTCCTAGTCAAGGTTCGCCGAAATGGGGGAACATCAATTCCTGCGACTTAACCATGTACCGCGTTTGAGCGCTCGGAACGTGGGTAATGTGCTGAGCCGGTAGGGTGATGGCAAAATGCAGCCATCGGACGTCTTGCGCGGCAAGCACGACGCTCCTAACGTTGCGGTCCACACGTCAGGAACGGGTCTGAACCGCAGGCTTTCGACGTATTACTGAAATTCCATACGATCCGAAGGTGTGGGCATATCTACCCCGATCTAATTGACTTGCGGGCCTAACACTGGCCTGGCGAAATTTGCAGTGTTTCAAGCAGTGGCAAACAATGCGCCGGAGGCTTTTTAGCGGTATCCCGCGCGTCGCGTCATCGCGGTGAAGACACCCGCCGCCGCCCGAGGACACACGACAGCCGCGCCCTGGCGTGGCTCAACCGGGCAATCCGCCAAGACCATTACGACTACGGCCACCACATCCTGGCGACCACGAGATCCAGAAGTCGCTGCTGCGATCACAGTTAAGGAGCCCTTTTATGTCTGAGCGCAACATCATCGTCCGAGGTCTGCACGACCTCGGGCTTGGCGCCTGGTTCGGCGGGTCGCTGGCCGGCGCGGTCGCCGTCAACGGTGCCGCCGCCGACGTCTCTGACCCAGCCACCAGGCTGCGGGTAGCCAACGCTGGCTGGGCACGGTGGACGCCAGTTAACGCCGCTGCGATCGCCGCGCACCTCATAGGCGGCGCTGGACTTCTACGCGCCAACCGTGGCCGTATCGCTGCCCAGTCTGGCGTTGGCGCCTCTACTGTGGTCAAGCTGGCGTTGACGGGTGCCGCGCTCGGGGTCACCGCCTACAGCCGGCTCTTGGGTAAGAAGCTGCAGGCCGCGGATGGAGCCCCGGTCGAGGGAGCTACCGATCCCGCACTGAACACCCCGGCCAGTGTCAAGAACGTCCAGCGGCAGCTCGACGTGTGCCAATGGCTGATCCCCGCTCTCACCGGTGGCATCTCGGTGTTGACCGCTGTGCACGGCGAGCAGCAGCGACCCGGCGTCCAACTGTCTGGCCTCAGGGCCAAGCCGACACAGCTGCTGCGCGCGGTGGGGTGACTCGCCGGAACGGTGGGGGCGCCACGAATCCGACAACTCTGAAATCCGAGAACCGGGGGCGGCAGGGCACAGATTGCTCGCTCCTACCGAATCGATGAAAGGTGACGGCACAGATGACCCAGTCCAAAAGCACGGGCCGAGAAATCGACCCCAAGGACGCCCACGGCACCGCCGCCGGGCGGGGCCCAAAGGACGTCCATGGTCCTGTCGGCACCACCGCCGAGGGCGGCGACAAGGGGGCAAAGGGTGCGGTCGGGCCTGTTGGTGAGCAGGGCGAGAAGGGCGACAAGGGCCCGAAGGGTGCGGTCGGGCCTGTTGGTGAGCAGGGCGAGAAGGGCGACAAGGGCCCGAAGGGTGCGGTCGGGCCTGTCGGTGAGCAGGGCGACAAGGGCCTGAAGGGTGCGGTCGGGGAGGCCGGCGAGCGCGGTGACAAGGGGGCGAGGGGTCCGGTCGGCCCTATCGGTGAGCAGGGCGAGAAGGGTGATGTGGGGTCGACCGGCCGGCCGGGCGAGCAGGGTGACAAAGGCGATGTCGGGCTTACCGGTCCAACCGGCCCGCGTGGCGAGCAGGGTCTACCCGGCGCGCCGGGCGAGCTAGGCCCGCCGGGTCTGGCCGGTGCAAAGGGTCAGCGCGGTGTCATTGGCGAAACCGGTGAACAGGGCGACAAGGGCTTGCAGGGGCCGCAGGGCAAACCAGGTGAGGTCGGTGCCCAGGGCATCCCCGGTCTGCAGGGCGCGCAAGGAGCGCAGGGCCCGACCGGAAGGCCCGGGCCGACCGGAATCCCCGGTGTACAGGGTCCTCCCGGTACGGCTGGACGCGCGGTGCTGCACGTAGAGGAACCGTCCGAGCTGGTGCGTGACATCGTTCGCGCGGCGACGAACCTGACGCCACGAACCGTGCTCGATCCTCGGGTCGGCTACCAGTACGTGGCGACGTTGACTTCGCGGGTGATGAAGCTGCAAGCCGGCTTAATAATGCGTGCCATCCTCAGCACGGCCGAGGTGTCCGACGCCTCGGCGGATCGCTCGAATGTGCGCTCCATCGCCTAGTGCCCTGGGCGCCGGGCACTAGTGCCCGGCGCCGCGACTGGTAGGGCCCGACCACCGACCGATATAGGAGAGACAAATGTTCGGCGGCGGGAAGGGGGAGGTCGCGGAGGACGAGCCCCACGACAACGAGGACGACGTGGACGAGCGGACCTCCGGCAACGGACACTCCCGCCGGCGGCAGGCGCCTGCCCAGTCCACCTGGTCGAAGGCGCGATGACCGGTGACGCTGGCAACCCAGCGACCGGGTCGGCCGCGGTTAGGTGCCGCTCATCTGGCCGTGCTCGCCCTGGGGGCAACCTCCAGGGCGAGCACGGCCACATCGTCCTGCACCCCATCGCCGAACCGGGCGAGGACTTGTTGCACCGCGCCGATCAGCTCTGGCGCGGTGGTCGGGGCTAGCGCGGCGGCTAGGCCGTGCAGCCCTTCTTCCTCATAGCGCTCAGGTCCGGCGCCGACCCGGGCTTCGGTAAGTCCGTCCGTGTAGAGCAGCAGACAGTCTCCGGGCCCGAGGCGCACCGCCGCTGTGACGAACCTGGCGTCAGGCAGTGCGCCGAGGAGTTGTCCGCCGTCGGTGTGTAGGAAGGATGCGATGCCATTCGCGGCCAGCAGCAGAGCCGGGGGGTGTCCGCCGCTAGCCAGGACGACGGCCCAGCCCTCCGGGCGCGGGGTCAGCGTTGCGAAGATAACCGTGCACAGCCGAGGGGTACCTCCCGTCGTCTCTTGGTTCAGCACGGTGTTGAGGGTGCGCAGCACGGTCACGGGGTCGGGGTCGTAGGTTGCGGCGGCGCGCAGGGTGTAGCGGGTCAGCGAGGTCAGCGACGCGGCGGGAGCGCCTTTGCCGCACACGTCCCCGAGGAACATTCCCCAGCGGTTGTCCGGCAGGGGGAACAGGTCGTAGAAGTCGCCGCCAACTTCGTCCAGGGAGGCGTGGTGGTAGTGGGCGGCGACCTGCAGGCCCGGTACCTGTGGCAGGACCGGGGGCAACAGGGTGCGTTGCAGCGTGGTGGCCAGGTGCTGAACTCGTTGACGTTCGGTGTCCGCTTCTTGGCGGGCACGCAGCAACTCGCGCTCGTACGCCCGCCGGTCGCTCGCGTCGAACACAGTGGTGCGGATCAGCAGCGGCTGCCCGTCGACGCCCGTTTTGATCTTGGAGGTGACCAGCACGGGGAGCCGGCCACCGGTGGCGGTCACCAGCTCGAGCGCGATTCCCCCGATCTCGCCCTGCATGCGCAGCAGCGGAGCGAAATGGGTCTCGTGATACAGCCGCCCACCCACGGTGAGCAGGTCGGCGAAGCGGCGCTTGCCCACCACGTCCTCACGGAACCTGCCCAGCCACTCCAGCAGTGTCTGATTGATCTTCACGATCTGCCCGTCGAGCAGCGTGGACAAGTACCCGCAGGGGGCGTGTTCGTAGAGATCCTCGGCGCTGTCCTCCAGCAGTTCGGAGAACGCAACCCGGTCCGCGCGGGGGTCCGGCTCGCCCCCGCCGCCGGCCCCGGTGTCGCCGTCGGCGCCGGGCCCCCACCCCCCGCGCATGATCATGCGCGGGAGACGAACGCCGTGATCGCCTCCGCTGTCGCCTCCGGCGCGCTCAACTGCGGGCAGTGACCGGTGGCGTCCAGGGTGACCAACTGGCTGCCGGTGATCTGCTGGTGCACAAATGCCCCGACCTCCCTCGGCGCGATTACGTCCTGCGAGCACTCGATGACTAGGGTTGGCACGCTGACTTTGGCCAGGTCCGCGCGGTTGTCGGAGAGGAACGTGGCGCGGGCGAACACTCGCGCCATCGCCGGGTCGGTGCGACAGAAGCTGTTTGTCAGTTCCTGGCCCAGCTCCGGTCGCTCCGGGTTGCCCATGATGACCGGAGCCATCGCATGGGACCAGCCCAGATAGTTGCTCTCCAGCGACTCGAGCAGCTCCTCGATGTCCGCGCGGCTGAACCCACCCCGATAGTCACCCTCGTCGATGTAGCGCGGCGACGGAGTGAGCAGGATCAGCTTGGCGAACCGCTGTGGCTCCTCGACCGCGGCCAGCACGCCGATCATGGCGCTGACCGAGTGGCCAACGAACGCCACCTCCCGCAGGTCCAGCTCTCGGCAGATCCCCAGTACGTCCTGGGCGTAGCCAGCCAGGGTGGAGTACTTGTCCGGGCTCCACGCCGAAAGGTCGGACCCGCCCGCTCCGACGTGGTCGAACAACAGCACACGGAACCGCCGCGCCAGAGCAGGGACCACCAGTCGCCACAGGTTCTGGTCACAGCCGAAACCGTGCGCGAGCATCACCAACGGCCCGGACTCAGGTCCGACCACGGTTACGTTGTGCCTGGCCCATACGTCCATGCCGGATCCTCGCACCCTGCCGCTCACCTAGCCTAGCGGGCGTCGTGGTCGTGGGCGGGCATCGAAGACGCCACGGTGTCGTCGGGCTGGGCGTGCCGGCGCAGGGTTTGGGTGTCGCTCTGGGCCCGGTCGCGGCCGACCTGCAAGTCCTGTTTGACCTGGTCGTTCTCCGCCTGGGCCTTGCGGTAGCCGGAGTTGAGCATGTCGGCGGCCGCCTCGCGCCCGCCCAGCCCGAATGCCAGCGCCGAGGCCAACGCGATCGCGCCGATTAGGGCGATATAGGTGACGGTGACGATCACCGGGGCGATTCCCAGCTGGGTGAGGATCATAAAGATCGCGATCGCGATTACCAGTGCCGGAGCGGCGGCCCGCACGACCCGTCCGGTGGCAGTGTCGCCCATCGTGCGGTGTGCGAGCCCGCCGATCGCCCCGGCGAGCGCGGCGGCCACGATGAAGATCAGCAGCGCAGCGATGACATTGGGCAGGTAGCTCAGCACCAGGTTCATGAACCCGGTCAACGCCGGGATGTTGAGTGTGCCGATCGCGGAGGAGATCACGAAAAGCATGATCACCCAGAACACGACGCCCCCGACCAGCCGCGACGGCCTGCCGTCCTGGCTGACCTTCTCGACGAAGCGGCCGCCCTGGTTGGAGCTCAATCGTTGATCGAGACGAGCTTTCCGCATCAACTTGGTGATGATCTTGTTTAGAACTTTGGCAATTAGGTAGCCGATCAGTAGCACCAAGAGCGCACCGAGCAGTTGTGGCAGGTAGTTGACGAGGTTGGTGAACCCGCTCTGCAGGCTGCCAAGGATGTCGAACCCGTTGTCGGTGGTGTTCTGGGCCGGTATTTGGGTCATCGGAGTGCCTTCCATGGTGGTGCCAGTGGTGGAGCTGTCCGGTGGGAATTCATGCCCCTGAAGTGCCCCGCCCGGTTGTTCCGGTCGGGACGACGGGTCTCATGGCCGCGGGCAGGACTTGGACCGGACGCGCGCGTGGGGTTGTCGTCGTGCGTGGCGGCGCGCGCGGTACGTGGAGGATTGCTGTGACACCGGTTAGCTACCCTCTGCCGCACCCCGCACACAGCTGACGGACCATTTCTGTCCAAGTTCGGCCGGGTGGACGTACAACTTTTGGACAGGTTCGGCCAGGTGGTGTACGCGCGAGACGTGGGCGACGATCAGACAGGACCAGCCGCCCCGCGATATCACGCCCTAGCCGGGCCATTTTCATTGCG
>Ga0193743_1001416_pt1 | contig 17893 bp, 20 predicted proteins | sample L2c2metaG_FD_143038 | JGI IMG/M metagenome (GOLD analysis project Ga0193743, IMG submission 143038) | Soil microbial communities from a riparian zone of the East river system, Colorado, United States - L2c2 | ecosystem: Environmental > Terrestrial > Soil > Riparian zone | place: USA: East River...
TTTGTCGGCGTAGCGAAGGAAATGTGCGGGTTGAGCCGGGACCGGCAGGCGGCGGCCCAGGCGATGCAAGACAGCGTGAGGATGGCGCTGGAGACCACCGAGAGCGAACGGAAAGCGGACCGCAGCCTGAGGGACAAGAGCATGTCCGCTGCGGTCCAACGGGCGATTGGTGCGGTGAGGATGCGTCCAGGTTCCCAACTCGCGCTCATATATGTTTCGGACGGCATGAACACGCTGGATACAATCGAGGCCGGGAGCCGGCAGGAACTCGCGGAGCAGTTGCAGGCTGCTAACGTCAGCTTTAGCTCGATGAATCTGCAAATGCAAGGAAGCTACGCCGCGGCAGCGACGGTCATCAATCCTCTAGGCAAGATTTTCGGACTGAGTATCACGGGAAGCGGCAACTATCTGGCGAAGCAGTCAGGAGGAGTGGCTGTGGAGGTCCCGGCCGCTGGGGAGTTTGGCGCAGCGCTGGAGCAGGTGGCAAGCGCATATGCGTCGCGATATTCGCTAGGCTATCAGGTGTCCGAAAGTGAGTACCGCGATGGACGAATGCACAGAATCGACGTGAAGCTGGGTGGCCGGTCCGCAAAGGATAAGGAGGTTTTGTCGCGGCGGAGCTTCGTGGATGGCCGCTGAAATCTCTTGCTCGGCGAGCGAGTGTGCGACTCCGCTTCCTTCCCTATGCTTTGACGTTTTATGAAGTTTGTCGAAAATGTCTTTGGTGATGAAAACCCTGTCGGGCAGCAGCCACGCCGGCGTCTGAAGCTGCGGCCCTTGGCGGGGCTCGCGAAAGGAGCATTCGCGTGTGTTGACGCACTCCCACGGCTGATGGCGATGGCTCCGTGCTTCTTCAGATCGATGAGCACTCCGGTTTTGCGTCCCTTTTCATCGGTTACGAATTGGATTCCGGTCATGTTTTATTCTCTCTCTGCTGATTCAGAGATCCTCTAGCACTCTCTCGCGGTTCGTGCCTTTATCGCGGGCCCGCATGATCCGCAGGCCAACTGCGAGCGCGGCCGCGTCCTCTGTGCGCGTTTTTTGGAGGACTGAAGACCTAATCTCCGTGCGCCGCTTGCGAGATAGCTTCAACCCGGCCTGCCGCCCCTGCTACAATAAAAATCTGCGTATCAGCCGGGAAGAATGGCCAAGTAGTGGCCACCGGAGGACTTTGCGTGTTCATAACCCTCCAGGAACTCGAATTACATAGTGTCCCCTTCAATGTGGACATCCCTGCCGGCCAGATTGACTACGACGGAAAGGTGACGCAGTCGGCTGCCCTCCGTTCGGAAGGCGTTGCCGAACTGATAGGCCATTCCATGGGCGAGATACGCGTCCATGGAAATCTGGACGTGCAGGTGGGAGCGCCGTGCGACCGCTGTTTGGAAGCGGTGACGTTTCCGGTGAAGAACGAGTTTGATTTGGTGTACGTGCCGGCCAGCGAAGCAGCGGTTGGCGGTGAAGAGAAGATTGATGCGGCGGAAGTCGAGGTGGGCTACTACGAACGTGGCGGCATCTCCATAGACGACGTGCTGCGAGAAGTGGTATTGCTTGCATTGCCGATGCGGCTGGTCTGTAGCGAGGAGTGCAAGGGGATTTGTCCGGTTTGCGGACAGAACCGCAACCAGCGTGTGTGTGGCTGCCAAACGACGGCGGCGGATGACCGTTGGAACCAGTTGAAGAATATCCGGGTGGAAACGAGCCCGCGCCGTTAGCCGGCGCAAGCCTGGAAACAATTAAAGATTTGTAGCAGAATTGAGAAAGTAAGAAAGCCATGCCTAATCCCAAACGCCGTCATTCGAAACGCCGGACCTCGACGCGCCGCGCTCATGACCACTTGACCATCCCGCAACTGACGGAATGTCCGAACTGCCATGAAAAGATCCGCGCTCACCGTGCCTGCCCGCGGTGCGGCAAGTACAAGGGCCGCGAAGTGATCGAAGTCGTGGAAGCATAGCGGTCACTTGCCATCCGACAGGAGTAAATCAGCTCTAAGTTCATGGTGACCATAGCCCTCGACGCGATGGGCGGCGACCATTTCCCGAAGCCGGAAATTGAGGGCGCGATACAGGCTGCAAGAACACTGGACGTGCGAGTGATTCTGGTCGGCCGCGAGGACGTAATCCGTAAGGAACTGGACCGTCACCCGGGCTGGCAGCGGCTGCCGCTCGAGATCCGCAACGCCACCCAACAAATCACAATGGAAGAAAGCGCGGGCAAAGCGGTTCGCGCCAAGAAAGACAGCTCCATCCGCATCGGCTCCAGGCTGGTACGGGATGGCGTGGCGCAGTGCGTCGTGTCGGCGGGCAATACCGGAGCCGTGATGGCTACTGCGAAAATGGTGTTGGGCATGCTGCCCGGAGTGGACCGGCCCGCCCTGGCGTCGGAATTCCCTACTCTGAGCGGCAGCCACGCCGTAATGCTGGACGTGGGCGCCAATGTAGATAGCTCTCCCAAAATGCTGGCGCAGTTTGCGGTAATGGGCGACGCTTACGCGCGTGTGATTCACAAAAAACGAGAGCCGCGTGTGGGCCTCTTGTCGATCGGGGAAGAAGACCACAAAGGCAATGCCCTGACCCACGAAGCGCTCCCGCTGCTGAAGAAATTGAAAAACCTGAACTTCATCGGCAATGTGGAAGGCCGCGACGTGTACACAGGCGATGTGGACGTGATCGTGTGCGACGGCTTCGTCGGCAATGTGGCGTTGAAGGTGAGCGAGGGCCTGGTGGAAGTGTTTCGGCAGATGTTGAGGCAATCGCTCAAGGCCACCATTACCCGGCAAGTCGGCGCGTATTTGGCGCGGGGCGCGTTCAACGATTTCAAGAAGCGCGTCGACTACTCCGAATTCGGCGGCGCGCCGCTGTTAGGCGTTAACGGAATTTGCGTCATTTGCCACGGCCGTTCGAACGCGAAAGCGATTAAGAACGCGATCCGGGTGGCCCAAGAATTCGCCGAAGGTAAGATAAATGAACGGATCGCAACGGATCTGGACGGCCGGACATCAGCGTAACAGGCGGGACTAATTTCATGGATAAACGCGGGCATAGGTTCCTCTGCGTGGTTCTGAGCGCACTTGCTCTTCCTCTACTTCTGGCGGCGAAGGAGGATCCAGTGCAATGGACACTCAACGCCGCGGGCGGCAAAAACACGGCCGGCCCCACTGCCATAAACCCCGGCGACAAGGCCTATTTCGAGCTGAAAGCTACGGTTGAACCCGGCTGGCACCTATACTCTCCTACCACGCCACCCGGCGGTCCCATCATCACAAAAATTCAGGTAAACGCGAACCCCGCGGTTGCGAGTTCCGCCGTTTACCGCCCGCAGCCAGCGCGAAAGTTGGACCCGAATTTCCAGATCGATACGGAAACATACACGGGTACGGCTACGTTCCTGGTCGAAGTCGCCACGGTGAAAGGCTCGCATGGAGATTCAAACGTTGAGGCGATGGTCCGATATCAAGCGTGTTCCGACGTAAAGTGCCTGCCTCCGGTGAAGAAAACCGTGACTAGCCCGGTAGCGTTTGTGGATGGCGCCCCGCCACAGAAACTGGCGATCCCGGAAGGCTATGCGCTAGTGGGCGCGGCGGCGAGTACAGCTCCGCCCGCCAGCAGCAGTGCAACCGGAGCTTCCGCCGCGACCGCTTCAAGTTCCGCTTCCGTCCCCACATCCGAGCAGCCCTGGGCGCCGTTCCTGCTGACGGCGTTTGGCTTCGGTTTGGCTGCGCTTTTTACGCCCTGCGTATTTCCCATGATTCCGATCACGGTTTCGTTTTTCCTGAATCAAGGCGGGGCTGCGGAGGCAAAGCAAGAAGGCGCTTGGCGGCAAGCGGTAGTTTTCTGCCTCGGCATCATCGTTCTATTCACCGCGCTTGGGTTTTTCGTGACCCTGGCCGCTGGACCTTTTGGAGTGGTGCAGCTAGGCTCCAGCCCGTGGATCAACAGTTTTATCGCCGTGGTGTTTTTTGTTTTTGGCTTGAGCCTGTTGGGTGCGTTCGAACTCACGCTGCCTTCCGGGATGCTGACCAAACTGAACAGTGCTTCGCAGCACGGTGGCTATGTGGGCACGCTATTGATGGGCCTGACGTTTTCGCTTACGTCGTTTGCCTGCATCGGGCCGATCGTGGGGCCGCTGTTGATTGCCTCCGTGCAATCCAAAGGCGCTCAACCGGTGGTGGGCATGCTGGCCTTTGCCACGGGATTAGCAGCGCCATTCTTCCTGCTGGCGCTTTTCCCCTCCTACCTGAAGAAACTTCCGCGCAGCGGCGGATGGATGTCGCGGGTAAAGATTGTGCTCGGCTTTATCGTTCTGGCCGTGATGCTGAAGTATCTGAGCAACGTGGACCAGGTGCTGCAAACTCACTGGCTGACGCGCGAGCGCTTTCTGGCGGCGTGGATCATTCTGTTCGCGCTGCCGGGCTTGTATCTGCTCGGCTTAATCCCAATGGAAGGGATCAAACGCGATTCGCAGCTCGGAGTACCAAGAACCTTGATTGCGGCGCTGTTCCTGATCTTTTCGATCAGCCTGATCCCAGGCCTTTTCGGCGCGCGCCTGGGCGATCTGGACGCGTTTGTGCCGGAAGGATCGGGCGCCGGGATCGGCGGACTCACCGCTTCAGCCGGAGCATCCTCGCCTAACTACAAAAACGACTTGACTGGGGCGCTTGCGGCGGCCGGTCAACAAAACAAACTGGTTCTCATCAATTTTACCGGCTATGCCTGCACAAACTGCCACTGGATGAAGGCGAACATGTTCACGCGGCCCGAAATTGCGGCTGTGGTGAAAGACTTGATCGTCGTGGATCTGTATACCGACGGCACGGACGCGGAATCCGAGAAAAATCAAAAGCTGGAAGATCAGAAATTCGGCACCGCCTCCATCCCGTTTTACGCGATTGTGGATCCCAGTCAGAATGTACTGGCGACCTTCCCGCAGCTGACACGGAATCCGCAAGAGTTTCTGAGTTTCCTATCGACCAAAGCGGGCAGCACAAAAACTGCCGCGATCGCAGGCGATTAGCTGCCCGCGCGGAAGCCAAGCAGTTCGTATAATCAAGCAGAAGGCCCGATGGCGGAATTGGCAGACGCGCAGGATTTAGGTTCCTGTATTCGCAAGGGTGTGGGAGTTCGACCCTCCCTCGGGCCACCAAAGAACAAACTTTGATAGCCTAACGGTGCGAAAGCACTGTTTTATGTCAAAGAAAATCAGCAGTATTGCCATCCTTTCCCTACTCGCGTTGAGCGTGGGTTTCCTATCGCGATCCCGCGCCGCGGACGTGGACAGCAACCTTTCGGATGGCTTCCGCATGGTGGAAGTAGCGTCCGTTGCCGATGCGATTGAGCAGCTTTACGGGCAGCGGGCGTACATGTCCCATGAGATTCGTCCGCTCAGCCCTACGAAATTTGCCGGACCGGCGGTCACGGTGCAGATGAAACGCGAGGAAAATAAGGACGGGGCGAACGGTATTAAAGGCGTCCTCGATGCGATCGACCAGGCTCCCGCGGGCTCTGTGTACGTGATGGAACTTCAGGATGGCGCCGACTTCGCGGGTATCGGCGGCTTGATGAGCACCGCAATGAAGGTTCGCGGACTGGCCGGCGCGATTGTGGATGGCGGCGTTCGCGACCTGCCGCAAATTCAGAAGCTGCAGTTTCCGGTGTTCAGCCGGGGCGTGGTTCCCTCGACGACTGTCAACCACTACCGCTTTGCCGGAATGAACATCCCTATTCACTGCGCCGGCGTGGCGGTAAACCCCGGAGACATTGTATCGGCGGACCTGGATGGCGTGGTAGTTGTCCCGAAGGCAAAAGCAGCTGAAATACTGAAGAAGTCTCAGGAACTGGATAACTCCGAGCACACCATGCTGCCGTTCATCGAGAAGTACAAGTCCATCGGCGAAGCGGTAAAGAAGTTTGGAAGGATCTAGGCTTCCGCTCTTCCTCTGCTTATTTTTGGCCGTTCTGCCACCCGCACGAGCAGGAGTGGCGGTCAAGGTGGTCCGCTCCGCCAACATAATGGGCGCCACTTTTGCCGTTGAGATGTATGGTTCAGCCCGGGTGCAGTTGGAGCGCGCCGGAGACTTGGCCCTGGCCGAGGCGCGGCGGACAGACCATTTGCTATCTAATTACCGCCCCGATAGCGAACTGAGCCTGGTGAACCAGGACGCAGCCCGAATGCCGGTAAGAGTCAGCCAGGAGTTCTTTGACTTGCTCTCCGGCTGCCTGGCCGTCAGCCGTGAGAGTGAAGGGACGTTTGATCTTACGGTTGGGCCGCTCATGAAGGTCTGGGGCTTCTTCAAAGATTCTGGCCATTTGCCCAGTGCCCAGGCGGTACAAACTGGACTACGCGGGGTTGGGTATCAAAACGTCGAACTGGACCGCGCCCACCGGACCGTACACTTCAAACAAGCGGGCATTGAGTTAGACCCTGGCGGCTTAGGCAAAGGGTATGCGGTGGATCGCATGGCCGCGGTCCTTCGCCGGGAGCGCGTTCCTGCAGCGCTTATTTCGGCCGGAGGCAGCAGTATTTTCGGCCTAGGGACGCCTCCGGGCCATGCAAAAGGCTGGCGCATCCATATCGCCGACCCTCGGAACGAGAAGAAAACGGCAGCGGACGTGTATTTGAAAGACGGTTCGCTCTCCACTTCCGGCAGCTACGAAAAGTTCTTCTGGGCCGACGGCAAGGTCTATAGCCACATTATGGATCCGCGAAGCGGCTATCCGGCGCAGGGCATGCTGGCGGTGTCGGTGCTCTCGCGGCGGACGCTCGATAGTGAGATCTGGGCCAAGCCCTATTTCATTCTGGGACGTGACTGGACGCAACGCCACAAACCGGCTGGATTTGCAGTGCTCATGTGCCTGGATCAGCCGGGCGCCGCCTGCGCGTGGCTCCCGTAGCCCTGACGGTATTATTGCTAATTAAGGTAGGGTTTTTCTTGGATAGACGCGCTTTTCTCCAGTTCGCTGCGGCATCTCCACTCATCGGGAGCGTCCCCGGCACCCGTTCCGTTCCGCATTACCGGATCTGCACCAGAGACTCGCTTCCCAGAGGAACATCGCTGCCGCGCCGCTACCCGGGGCAAGCCGTCCGCGTTCAAGCGGACCGCGCGGTGAATACGGCTTCCAACACGATCGATACGCCGACCGTGCGTACCATGCTGGCCAAGGGCATGCGCGAACTGACCGGAGCGGAACATGACCGCGATGCCTGGGCCGGTTTCATCTCACCACACGACGTAGTTGGTATTAAAGTCAACTGTTCCGGCGCGCCGCAGATCCATTCAAGTCCCGAACTGATTTTGGCTATCGTCGAGAACCTGCTGGCGGTGGGCGTCAAGCCTCAGAACATCTACATCTATGACCGCTTTGCGAACCAGATGCAGATTGTGAAGTATTCGGAGTGCGTGGCAAAGGGAGTGCAGATCGCGACGGCCGAGCATTCGCGCGGTTCCATCCTCGGCTACGATCCGTTCACCTACGTGGAGGTCGATTTCTTTGGTGAGGATGACACGCGCTCGAATCTGTTCCGGCCCGTGACGGAGAAATTCACCAAGATCATCAACGTACCCACAATGAAGGAGCATCGCGCGGCAGGCGTCACCGGGTGCTTGAAAAATCTGGCTTACGGGAGTTTCTCAAACGTAGCTCGTTCCCATCAGCGCGAAGTCAGCAACACCTATTCCTTCATCGGGACGCTTGCTTCGGTGGAGCCGCTGCATTCGCGGACCGTGCTCAATGTGATGGACGGGCTACGGAGTCTCTGGCACGGCGGTCCGTTTCTGCAAAGCCCGCAGTTTCTCTTCTATCCGAAGCGGATTGTGCTGGGCACCGATCCTGTTGCGATGGATCATTTCCTGATTGAAATGATCGAGGCAAAGCGAAAAGAGGAGGGCGCGCCTTCGCTGTTTGACCGGTCTCCTGAACGCTTGCGTAAAGGTCCGGAGCTGGATAAAAACTTCAACAGTTTCATACGCGAGCCGGGGCACGTGGAGTATGCCGGCCAGCTCGGCCTGGGCATTTATAACCGGGCCGAGATCAAGGAGAAAATCGTTCAACTGTGAACAACGTCTTTACGCCATTCCTGCTCCCCGCGCTCTTGCTGCCCGCTTTGTTTTGGCCGCAGGGACCCGAAACTGCTCCAGCGCTCCGTTCGGCGGGAATCGTCGATATTGCAGTTCCGGCGGCTCAGGCCGGTTCCTGGAAAACGGTTACCGCCATCAAAACGCAAAGCATAGATTTACATCAGTTGACAAAGGCCGCTACACCCACGGTGAACTTTCGCACGTCGAATGCCTCGGCGACCCGTGAGCCTTGGGTGGATTCGAACGGCTGGCGGTTCCTCCGCCAGCCCGGCGGACGCTTCCATTACGACGTTCCCGGCAAAGCTGCGGCACTGGCGGCGGCTGAGGCGTATGCGTATGGCGTGCAAGCGGTTGTGAAGACGGACGAGGCCGGTTTGAAACCCTTTGGGGAGATGATCCGTTTTTTGCAGTCGCTACCGCCGGGCGACGCCATGCCCGCGCTATTCAATTTTGAGTATGTGGACGACGGATCGCCGGCGGCCGGCGAGTTTATGAACCTTCTGGTCAGAACCAATCTGCTCTTTCGCGTTGTGAAGGAGCCCGGTTCCAGCGGCGGCATGACGGTAGCGCTGGGGTCGGCGGAGTATCCGAAATCCGAAGCCGGCAATCCCAAGTTGCTTGCCGAGAAGGTTCGCGCGCACCTCACCGACGAGAAGCGGCTGCTGCGCGTGTATGGAAGCGACGTGGTGATTGGAAGACTGGTTGGATCCGAAGCACATACGCGGCTGTTTCTGTTGAACTATGGAGCCGGACACGGCGGCGTGGACGGGATCCGGGTGCGCGTCTTAGGCAACTTTGCGCGGCAGCAAATGACCCAGTTCCAAGCGCCGGGAACAACGCTGCTGGATTACAAGACAGGCTCCGGAGCCACCGAGTTTACGCTGGCTCATCTGCCGGTGTTTGCGGTAATAGACCTGCAACGCTAATACGTGGCTCTTCCTCCGCTGACGTCGTAACACTGCGCGGTGACAAACGAGGCGTCCGGGCTCGCCAGGAAATGCACGACGGCGGCAACCTCTTCGACGGTGCCGGTCCGGCGCATGGGGATGCGGTCGGTCATATAGGACACCTGTTGAGGCGTGAGCTGGTCCAAAATCCGGGTGCGAATCACGGCGGGCGCCACGCAGTTGACGCAGATACCTTCCTGGGCCAGTTCTTTGCCGAGTGACTTAGTGAGTGCGATCACCGCGGCCTTGGTGGCGGAATAGGGAGACATGTTCGGATTCCCTTCCTTGCCTGCGATGGAAGCGATGTTCACGATGCGCCCATACTTGCGGGATCGCATCCCAGGCACAACGCTCCGGCAGAATTGAAATACGCCGGTCAAGTTGATGTCGAGCATGCGCTGCCAGTCGGCGTCCGTTTGCTCCCAGAGCGGGGCCGCCACTCCGGCGATGCCGGCGTTATTCACCAGAACATCGATTTGGCCGGTATGCGCCAGTACCGCGTCCACGGCTTCCTGAATGGAGGCATTTGCGGCCACATCGCAGGCCACGGCAAAGCTCGCGCCCGGCAGCGACGCCGCCACTTCCCGCGCGTGCTCAAGGTTCAAATCGCAGATGGCCACGGTTGCGCCCGCTGCCGCCAAACGCCGCGCAATGCCTTCGCCGATGCCGGTAGCGCCCCCCGTGACAATAGCGGTCTGGTCAGTTAAATCAAACACTCATTCCCCCCGAAACTCCTTGATGACGACCTTTATTCTCGCCTATGCGTGCCTCCTGTCTATACGGCTCCTGGAAGGGCGAATCACTTTTAACGTCGAAACAGGATATCAGTTAATGCATCCACTGTGCAGGAGCACAACACCACAATGTCCGCCCTTGAAGAACTATTGACTGAGGAAATGCAAGATCTACTCCATGCCGAAGGGCAGCTAGTCAAAGCGCTACCAAAGATGGCAAAAGCCGCTCACGACCCTAAGCTGAGAGCTGCCTTTACGGATCATCTGGAACAGACGAAAAACCATGTCGAGCGGCTAAAGCAGGCGTTTGAGCTGCTTGGCGCGAAGGCCAAGGCAAAACCGTGCAAAGGAATGGTCGGGTTGGTCGAAGAAGGACAGGAAACCATTACCGAGGGGAAAGAGAAGGACGAAAGTGTTGCCGACCTGGCTCTCATCTGCGCTGCTCAAAAAGTGGAACATTACGAGATCTCAGGTTATGGCTCATTGGCTGCCGTGGCCCGGCAACTTGGGCAGGACAAGGTTGCCAAACTCTTAGCGCAAACACTGGCGGAAGAGGAAAAAGCCGACGACTTGCTGACCCAGCTGTCACCGCCGCTCTTGGAACAGGCGAAGTCCGTTTCTGACTCGGAGGAAGAATAAAAAGCGCTATTTCTACTCATATTTTCACGGTGAAAATGGCCACTGGCGCCATAAGTGGCTGAAACGAATCATGCGTTAATTGGCACGCATATTGCTATTTAAAAGTTCGAGGTGAACACATGAAGTACATGCTTGCTTGGTTATTAGGCGTACCCGGCGGACTAATCGTATTGTGGTTTCTGTTTAATCATATGCACTAAGCTTGGTTGCCGTTAGGCCGGAGTACACCGAGTACCTGGAGGATCGTCGGCGGGACAGACGTCGTCTAGACCGAATCGCGAATGGTATTTGGCTTCAGCCGCAGGTTAGAGACCAGCGCATTACGCTTATGTAGTTCTGGGAGAATCCAACATGTTCCGCAACCTTGCCTTTTCCGCCGGTATAGATAACGCCACATTCGGTTGAACCGGTATGTCGGGCGTCCTGGGATCTGACTTCGGATCGTCGAAGAGTAAAGACATCGACGGACCGGCAAAAATTTCTCCGGGACCGATTTTGTCCGCGTTGGCCCGACAGTTTTCTCCACAGCTTCTCGGTGTGGTTCTGATTTTCAACCAGATCAGCGAATATCATCTTCACTCGAACCGGCGACTTGGCTGCCAAATAGAATGGCGGGAGATTCCAGGCTGGCATTGTCGGCTGGAATCCGAAGCACGCGCTTAGGATCGATCGGAGATTGGCCATGCTTTGCGCTGATGACGACCAAGGTTGATTCTTACAGACCGCTTCTCTTTCAGGGCGTTGATGATTCTTCCGATCTGCTTGTCTACAAATTCAATTTCCTCGGAGTACCCAGCGCGTCCGTGTAACCGCCTTCCACGCCATTCTCCACGAGTTTCTGGCCTACGCTGACGGCTTGGAAATTCACTCCGAAAAGAACTAGGTACGGGGGCTGAACTCTTAGCGTCGTGTTTCGGCCTCTGATTTCGCTCAGGATCGCCTTGACCTTCAGCTTGTCGTAACACTGGATGTTCTCAAAACTATTGGTCCACGCCGTCAAGTCCGCCGCGGTATCCACGACCGCCGTGGCAACCGCGGACACCCGGCAAACCGACAACCACGGAATTGATTTCGGGCGAGTAAAAATCGTCCACCCCAGATCCGCTGGGTCCGTTGTAGAAATCATAGGCCGGGTGCTTATCAGACCACGCAGTGTAGCCGCCGTCACTACTTCAAACATCATGTTCACGCGAATAAAATCGTGCGGGTAGACCGGCTTGCAGCCGTTATTGGATCTCTTGGCAGGTAGTCGGGATCGATTCCGGCGCCTCCATCCAACGCTATGTAGTTTTTATCGATTGCTTCGTCGAATCCAACCGCCGTTCCCACGACGGCCGGGCACATGTTCTCGCCGCCGGGAATGCCATGGGAAGTTGTCTTTGCGGGCGGGGAGAGTGCGCGGCCGTAGCTTACGTCGTAATACATGCCAATGGTTGGGGGCAATCCGCCAGGGGCCAGGGTGCCAGAGCCAGGGAAGGAATCGGTAGGCTTGGCTGTGGAAGCATGCGGGTATAAGACTCCGCTGTTGCTGAGTTCAGCCAGATTGGACAGTAAGACGTGCCGTATTTGACACTCGATATTCCGTTCGAGCAATTCTGAAAGTCCAGCGCGTGCATACCGTCGATGCTGATGAGCAGCACGCGGTTGACAACTTTGTGAGGCGCTGCATTAAGAGGCAGAGACGCCGGCGAGAGCGCAATGGCAGCCAATATCGTCAGGGCGATACTCGGCGGCCGAAATAGTCTGAGGGTCATGATTCTCCTAGATAAGGGTGTTGCGTCTTGTAGTTAGCAACCCATTTTTAATAAGTCATGACAGGAAGGTGAAAGAACTGCGGCAGGCCTTCATGAAAGTACCCAATCCACGGCGAGGGTACTTCTTTTGAGGATCTTTCAGGTACTTTTCAGGTTAGCCAGTTATGATAAGTGAGATTCACTATGCCTTCACTATATCGTGCCGCTCTAAGTACACTCTTGGTTATAGGCAGTTGCCACTTATTAGCCGCACAGAGTTACAAGATAACTGACTCCATTCCTATTGAAGGACCTGGCGCCTGGGACTATTTGACAGCTGACCCACAAGCTCACCGCCTCTATGTCTCACACGGTCCCGAGGTCGCAATGATTGACACGGCATCGGGCAAAGCGGCGGGCAAGATAACCGGCATGAAGCGCATTCACGGCATTGCCTTAGATAAAGCCCATAACCTTGGATTCGTCACTGATGGCGGAGGCAACGAAGTAGTCTTGTTCGATCTGAAAACGCTCGCGATTACCAAGAGAGTGAAGGCTGGCACTAACCCAGACGGGATCGTCTATGACGAAGTTTCGCGCCGGGTGTTCGCATTCAATGGAGGAACGAAGGATGCCACGGTCATCGACATTCCAAGCGGAGAGCTAGCAGGCACCATCGCGTTGGGCGGAAAGCCGGAATTCCCGGTCGCTGATGGTCATGGATCCGTGTATGACAACATCGAAGACAAAAGCGAAATTGTGCGGATCGATTCGAAGACACTTACCGTAAAAGCGCACTGGCCGATTGCTCCGTGCGAATCGCCCTCCGGCCTGGCCATTGACCTGGAGAAGCGAAGACTGTTTGCCGTCTGCGACAACAAAATGATGGCGGTAGTGGATGCCGATACAGGAAAAGTTTTGGCAACCCCGGCTATTGGAGACGGCCCCGATGCCGCGGCATTTGATCCTGGCTCCAAACTTATCTTCTCTTCGAATGGGGAAGACGGAACACTCACGGTACTTCGAGAATCGGGCAGGAATCAATTTTCCGTTGTCCAGACAGTATCGACAAAGGTCCGATCTAGAACGATGACGCTGGACCCGGCGACGCATAGACTGTATTTGCCCAGCGCGGATTTTGAAGCAGCGCCGGCGACTGCGAACGGCAATGCCCGCCGCCGTCCCAGCGCGCTGCCCGGTACGTTTAAGATTCTGGTACTGGAAACAACACGGTAAAAGTAGCGCCTTTGCCGGGCACGCTGTTCACTTTTATAGTGGCGTCATGATGCCGGGCGATTCCGGCGGCGAGCGAAAGGCCCAGTCCAGCGCCTTCTCGTGGAAGTTCGCGAACGTTGGCAGCCCGGTAAAAACGCTCAAATATGTGCGGCAACTCGGTCGGCAATATTCCCGCGCCATGGTCTTCAATGCTCAGTTGAACCTCGCGGCCAGATTGACGTAGATTCAGCTGAACTGTTCCTTCCGGCTGAGAGTATTTGATGGCATTATCGACCAGAACCAGAATCAAACGCCGGATAGCCGGCTCATTGCCGTAGATAGGGACAGGCTTTTCCGGAAGCCGGAAATGCAAGTGAATGCCTTTGGACGCAGCGACACTTTGCATACTGGTGCAGACGTCGTTCACCACCCGTTCCAGGTTTATGATCGACATCGGAATATCAAGATTATCCGCGTCGCAGCGCGCCAAAAAAAGAAGGTCTTCCACCAATTTCGTCATGCTCTCGGATTCGGAAACAATCTGATTCAGAGCGGCGCGATAACTTTCCGCCGGACGCGGCATGCGTCCGGCAATTTCGGCGGTAGTGCGAATAATGGCCAGAGGAGTTCGCAGTTCGTGAGAGGCGTCCGCGGTAAAGCGGGTCAAGCGCGTGACGGCGTCCTCCAAGCGGGCAAGCATGGAGTTCCATGTTTCCGACAAACGCTGGAGTTCATCGCCCGTCTGTGGAATCACAAGCCGCTGCGACAGGTTCCGAATGCCGATGGAGCGGGCGGCAACGGTAATATCGTCCACCGGCTTCAGGGCTCGGCCGCTGAGCCAGTATCCGCCCGCGGACGCGAAGGCAATCACCGCCGGAATCAGTCCGATGATCAGCCACCTCAGAGTGTCGAGCAAATGCTCGACGTTGTCGAGCTGAACCGCAAATGACACCTTCCAAGGACGGCCCGCCACAACCATGTTGCGCTCCAGCAAGCGGTAATTATGATCTCGAAAACGGAGTGTATGATATCCGGAGGTATCGAATGCAGCGGAGCGCCGCGGGAAGCTTGGATTCGAGGTGAATACGCGGCCGCTGCCCGGCTCAGCCGCGCTGAAAGACATATTCGAAGGGAGTCCTTCCGAGTATTCGCCCAGCTCCTCCGCGAGATGAACTCGCATGTCTTGCAGTTCCGCATTGAGATACGACTCCATGCTATGAACTTCCTGCGCCAGCGCAGCGTCAGTTTCCTGGGCCATGGTGTGCGAAAAAGAGATCCAAATCGCCAGCGCAAATAGACTAAGGGCAGCGGCTAGGGCAAGTGCGTACCACGCGGTGAGGCGAAAACGGATGGATCTTTGTATCACGGAAGAAGTTATTTGCAGTCCGGCAATTGCAGGCAGTAGCCGAATCCTCGAACCGTGTGGATCAGCTTCGGACCGAATGGCGCGTCGACTTTATTCCGCAGCAGGCGCACGAACGCTTCCACGGTATTTTCTTCCACCTCGCTATCAAAACCCCAGACGCTCTGCAGCATCACGCTCCGGCTGACCGGGCGTCCGGCATTGCGAAGCAGCACTTCCAGCAGACTGTATTCGGTCGGGGTTAGCGTGATGAGCCGGCCGTCGCGCGTGACCTTTCGGGTGGTGGTGTCCAGGCAAAGATCGGCGCATTTGAGGAAGACGGATTGTGGAATGGGTCCACGCCGGGCGATTGCCCTTAAACGAGCTAAAAGGATTTCAAAGGCGAAAGGCTTGGTGAGGTAATCGTCGGCTCCGGCGTCGAGGCCATTCACAACATCAGCCATGCGATCGCGTGCAGTTAGAAGTAGGATGGGTGTGTTGTTCGAGGATTGCCGGAGGCGCCTTACGACGGTAAAACCATCCATTCGCGGCAGCATGACATCCAGCACAATGACGTCGAAAGCAGAAGCAAGCGCAGTCGCAAGTCCTTCGCTTCCATCTTTCGCCACGTGGACAACATGTCCTTCTTCAGTCAAGCCCTGCTGTAGCAGGTCGGACATGCGTGCCTCATCTTCAACCACCAGAATCCGCATGGCTCTCTGATCCATGCTACCGAAAACCGCTTTAAATTCAGGGGAACGGGGCTTCAGGAATTATTCAGGAACGAATGCTGCAATTGTTTTTATGACCGCCGCACGCCCTAGCCGGTCCAAACACTCGACTCGCGCATAGTGCTCATGACCGCTCGCTACAACCCTACGCCTGCTTTAGACGAAAAGATTAAAGATGCTTATTTGAGGCAGAGGAGGGGAGATCGCCGCGCACTGGCCGCAGTTACACGCGATATTGGCTGGTCGAAATCAGCGGTGTCCCGCCGCGGCGCCGCGTTGTGTCTGACAAGAGCGAAAGAGTATCACTGGTCTGACGCGGAAGAGCAGATTCTGGAGAGATTCGGGCATTTGACCGCTGCCGCTATCCAGCGGCATCTTGCACGCGCCGGATTCCAGCGCTCCTGTGCCGCCATTCAATTGAAGCTGACCAGGCTTCGCATTAAACAAAATTTAGACGGCTACTCCGCCTGCGCCTTGGCTGCAGCGCTGGGTGTGGATGTACACAAAGTCTGCCTCTGGATAAAGCGAGGGCTGCTGCAAGCGCAACCGCGGCAGACGAGGCGAAGCAAGGAACAGGGCGGAGACACGTGGTGGATCGCGATACCCGCAGTCCGCCGGTTTATCCTGCGATTTCCGGAAGAAATCGATTTAGCCAGAGTCGAGAAAATCTGGTTCCTGGACGTGCTCACCGGCGGCAAGATCTGCCGCTAGAACGGCCACTAAATCGTGAAAAGACCAGCAACTTTAACGGAGAAGCCAGACAGCAGTTCACCGCCCTCCAGCGTTTGACTTTCATCGAGAATTTGCATCGAGGAAGCACGTGAATGCCGCTGTTTTCGGGTACAGCACCCAAACCTGCCGTGCTTCGGCTTGCAGGTATTGTTTTACTTTTATCTCCAGATCCTGGGCCGAATCGGACAGCGACACGATTTCAACCGCCAGATCGGGAGCGCCTTGAAAATAGCTGTCCGCATCGGTCGCGGCGATTCGATCTTTGCTGAGGACCGAGACATCCGGTGGCCGGATCGTTAACGGATCTTCAGTAAGGATGTAACCGGCTTCGGGAAACGTTTCGTAACAAACGGCTTTGTCGAGATACGCTTGAATGGCGATGAGAACAGACCGGCAATACGGCTCTGCAGCGACTTGGCGGGCGGCAAAGTAATAAGCACTCCAGCATCGATCTCATGCCGCGCACCTTCCGGCAGTTTGGCAAACTGTTCCAGTGTGATTGGCGCCGGGATCACGGTGACCATACCGCGAGTATAGATTGCAAAATACACTTGTCACTCGCTAAATCGTGAAGAGATCGACAACTTTAACGGAGAAGCCGGGCAGCAGTTCGCCACCCTCCAGCGTTTGACTGTCGTCGAGAATCTGGACCGGGGAAGCACCTGAAAACACGTGGATGCTTCTTGCTTTCGGGTATAGCACCCAGACCTGTTGCGCTCCGGCTTGCAGGTATTGCTTTGCTTTTATTTCCAAATCCCGGGCCGAATCGGGGGGCGTCACGATTTCAACTGCCAGATCAGGAGCGCCCTGAAAATAGCCGTCAGCATCGGTGGCTGCGATTCGATCTTTGCGGAGAATGGAAACATCAGGCTGCCGGATCGTTAGCGGATCTTGAGCGAGGATGTAACCGGTTTCCGGCAGAGCGCGGGCAACCGAGAACTGCCTCAGGTACAGCTGCAGAGCTTCCAGCACAGTTAGCGCGATTAGAGTATGCAACGACTTGGCGGGCAGCAAGGTGATGAGCACTCCAGCGTCAACCTCATGCCGCGCGCCTTCCGGCGGCAGTTTGGCGAACTCTTCCAACGTGATTCGCGCCGGGATCACGTTGGCCATATTGCGAGTATAGATTAAATACACGCCTCATGAATCGCCGTCAGTTTGTCTCTATAACCGCCTTGGCCGGGGTAGCCGCCGCCGCGCCAAAGCCCGTGACATCCACCAACTTGGAAGAGGTGACGGTGGGGGAACTACAGCGCAGGATGAGGCAGGAAGCGCTCACCGCCGAACAACTGACTACCCTCTATCTGGCGCGGATCGAAGACATCGATCGGAAAGGGCCTACCTTGCGATCCGTGATCGAGGTCAATCCGGACGCGCTTTCGATCGCTCGTTCGCTGGATGCGGAGTATAAGTCCAAGGGGCCGCGCGGGCCGCTGCACGGCATCCCTGTGCTGCTCAAAGACAACATTGAGACCAGCGACAAAATGCAGACCACCGCCGGTTCACTGGCGCTGGTGGGACAACCGGCGGCGCGCGATGCGTGGGTGGCGGAACGTCTGCGGAACGCGGGTGCAATCGTTCTGGGCAAAACAAATCTCAGCGAATGGGCGAATTTCCGCTCAACGCATTCAACCAGTGGATGGAGCGGTCGAGGCGGGTTGACGAAGAATCCTTATGCGCTCGATAGAAACGCCTGCGGATCCAGTTCGGGCACTGGCGCGGCCATTTCGGCAAACGTGGCGG
>Ga0193743_1001417_pt1 | contig 17892 bp, 18 predicted proteins | sample L2c2metaG_FD_143038 | JGI IMG/M metagenome (GOLD analysis project Ga0193743, IMG submission 143038) | Soil microbial communities from a riparian zone of the East river system, Colorado, United States - L2c2 | ecosystem: Environmental > Terrestrial > Soil > Riparian zone | place: USA: East River...
CAGGTCCTCGGCATAACACTGGGTGGCTTCCGCGCTCCGCCGAGTCCAGGCCAACGCCACGCGGAGTTCGTCGGCGGCATAGCGGGCCGACTCATCGACAGTGGCGACCATGTCCAGCCCGACGAAAGGGTCACGCCGACCCATTTCGGCGATGACACGCAGAAATTGTGCTTCGTTGTGGGAACGCTGCCGGGCTTGCGCCCGCAACACAATGGGCAGATCTCCACCGGCGACCCGGGAAATATCTAGTGAGGCGAGTGCGGCGGCAAGTTCTGCACCCGGAGGAATTCCCTCCAAGCCATCAGGAACCTGCTCAACCAACATGGCTAGAGAATAACGGCCCGCACCGACAAGAACTGACCGACTTGGAACAGAGGCTGCCAGCCGAGATAAGAAAGTGGCGAGCGGCACGGGAGTACCGACATCGCGGCCAACGACCACCGCACTGACAACCACCTGCCGTTGCAGTACTAAGCCGTTCGCTAGGGATCAGTGGCGTTCCTCGAGGGCGACGGCGTCCCGCAGCTTGGTCACCGCATCCTCCAGGCTGGGATCCTCGATGGCACGAGATGCCATCAGTTCGGCGAGCGCCTCGGCGATCAGGTTCAGCTTCTCCTGCGCGGCTTCCTCGCTGCGACGGCCCGCGTTCTCCAGCAACGCGAGCAGCAGCAGGGTGACGACGCTGGCGACCGTGTGGATCACCGTCTGCCATGTCTTCGAGTCGCTCCAGAGCGGCAGGCTGGCCAGCCACACCACAACGACCAGCACACACAGGGCGAAGAAGGCCGGCCGGCTGACCTTCAGCTGGGCGAACTCGACGAAGCGGTCGAAGAAGGTACGGTCGCCGCTGCTTCGGCGCGCACTCGATGCGGGCCGATCAGTTTGCTCGGACACCCGCAGGACCATACGCCGGCGGATGGCGGCGCGGTGAGTATGGTAATGGCAACGGCGGCCGGCAATTTCCGAAAGGAAAGTGTTTTCGGCCAAGGTCTAGATCGATTGGGCGCGGCGTGCCGTATTTTCGGGCGCATGTCATTTCCCACCCGGGTCACGCTGATGGACGTGGCGCGCGCCGCCGGGGTGTCCCGCTCGACCGCCGCCCGCGTGCTGGGCGGGTACGGAAACGTGGCGGCGGACCTGCGGCGGTCGGTGCTCGCCGCCGCGGCCGCGCTCGGGTACCGCAGCAACACCCTGGCCCGCAGCGTCAGCTCGGGCCGCTCGCACACCCTCGGCGTGGTGGTCAGCGACATTGAGAACCCGTACTTCGCCCGCGCGGTACGGGGCATCTCCGACGTGGCCAGGAAGGCCGAGTTCGACGTCATCCTGGCCAACACCGACGAGAAGATCGACGCCGAGCGGGCGGCGGTGGAGGTGTTCCTGAACAAGCGGGTGGACGGGCTGATCGTGGCGCCCTCCTCGGGGACGGAGTCCGAGCACCTGCGCGCGGTGCAGACGATGGCCCGGCCGCTCGTCCTGCTGGACCGTTCGCTGCCCGATCTGGACTGCGACTGGGTCGGCACCGACAGCTACCGCGCGGCCGTCGATGTGCTGTCCTACCTGGCCAAACGCGGCCACCAGCGGATCGCCTTCGTGACCGCCACGAGCAGGTCGGCGATGGAGATCGAGACCGGCCGCCGACGGCCGCTGTCCACCATCGCGGACCGGTCCCGAGGGATCAGGGACGCCTCCACCGAGCACGGGGTCAGCTACCAGTTGCTCCCCGGGGCGATGTCCTGGCAGCGCACGCTCGAGATCGTGGCGGCCGCACTGAGCCAGCCGCAGCGGCCAACCGCGCTGATCGCCTCGTCCAGCGGCATCGCCCTGGCCACCTTTCACACCCTGCGCGACGCCGGCCTGCGCATCCCGGACGATGTCGCCCTGGTCAGCCTGGACGACGCGCAGTGGATGGACGTGAGCGCCCCCCGGATCACCGCGGTGACCCAGCCGACCTACGACCTCGGCACCCGGGCGGCCGAGATCCTCATCGCCCGGATCGCCGGCGACGGACCCGCCGAGACCAACCACATACTCCCGGTGACATTCACCGAAAGGGCGTCCGTCGCGGTTCGGCGGTAACTCGGAAGTTACCCTCGCGGCTTTTCCCAGATACCGGTCTCATGCTAACTTCCGGGGAGCCAGAGACCGGTATCTCAGATCATCGGAAGAATCCGAATGTCAATGCAGGGCGCCCTGTGGGGCGGGCGTTTCGCGACTGGGCCGAGCCCGGAGCTGACCCGGTTCTCCCGGTCTGACCCGCGCTACTTCGCCATGGCGCCCTACGACCTGCATGGCTCCCGGGCCCACGTGCGCGAGCTGCACCGCGCCGGCCTGCTCGACGACGGCGAGCTGGCCGAGTTCCTGCGCACCCTGGACGAACTCGCCGCCGAGGTGGCCGCCGGGACGCTGCTTCCCTCCCCCGCCGACGAGGACGTGCACACCTTCCTCGAGCGCGTGCTCGTCGAGCGGATGGGCCCGGCCGGCGGCAAGATCCGCGCCGGCCGGTCGCGCAACGACCAGGCGGCCAACGACCTGCGGCTCTACATGCGCGACAAGGTGCGCGGCGTGAGCGCGCTGCTGGTGGAGCTGGCCTCGGCGCTGGCCGACCAGGCGGAGAAGCACCTGCACACCCCGGCGCCCGGCTTCACCCACCTGCAGGCCGCGCAGCCGGTGGTGTTCGGCCACCAGCTGCTCGCGCACGCCCAGCCGTTGCTGCGGGACCTGCACCGATTCCAGCACTGGGACCTGCGCGCCGACGCCTCACCGCTGGGTGCCGCCGCGCTGGCCGGCTCCACCTTCGCGCTGCGCCCCGAACTCGCCGCCGCCGACCAGGGCTATTCGCGCTCCGCCGAGAACTCCATCGACGCGGTCGGCAGCCGGGACGTGGCGATCGAGTTCCTGTTCATCTGCTCGCTCACGCTGATCGACGTGTCCCGACTCTGCGAGGAGATCATCTCCTGGGCCTCGCACCAGTTCGGCTGGATCCGCCTTGACGACGCGTGGTGCACCGGCAGTTCGATCATGCCGCAGAAGAAGAACCCGGACATCGCCGAGCTGACCCGGGGCAAGGCGGGGCGGGTGCTCGGCAACCTGATGGGGCTGATGGCGGCGGTCAAGGCGCTGCCGCTGGCCTACAACCGGGATCTGGCCGAGGACAAGCACGCCGTGCTCGACGCGGTGGACACCATCGAGGTGGCCTTCCCGGCGCTGACCGGGCTGGTGCGCACGTTCACCGTGGACGTCCACGCGCTGGCGGCCCAGTCCACTGCCGGGTTCACCCTGGCCACCGAGGTGGCCGACTGGCTGGCGCGACGCGGCACCCCGTTCGGCCAGGCACACGAGGTGGCCGGGCGGCTGGTGCGGTTCTGCGAGGAGCACGGCATCGGGTTCGCCGAGCTCACCGACGACCAACTGCGCGCGGTGGACGAGGGTCTCACCGCCGACATCCGGCCGCTGCTCACCGTCGACGCCGCGCTGGCCGCCCATTCCGGCGCCGGTGGCACCGCGCCGGAGCGGGTGACCGAGCAGCTGGCCCGACTGCGCGCCGCACTGGACAAGGCCTCGGCGTGGACCCGCGACTACGGCGGGCTCACCGTGCCGAGCGCCTGATCACCCGCACGAGCGCCCGAAACGTACGGCTGCACCGGACCGGAGGATCAGCCCATGACGAGTGCAACCAGCACCAGCGTGACGACCGACGGCTTTGTCGTGGTGCCGCGCCGACATTTGGGCCGCTGGATCGGCGCCGCGGTGGTGGTGGTTTTCCTGGTCTGGCTCGGCGTCTCGGTGAGCCGCGCGGCGCTGGACTGGGGCGTGGTCCGCTCGTACCTGACGTTCCCGGTCATCCTCACCGGGCTGGGCATCGCCATCGTGCTGACCATCGCGGCGATGGCGATCGGGCTGGTGATGGGCGTGGTCACCGCGGTCATGCGGATGTCCAAGAACCCGGTGACGGCCGGCGTGGCGTGGCTCTACGTCTGGGTGTTCCGCGGCACGCCGGTGTACCTGCAGCTGCTGATCTGGTTCAACCTGGCGATCATCTTCCCGGTCATCGGCTTCCCGGGGCTCGCCCCCACCCGCACCATCGACCTGCTCACCCCGTTCGTCGCCGCGGCGATCGGGCTCGGGCTGAACCAGGGCTCCTACACCTCGGAGGTGGTGCGCTCCGGCATCCTCTCGGTGGACGAGGGCCAGACCGAGGCCGCCCAGGCGATCGGCATGCCCAGGCTGATGATCCTGCGCCGGATCGTGCTGCCGCAGGCCATGCGCGTGATCATCCCGCCGGTCGGGAACGAGGTGATCGGCATGCTGAAGACCACCTCGCTGGCCTCGGCGATCGGCGTCAGCGAGATCCTCTCCCAGGCCCAGCACATCTACTTCGTGAACAGCCGGATCATGGAGCTGCTGATCGTCTGCGCGATCTGGTACCTGGCGACCGTCTCGGTGCTCTCGATCGGCCAGTTCTACCTGGAACGCCACTACGCCAAGGGCGCGACCAGCAAGGCACTGGCCCCCACCCCGCTGCAGCGGCTGCGCGCCGTCTTCGGCACCGCGAGGAGCTACCGATGAGCGCCGACCTGCTGGTGCGCGCCGAGTCCGTGCACAAGAACTTCGGCAGCAACCAGGTGCTGCGCGGCATCAACCTGGAGGTCCACCGCGGCGAGGTGCTGTGCCTGCTGGGCGCGTCCGGGTCCGGCAAGAGCACGCTGCTGCGCTGCATCAACCACCTGGAGGCGGTGAGCAACGGCCGGATCTGGGTGGGCGACGAGGTGATCGGCTACCGGCAGGACGGCAACCGGCTGACCGAGCTGTCCGACACCCAGGTGGCCCGGCAGCGCCGCTCCATCGGCATGGTGTTTCAGAGGTTCAACCTGTTCCCGCACATGACCGTGCTGGAGAACGTCATCGAGGGCCCGACCCGGGTCCAGCGGATCGACGCCGGGCAAGCCAGGCAGGAGGCGGCTGAGCTGCTCGACCGGGTCGGCCTGGCCGGGCGGGAGGAGTCCTATCCCCGTCAGCTGTCCGGCGGGCAGCAGCAGCGGGTGGCCATTGCCAGGGCGCTGGCCATGAAGCCGGTGCTGATGCTGTTCGACGAGCCCACCTCGGCGCTGGATCCCGAGCTGGTCGGCGAGGTGCTCGACGTGATGAAAGATCTGGCCCGCTCCGGCCTGACCATGATCGTGGTGACGCACGAGATCGGCTTCGCCAAGGAGGTGGCCGACCGCGTCGCGTTCATGGCCGACGGGCAGATCGTCGAGCTGGGCCCGCCCGAGGAGGTGCTGGTCAACCCACAGCACGAGCGCACCCGCCAGTTCCTCTCCCGGGTGATGTGATGCGGCGCGTTGTACGGGTTGTGGTGCTCGGCGCTGCCGTGGTGCTGGGTCTGTCGGGCTGCGTCAGCGGCACCACCGACTCGGCCTCCGCCGATGGCTCGGCCACCGGTCTGCCGTCGGTGATCACCGCGTCCGGCAGCCTGCGGATCGGGGTGTCCCCCGACTTCCCGCCGATGGAGTACAAGGCGCCGGACACACAGCAGACCATCGGGCTGGACATCGAGCTGCAGGACGCGCTGGGCCAGGTGCTCGGGATCCGGATCGAGCGGGTGGAGTCCCCGTTCGACCAGCTGATCAACTCCTCCCGGACCGGGCGGGTCGACCTGGTGATGTCCGGCCTCTCCGACACCAAGGTCAGGCAGGAGACCTCCGACTTCGTGGACTACTTCATGTCCCGCGGCCGGATCTACACCCTGGCCAGCAAGGCCGCCGGGTTCACCAAGGCCACCGACATCTGCGGCAAGACCATCGCGGTCAGCGCGAAGACCGACTACTACAACCAGGTCAAGGACCTCGCCGACCGGACCTGCACCAGCGCGCGCCTGCCGGCGGTGAACATCCTGCCGACCGACTCGGGCGCGGCCGCCCGGCTGCAGATCGAACAGGGCCGCGCCGACCTGGCCGCGCAGGGCGCGGAGAACCTCATCTACATCAACACCAAGGAGCAGGGGAAATACCAAGCCGTGCTCGACCCACTGCCGGCCAGCCCGTTCGGCATCATGATCAAAAAGGGTGGCACCCAGCTCACCAACGCGGTGCTCGCCGCGATGAAACAGCTGGTCGCGTCGGGCCGGTACCAGCAGATCCTGGACAAGTACGGCGTCGGCTACGGCGCCACCACGCCGGTGGTGAACGGCGGGTGACCTGGCCCGATTCCGCTCGGAGCGCGGTAGCGCTGGCCTTCGACCTGGACGGCCCCACCGGCGACGCGATGCTCTCGGGAGCGATCTGGGACCGGCCGGCCTACTTCAGCCTCGGCGGCTACGGCCCGTGGCGCGGCCTGGACCGGATCCTGCGGCTGCTGGCCGAGCGCGCCGTGCCGGCCACGTTTTTCGTGCCGGCCTGGGTGGTCGAGCACTGGCCGGCGCAGTGCCGGCGGATCGTCGAGGCGGGCCATGAGGTCGGCCATCATGGGTACCGGCACGAGCGGTACTGGGACCTGAGCACGTCGGCTCAGCGCGCGGTGATCGAGCGCAGCCAGGAAATCTTCGACCGTGAGCTCGGCGGCGCCGCCGTGGGCTTCCGCACCCCGTCCGGCGACTGGCGGCCGGAGACCCCGGACCTGTTGTCGGCTATGGGGTTCAGCTACTCCAGCTCGATGCGCGGCGACGACCGGCCCTACCTGCATCGCTGCGGGCTGGTGGAGATCCCGGCCCGGTCCGAGCTGGACGACTACGCCAGCTTCGCCTACACCCGCAACCCGGACTGGCCCACGGGCAGCAGCCGGATCGCCAGCTACCGGGCCACGCTGGACAGCTGGACCCGCGAGTTCGACGGCTACCACGCCGAGGGTCTCTGCCTCACCACGATCTTCCACCCGAAGGTGATCGGGACGCCCGGCCGCGCGGCGCTGCTGGCCCGCTGGATCGACCACATGACCGCCGCCGGCGGGGTCTGGTTCGCCACCTGCGGCGACGTAGCGCGGTGGTGGCGCCGGTGACGATCGCCTGGCCGGACGGCCGTGCCGCGGCGATGGTGATCACCGTGGCGTTCGAGGCGGAGCTCGCCATCCTGGCCGTTGCGCCCGACGCCACCGACCGGGCCAAGTCGCTGTCGGTCGGCACCTACGGCGCCACCCGCGGCGTGCCGAGGCTGCTCGCCGAGCTGGCCCGACGGGGCACGCCCAGCACCTGGTTCGTGCCGTCGGCCCTGCTCGAGCGCTACCCCGAGCAGGTCGGGGCGATCCGCGACGCCGGGCATGAGCTGGCCAACTGCGGCGTGGCGCTGGAGGACTTCGGCGCTCTGGACACCGCCGCGCAGCTCGCCCTGGTGCGGCGCGCCCAGGAGGCGTTCCGGCACACCCTCGGTGTGCTGCCGACCGGATTCCGGGTGGGCCGGGGCGAGATGAGCCCCGGGCTGCCCGGCGCGCTGGAGGCCGAGGGGTTCGCCTGGACGTCCTCGCTGCGCGGCGACGACCGGCCGCATTTCCACGCCGCGCCGGCCGAGCGGCTCGTGGAGATCCCGCAACATCACCAACTCGACGACGTGGCGTACTTCGCCTTCAACCTGGACCCGCCGATCCCGCCGGGCAGCCCACGGATCGCGCCCACCGGCGACGTGCTGGACAACTGGATCACCGAGTTCGACGCCTACCACGCCGAGGGGCTCTGCTTCGTGCTCACCCTGCACCCCGAACTGATCGCCACGCCCGGCCGGATCGGGATGCTCGCCCAGTTCCTCGACCACGTGCACAACCAGGACGTCTGGCTGGCCACCGCCGGCGAGGTGGCCAAGTTCTGGAGCGAGCACGGCCCGGCCAACCCGCCGGACCACCCGGTGGAGGTGTTCCACCGGATCATCGGCGAAACGACGGTATGAGCACCCTCTCCCAGCGCTTCGCGGCGTTCGCCGCCGCGACCAGCTACGCCGACATTCCCGCGAGCGCCCGCGACCGCGCCCGCATCCACCTGCTCGACACTCTCGGCGCCGCCATCGCCGGATCCGCCTCCCGGGAAGCGGCGATCAGCCGGGAAGTGGCCGCCGGGTCACCCGGCGGCGCGGCGCTGTGGGGCACGCCGGCCACCTCGGCGCCGCTGGCCGCCGCGTTCGGCAACGGCGTGGCCGCGCACGCCTTCGAGCTGGACGACTCCGGCGGCTGCGACCACTCCGGCGCCGTCGTGGTGCCCGCGCTGTTCGCCGCGGCGGCGTTGAGCGATACCCCGGTCGACGGCCGTACCGCGATCGAGGCCGTCGTGCTCGGCTACGAGATCGCCCGGCGGGTGCAGAGCGCGCTCGGCGGCTACGACGAACTCAACGCGAAGGGCTGGCACTCCACCGGCGTGTGCGGCACGTTCGGGGCCGCGGTCGCCGCCGGACGTGTCCTCGGGCTCGACGCCGACCAGCTCATGCACGCAATCGGCCTGGCCGGCTCGTTCACCGGCGGTACCTGGGCGTTCCTCGGCAACGGCGCCATGTCCAAACGGATGCACGTGGGCCGCGCCGCCGAGACCGGGCTGCACTGTGCTCTGCTCGCCCGGTCGGGTTTCACCGGGCCCAGCGAACTGTTCGAAGCGCGGTGGGGTGGGTTCCTGGGGCTCTACGGCGGCGACGGCGCCGACCCCGGCGCGCTGGTGACTGACCTGGGCGCGGGCTGGCAGGTGGAACGCGCGTCGATCAAGCCGTACGCGTCGTGCCGCAGTACCCACGCCGCCATCGACGCGCTGCTCGACGTGCTGGCCGAGCACACCCTCCAGGCCGAGCAGCTGGCCGGCATCGAGGTGCGGACCAGCCCGCTGATCGCCGACATGTGCGGCGGCCGGGACCTGGAGTCACTCGTCACGGCACAGCTGAGCATGCCGTTCGCCCTGGCCACCGCGGCGCTCCGAGGCACCGTCGCGCTGGAGGACGTGGCTGCGCCTGGCCGATCCGACCCGAGCGTCCAGGACCTGATGGACCGCGTCGCGATCACCGTGGATCCGGCCCAGTCCGGCGGATCCGCCGCCCCACTGCTGCGCATCCAGCTGCGCGACGGCGGCCTCATCCAGCGGCGAGCCGGCATCCCGCTGGGCGCCTGGACGAACCGCCTGCCGGAGGCGGCCACCCTCGACAAGTTCCGGGCGCTCGCCGGCACCCGGATGGCCGGGGAGCGGGTCGAGCGGCTCGCCAAGCTGGTGCTCGGCATCGAGGAAGTCGATCTGGCGGCAATCGCCCTCACACTGACCACCCGCACCGACCCGGAGATCATCTCCTGAGGATGTCGCTGTCAGGCGGGCCGAACCGGGCGTACGACGCACCCTGGCGCTGAGGTACTGCTTTGGCAGCTCGTGGAGTTGCACGAAGTGCGTATGGCTGGGGCCCCGACGCCGGGTGTTGGGTTGCTACCGGTGTCGCCGTCGGCGACCAGGGCGCCGACCCTCGGCCGTTGGAGGCTTGCGATGCGGACGAGCTTGTTCACCTTCCTCGGCGACAGTGTTCGGGCCTCGGCGATCGATGACTACGTGCACGATCTGCGCTCCCTGCGGGACGAGGGGTTCGACTCCGCGTGGACCGTGCAGCTGCCGTGGGAACACGACGCGCTCACCACGCTGGCGGTCGCGCTGCGCGAGGTAGACGGGATGACCTTGGGCACCGGCGTACAGCCGATCCAGATACGCCAGCCGATGGCGCTGGCGCAGGCCGCCCTCACCCTGAACCTGATCGGCGCCGGCCGCTTCCGGCTCGGCATCGGCCTGACCCACGCGCTGATCTGCGACGGCATGTGGGGGATCCCGTGGGATCGCCCGGCCCGCCGGCTCAACGAGTACCTCGACGGGTTGCTTCCGTTGCTGGCTGGCCGGGAGGCGGACGCGACCGGTGAGCTCTACACCACCCGAGGCCGGGTGGGGGTGCCCGGTGCGACCGCGCCACCGGTATACGTCGCGGCGATGGGGCCCCAGATGCTGCGCATCGCCGGACGCCGGACGGCCGGCACCATTACCTGGATGACCGGCCCGCGCACGCTGGCCCAACACATCGTGCCCACTATCCGCGCCGCCGCCGCCGAAGTGGACCGCCAGGCCGAGATCGTGGCCGCGCTGCCGGTCTGCGTGACCGACGACGTAGCGAAGGTTCGGGAGATCGCCACCGAGGCCTACGCGCACTTCGGCACGTTGCCCTCGTACCGGGCGATGCTGGATCGCGAGGGCGTGAAAGGCCCCGAGGACGTCGCCCTCATCGGTAACGAGAACGCGCTCGCCGAACGGGTCGCCGAGATCCGCGCGGCAGGAGTGACCGAGTTCGCCGCGCACGTGTTCGGACCCGGTGACGAGGAACGCGCCCGCACCCGGGCGTTCCTCCGTGATCCGGGCTCACGTGACTGAAGGAGAGAAGTCATGATCGGAAAACAGCTGGGGCACGCGGACGGTCAGGTGACCGGCACCAGGGTGTTGGGCGCGGAAGGCGACGCGCCGCGCGTGGAGGTGTCGTTCCAGGCCAGCGGGCAGCTCTGCGATGTCGACGTCACCGATTTGGGCACCTATGTCTCGGTGGTGCGCCCGGACAGTTCGCTGTTCGGGCAGGGCCACGGCGTGGTGATGACCGCGAGCGGCGGTCGGACAAGCTGGACGGGCCAGGGCGCGGGGAAGTTCCTCGGGCGTGGCGCGGTGTCGTGGCGGGGAGCGATCTACTACCAGACCGACGTTCCCGAGCTGGCCCCGCTCAACGGGATTGCGGTGATCTACGAGTTCCAGTCCGACGAATCCGGGAAGACCCAGGCGACCTATTTCGAGTGGAAGTAGATTCGTCGCGGTCAGGCGTCGCTTCCGCCGGCGGTGTCGCGACGGCCGGCGCTCCAGCCGTAGGGCAACGGGTCGCCGTTGAGCACGTAGGCCCCGATCGCCCGCTGCTTGTAGATGAGCGGGTTGTGCACCGCGACGGTCCGCGCGTTGCGCCAATGCCGGTCCAGCCGCCGCTGTTCGGACACGATCGAGGCACCGCCGACCTCGAACAACTGGCTGGTGGCGTCGAGTACCTGATCGATGACCGTCGCCTGGGCCTTGGCCGAGGCCAGTTCCGCCTGGTCGACGAGGTCCTCGTTGGTGTCGCCGCCGCGGCTCAGCGCGTCATCCAGCACGGTGTCCAGGACGTCGGCGACGGCCAGCACGGTCGCCCGGGCGGAGAAGGCGGTGGCGGAAAGGCGCCCGATCACCTGCTGCACGAGCGGGTCGTGTCGGGGCAGGTCGGCGGCGGCGTGGGTGTAGCTGCGGGTGCGTTCCCGGACGTAGCTGGCGGCGTCGTCGGCGGCGCGCTGGGCGATGCCGGCGAGTACGGACAGCTGGACGAGCTGCAGGTACGAGGTCCCGTAACCCTTCCCGGCAACCCCGTAGCCGGGTCCAAGGATCCGGTCGGCCGGAACCCGGACACCCTTGAAGTGCGTCGTGCCACTGGCGGTGGTCCGTTGCCCGAAGCCGTCCCAGTCGTCGTGCTGGGTGACCCCTGGCGCGTTCGCGTCGACCAGCACCGAAACACGCGCCCCGTCCTGGTCGGCGGCCACCACGATGTGGTCGGCGAACAGACTGCCGGTGCTGTAGTACTTGGTGCCATCCAGCAGGTGGTCCTGGCCGTCGGCGGTGAGCACGGTGCGGTAGCGGTCCACCGCGCCGATCCCTGGCTCGGTGATCGCGTTGCCGACCAGTGCGCCGTCCGCGACCGCGCGCAGCCACCGCTCACGCTGGCCCGGATCCGAGGCGAGTCGCTGGTCCTCGACGAACCACCAGTGCACCCGCAGGGCCTGCGGCAGGTTCGACTCCGCGGCGGCCAGGTCGATCAGCAGCCGGAACTGCTGGCGCACGGTGACGCCGAGCCCGCCGAGCTCGGTCGGCACCCGCAGCGCGGTGAAGCCCGCCTCGCGCAGCCAGCCCACCTCGGTGTGCGCCAGCCGGCGATCGACCTCCCGCTCGACCGCGCCCTCGGCGATCCGTTCGAAGATCGGGCCGAACCGGGCGTCCAGGTCCGCGTCCGTGATCGTCGAGCTGTTGGAGGCGATGGTCACCGCTGTCCCCATTCCAGAGCCGGTTAATTCCCACCAAAATAGACAACTTTCTAATGGGCGGCACGGGTGTGACGAAGGCCACAGTTGATCCACGCCTGCCGCTGAATCGGATCTTCGTCATGGACCCGACCGCCGATGAGGTAGCTCGGTGGCCGGCGACCCGCGGCTACGGGTCCCTTCAGCCGTTCGAGTCGCCGCGCCGATCGCTACAGTTCGCCGTTGATGCAGGTCAGATGGAGGAGGTAACCGTGGCCGAGTCCGCCACGGCGGCGCTGGAGTCGTTGCTCATGTCCAGCCCGTTCAGCGATCCCGCGCTGTTGGAGGCGACCGACGCGGTCCCGGACCGCCGGATCCTGCCCGACGTGACCGTGGTCAAGGTGGGCGGGCAGAGCCTGATCGACCGGGGTCGCGCCGCCGTCTTCCCGGTGGTCGACGAGCTGCTCGAGATCAAGCGGACGCACCGCCTGCTGATCGGCACCGGCGGTGGCACCCGCGCTCGGCACATCTACTCGCTGGCCGCCGAGCTGGGGCTGCCGACCGGGGTGCTCAGCGAGGTCGGATCCGCCGTGGCCGGGCAGAACGCCTCGATGCTCGGCTACCTGATGGCGCGGCACGGGGTACCGGTGGTCGGCTCGACGGCGCTCAGCGCGATCGCGCTGTACCTGGCCGAGTCGGGCGCGGCGATCTTCTCCGGGATGCCGCCGTACGACATGTGGCAGCGGGTACCGGAGACCGGGGTGATCCCGCCGTACCGCACCGACGCCGGCTGCTACCTGGTGGCCGAGACCTACGGCTGCGCCAACATGATCTTCATCAAGGACGAGGACGGCCTCTACACGGCCAACCCGAAGAACGACCCCTCGGCCACCTTGATCCCGGAGATCACCGTGGACGAGCTGATCGAGGCCGACCTGCCCGACCTGGTGGTCGAACGGCCGGTGCTCGAACTGATGCGCCATGCCCGGCACGTGCGCTCGATCCAGATAGTGAACGGGCTGCGACCGGGGCTGATCCGGCGCGCCGTCGAGGGTGAGCACGTCGGCACCATCATCAGGAGCTCCTCATGACCGCCGCGAAAGACGTCCCCTCCGCGCTGATGCGGCAGACCCTGCTGGACCGGGATCTGGTCAAGCCGATCGAGCGCCCGGTGATCCGCCTGCTGCCGTGGCTCGAGGTGGTGGCGATCGGCGGCACCGCGATCGTGGACCGGGGCGCCGAGGCGCTGCTGCCCGTGGTGGAGGAGCTGCGCGGGCTGCTGTCCGAGCACCGGATGCTCATCCTCACCGGCGCCGGGATCCGCGCCCGGCACGTGCTCGGGGTGGGGCTCGACCTCGGCCTGCCCACCGGCGTGCTGGCCAGCCTGGCCTCCGTCGAGGCGGAGCAGAACGGCCACCTGGTCGCCGCGCTGCTGGCCGCCGATGGGGTGTCCTACCTGCCCCACGGCGGGGTCGCCCACCAGCTCGCCGTGCACCTCGCGGCCGCCCGCGCCGTGGTGTCCACCGCGTTCCCGCCCTACGGGTTGCACGAGGTGACCCCCAGGGTGGGCAAGCTCCCGGTGCACCGCTCGGACGCCGGCACGTTCCTGATCGCCGACGCCTACGGCGCGGCGCGCTGCGTGTACATCAAGGACGTGGACGGGGTGCACGACGGTGACAAACTCGTTCCCAGGGTGAGCACCTCTGAGCTGCGCGAGCTTGGGCCGGCGGCGAGTCCGGTGGACGGGTTGGTGCTGGAACTGCTGGAGCAGGCCAAGAACCTGAAGGAAATCCAGGTCGTGAACGGCCTCACCCCCGGCGCCGTCACCGACGCGCTGGGAGCCAAGCCGGTCGGCACAGTGATCTACGCCGGCTGACCGACCAGGCCACGAACCCGGGATTGGCCCCCTCGACAACACCTGCTCAACCCGCGTGTTCGCGGACGCAGGGTGTGCCGTAGGGGCGCAGTTCTCTGCAACGACGCGAGTCAGCCGAAGAAGGCTCGCAGCTCACGTGCGACGCCTTCAGGTGCTTCCTCCGGAAGAAAGTGGCCGCTGTCGGCGATTGCTTGGCCCTGCACGTCGTGCGCGTGGCGCTGCCAGTTGGACAGCAACGAGGACGAGGCCAGGGCTCCCTGCTCTCCCCACAGCACGAGCATGGGCATCTCGGGCATGCGGCCGGCGGCGGCGTCCTTCTCGTCACGAACATCGTCGATCACGTCGGCGCGGTAGTCGTCGAAGCCGCACCGCAGTGCTCCTGGCTGGGAGAAGGCGCGGACGTACTGGTCAACCGCATCCGGGGTGATGGCGTCCCGGTTGTGGGTCATGCTTTGGTAGAAGAAGTTCAGGTACGCCGGGATGTCCGCACCGACCAGCAGTTCGGGTAGATCCTGCTGACGATGGAACCACCAGTGCCAGCTCTGTGCGGCGGATTCGCGGTTCATCTGGGCGAGGGCGGGTTTCGGAGCGATGTCGAGCAGTGCCAACCGGGACACCTCCGCCGGGTGGTCGAGTGCCCAGCGGTGGGCTACCCGCCCGCCACGGTCGTGGCCCGCCACGCCGACCCGCTCGAAACCGAGTTCGCGCAACAACGCGGAAAGGTCGGCGGCCATCGTGCGTTTGTCCATCCCCCCAGCCGGCTTGTCACTTTGGCCGTAACCACGCAGATCGGGCACGATCACGGTGTGGTCGGCGGCCAGGTCGTCGGCGACGTGCCGCCAGGCGTATCCCGTCTGCGGCCAGCCGTGCAGCAGCACGATCGGGGAACCCTCCCCGATACGCCGGTAGTGCATGCGAATCCCGTTGACCACAGCGGTTGCCATGGGTTCCTCCTTCGAAGAGTGGTCTGAGTTCTCAGGCGGTCGAGGTCCGTGCCGCTGCCTGACGGACCGTTTTCTCCCCTGGGCGGCCGAGAACACTCACGGCCACACCAGCCGCGGGCAGGATGGCGACCACGGCCAACGCGGCGGACAACGACAGGGCCGAAGCCAGGCCGCCGACAACCGCGGTGCCGATCGAGCTGCCCCCGTAGACCAGGAAAGAGAACAGGCCCTGAGCGGTGTCGCTGTCCTCATCGGCCACCAGCTTCGGCACCAGGCCGAACAGGACGGCTTGGCCGCCGGTGAATCCACAGACCGCGAGTGCCAGGGCCGCCACGACGAAAACCGGTTCGCCGAGCGCCCCCAGCAGCATGCCGGTCGTCGACAGCACGCCGAGCACCGCGGTGATCTGCCAGGTCCGCAACCGTGACGTCAACGGGCGGATCAGCCGTGCGGCGACCAAGGAGCACAACGCCGGTGGAAGCAGGACGGCACCCACTCCGAGACTTCCCCACCCGGTGTCTGCTTCGATCAAGGACGGCGCCGCGAACAACAGCGCGTAGTAACCACCGAAGATCGTCAGACCGGCGACAGCGCTGGTCAGGAAACCCGGCGCGCCGACCACCCGGCGAGGGACGAACCCGTCCGGCCTGCGACGTATCCGTCGCGCAAGGATCGCGGCGGACAGCACGGCGGCCACGACGAGAGCGAGGATCACCGGCAGGGACAGCCCGGTGGATCGTGCTTGCAGCAAAGTCACGATTGCTCCGCCGAGCACCGCAAGGGCCGCTGCGCCGCCCCAGTCCAGCTGCTGTCGCGGCCTGTCCCGTTGCCCCACGGGGGAGAGTCGAGCGGTGAACACGAGTAGCAACAAACCCAGCGCCGGCACTGCCATCGTCGCGCGCCAGCCGAGCCACGCCGTCAGGACACCACCGACCAGCGTGCCGCAGGCCGAGGCCATTCCGCCGCAGGCGGCCACAGTGCCCAGCGCGCGGTCCCGCTCTTTGCCCACCAGAAGCCCGGTGAGAGCGCTGTAGGTCGCGATCATCATGCCGCCTGCACCGAAGCCGCCGATCAGCCGGCCCGCGACCAGGATCAGCAACGACGGCGCGAGCGCCGCGATGAGCGACCCACCGGACATCGTCACCGTCATCAACACCAGAATTCGGCGAGTGCCCCACCTGGGCACCAGCCTGCCGGTTAGCGGCATCGCGAGCGCCGAGGTCAGCGCCCATCCGGCGAGGACCCAGGCCGTCGCTCCGAACGGCAGGCCGAGCGATCTGCCCACCGCGGGCAACGCGATCGAAGGGGCTCCCATCGCGACGAACTGCGGAAGTACCTGGCACCCGAAGAGGAATCCCGCCTTGCGCCCCGATGGGCCAGAGCCGGCACGCAGGCCGGTCATGTCAGATGACGCTTCCGACGCGCTACACGACATACGCCGACCCCCTTTGGGTGTAGTAGGCTAAACGAGCTTTGCATATCACACACTAGAGGAGGGCTGCGTGACACGTCAAACGCCTTTTGACGACTACACCTCGCTTTCGCTGAACATTGCCGTCGATCTCGCGAACACGCTCCTGCCCATGGCGGGCGAGGACACCCTGGAACGCGCGGAGGACCTGCGGGACTTCCTGCGAGCTCACGACGAAGCCGTCTCCGCCGCCGACGAGCCCGCGGCGCGATGGCACGTGGACGCGGCACAGGTGCGCGAGACGAGGGAGCTGCGGGACACGCTGCGGGTGATCTTCGAGTTCGCCGCTACCGAACCGGCACGTGCCGTCGCCGCCCTCGACGCCGGCCTGATCGCGAGCGGTGCGACACCACGGATGAGCCACCGGGACGGGTGGCCGTACCGGTACTTCACCTCCACCCGGCCGGACTGCGCGAGCTGGCTGGCCGCCACGACACTGACTGGCGTGGCGGCGATGCTGAGCGAGTACGGCGGACGCAGGCTGGGCACGTGCACCGCGGACTCCTGCCGCGCCGTCTACCTCGACCTGTCCAAGAACACGTCCAAGGTCTACTGCTCCCAGACCTGCGCACATCGCCAGAGCGTCGCGGCATTCCGTGCGCGCAACCGGTCGGCACGGTGATCCACGCCGGCTGACTCCGTCAGGCTCCGGTGGTGGACCCGGGCCGGATGATCATCAGCACGGTCACCGCCACCCACAGCAGGTTGAACATCCCGGTGTACATGGCCAGCCGTGCCGACATTCGCTGGGTTCCCTCGGGAGCCGGTGTGGTGCCGGTGAGGGCGGCCAGGATGCGGCCTTGGCGTGGCAGTACCAGCAGCACCAGTACACCGGCCGCGATCGCGGTCAGCACGATGGAAACGATCAACCAGGCGTCACCCAGTACGCCGAGACTGCTCGCGGTGGCCAACCCGAACACCGGGACCACGATGCCCACGGTGGCGTAGACCCGGCAGATCCGGTGCAGGGTACGCAGGACGGTGCGATCGCCATCCGCGCCTGGCTCGGCGAGGGCGCGGCGCGCGGCGGCGGGGAACATGCTGGCGGCGACGGTCACCGGCCCGATCGCGATGATCACGGCCAGCACATGGACGGAGAGCAGGAACTTCGTCACGAACCGGCCACCCCGGATCAGCCCTCCCCTCGTTGTCGATCAACTCGACGCTAGCCGGGGTTGGACAGAACTGGAATGGGCCAGAATGCCAGATTCCAACGGATTCTCGCCAATGGTTTGACCAGCGGCTCTGGCTAACTACACAGGCCAGACTCTTGGCTGAAATGAGCGGAATCTCTACAGTTCTGCCATGCACACCGTGGCTGTCCTGGCCCTGGACAAGGTCATCCCGTTCGACCTGGCCACTCCGATTGAGGTGTTCACCCGCACCCGCCTGCCCGACGGCCGCGCCGCGTACCGCCTCCGGATCTGCGGGGCCACCGCCACGGTCGACGCCGGCGCGTTCACCCTGCAACCACCCTGGGGCCTGGGTGCCCTGGCCGAGGCGGACACCATCCTGCTGCCCGGCTGCGCCGATCCCAGCGCGCCGATCCCGGAGGAGGTGCTCGACGCGCTGCGGCTGGCCGCGACCAACGGCACCCGGATCGCCTC
>Ga0193743_1001418_pt1 | contig 17884 bp, 19 predicted proteins | sample L2c2metaG_FD_143038 | JGI IMG/M metagenome (GOLD analysis project Ga0193743, IMG submission 143038) | Soil microbial communities from a riparian zone of the East river system, Colorado, United States - L2c2 | ecosystem: Environmental > Terrestrial > Soil > Riparian zone | place: USA: East River...
TGAGCCGAGCAGGGCAAGCGTAGAATTCACCGGCTTAAGCAATGCATACAGAGCCAGCGCCAGGACCACGTCGCAGTTCAGCATCACAAACTCGCAGACTAGTCCCACACGGAACCGTCGCTCGTGCTCCAGGATGTTCCGTGCAGTCGCCGCCGCATCGCCACCGACGATGAGATGGCCTCCACGGGCAAACATCCCCGCCAAACCAATTGCCATCAGCAGAAGCAGAGTTACTCCTGCAATACGCGCTGCGACTCTCTGCGAAGCTTCGTTCGTGCGATATGTCATGGCCTTTGGCTTATTGGAACTGGCATCTTTCGGTACGTAAACGGAAGACAGAAGTTCCGGGTTCGTGCCCGCGTGATCACCTCGTGTCATCATGAGAAACAAATCCACGAGAACTCCATTGCCGGGAAAAGCTCCGAAAGACAGCTACGTCCTCCCTCACACCCTCACAGGCGAACGTCAGCGCCTCGCCCTTATGTCCGAACTCCTCGATCCCCTGCACCGCACGCTCCTCGAAAAGCTCGGCCTCCGTCCCGGCTGGCAATGTCTCGAGGTCGGCTGCGGCAACGGCTCCATCTCACAGTGGATGGCCGGCAAAGTCGCACCCAAAGGTCACGTCGTCGCCACCGACATCGACCTCCGCTACATCGACCATCTTCACGCGCCCAACCTCGAAGTCCGTCAGCTCGACATCCTCAAAAGCAAGATCGAGCCCGCCAAATACGATCTCGTAACCGCTCGCGCCATCCTGCATCACATCGCATCGCCCAGGAAGGCCATCCAGCACATGGTTCAGGCCCTCAAGCCCGGCGGCATTCTCCTCTCCATCGAACCCGACTTCCTCCCCGCCACCGCCGCCACACCCGAAGCTCTACAGACCTTCTGGAAGGCATGGCTCGACTGGTCGCACTCCGTCGGCATCGACTACTTCATCGGCCGCACCATGCCCGGACTCCTCACCGCAGCCGGTCTCGCGCGCGTAGGCGCCGAAGGCACGACCGCCCTCTACCCGGGACAATCCCCCTGGGCGAAATACTGGCTCGAGACCCTCAAGGAACTCCGCCCTCGCCTGCTCGAGTCCGGTCACATGACCCGCCCCATGCTCACCCGATTCGATCGCCTCTACGCCAACCCCCGCCACTGGACCAGCGCCATCACCTTCGTAGCCTCCTGGGGAACCAGGCCGCGCTAAACGACCGGCCACAGACGCAGCCAGCGAGCTTCTAGATTTCCTGTCAAGCCCCAAACCCACGCAAAACCCCTCCTCAATCCCACATCCAAAACAATCCAAACCACTTCCCCGCCAAAGATTAACCGCCATAAAGTGCCATATTCCCTGGCCCAACTCTCTACAATAGAAGTAGGTACAAAAAGAAGCCCCGGCACCCACCGGGGCTTCTTGCTTAATCCAGCAAAGCACCTGTTTCCAATATTTTGCGCGCATCCAGGTCGAATTTCCTGGGATTTTCCGAGCCTGACAGAACAATTACGCTCGAGGTCCGGACCTAAATTATCTGTTTTGAATATTTTGCACAAAAACAAGAGGGGAGGGGGTACATCTATGGAACGAAGCCACGGACAAAACGATCGCCCGGACAGCACCTCACAGACCCGATAGACTATCGACGAAATCCAGAAGGGAGTTCCAATGAGCTCCACTCCAACGAAGACCACCCTCGCCCCCTTCCTCTCCGTCCGCAACGGAGCCAAAGCCGTCGACTTCTACAAAGCCGCCTTCGGAGCCGAAGAACTCTTCCGCTTCGAAGACCCAATCAACGGTATTGTTTGCAATCTCGCCATCAACGGCTACGGCTTCTGGGTCTCCGATGAAGCCCCCGAGTATAAAAACTTCAGCCCCGAAACCCTCAACGGCGGCACCGTCCGCATGATCCTCACCATCGAGGATTGCGACGCCGCCTTCGATCGCGCCGTCGCCGCAGGAGCCACCGTCGTCTGCCCTATCCGAACCGAGCACGACTGGCGCATCGGCCGCGTCCTCGATCCCTTCGGCCATCACTGGGAGATCGGCAAGCCCCTTCGCTAACCATTTCAAGATGGGAAGAATCCTCCAGCCGTAATGAAGACCGACGAATGCTGTATAGAGAACCAGCCTTATTGGCATAAGATGTCGGCAACGCAGAATTCCGGGGCCTTGCTTGGACATTCATACTCTGCACGTTGAGCATGCCGTGTTTCTCGCTTTATATACCGTCCTCACGGTAGCCAATTCATGGCTCTACAAGGGGATGAAGGGAGTCCGCTGGTTTTCGCTCTATAGTGCTCTGGTCTTCCTGGGAGCGACTGCCGTCGCTCTTCGGGGCCATATCCCTGACTTTGCTTCGATCGTTCTGGGCAATCTATTTGTCGTTGCGGGCTACTCGGCGCTGCTTCTCTGCCTGGCTGACTTCCTGGGAAACCGCAAGATCTCCCAGATCTACTTTCAGATGAGCCTGCTGCTGCTGGCGATTGTCACCATGCTGCAGTACGGCTGGCTTCAGCCCAATACGAGCAAGCGGCTTATCGCTTACAGCATCGTGCTCGCCTGCCAGCACGCCCAGATCGCCCTCTTTCTTTATCGCAACCGCACTCCGACGCTGCGCATTCCTATAGCGTCCATGACGCTGATGATGTTCGGACTCTTCCTCGCCAATCTCATCCGCATCGCGGGAGTCGTCATGCACGGCGCGCCGCACAACTATCTCAATGCGGGCGCATTCCTGCAGTGGGTCCTGATCATCAACTCGTGCCTGCAGTGGGGAGCCATGGTCGCCTTTGTCTGGATGACAGCCGCAACGTTGCGCGGAAAACTTGAAGCTCAGGCCGCGACCGATTCTCTGACCGGAACGCTGAACCGGCGCGGCATCGAGCTGGCCGCCGAACAGTGCATCTTTGCCTGCAGGAAAGACTCTTCCCCGCTCTCCGCCCTGGTCATCGACCTCGATGACTTCAAGCGCATCAACGATTCCTTCGGGCATCACTGCGGCGACGCCACGTTGATTGCCGTCGCCGCCTGCCTGCAGCGCGGCATGCGCAAGGGAGACCTTCTGGCGCGCATCGGCGGGGACGAGTTTGCCGTGCTGCTGCCGAACACCTCCCACACAAAGGCCGCGGCGATCACCGAGCTTCTGCGCGAGTCTATCGCGAAGACCGAGATTATCTACGGGATCGTTCAGATGAGGGTGACCGCGAGCTTCGGACTCGCTGAGCTGCAACCCCAGATGACCAGCTGGGAGCAGCTCTTCATGCGGTGCGACAAGGCTCTCTATGAAGAGAAGCAGTCCGACGCGCCTGAATTTCCGGCGACGAATTTGCCGAATACCAATCTGGGGCTCTTCGCCTGATTCTTGCGATGTCTCGATAGACGCCGGAGTGCCTTTGAAGCACTCCGGCATCGTTTTATTTGCTGGTATTAAGGACGAGTACCGTTGCGATGGGATCAAGCCCCTTGGCTGGCAGCTGGACATCGAGCGCGGTGCCGTTCTGGGTGAACTTGAGCGGCTTGTGCGCGGAATCGGCCAGCAGGTAGGCTCCGGTGACTTTGCGCGGCATCCTGTCCACGTGGAACTTGCCGGTCCAGTCGAAGATCTCGACGTAGACCTTGTTGCTCTTGGTGGTGGAACGCCAGTTCCAGGTGGGGGTGAACTTCTGGCGGCCGTGGCTGTCCTTTTCATTGCTGAAGGTTCCAGTGGGCGTGTCAAAGATAGTCGCCGAGGTTCCATAGATAGCCTCGCCGTTGACCTTCATCCACTTGCCCATAGCCGCCAGACGCTCCACCTCGGGCTGGGGCACGATGCCGTGGGAGTCGGGACCGATGTTGAGGAGGTAGTTGCCGCCCTTGCTGGCGATGTCGATGAGGTTGCGCAGAAGGGTCTCGTCGGACTTGAAGTTGGTGTCGAAGGATTTGTAACCCCAGGTGTCGTTGATAGTCATGCAGGATTCCCAGTCTTCTCCGGGAAAGCCCTGCGCCGGGACGTACTGCTCAGGAGTCTCCGTGTCTCCCTTGTAGGTTCCGCCGAGACGGTTGTTCCAGATGAGGTTGGGGTATTTGTTGAGGAGTTTGACGACCTCGGCAGCACGCTCGGGGGTCATGACTTTGCCGGGTGTATCGAACCAGACGACGACGGGGTAGCCCTTGTAGTTCTCAAGCAGCTCCTTGATCTGGGGGATGGACTTGTTCTTCAGGTAGTCGTCGAAGGAGCCATCCTGCGCCTTGTCCCAGTGGCCGGTGTCCTTGTCGTGGTTACCGCGGACAGCTGCGCCGCCACCGGGCGCGGTCCAGTCCTGCGACTGGGAGTAGTAGAAGCCGAGCTTGATTCCCTGCTTGCGGCACTCTTCGGCGAGCTCCTTCAGCGGGTCCCGTTTGAAGGGAGTGGCCGCAACAATATTGAAGGGATCGGCCTTGGAATCGAACATGGCGAAGCCGTCGTGGTGCTTCGCGGTGATGACGATGTACTTCATGCCGGCGCCCTTGGCGAGAGCAACGATATCGTGCGCGCTGAAACCGGTGGGGTTGAACTGCGAGGCGAACGCCTTGTAGTCGGCCACGGGAATGGAGAGGTCGTTCATGATCCACTCGCCGATGTGAGTAGTGCGCTGTCCTTTCCACTCGCCTGCGGGGATGGAGTAAAGGCCCCAGTGGATAAACATCCCGAAGCGGGCCTCACGCCACCAGGCCATGCGGGCGTCGCGCTGAGCTGGAGTCTCGGTGTCCTGAATAGCAGGGACCGGATGTCTGGTGGGCGTGGTGTCAGGCTTGCTGCCTTGAAGCTGGGCATAGCCTAGCGACGCGGATGCAAGAAGGAGACCGGTTGCGATGCTGCGGTGCAGGAGATTCACGGAGATTCCTTTGAGTGAATTTAACGCACGGGAATTATAGGTGAAAGAATATATTCATGGGTGCAAATAACTTTTTTAGCTGATTCCGAAGGATCCTCAAGGCGGAGTTATTATCGCACTGGTGAGCGTAGAAGAGTCGAGCACGGGAGACGCACGGGCGATGGTAGAGCGGCTGCAGAGCGGTGATATGCGCGCTCTGGCCAGGGCGATCTCGCTGGTGGAGGATGGTGCAACAGGAGCCGCTGCTCTGTTGGCCGAGTGCAGGCGCTTTACGGGAAAGGCCCTGAAGATTGGAGTGACCGGGCCGCCGGGAGCGGGAAAGAGCACGCTGGTGGACCAGATGGCCCGCTGGCTGCGTGGGCGCGAAGAGACAGTAGGAGTAGTGGCGATCGATCCTTCGAGTCCTTATACCGGAGGAGCGTTGCTCGGGGACCGCATCCGGATGCAGGAGCAAGCAGATCCGGGGATCTATGTGCGTAGCATGGCTTCGCGTGGCGCGGTCGGGGGCGTGGCGTCGGCCGTGCGGGATGTCTGTGACGTGATCGAGGCCTCGGGGCGGGGATGGATCCTGATTGAGACAGTGGGTGTAGGGCAGGATGAGGTGGAGATCGCGCGGCTGGCCGATGTGACGGTGCTCGTGCTGGTCCCAGGCTTGGGAGACGACGTACAGAGCCTGAAGGCAGGCGTGATGGAGATCGCGGACGTATTCGCGGTCAACAAGAGCGACTGCATCGGAGCAGAGAGGGTGGCGGCCGAGATCGTCGCGATGCAGGGGCTCTCCGGAGAGAAGACTGAGTGGACTGCGCCGGTAGTACAGACGGTAGCGACCACGGGCGCGGGTGTAGCGGAGTTGATGACGGAGATTATGCGCTACCGGGAGCATCGCGCGAGCGAGGGCGCGACTGGCAACGATGGCTGGTGGAAGAGACTGCGGCTCGATCATCTTGGAGTTGCCGTAAAGAGCATCGCTGGCGCGCGCGGATTTTACGAGATGCTGGGGATGACGGTGGAGCATGAGGAAACCGTGGAGCATGAGCAGGTGCGCGTAGCGATGCTGCCCATGGGAGAGAGCCGCCTGGAGCTGCTGGAGCCCACGGCGGAAGACTCCGTAATTGGGCGCTTTCTGGCGAAGCGTGGCGAGGGGTTGCACCATATCGCGGTGAAGGTAGCGGATGTGGACGCGATGTTTGCCAGGCTGCGGGAGAACGGGGTGAGGCTGGTGAGCGACCGGGTTCGCGTGGGCGCAGGAGGACACAGGTATTTCTTTGTACATCCCTCTGGCACGGGAGGCGTATTGGTGGAGATTGTAGGAGAGAGATGATGCGGCTGCTGCTGATCGATACATGTGGAAGTGAAGGAAGCATTGCACTGGCCGAGGGCGAAGCAGAGCCGAGGATCGTTGCGTCGGATACGCTTCCGGGACGAAGTGCTTCGGAGAGGCTGATTCCCATGATTCGGCAGATGCTGGAGGTTGAAGGGTGGAAGCTCAGCGATCTTGCGGCGATCGGCGTGGTCCATGGGCCGGGATCGTTTACCGGAGTGCGGGTAGGACTGAGCGCGGCGAAGGGGTTGAGCGAGGCAGGGCGCGTGCCTCTGATCGCCGTATCGCGACTGGCTCTGCTGGCGAATGCCGCCGGAGAGATCGAAGGCGATGTCTGCGCGGTGCTCGATGCAGGTAGAGGTGAGTTCTACTGTGGCAGGTATAAGCACCGGCAGAGAAGAAGCGAGGCGCTGCTGACCGCCGAAGAGATCGCAAGGGCAAGCGATGAAGTTGGCGCGCTGGTGGTGTGTGAAGAGAGCGTCCGAGAGGCTCTGGGCGCTCTGGGACCTCTGCTGGTAAACGAGCCAAGGGCCGCGGATGCTCTGCCGTTTGTTGCGGAGAGAGTTGCCAATGGACAGTTCGATGACTCGGCTACGATCGATGCTAACTATCTGCGCAGAACGGATCTGGAGATCTCCGCGAAGATCGCCGAGAGGACCGGCAGGTGAGCCTGGAGTTCAGGATACGAGCAGCTCGCACGGACGACATCGAATCCGTAATCGCGCTCGAACGGAGCATCGCGAGCGCTCCGCACTGGCCGGAGGCGGAGTACGCAGCCATTCCCGGGGCAGATGCGGGAGGAGCTGTGCGCCGATGTCTGCTGGTGGCAGAGCGAGGCGCGAAAGAGCGGCAGGGCGATCTGATCGGATTCGCGGTGGGAAAGGTCATTGGGGCAGGAGCAGGCGCGGTAGCGGAGCTGGAGAGTGTCGCCGTCGCGGAGCAGGCCCGAAGGACCGGGGTCGGCAGAGCCCTGTGCGCGGCAACGATCGAATGGTCTCTGGCTGAGGGAGCAGCAAATGTAGAACTGGAGGTTCGCTCCGCAAACACCTCTGCCATTGCACTTTACGACCGCCTTGGATTTGTCCGGACCGGCCTGCGGAGGGGATACTACCGCGATCCGGAAGAGGATGCTGTCCTGATGCAAAGGCAGATTTAAAGGAAAACGGATCGGGGCTTTTATCGCAGAGCCCTCATGCGGAAAAACGGTGGATAACCTGCTTTGCCTCATTTTGGCAGGCTGTGGTAGCTTGTTGAGCCAGCGTTGGGAAGTCGAATGCGCTGGAGGTATCTATCCGATGCAGACTGCGAAGTATATGGAGCTCCCGAATGCCACATCGCATCCATCCATTCAGCAGCTTGCGCAAGAACACAGCCTTTATGACCGCAGGCTGGATACATTGCGCTCTAAGTTGTTCTTGACCGAACCAGAGAAGCTGGAAGAAATACGACTTAAAAAGCTGAAGCTCAGCCTGAAGGATGAGATGGAGCGGCTTCGGCGCACGGAAACATCGGAACGCATGGAAACATCGGAATCAGTATCGCAACATTGATTCCGGGCTGATCCGGCCTGCGGGGCTCAAGGGCGCATGCGCCAAGGGGTCGTGTGCGCGCATGGCCGTATAATCGAGTCACTTATGGTTCGTGATGGATATTTTTATGCGCTGGGGCTGGGGGTTGTGGCAGCGGCGATCTGGATGCTGACCCACTCCTTCCTTCTCCTGGCGCTTCCGGTGCTGCTTGCGGCATTTTTCCTGTGGTTTTTCCGCGATCCGCAACGGACGATCCCGGTGGGACCGGGGCAGATCGTATCTCCCGCGGATGGCCTGGTCACCGATGCGGAGTGGATTGAGACGACCGAAGGAAGCCGGCTGCGGCTCAGCATCTTTCTGAATGTCTTCGACGTGCATGTGAACCGCTCTCCTATTGCCGGAACGGTGAAACACGTCGAGTTTCGCAAAGGGGAGTTCCTCAATGCGATGAAAGCTGAGTCGGTGCTGCATAACGAGCAGACGTTGATTGTGATCGACGCGGGCGGCTACGAAGTGAGCTTCAAACAGATTGCCGGCCTGCTGGCCCGGCGCATCGTGTGCAATCTCAAAGTGGGCGACAGAGTAGCGCGAGGACAGCGAGTGGGTCTGATCAAGTTCGGATCCCGCGTGGATGTTCTGCTGCCGGGTGAGGCAAACCTCATGGTAAAGACTGGATCGCGTGTCCGGGGAGGGGCCTCGGTGCTGGCCGAGATTGGAGAACCTGGCAATCATCCGGCCGAGTCTGCCACGGTTGCGGTGGCCTGATGGGGGCGGGACCATCGGAGATGGCGGGAGCCGGCATGGCTGGCAGAGAGAGACGCCGGCCAAGCCGGGGCATGTACCTTTTGCCCTCACTGTTTACCGCCGGCAACATCGCCGCGGGATATTACGCGATCACGCAAAGCATTCAGGGCTCGTTTGCCGACCCGTCGTTCTTCGACCGGGCGGCTCTGGCTATCGGCTTCGCCGTACTCTTCGATGGTGTCGACGGAATGATTGCGCGCCTTACGAACACGGCAAGCGACTTCGGTCGCGAGCTGGACTCGCTGGCTGATGTGATCACGTTCGGAGTAGCTCCAAGCCTGCTTGCATACATATGGGGCTTCCGGATGCTTCCCATGATGGAACATCCCTTCCTGCGCGCTCGTATTACTCATGTCGGCGTCTTTGTCTGCTTTCTGTTCCTGATCTGCGGTGCAAGCCGGTTGGCGAGATTCAATATCAGTGTGAATCCGCAGCCGCGAAATCCGGGCAGGCCGGGAAAGAAGTACTTTGTCGGGATGCCGATTCCTGCTGGCGCGGGAGTCATTGCATCTGTGGTGCACTTTGAAAATGGATCCCCCATCGCGGATCCTCGATGGTCAATCGTCTGGCTCTGCCTGATCTTCTTCACGGGCTTTTTGATGGTTAGCACATGGCGATTCTGGAGCGGGAAGGAGATCAGCCTAGGGCAGAAACATCCTTTCCAGCTTGTAGCGGTGATTGTTGCGGTAGGGGCACTGATTGCGCTCTATTCCGAGTATGTCTTGATCGTTGTCGCACTGGGGTATCTGGTTTCCGGAGTCCTGGCGCGGCTGGCTTATTCGTGGGGACAGAAGAGACGACGGGCAGGCGCAACTCGCCTGGGATCGAACTGAAAAAAAATCAGGAATCGCAGAAGGGTGGAGATGACGAGCAGGATCTATCGGATCGGGGTTGTGGGAGCAGCGTCTTTGGCCGGCAAGGAACTGAGCGACGAGCTGGCAGAATCACCGCTGGCCACCTCTAATATAGTGCTGCTCGAAGACGAAGATGAGACGGCGGGCAAGCTGGCAGCCGCAGGAGACGAAGCCGCTTTTATCCAGAAGATCGAGAGCGGATCGTTCGAGCATATGGACTTCGTCTTCTTCGCGGGAGACGGCCAGATGACCTTGAAGCACTGGCAACAGGCCCGTAAAGCCGGGGCAAGCATCATCGACCTGACATACGCTCTCGAAGAGGAGAAGGATGTGCTGGTCATGTCGCCGTGGGTAGGCGAGGCACTGGGCAAACAGGATTCACTTGGCGCCGAGCTCCACCTGGGAACGCAAGCCGTCATTCCGGCGCATCCGGTGGCGGTGATGCTGGGGCTGGTCGCAGCCAGGATTCAAGCACGGCTGCCCCTATCGGGATTGGCCGCCACGGTGATGGAGCCCGCTTCTGAGCACGGACGCGCCGCGATGGATGAGATGCACCAACAGACGGTGAGTTTGCTGTCGTTTCAGGAGCTTCCGCGAGAGCAATATGACGCGCAGGTCTCGTTCAATCTGCTGCCGGCGTTGGGCGCTGCGGCCAAGATTGGGCTCGGCGCTACCGGGAGGCGAATCGAAACGCAGTATGCAGCGCTCTCCAACGGCACATTGCCGCCGCTGGCACTGCAGATTGTGCAGGCTCCGGTCTTTCATGGCTACGTTGTCTCGGTGTTTTTGGAGACCCAGGAGCCGACGACAGTGGCAGAGATAGAGCGAGTACTGGAAGGAGAGCATATCGATCTGGTCACAGATGGATCGGAACCTCCCAGCAACCTGAGCGCGGCCGGGCAGGAAGAGATTATGGTTCGTGTGACAGACAGCGGCATTGAGCACTCGGATGGGGGAAAGCGGTTCTGGCTGTGGATGGCTGCCGATAACCTTAAGCTGACGGCGCTGCATGCAATTGCCTGTGCTGGAGAGCTGCGGCGGCTGCGGCCCTCCGGAAAGGTGCAGTAAACCGCGGACACACGATGAAGCGCGCATTCCGACAAGAGGACAAGAGATCTAAGGGAGGAAGAGGGGAAACGTGCAGGAAAACGAGAACAAGCTGTATCCGGCAGATGATAGCGGAATGCGCATTGGGATTGATCTGGGAGGGACCAAGATTGAGGCGCTGGCGATCGATGCACATGGGCAGGAGCTGGCCCGGCATCGCGTCAACACGCCCCGAGACGACTACGACGGCACGGTTGCGGCCATCGTAGGACTAGTCCATCTGCTGGAGTCGAAGACAGGCCGGACGGGGAGTGTAGGGGCGGGAATTCCGGGAAGCATCTCGGGGAAGACCGGGCTGGTCAAGAATGCAAATTCGACATGGCTGAACGGCCGAGCGCTGGACAAGGATCTCTCCGCCGCGCTTGGACGAGAGGTGCGGCTGGCCAATGATGCAAACTGTTTGGCAGTCTCAGAGGCAACGGATGGAGCGGCAGCAGGAAAACATGTTGTCTTCGGCGTCATTCTGGGAACAGGCTGCGGAGGTGGAGTGGCCATCGACGGCCGTGTGCACGCCGGACCGAATGGAACGGGAGGCGAGTGGGGACACAATCCCCTGCCCTGGCCAAAGGCGGAAGAGAATCCTGGCCCCCTGTGCTACTGCGGCAAACGAGGCTGCATGGAGATGTGGGTCTCTGGCACCGGGCTGGCGCGAGACTACCAGGAGACGACGGGCAAGCAACGCACGGCACGAGAGGTGATTGCAGCATTCGAGGCAGGAGAAGAAGACGCACTCCAGGTTGTGGACCGGCTGGAAGACCGGCTGGCACGCGGACTGGCAACCATAGTCAACAGTCTCGACCCGGATGTGTTTGTGCTGGGAGGCGGACTTTCTCTGGCGCAGCACCTCTACCGAAGCCTGCCCAAACGAATCTCAACCTATGTCTTCGGAGGCGAGTACGACACGCCAATTCTGCAGGCGAAGTTCGGGGATTCCAGCGGCGTGCGAGGAGCGGCATGGCTGTGGCCTCTCACGCGGTGAGGTCCGCAGGAAATGACGCAGCTATGCGATACTAGACTCTGTTGATTCCGATCAACACGAGGCCGAATTTCCCTGCACTCTTTCGCAGGATGTTCGGCACATCTTCCCCTAGCCGGGATGGCGGAACTGGCAGACGCAGCGGACTCAAAATCCGCCGAGGGCAACCTCGTGGGGGTTCGACCCCCCCTCCCGGCACCATCGATCTTGTCCGTAAACCTCATAAATGACCTCTGCGAGATCGTCGGCGTACCCATTCCTATCGTTCCCGGACCAAGCCTGGCTGGACCGGCCATGGCCGCGGCGGTCGTGCGCAATCACGCGGAAACCATTCTGCGCGAGGAACATCATTTGGCTGTCCCATGCATCGGAACTCAGCGGCCATCGGTGTGAAAACGTGACGATCGGGCCTTTGCCCCAGTCTTTGTAGTAGATGGTCGTGCCATCCTTTACCGTAATCGTGCTCATATGAATTTCTCCTTGGTTTGCTCAAGCAAGCTGCTGCGCGGTTTCATGTTTCAGTTAGTGGCCACTAGCACCTGGGCGCCTTTGTCCTTCACGAGGAATACGACGAATTTCGCCAGTTTGGTTTGGCTTGCGTTCCGCCCAACGACGTAGACATCATCGGGGCCTTCATACAGGGAAGCGAGCAACTAACCGTCGACGAACGTGACCGTCTCGTCGAGCGGGGAGCGGCCCGTACGGACGTAACTCACCGCGGGGTCCTCGTACCCGATCGACATACCGCAGAAGAGGATGAGCCCGTCTGGGGGTGACAGGAACTCAGCGACTGTCTCGCGAACCTGCGACCACGCCATCTGTGGGCAACTGTGCAGCCCTTCGGCGCGGAGCAGCAGCATGACGGTCTGCAGATACATGCCTATGTCGGCCCATTGGGGCAGGCCCATGTCGGGGTCGATGTAGCAGAACAGGGCGGCGGGAGCGCCGAAACACTTCCAGTTGCCGATGGCCGCCCGCTGGCGCGCTTCCAAGTCCTCGCGCGCAATGCCGAGTGCGCTGTAGCGCTCCCTGCCGAAGGCGGATCGGCGCTCTCCGTACGGGGACTTCAGCACGGGCGGGTACATCTGGTACTGCCGCTCGTCCCAGGGGTCGCCGTGGGACACGCGCTCAACGGCGTGCGTCTTGAGCTCGGCCAGCGGCGTGCCGGTCAGCACGTAGCTGTTCCACGGCTGGATGTTCGATCCGGACGGCGACCAAGCCGCGGCGGGCAGCACGCGCTCCAGCACCACCCTCGACACCGGCTCCTCGGTAAATCCGCGCACCGCCCGTCGGCTTGTGACTGCCTCATATACGTCCATCTTCACCGTAATTGTGCTCATACAAAGTTTCTCCTTAGGTTTGGGTGGGCAGAACTACTCACGGTTTCATGTTTCAGTTAGTAGGCACCAGCAGGGGAGCGCCCTTGTCCTTCACGAGGAACACAACGAACTTCGCCGGTTTGGTTTGGCTTGCGTTCCGTCCAAGAACGTGAACATCATTCGGGCCTTCATAGAAGGTCTGACCGGCTGTCAGGGTCGTTTCCTTTCCGCCTTTCAACTGCATCACGATCGAGCCTTCCAGCACATAAACAAATGCATGTGCGTTGTGCCGATGAATCGGATCCGAAGATCCAGGAGGATACACCACCGTGATCATCAGACCTTCTTTACCAGGAAAGTCTGGAAGATCTTTCGACATGAGCGGTGTGACTTGAGCCTCTTGTGCTACCAACGTGCCGGACATGAGACATGCCAGCGCCAAAATTAGTTTTGTGAACGTCATAAAAATACCCCTCGTTTGAGCGACGCCATTCAACGCGTCGTGTGTATTGGTTGGTACTTCGCCGTTATCGGTGGTGTCGTGAGCTCCTGTTCGGCGCGCACTCAGCCCGTTGATGTCGCGGCGAGCCTGCCGGCCATCTGACTTATGCAGACAGAATGCGAGTTGAGTGATCGAGTCGTGTTCAGACGACGCTTAGTGGCCCGGTGTACTTTCCCATATCCATTCGCCGGTGGGGCTCACGATGGCGATATTAGCTAGCCTTCTTCTGGCTCTCTTCTTCCTTGTTTACTGCGGGCTGAGGCGCGCTCGGAAGTTGTGCCGCAGGGAGAGTGAGCCAGGTTTTGAAACTGGTCTCGCCGAGTCGTGCGTTACTGCCCGGAACCAGTGTTCTCTCGCTGAGCTTTGCCCCGGAGTAGAGTGCATTTGGGTCGACGATGACTTCGCGAGGATCTTTGAGCGAGGCCAGGCGCTGTCGAACCAGTTCATCGATGCGAAACTCCTCGGGACCTCCGATTTCGACGGTGCCGTTTACGGGCTGACCTACTGCAACTCTGCCCACGGCACTTGCGACATCGTCGGCGGCCATCGGCTGGAAGAGCGCATGCGGCAGGCGCACCTTGTGGCCATCGAACGAGATATCGGCGAGGCCCTTGAGAAACTCGAAGAACTGCGTCGCCTGCACGATGGTGTAGGGGATTGAAGATTCTCTGATCAGCTTTTCCTGAGCGATCTTGGCCCGGAAGTACCCGCTTTCGGAGAGCTGGTCGGTTCCCACGACGGATAATGCAACGTGATGCTTTACCCCTGCGGCCGCTTCATGGGTGAGGAGGTTACGGGTGGATGTAACGAAGAAGTTCAGCACGGCCGCGTCCTCCCAAGATGGGGAGTTTGATACGTCAACGACTACCGAGGCACCTTTCATCACTTCGGCAAGTCCCTCGCCGGTGAGAGTGTTGACGCCAGAATTCGGTGATGCCGGTATCGCTTCGTGTCCGTGCTCACGAAGCTTGCTGACCAGCTTCGATCCGATGAGCCCAGTACCGCCGATGACTACGATTTTCATAATCCTTCTCCCTTCAATTTCGAACGGTGTTTTCACATGTTCCGGTCGTACTCGCTAAGACCGAACAGTGTGGCGTTTTGTGACACGAGGCTGTGGAATTTGTTGGTTTCGTCGAGAAATATCAAGCGCTGTTTCGTGACCAAGCACTGTTTCGTGAAAGATTTCCGAAGGAGAACATAATTGGAATGTGAACGTATTCGCAAAATAATCGGAGCACCCATGTCACAAAGCGAGGGTCTGATCGGTCTTCCTTTGCGAGCTCGAATGCATCGGCACGGAGAGGAAATGACAACAATCATCATTTACGAGAGTGACGGCGAAGACATTCCAAGCGAGACAGAGGCTTACTACGAGGCAGTTGCAGGTCAGGAGGAGATATATCTCGAAGAGACAGAGGAGAACTGCGACTGATTTTAAAATCCGAAGATCCGCCTCCACCGCGAAGCGAGAGTCCCGATCAGCAACGAGAGCGGGCCGCTGAAGAACTTATTACCGGCGATTCGGATGATCCTCCACTCAGCGACGAGGGAGTGGAGGAGTTGCTTAAATGAACAGGATCAAAGGTTACTCGAGGATGAGTCTAAGAAGGATGGGGCGAGCCTAGATTCTACGCAGTTTTACGGCAGCGATGCGTCCTTTCACCTGGCGCAGATTCCTTTCGAGGCTAACCGCATGCCAGAAAAGACTTTCACGTGCACCCGATATCGCACAGCTTGGTCGATGCATGCGAATTGCCATGGCTGGGTGCCCCCGGAATGACTCGGCTATTGAGAGCATTGCTATAGGCAGTGGCACACTACGGTCATTACACGCTTCCTCAGCTTCTTCATTATCTTTCCACTCATGCACCCGACTTGCCATTGAAGACGAAAGGCAATTGAAGGAAAAAACCATGACCTAATTGACTCTGATTGAGAGCGTTAGATCACGCTCGCGGGGCTGACGGAGCCGACAGCTGCGTGACGAACGTGGGACAAAGACCCGACAGTGACGAAAATTGGACGGGGCTTCCGTCGCAGAGCGACTTCTTGTAGGCCATGATGTTCTCCTATGACCTATCGTGCCAAGTATAAGGAGATCATCGCCCGATCTGGGTGTCGATCGACGATATGAGGCCAAAGCACTCAGCAAAGAGAGCCCGAGTTCATTCGAGGGGCTCCACGAGCGCCTGTTCAGACTCAAACGATTTTGCGCCGCCGAGACTTACCCTGCGACACTGATGTGGCGACGGAACTGTACTTGGAGGCCCTAAGGCCTGTTTGCGACAGTCGAGAACAAGCTGCCCCATGGCAACCCAGCAATTCAGCGTTTAAGCGGTAGTGATCGCCACGACTTTGCCGTCTCGCAGGGCCTTGATATCGCGAATTGGGGGCTGGCCGAAGAATCGCCTGTACTCGCGATTGAATTGGCTCGGGCTTTCATAGCCGACCTCGAACGCCGCAGTTGCCGCATCCAGTTCACTCGTGAGCATGCGTCGCCGCGCGGCATGCAGGCGAAGCTGCTTTTGAAATTGCAGCGGGCTCATCGCCGTAAGGGCGCGAAAATGGTGGTGCAGCGTAGATCGACTCATGCCTGCAATCGTTGCCAGGTGCTCTACACGCAGAGGCTTCTCGTAGTTTGAACGCAACCAGGCAACCGCCTTCGCCGTCCGATGGCACTTGGTCTCGAACGTGGCAATCGCGCGAAGGCGTGCTCCCTGACTTCCCTGCAGTAAGCGATAAATGATCTCGCGTTGAATGAGTTTGCCAAAGAATGAAATGTCCCGTGGAGCGTTCAGCAGATCCATCATCCGAGAACATGAGTTGACCAGTTCAACCGTAGTCTCCCCTGTGGCCATTCCGCACGCGCCAGAGGTTGCCTCAGGAATATGAACTTCTTCTGTGTTGAGAATGTCCCGAACAGTGGATATGTCCAGTTTCAGGAAGAAGGCGAGGTAGGGTGCCTTTTCGCTGGCGGCAATCACCTGGCTCATAACCGGCAGTTCCAGGGACGTAAGGAGAAATCTCGATTGGCCGAAAACGTAGCTCGCTTTACCGAGGTCCACTCGAATCCTTCCTTGCGCAATGACAAGAAGGCTTGGCTCGTAGGTAGACGGATTCGGAACGGTCGGAGCAGTGCGGCGATAAAGCATCAGTCCCGGCACTTCCGTCGCACGTTCACCCGAGTCACCAAGTGAATTGCTAATCTTCTTCGCCAGCTCGGTTAGAAGGTGGGAGAGCCTGGATGCATTCGGATCGCCAATTTTCCTAAGTTTCAGCATCTTTGAGACACCCTCCCCTTTCCTAAGCATACCCAGCCGTACCACTCAATCATAACGATTCGGACGAATAGGCAATGATTCGAAAGGATCGGGCTACCGCAGATGAAGCGGAGGTCGCTAGGGTTGAAGTGAGGAGTGAAACACCATGAAAAGACGAAAACTAGGAACATTAGAAGTCTCAGAAATGGGATTCGGCTGTATGAGTGTCAGCGGCAACCACGGACCCGCCCCCGACAAGAATCAAGGCATTGGGGTGATTCGTGCAGCCCATGAAAAAGGCGTCACGCTCTTCGATACAGCCGAATTTTACGGTCCGTATACCAACGAAGAGCTTGTCGGAGAGGCGCTCGCGCCTATCCGCGACAGAGTCGTTATCGCGACCAAATTTGGCTTCGACAATGAAAAGGGCGCCCTTGCTCTTAACAGCCGACCGGAGCACATCCAGAAAGTGGTTGAGGGATCCCTGAAGCGCCTCAGAACCGACCGCATCGATCTGTATTACCAGCACCGGGTCGATCCGAATGTGCCAATTGAAGACGTAGCCGGCGCGGTGAAAGAGTTGATCGCAGAAGGAAAAGTGTTGCACTTCGGTCTATCTGAGGCGAGTGCAAAGACAATTCGCCGCGCGCATGCGATTCAACCGGTGAGCGCAGTTCAGACGGAATACTCGCTCATGAACAGAGATGTAGAGCAGAACGGTGTACTGAAGACTTGTGAAGAATTGGGAATCGGTTTCGTGCCCTGGGGTCCAGTTGGACAAGGGTATCTAACTATGAAAATAGATGCTCAAACGAAGTTCGACACCCTAAAGGACGTGCGATCTGAGTTCCCACGCTTTTCTTCTGAAAACATGGTGGCAAATATGCCGATTGTTGATTCTCTCAGACAGTTTTCTGAGAAGAAGAATGCAACACCGGTTCAAATTTCGCTGGCTTGGTTGCTCGCGCAAAAGCCGTCCATTGTTCCGATTCCCGGCACACGAAGTGTCGATCACCTGCACGAGAACCTGAGAGCAATCGATGTTCAGCTAACGCCTGCAGATCTTCGCGAGATCGAAACTGCTCTCTCTAAAATCGAAGTGCACGGTGGCCGGATGAATGAAGAACGAATGATGGCGGTTGACCAAACAGAGTGACCGGCTATCGCATAATCATAGGTTCGCTGAGAACTTGGAGAGTTCAGGCTATTCAGAACAGCAGACTTCGATTGCTCGAGGCCAATTCGGGCATTCACGGCATTATGAATCCGCTGCTTGCACCCTAGGTAACTCTCCGTTGTCTGGACTAACATGTGGCCAAGCAACTGAATCTGCTCTAGCTCGCCCCTGCCTGATGGCAGGGGCGGGC
>Ga0193743_1001419_pt1 | contig 17881 bp, 18 predicted proteins | sample L2c2metaG_FD_143038 | JGI IMG/M metagenome (GOLD analysis project Ga0193743, IMG submission 143038) | Soil microbial communities from a riparian zone of the East river system, Colorado, United States - L2c2 | ecosystem: Environmental > Terrestrial > Soil > Riparian zone | place: USA: East River...
CGACCTGACCTGGCAGAGCATCAGCCTGGCCGCCGCCTGGCTGATGATCGCCCGCGGTATCCGGGGCATCTCGCACCTGCGCAGGCATCCGGCCGAGATCCTGCTGCTGCCGCTCGTCACGCTGACGGTGATCCTGATCGCCTTGCCGATCAAGCTGTACGCGTTCGTGACGATGAACAAGCAGGGCTGGCTGACCCGTTCGGCCGACACCATCGGCGGCGAGGGTCAGGACGCCGCGTCGCTGCGCCGGCCACACACCCAGCCTCAGGTCCAGGCCCACGTCCAGCCCCAGCTCCAGCCGCAGCCGCGGGCGCAGCACCTTCGGACGCCGGACCGGCAGTCGGAGACAGTCTCGTGAGCACTCGCAGGATCGCTCGCAAAGTCGTCGCCGTGGCCGTGCTCGGTGTGTCCGGCCTCGCGTTGATGCAGTCCGCCGCCTCGGGGACCCCAGCCGCCTCTCCTTCACCGACGCCCAAACCGAGCGCCGTGAAGCCCGGCGCGACCACGCCGAAACCTGCCACGCCGACGCCAGAGCCGCCGGACGCGACGCAACCGACGGTGCCAGGATCCACACCTGCTCCCGAGGACAAGGCGATCGACCGGCTGCCGTATCCCGGTGACCCGGAGGCCGAGGCCGCCTATGTCGCGGACGAGGACCGCCGCCTGGTCGAGGTCCGGACGGTCGACTCGCTGGCGCGGTGGAGCAAGACCTCGCTGAACTCGCCGTACCGGATCGCCACCGGGTCGGCGTACACGCTGGTGCTGACGCCGCGGCGGGAGGTGTACACGGTCAAGGACCTGCTCGGGCTGGCGCCGCAGACGTTCATCCGGCAGCCGGACGGCGGGTACCTGCTGTCCGAGCACATCGTGGTCCAGTCCGGCGCGACGCTGAACCTGTCGTCCTCGGGTGGCCTCAGGCTTCGGCTGGCCAGCGATCCCGACGGCTTCATCTCGATCGTGAACTACGGCGGCACGCTCAACGTGCAGGGCGCTCAGGGCAAGCCGGTCAAGATCACCAGCTGGAACCGCGACACCAACAGTCCGGACACGCTGACCAACGACGGCCGCGCGTACGTCCGCTCACTCGGTGGCACAGTGCGTTTCCGGTACACCGAACTCTCGGACCTGGGGTTCTGGAGCGGCCGCACCGGCGGGTTGTCCCTGACCGGCACGGACCGGCCGAACAGCGGTGAGCTCGACGAGCTCGGTGAGACGATGCGCGTCGGTAAGCGGGCCACGCAGGAACGGAAGGCCGAAGAGGCAGCGGAGGCGAAGAAGCCGACCGGGGTGTCGCTGGGCGGCGCCGGCAAGTCCACCCTCAGCCAGATCCTGCCGGCCGGAGCCCTGCCGTTGCCCGAGGTGAGCATCGCCGATCCGGAGTACAGCTACGTCTCCGCGCTGATCCAGAACACGGTGATCAAGCGGGACGCCTTCGGCCTGTTCGCGGCGAGCGCCAACGGTCTCGACATCCGCGACAGCAGCTTCGACGACAACCTCGTCGACGGGCTGGTGATGCACCGCTACGTCACCAACGCGGTGGTGGACTCCAGTACCGCGAACGGCAACGCGGGCGACGGCATCGTGTTGTCCAGGGCAACGACAGGCATCGTCCTGTCGGAGATCGAGGCCAAGGACAACCATCGCAACGGACTCACCATGTCCGGCCTGCCCCTGGCGGACGGCCCGAGCGCGACCGGCTCGAGCCTGACCAGCTACGGCAACAACACCGTGTCGAACAGCAAGCTCGTGAACAACGCCCGGTACGGCGTCGAGGTGATCGGCGGCACCAACGTCGGTGTCAACGCGAACGACTTCCAGGGCAACGACATGGGCATCGTGGTACGAGGTGGCGCCGCCGATGTCTCCGTGGTCGGCAACCGGGTCACCGAACCCGGACGGCAGGGCATCGCGGTTCGTGACGGCGTGCACACGTCCACGGTCTCGGGGAACATCGTCACCGGTGGCACCACCAGCGTCTACGTCCGGGACTCGGCCGCCAATGTGGAGCGCAACACGCTCTCCGACGCCGACTCGCACGCGGTTTCGCTGGTCGGCAGTGTGAGCGAGGCCAAGGTCAGCGAGAACACCATCAGCGGCCGCGGTCCGAGTGCCATCGACACCAAGCGGGCCGCGGACGTGAACATGCGGCGGTGGGACAACGACGACGGTCACTGGCACGACACCACTCCGTTCGTGGTCACGTTGAAGCGGTTCCTGCAGCCGTTGACAGCGATGTGGCTACTGCTGGCCGCGCTGCTGGTCTTCACCGCGGCACGCGGTAGCCGGAGGATCCGGCGGATCGTCCACCCTTACGCTGACAAAGCACCGGTCAGCGATGGTGCGCCGGTGCCTGCGACAGCCGTTCCTGTGTCAGCCGATCCCCAGGGAGCCCGATGACAAGGCGTGAGTTGATCATCGCCGGGGCGTCCGCTGTCGCGGTGCTGCTGGTCGGGGGCGGAGTGGTCGCGCTGGCGTGGCCGGATTCGTCTCCTTCGACCAACACCTCCGCGGATCCCTCGATCCCGACGGTGCCGCCGGCGCCCACCATTCCCACCATCACGGACAGTTCTCCGGAGCCGTCCAGCTCGGACTCCCCAACGGAGTCACCTTCTGAGGACGAAGAGGGCGATTCCAAGAAGAAGCCTGAAGACGCGCCGCTCCTGGCGAACGCGCCGGCACCGGGCCAGGGTCAGCTGCCGAACTCGTCTGCCGTCAGCTGCCCGGGCGCCAGTGCTGAGGTGTCCGATGCCAACGGTTTGAGCGAGGCGCTCAAGGACGCGAAGCCTGGTAGCAGCATCGCCCTGGCCGACGGCCGGTACGCCGGGAAGTTCGTGGCCGAGGTCTCCGGTACCGCGGAGCAGCCGATCTACCTTTGCGGCGGCGCGGGCGCAGTACTGGATGGAGAGAACGTGCGGGGTGGCTACGTCCTGCACCTGAAGAAAGCGAAGTACTGGCGACTCGTCGGGTTCACCGTGACGAACGGCCAGAAGGGCGTGATGGCGGACACCACCGTCGGCTCGGTGATCCAGGGGCTGACCGTGCACGACGTCGGCGACGAGGCGATCCACCTGCGCTCCAACAGCACGGACAACGTCGTCCTGCAGAACACCATCAGCAAGACGGGCCTGCGCCGGGACAAGTTCGGCGAGGGCGTCTACATCGGTACTGCGGTCAGCAACTGGTGCACCACGAACGACTGCAAGCCGGACCGCAGCGACCGCAACGTGGTCAAGGGCAACAAGATCTCGCAGACCACGTCCGAGGCGGTCGACATCAAGGAAGGCACCACCGGGGGTGTGCTGGAGGGAAACACCTTCGACGGTTCGGCGCTGAAAGGCGCGGACTCCTGGGTGGATGTCAAGGGCAACAACTGGTTGATCAAGGGCAACACCGGCACGAAATCGACCTTGGACGGCTTCCAGACCCATCAGATCCTGAAGGGCTGGGGCGACCACAACCTGTTCACCGGCAATGTCGCGGACGTCGACGGACCCGGACTCGGCTTCGCACTGCGCCCGGCCGAGGCGAACACAGTTGCCTGTGACAACAAGGCAGAGGGCGCCGCCCAAGGCCTGAGCAACGTCCCCTGTCACTGAAAGTTTCCAGCTTTTCCTTCACCTGAACTCATTTGGGGGGTTCTCCATGTCCGAAAAACCACGTCTCACCGTTCTCGGCACCGGGTATCTCGGTGCCACCCACGCGATCTGCATGGCCGTTCTCGGCTACGAAGTCCTGGGGATCGACACCGACGAGGCCAAGGTTGCCGCGCTCGCTGACGGCCGCGTTCCCTTCTACGAACCCGGCTTGCCCGAGATGCTGCGGAAGGCGCTCGACTCGGGGCGGCTCCGCTTCAGCACCGACATCGCGGAGGCCGCCGCGTTCGGTGACATCCACTTCGTCTGCGTCGGAACGCCCCAGGCCAAGGGATCACCCGCCGCCGATCTCACGTACGTCGACCAGGTGGTCTCGACGCTCGCGGTTCACTTGACCCGGCGTTGCCTGGTGGTCGGCAAGTCCACAGTGCCTGTCGGTACTGCGGATCGCCTGACCGAGATGCTCCACACGCTGTCGCCGGCCGGCACCGAGGTCGAGCTGGCGTGGAATCCCGAGTTCCTGCGCGAAGGCTTCGCCGTCGAGGACACCATGCGTCCGGACCGGCTGGTCTTCGGGGTCTCTTCACCGTGGGCGCTCTCGCAGCTGGAGTCGGCCTTCGCTCCGTTGCTGGAGGCATCTGTTCCGGTGGTGGTGACGGATCTGCCGACGGCCGAGCTGGTCAAGGTGGCCGCGAACTCCTTCCTGGCAACGAAGATCTCCTTCATCAACGCGATGGCCGAGGTTTGCGAGAGCACCGGGGCCGACGTACAGCAACTGGCCGAGTCGCTGTCCTACGACCCGCGGATCGGCGGGCGGTTCCTGCGGCCGGGGCTCGGATTCGGTGGCGGGTGTCTGCCGAAGGACATCCGGGCATTCATCCACCGGGCGGAGGAGCTCGGGGTCGGGCAGGCGGTGTCGTTCCTGCGTGAGGTGGACGCGATCAACCAGCGGCGCCGGCAGCGGACGGTCGACCTGGTCCGTTCGCAGGCGGGTGGGTCGCTGGCCGGCGTGACTGTTTGCGCACTGGGCGCCGCCTTCAAGCCGGACTCGGACGACATCCGGGACGCTCCGGCGCTGGATGTCGCCCGGCTCCTCGTGGCGGAAGGCGCGATCGTGCGCGTCTACGACCCGCAGGCGATGGAGAACGCCCGGCGCGCCTACCCCGACCTGCACTACGCGCCCAGCGTCGCCGAGGCGGCCGAGGGAGCGCACGTCGTCGCACTGCTGACCGAGTGGGACCAGTTCCGCGAGCTCGACCCGAACTGGCTGGGCGAGATCGTCGCGGTCCGGGCGATCGTCGACGGCCGCCATGCCCTCGACCCGACCACCTGGCGCACCGCTGCCTGGGACTACCGGGCACTGGGCCGCGCCGCCTGAGACCCCCACTTTGTGCACGGCCTGGCCGGCCCCCCACCACACCCGGCCACCCGTGCACAAAGTGGGCCTAGGCCGTAGGTCAGTCGGCCGGGCGGTTACGGAGGCGTTTCGTCTCGCCGCGGCGCTTCTTCTCGTCGAGGCGGCGCCGTACGGCGTTCTTGCTGGGCCGGGTAGGGCGTCTTTGCCGGGGTGGTGCCGCGATCCCCTCCCGGATCAACGCCGCCAGCCGGGTCCGTGCCGCCTCGCGGTTGCGCCACTGTGAACGGTGCTCGGAGGCCGTCACGGTCAGTACCCCGTCCACCAGACGCGAGCTCAGCCGCTCGAGGGCACGGGCTTTCAGTACTTCGTTCAGCGCGGTGGTCGCCGCCAGATCGAAGCTGAGCTCGACCCGGCTGTCGGTGGTGTTCACGGACTGCCCGCCGGGCCCGCTGGACCGCGAAAACCGCCAGCCAAGCTCTGCTTCCGGAATCACCACTCCGGCCCGCACCATCAGCCCACTGTCCATGACCCCATTCAATCCGATCCCGCGGCCACCCGCGCTGCCCCTTCCCGGTGGTTACGCTGCTGGCGTGCAGGAACCAACGGGGAAAGTTGATCGGGAGGAATTGCCCGAGCTGCAGGACATCAAGGTGCGCGGGCGGTCGCTGCGGACCTGGGTCATCAGCGCGGGTGTCGTGCTGCTCGTGATCTCGGCCGCGTTCGGCGGGCTGGAGAAGGCGGCCGACGAGACTCCGCAGGTCGGGGCGGGTACGGCGATCGACGCCGGGCAGTTCGAGGTCACGATCGAGCGGGTGGTGATCGTGACGGATCTGAAGCCACTGTTCACTCCGGACGACGGTGGCGTCCTGCTCGCCGTGGTGACCACGATGAAGCTGACCGATGACACCGGCGTCACCCCGCCGAGAGACCTGATCCGGTTGATCGACGTACCGGGGGTGAAGGCGACCGAGGCAGCGCTCGGGACGACCAACCAGCGTGACCAGACCCCGAATCCGGTACTGACGCCCGATCGGGGCGAGATCGTCGCCTACGTCTGGAAGCTGCCCAAGGCCACGGACCTCCCCAAGGAGGTCAAGCTGACCGTGCAGGGCTACAAGCACGTGGACGAGTCGGTGCTGGACCACTACGAGAAGTGGAACACCGACAAGATCGCCGCGGAGAGCACTGTCACGGTCAAGGACAACACGAAATGACCGCCCGCAGACTGGTGAATGTCGTCCTGGTCGCCGTGGTGCTCGTCGCGATCGTCGGCCTCTACCGGCTGACGCCGACGCGGAAGGACATCCAGCAGCCGGTCGCGGTCAAGGGCGTCGTCGGCAAGCCCGTGAAGACCCCGCGGTTCGAGCTGACCGTCGAGGGAGTCCAGCTCAGCAAGAAGTTGCGGGTGCCGCGGACCACGCCCGATCGCGACACCCTGAGCGATTTCGTCGTGGTCAGCGCGGTCGTCAAGGCGACCCGCGAACCGATCCACCTGCAGAAGGTGGAGATCCGGACCTCCGACGGCATCACCTATCTCGGGGCCAACCGCAGCGGCCTGAAGCAGGTGGATCTGACCGGGTTCGAGTTCGCGCCGGACATCCCTGCCCGTGGGTCCTTCGTGGTCGAGATGCCGGCCTATCAGTTGCCCGGGGCAATTTTGCTGGTGACGGAGAAGTCGATCTTCACCGCCTTGGAGCCGCAGGCAACGGTCCCGCTCGGGGTCGAGAAGGACCAGTTGGATGCCCTGCGCAAGGACGTGGCGATCTTCACGACCGCGAGTGACCTGTGATCGGCGCGCGCCGGGCCAAGCGCGGCTGGTTCCGGAGGAACTCCATCGCCCTGGCCTCCCTGGTGATCACCATCCCGCTGGCGGGCTGGTGGACCACTCGGAGCGACTACAAGTCCTGGTACGACGGCGAACCCCGTGACCCCGTGATCGTCGCCGCAGCCGGTACGGCGTACGCGGACGCCACCTGGTACGCCGCGAGCGTCGAGGTGGATCCCGATCCCAAGCCGAAGTCCCAGCCCGAAACCCTGCCGCCGGGGACGACCCGTGTCCGCGTGTACCTCCGGCTCCAGGTGGACGACCTGGCCAAGCTGGAATCGCTGGGAGGCTGCCTCGTCCACGTCCGGGCGCCGGACGGGCGGATCTGGGACGAGTCGATCCTCGAGGACGATTTCCAGGACCGGCCGACCGGTTGCACCGGCGGCTACGACGACAAGCTCCAGACCTGGCGGGATCCCCGGATCGCGCCGTACTACCTCAAGCCGCAGGCGAAGAAGCCCTTCGAGACGGTCGCGGTCTTCGTCGTACCGACCGGCGTCGCGGCCACCGTCCAGCCGACCATCACCTGGGCTACGAGACTGCCTCAGTATCTGGCATTCCCGAGGTAGCCGCGGTCAGGTCGGTGACGCCCTTGTCCTCCCCTTCGTCCGGTGGCGCCTGTACTGCGCGCGTCCGGGTCCGCAGGTAGCCCGCGAGACCACCGATCATCCGGTCGTACGCCGCCGCCAGCAGGCTCACCTGGAGCATGATCTTCAGGCCGTTCGTGACCAGGTCCAGCGGCTCGTCGATCACCTGCCAGAACTGCAGCGAATGCGGCCCGAGCACGTAGTCGCGCAGTACGATCCACACTTCGCTGGCCAGGTAGGTCACCACCGCCCAGGCCAGGAAGTAGCCGAGCAGCGGGCGGAGGCCGGACCGCACGACGAGCCGGAATGCGTCCATCACCGGCCTCCAGCGGTCCCGCCAGTCGGACACCATCGAGTTGCCGGCCACCCGGACGAGCCGCGGCGTCCGCTCCCAGCGACGGGTGATCCGGTCGAACCGCCAGCGCGGCTGGACCTTGTCCGCCTTGTGCACGGCCCGCCCGTAGATCACCGCGGTCATCGTGATCCACATCAGCGGCAGCACGGCCGCGGTCCACAGATCACCGATGCCGGCGGCAAGGAACCCGGTGACGTCGTCCCAGATCTCGCGGACCTGCGCCACGCCGAGCACGTGGTCGAGCAGCCAGATGTAGCCGTCGTGGACCCAGACCCACGCCTGGCGCTCCTGCAGCCAGCCCTTCGGCGAGGGCAGGTAGGAGGTCGCCTGGTAGGCGACCACGAAGAGCCACAGGGCTTCCAGGTAGGTCACGAAGAGCCGCCGCACCGGCCCGCCTGCGGAACCCTTCCGCTTCTTGAAGATCAACCGCAGCAGGTACGCCGTGACGCCGAGGCCGATGAACAACCACGTCGAGAGCGACTGGAGTCCCGCCGAGTCCGCAGCGACTGTGCCTCCGGTGAGCACGGTGGCGCCGATCTCGTTGACCCTGTGGACGGCCAGGTCGTACTCGTAGGAGTACGCCTCCGCCTGGAGGAACTTGTAGGCCGCGTAGAACGCCAGGAACGGCAGTAGGGCGGTGGCGACTGCGTCGATCGGGCGGTGTTCTTTGCCCGGCTCCACCCCGTCGGGGGCCAGTACGCCCTCGGCGACTGCCCGGCGGTGGAACGGCAGCTCGCTCCGCAGCACGAGGAACATCGTGACGTACATGGCCAGGGAGATGACTACCAGCAGCGCGAGGACCGCGATGCCGGCCGCCGCCACCTTCGCGCCCGCCTGGACGGCGATCCACTGGGCCCCGCGGTGGGCCAGCTCGGCGATCAGGAAAACGGCGAGCAGGCGCGGCCAGGCCCGGCCGAACAACGCCCCCGCACGACCCACCGTAGTGAGCAAGGTCCCCGAATCCTGTGCCACAAGCGCTGAATCTACCCCCGGACAGGCGCACTACCGCTGGTCCAGCGCGCGGTGTTCCGGGGGCGTGCCGCGGCGGTCAGCCGCTGCTGTCAACCGCTGGTGTCAGCCGCCGGCGAAGGGAGGGAGGGCGTCTACCTGGGCGCCGTCGCTGAGCGGGGCGGTGAGGTCGACGCGCTCGCCGTCCAGCAGGAACGAGCAGATGCCGAGGACCCGGCCCAGCTCAGGGCGACCGACGGAGACGGTGTCGACCAACTCCTTGACCGAGTCGGCCTGCGCGGTCGCGGTGGACTCACCCGCCGCGGCGCGCGCGGCGGCGAAGTACCGGATGGTTACTTCCGCCATATGGGAGATGCCTCACCTTTCGATTAAGTCTTGGAGTATTATGTCAGCTTGCTGTTGCAAACCAGTGTCTCGGGCCCCCGGCAATGACGCCGCTGGGGCCTGACGTGCTTCAGGACCGGATCACTCCTGGGAGATCCGACTAGCCGCACAAGGAGACAGCGTGAGTACGTTGCTGCTGCTGACGAACGCGCTGCAGGCCTCTACAGAGGTCCTGCCGTCGCTTGCCCTGCTGCCCCACCAGATCCGGATCCTGCCCGCCGAGGTTGCCGCGCTGGTCGACGCGCCCGATGCCGACGCGGTGCTGCTGGACGCCCGACGGGACCTGGTCTCGGTCCGCGGGGTGTCCCGGCTGATCCGCACCACCGGCGTCGACGTCCCGCTGATCCTGGTGGTCACCGAGGGCGGACTGACCGCGGTGAACGCGGACTGGGGCGCGGACGATGTACTGCTCGACACGGCCGGCCCGGCTGAGATCGAGGCCCGGCTCCGGCTGGTGATCGGCCGTCTCGCGGCCGCCCGGAACGAGGACCCCGACACCACGCTGATCCGCAGCGGTGACGTGGTGATCGACGAAGCCTCGTACACGGCGAAGCTGAACGGACGGGCGCTCGACCTCACCTATAAGGAGTTCGAGCTGTTCAAGTTCCTCGCACAGCACCCCGGCCGCGTGTTCACGCGCGAGCAGTTGCTGCAGGAGGTCTGGGGCTACGACTACTTCGGCGGCACCCGGACGGTGGACGTCCATGTCAGGCGCCTGCGGGCCAAGCTCGGCCCGGAGCACGAGTCCCTGATCGGCACCGTCCGCAACGTCGGCTACCGCTTCGTCATCCCGCCCAGCACCCAACGCGAAACCGCCGACGTCACCGTCTGACCGCCCCCGAGACCAGCAGACCTGCCACCCTGGCGGGGCGGTGGATCACGTGACTCAGCCGGAGGTGCGAGGACCGGCCTAGGCCGGAATCCGGCCTTGGACCAGACCGTGTTCTTCCTGCTACCTTGCGTATTCGGTCTTTTCACGGAAGGTGACCGATGGCGCACGCTCCGACTTCGCACCGTCGCGGTGCCCGTGCTTCGCACCGCAGCGATCGCTCCGACGGACCGATCCAAATAACCACCTGGCTCGGCCTGACCTTCGCCCTACTCCTTGGCCTGGTCCTGGTCAGCCGCGACCACGTCGGCGTCCACGCCGCCGGGGTCACCCTGCTGATCATGCTCGTGCCGCTCACGGTCGCCGTGTACGGCAGCGCCCTCCGCCGGGGGCTCGGCTCAGGCCGGGCAGCCATCTCGACAGCGATCGCGCTGACCGTCGTCGTCCTCAAGTTCCTGATCTGAACCCCGCCGGCACCCGGGTTGTCCGCGAGGGAACAACCCGGGCGCGCGGCGTACCGCAGTACGGGTCAGGAACCGGTGCTGATCCGGTCCGTCGGACCAGGGGTGTACGGGTCGTGCGCTGCCAGGTACTTGGCGAAGGCATCGATGTCGAGACCGCCGAAGAACTTGTCCGTCCCGGTGGTGAAGGCCGGGAAGCCGTCACCGCCGTCGGCGAGGAAGTTGTTCGTGACGACCCGGTACGACGTACCGTCCACCAGCGGCTGACCCGCGATCTTGATGGAGCCTGCCACCACCTTCGACCCCGCGGCGGCCGCCGGGTTCCAGGTGTAGGTGATCCCCGCGACCTGGAGCACCTTGAACTTCGGTGCCTCCGGCCCGTTCAGCCCGGAGAACTGCTGCTCCAGCAGGGCCTTGATCTGGGTACCGGTCAGGTCCAGCGACACCATGAAGTTGTTGAACGGCTGCACGGTGAACGCCTGGCCGAAGGTGACCGCCCCGCCGGTCGAGGCCAGATCAGCCCGGATCCCGCCCGGATTCATGAACGCCGCCACCGGGGTCTTCCCGTTGGTCACCGTGGTCGTGTCCGCGAGCTGGGCGTCGGCGATCAGGTTGCCCAGCGGCGACTCCAGCGACTCGTCCGTCGTCCGCGACACCGTCGGCGTGGTGATGTGACCGATCACCTTGCTCTCGATCGGGGCCACCAGGGTCTGGTACTTGCCGATCAGCTTGGTCAGCTGCTCGTCCTTCGGCACGTCCTGGGTGACGATCCGGTTGTTCGCGAGCGTGTTCAACCGGTCCACGTCGTGGGTGGTGTTGTTGATGCTCAACCGCACCTCGGTGACGAGCTTGCCGAAGGAGGCCGCGCTGGTGACGAGCCGCGGCTTGCCGGCCGGGTCGTTGATCGAGCAGTTGTACGCCGTGTGGGTGTGGCCCGAGATGATCGCGTCGATCGCGGGGTCGAGGTTCTTGGCGATGTCGGTGACCGGTCCGGAGATGCCCGGGCAGCTGTTGTACGCCTTCGGGTCGACCGGGAAACCGCCCTCGTGCAGCAGCACCACGATCGACTCGATGCCCTGCTTCTTCAGCTTCGGCACCAGCTTGTTCGCCGTCTCCACCTCGTCGGTGAAGCTCAGCCCGGCGACCCCGGCCTTGGTCACGATGTTCGGGGTGTCCTCGAGCGTCATACCGATGAAGGCGACCTTCTGACCGTTCTTGAACTTCTTCACCGTGTACGGGTCGAACAGCGTCTTCTGGGTGTTCTCGTAGAAGACGTTCGCCGACAGGTAGTCGAAGTCGGCGCCCTTGAACTTGTTCTTCTTGTCCGGGCAGGAGTTCTGGTTGTTCTGCCCGTCGCCGTCGTTCAGGCAGCCGCCGTTCTGCATCCGGAGCAGCTCGTGCCAGCCCTCGTCGAACTCGTGGTTGCCGACCGACGCGGCATCCAGGCCCATCTCGTTCATCGCCTCGATGGTGGGCTCGTCGTGGAACGCGGCGGACAGCAGCGGCGAGGCCCCGATCAGGTCGCCCGCCGCCACAGTGGCGGTCTCCTGGCCCTGTGCCTTGGCGGAGGCTCGCAGTTGCTCGAGATGAGTCGCGAGGTACTCCGCGCCGCCGGCAGGCGTGCCGTTCACGTTGCCGCTCGAGCTGGTCGCGCTGTTCGGCAGCAGGTTGCCGTGGAAGTCGTTGATCGCGAGCAGCTGGATCTGGGTGTGCGTCGGCTTCGGTTTCGGCGACGCCGCCTGGGTCACGGTTCCCCCCGTGGCCAAGCCGAGCACCACAGCGGCCCCGGCGGCCAGCAGGCCAACGGCCCGCGGTCCCCTGAACCACGCTTTGTCTCGTCCTGTGAAGGCCATTTCTTTCTCCGTCTTCGATGGTCCGCCGCGCTCCTCGTTGGACGCGACCCGCGAAAATTACCCCGACATTGCCTGCCTCTCCAAGGACCTGAGCATGAACTTCTCCTGCACCCACCTACCGTTAGGGCGTGACCCTCGAAGCAGTGCCCTCACCGTTGCCCTCGGCCACGGCCGCCGCCGTCACCGAACTCGCTCGCTCGGCCGCTCAGAGCGACGGCGTGAACCCGCTGTCGGAGCACACCCTGCTCCACCTCGACGGCGAACACCCCGGCGACGTCCACGTCCTCGCATACGCCGGTGAGCCCGGCACGCTAGAGGTCTCCGGCCTCCAGAGCGCCGGCAATCTGATCGGCTACGCCGCCCTGGGACCGGATGGCTCGGCTGAGCTGGTCGTATCCCCCGCAGCCCGCCGCCACGGAACCGGTACTGCGCTACTCCGGATGCTGATGGACCACGGCGGCTCGCGGCTCCGGGTGTGGGCGCATGGACGGCTACCGGGCACTGACGAACTCGCGGCACGACTCGGGCTCGAGGTAGCACGCGAGCTGTACTTCCTCCGCCGGGAATCCGCCCCCCTCCCGTCGGAACCAGCCTGGCCGGACGGAATCGAAGTACGGACATTTGTGCCAGGGCAGGACGAGGCCGCTTGGCTCGAGGTGAACGCGCGCGCCTTCGCCCATCACCCGGAGCAGGGCAGTTGGGATGCCGCGGACCTGGCAGACAGACTCGAGCAGCCTTGGTTCGATCCGGCCGGCTTCTTCCTGGCAGTGGACAGCTCAGGCAAGCTCGCCGGCTTCCACTGGACCAAGGTTGAGGACGGCGTAGGCGAGGTCTACGTGGTCGGCGTCGACCCATCCCACCAAGGGTCCGGCCTGGGCAAGGCCCTGACCCTCCACGGCATCCGCCACCTCCAGGACGACCGAGGAGTCCCAGCAGTCGTCCTGTACGTCGACGGCACCAACACCGCAGCCAGATCCCTCTACACCAAGCTCGGCTTCACCACAGCCGCCCTAGACGTCCAATTCGCCCCCACAGGCACCGTCTGACCCGCCCTGATTTCCGACGGCTGGCCCATGTAACGCCGCCTCCCAGAACCCTGCGACCGGTGTCACACAGAAATCATCCGCTCACATCGCGTCATAAATCCCCCACCCCCACGTCCCACCAATAACCAGGAGCCGTCCGAGCCTCTCACCCCCCAGCCGGGCGGCTCCTGGCCCCCAACTGACTTATCCACAGGCACCCCGTCACACCCCGCAGCGAGCCCCTTCACCCAGTTACGATCGAGGCCAACTACGGAGGGCTGACACTCGTGACGTACCGCAACAGGCCAACAGCAATCGCCCTGGCCTGCCTAACCACCACCCTCCTCGCGGCCTGCACCTCGAACAGCCCCGAGGCCGGCCGCCCCAACACCGCCCCGCCCACGACGGCCCCCACCGCGGTCCCTACATCCACCACTCCCTCTGCCTCCGCGACCTCACCCACGCGTCCAGCTGCCGCCGAGGGGCTGACCCTCGCCGCAGCCGAGGCGTTCTATCGCCACTATGTGGATCTCATGAATTACGCCTCACAGACCGGCGACACCGCATCGCTTCTGGCAGCAAGTGAAGGCGGCTGCGAGCGTTGCAAGGAGTACGCGAACTTCGTTGCAAAGGTGAATGAGGCCAACGGCGGCTTGAGCGGGGACTACCGGGAGCGGGTAAAGGAGGTCTCGGAGTTGGTCCGAGGATCCAGCGGTCGTGTGGGTGGATCGGCCATAGTCACTGTCGGCCACTACACGACCAAAGCGTCACCTGCAGCGAGTCCGATCATTAGCAAGCCGGCGGAGTACACCGAACAGATTGCACTCTCCTCGAGCGGCAGCAACTGGGTGATGTATGAACTGAAACTTGAATCGCGATGAGGCTTCAAAGGCTTGTCGCGCTCGTCTTGATACCGGCCTGCGGGTGCCTTCTGTGGCAGACCACGGGGACGCCAGGTGCTCAGGCAAAACAGACTGATACTGCTCCGCAGATAGTCAGGCCAGGTTCTGGTATCGCCACCACACCGCCACCCGTAACTGTCAAGGGAACGAAAGAGGGCGCTAAGGCGAGCGCGAACCAGAAGGCAGACGGTCGAATAAAGACGAATGCCAAGGAGTCGCAGCCAACAAAGGCAGTCGTCGAAGAAACGACGAACTCGGAAAATAATCCACTCAAACCCGCACCCAAGCAAGGATCGCAGAAGAAGGACATCCGGTTGAACGTCGGGGTCTGTGGGCGGATGGGGCCTGAGGGCGATATGCCGGGTCCGCTTAGGTGTGAGCCGGAGTTGGATGTTCCGGATCCGACGCCGAATCCGACGGTGCCGCCTGAGGTGGTGCAGCCGCCGCGGCCGCAGGATGTGACGTGGGAAGAGGTTTTGACTGAGTCCAAGAATGTGGCGTTTCCGCCGCGGCGCGTGATGGTGCAGCCTGCAGAGCGGACGCTGGTCAATCTCGACACGATTGTGTACACAACCGAGAGCGGGATATCGACGGATGTCGTTACGCTGTTGGGGTTTCCGGTCGAGGTTGAGGCGACACCGATCAGTTACACCTGGAACTTCGGCGACGGTGGTCCGAACCTCATCACGACCACGCCGGGGAAGCCGCATCCTGCCAAAGAGATCACGCATAAGTACCTGAAGCGCGCCTCAGTCAATCTCACGCTGACGACCAACTACGCAGCCCGCTTCAACGTCGCCGGCACCGGCTGGCAGTACGTCGCCGGGACCGTCCCGATCACTGGCCCCGCCACCGCGCTGCTCGTGCGGGAGGCCGTACCAGTGTTGGTGGATCCGCCTAACTGAGTTAGCGGAGGGGTAGGTGGGTGGTTATTTTGGCGCCGCCTAGTGGGGGGCCGTTTTGGGCTGTGGTTGTGCCGTTGTGGGCTGTTGTTATTGCTCGGACTATTGCCAGACCCAGGCCGGCTCCGGAGGTGCCGGGGGTTCGGGCGGCGTCGCCTCGGACGAAGCGTTCGAAGGCTGAGTCGAGTACTTGGGGTGGGATGCCGGGGCCGTCGTCGGCGATCTCGAGGGTGGCTGTTGTCGTGGTGTGGGTGACTTCTATGCGAGCCGTTCTCGCGCCGGCTGTGGCGCTGTTGTTCAGGAGGTTCGCGAGGACCTGACGGAGTCGGTCGGCGTCTCCTTGGACGGTGGTGGGCTCGCCGGTGACCTCGATCTGCAGGCCTAGGACGGGTCCCAGGCGGCGGGACTCGGCGATTGCGAGGTCCAGGAGGTCGACGGGTTCGCGGCGGACGATCAGGGAGCCGGCTCGTTCGCGGGCGAGGAGCAGTAGGTCGTCCGCGAGTCGGGACAGGCGCTCGGCCTCGCTGAGGGCGGCGACCAGTGAGCGTTCTACCTCGGCCGGTTCTGCGAGTGCTGACAGGGCGAGTTCGATCTCGCCCCGGAGTACTGCGACGGGGGTGCGGAGTTCGTGGCTGGCGTCGTCGACGAAGGCGCGTTCGCGGGCGAAGGCGACTCGGAGCCGGCCGAGCATGTCGTCGAGTGTGCGAGCCAGTCGCGCGACCTCGTCGTCACCTGGGATGGCGGGAAGTCGGCGATCCGTCTCGACGGAGGAGATCGCAGCCGCCTCGCGCGTGAGGATGTCGACCGGCCGGAGCGCCGCCCGGACCACCAGCCGGCCTGCCAGGGCGAGGAGGCCGACAAGCACGGGAGCGGCGAGGAGCAGGATCACCAGTAGGCGTTCACGTGCGGCTTCCAGCGGTTTCGCGGATACACCGACCGCCAGAATCTGCCCCGACTCCAGTTGCACCGACATGCGCCGTACCGACGTCGAGTGGGCGTCGATCGACACCGACCGGGTGATGGGAGCGTCGCGCTGGAGCTCTGTGACTTCGGCGGTCGTGAGCAGTCGGCCGCCGCCGAGGGATGGTGAACTTGCGACCACTGCGCCGTCGGCCGCGTAGAGCTGCGCGAGTGGGTCGCGGGCGACTGCGCCGGTGTCGCCGGCGCGCAGGGCAGCCGAGATGTCGCCGCCGCGGATGGAGAGGTCCTGGTCGAGTGCTGAGGTGAGCTGGCTGGCCAGGGCGAGGTAGAGCAGCACTAGGCAGAGGCCCAGTCCGAGGGCCGAGCCGACGACGAACACGAAGGTCACGCGGGCGCGGAGCGAGCGCGGTAGCAGTCGCATCGTGCGCACCTCCGTCGTCGCAGCCCCTGAGGGCGATTGTCCGTGCGTGGATGCTCGATCACATTGCAGCTCGCTGTAATACCTCAGATCGCAGGCCGGACGGCTTTCAGCGTGTTCTCATGTGGTTGGGGTGAGGCTGGGAGGCGTGAGTAAGCACCAGTCGCAGCCTCCTTCTTCGGCCCAGCATCGGCTCGGGCTGGTGGGTCTTCGGCGGGCCGAAGGCTGGGAGTTGCACCCTGGTGTGCGGTCGGCCGAAGGCCGGGACCGGGCGGCTGACCTGGCCCGCGACGTACTGGGATCGTGGACTTTCGCGGTGGTAGCGGCCGCCCTGGTTGTGGCGACCGTCGTGATGTCCGTACGCCGGGACCACGCGGCCGGTGCGGCTTCCTTGCTGAATGTGGTGGTGTCCGGCCTGGTCCTGCTGGAACTGTCCGTCGTACTGATGACTGCTCGCCGGTCCGACGAGATGGCGGGCGAAGTGGCTCTCTTCGAGCTCGAGTCGGACCGGCGCTCCGCCGCTGCGGTCGAGGATCTCCGGGATGAGGTCGAGCGGCTGCGGGCCGATCTGGCACGACTCACCGCCCGCCTGCAGACCTCTGCCCGCCCGATCGACGAGACGCGCCAGACCGACGAGAAACGCGGGTGAGAAGAGTGGCGGCAGCAGGAAGCACAGCTTCCCGGTAGCACCGAGGACGGGCGCTGAACTCGAACCTACGCTCACAGATATGCGGTTGCTCGTAGTGGAAGACGATCCCGGGATGGCCGATCTGCTGGCCCGTAGCCTGCAGCGCGAGGGCTATGCGGTGGACAGTGCGACCACCGGCGAGGACGCGCTGTGGAGCGCCAGCGAGAACGAGTACGACGGGGTAGTGCTCGACGCGATGATCCCTCCGCCGGACGGATTCGAGGTCTGCCGACGGCTGCGGGCGGAAGGACGGTGGGTGCCGGTGCTCATGCTCACCGCGCGGGACGCCGTACAGGATCGGGTGCGGGGCCTGGACGCCGGCGCTGACGACTACCTGGTGAAACCGTTCGCTCTGGCGGAGTTGCTCGCCCGGGTTCGTTCGCTCACCCGGCGGGGCCCACTCGAACGTCCCACCGTCCTGCAGGTCGGCGATCTGACGCTGGATCCCGCGTCACGCGCCGTCCAGCGCGGAAGGGTCGAGGTCGACCTCTCGCCGAAGGAGTTCGCCCTGCTCCACGAACTCCGCGTACGACGGTGGGTCGAACGTGGTCGAGGTCTACATCCGCTACCTCCGGCAGAAGGTCGATCGCCCCTTCGGCCGCGAGACCATCCGCACGGTCCGCGGCGCCGGCTACCGGCTCGACCCCGAGCACTGAACACCGACCCCGGCGGGTCAAATGCCGGGAGAAGAACGCTGCCGAAGGAGCGACGATGCGGGCGCTGACCGTCCGACCTGGCGTGAAGGACTCGTTGAGCATCAGGGAGGTGCCGGAGCCACCGCCCGCGGAAGGCACGGTGCTGGTCAGAGCGCT
>Ga0193743_1001420_pt1 | contig 17874 bp, 19 predicted proteins | sample L2c2metaG_FD_143038 | JGI IMG/M metagenome (GOLD analysis project Ga0193743, IMG submission 143038) | Soil microbial communities from a riparian zone of the East river system, Colorado, United States - L2c2 | ecosystem: Environmental > Terrestrial > Soil > Riparian zone | place: USA: East River...
ACCTCCTCCCGCACCGGTCGGTGAGCGTGCATCAGGAGCTGGTTCAGTTTTTCGAGAACGCTGCGTTCATCTCCTCCACCGCTCAGATATTTGTGGACTAGTTCGCCTGCGCTGTCCTGGAAGTGGAGATATCCTTCGAACCGTGGCCGCACATACGCATTGTCGAGCACATCGAGCGTTTTCAAGAAGAAATTCCCACTCCGTCGATTAACCTCCGCATCAGTCCACGCTTTTCGCAGCCCCGGCTGACCTCCCGATTCGAAGTAGATGCCACACTGCGTGCGTTCGCTCGCAACGAACTGCGCATAGGCCGCAGCCACTGCGGGTTCTCGCCGATGCTTAGATATCGCCAGTCCCGCTCCGCCTAATGTGGACCTCAGTACAACTCCGTCTTCCAAATGGACGAGCCCGCCGAAATCGATTACAGCCTTCCCATAGCCCTCACGCGCATAATTAGAGTAGCCATATGCAAAGGGACAATAGGCCGCCTCGTCGCTCGATGACATGACTTCCCAGACTCCAATCGGATTCCGTCTCAGGCACTCCGGGTCGCAGGCACAAACGAGTTCCCTGAGCATAACGAGGGCGCGTCTTCCGGTCTCCTGCGAGACCACTTCGCTTCCTCTCGCGAACGGTTCTTCGCCCAGCCCGACACACAACATATAGAAGTTCATCAGGCTATCTATCGCGACCGCCGGCACTATCACCAAGTCACGTTTCGCCAGCATCATCAGATCATTCCAGCTCTTCGGTCTGTCTGCGCCATGCCGCTTCAGCAGATCTAGACGTGCTCCGCTGACTGGCGCAGCCGTATCGATCGGCAGAGCCCATATATTGCCTGCCCAAACATAACTCTCGTACGACGCTCCGACGGCATTTGCCTTCTGCTCCTCAAGAAACGCGCGATCCAACAGCGCATTGATGGGCAACAACACATCCCCGTACGAGGCCCGTCCGACACAAGGATGATCGATTACCAGCAGATCGAACTCTTTCGCCACTATTTCAATGGGCTGATCCGCGAATGCCTGTAGCGACCGAACCTCCCATCGAATGTTCACATCCGTATGCAATTCAGCAAAGCGCTGCGCAGTTGCCACCATCGGAACAAATCCGCGCGTATGCTGCCAGGTGATTCCTCGAAGCTCAGTTCTTTTTCCTGACATGTTATCTATGACCCAAATGGCGGATGCCCGACTAGCGATGCATCGTACCGGTGTAATGCTGGAAGCTTTTGCTGCGGTACAAATGCGTCCCAGGCTGTGACCGCAACCGGATCCTTAACCGTCGTCTTCGTTTGGAATTGAAGAGTTACGATCTGCTGTGGGCGCACATGGAGCCGATACTCTGTCCCGACAGGCAACGGCTGACGGTTCTGCCCAACTAGATTCGTTATACTCGCACCGGCATGTGGAAGATTGAACTTCACCGTTGCTTCCCCTGCAGCGCCAAATGCCTCGACAAACCGTATGATTACGTGATCGCTTTCCCGGTGCATTGACTCCACGATAATGTTCTTCGAAGTCTCAAGAAAAGGCTGCGTTTCCACAGCCGTTCCGGGTACCAGCGATGGTGTTAGATTGTATTCCCACGCTGCATGCGGCACTCGTGCTTCGGTCCAGTCTCCTTCCCAGGGCATAAGGGCAAACTCCAGGTTGTGGCGACCTTTGCCAGTCAGCCACGGACTCTCGAAACCCCAATACTTATCCTGAGCGTTAAGGAGGTAGATTGACGCGGTGCGTCCATTCAGCTCACGCCCGCTCAGCCCTCGGTCGAAGATGGCTACGCCGCCATTTGCGGTCACGTAGTCGCTCCAGCGCACCGCCGGTACGATCCCTTTAGTCCATCCATGCAGACTTGCATTGGGCTTCATCCAGGCAGCGTGCGAAAATCCGAATGGCACACCACGGCGCACCTCTCCAATGTCATCCGCCAACGGAAAATCCGCGAATACAACGGTGTAATCAGGCACATCATTCAATTCGGTGTCGAATTCAATCCGCGGATGTTCATGGAAGACTCGGATCGTCCGCCTAAGCACTCCGCCTCCATAAAATCGGCCAGTGGAAAGAATCGTTGTGGCCACCGGACCGCGACTCACTTCGATCCTTGACTCATGGTCACTTGATGTCGCAAGGCGCTCCCTCTCCGGTATCGGCGGCATGTGATCGCCCGGATCATCGGGTCTCTTCTTCGGCCTCTCGGCGATTACCACATTGGCTGCGCCCGAAAAGATCGGGCGGCCGCTCTTCTTCCAGCGAAGGCTTGCAATCGCACCTGTCGTAGGATCCATCTGCAATAAGAAGTGAGACGTCTCGATTGTAATGTCGGATGGGATCGGCTTTGGCTGGTCGGCAGACCTATTCTGAAGTTTTATGCTGCTCAGACAAACCGAATCGACCTCCAGGAGGCACAGCACTCTGCCATCCGGCAGCGCCTCGCAGGCTATGCCTTCAATCGATTGACCCGACGGCAAATGCAATGCCACTGGATCATTCCGTTTCCAATTGAGCGGATTGAAAAGCGACATTCCGCTTCCGCTTACAACATCCTCAGCTGCTGCTTGTGTCACTTTCGCAGCTGTTCCTGCAACCCACTCAAACCTGTCCTGCACATCCCAAGATTCCGCACTTACAAACACCATCCCACCCGCTGAACCCCACAGCGTGTTGCGATCTGTGTTCAGGAACATGAGCGTCCATGCATCGTAAATGTCTTGCACTGGATAGATCGAGTTACCGCGGAGACTCGCTATTGTCGCCATCATCTCGGAGACACGTAGATTCTGCTCACATGTGCGATACCAGGTTTTCACTTGAGCGTTCTCAATCCAGAACGCGTTATAGTCGTACGCTGTTCCGCCTTCATGGGTAGGGATCGATACCTTGCCCGCAGCAATTTCCGGAGTGATGGCGTCCAGATATGCGCTTAACGTTGTGAAGCAGACCTTGCGCTGGTGATCTTCGGCCCATTTCTTCATAAAAAGAGAGGGGTACGCCTTTACTGGTGGTGATAGCGAATAATCCCCGCCGCTGGCCAGCAACATGAGCGGCAAGCCGTCTGGCGTTTCTTTCTGTTTGCTCGCAAACTGCTGACTGAGCGCGGACGTCTGCGCTGAAGTCAGGGGAGTTTTGCTCGTGAAAATGCTGGAGCATTCAGCGTAGCCACCCGGACACAACGTCAACGCACGGGAGCCGTCCGGAGAGACAGTCCAGAACACTGTTTTGTCCGTAGGATTTCGCCGCGTGTATATCAGCGCATCCAGCCCCAATCCGCTGACAATTTGCGCCATCTGGTCGTGCACACCGCAGGTGTCGATACAGTATGCGAACCTTGGCCGTACTTCAAACACCTGATCGTACCACCGCAAGCCTTCCACTCCCATCCGGACCAGGGCTTCACCGCCGGAGAGATTGATCGTGGACTCTAGAAAGAACCCGTTCACCAACTCTACGCGTTTTTCCCTGACGCGCTGCTTTAGCTCAGCAAGTCTGTCCGGCTGAAAGTTCATGATTGCGATGACATTGTTCACCTCAGACATTACAAAGTTGTATGTCGCATCATCACGTACGCGGTCAAGGTGTGTTAGATAGCTGTTTGCGCAGTAGATGCGTTCTTTGGAGAACGTAGTCAGCCAGCCGCAACTCGCAGGATGAAACTGAGAAACAATGAAGGCTTCTCGCTCGGGATCATTTTCCTCTGCGTGTAGCCGTGTATCGACTAGGCAACTGATTGCCGTGACCGCCATCCCGGCGACAAACTGTCTCCGGTTCCACGTTCCGCTATCCGACGAGCCAGTTTCACTCATCCAATCCTCACTTATGTGCCGATCTCCAGCACAGCGGCTGTCTGATTGATCTGGTCGCTCCATCCACTTAGTTGCCTTTATGGAAGAGAGGCCGGTTTTTCAGCACTAGCATCCGTCTTCTTCTCGACCAAATGGTTAGGTGCTCACAGACCAGCCCGACATCGCTTCGATGATTTATTTCTTCCAGAAGTCGGCAACTTCGCACCACGTCTGGGAGAACCATCACTGAGAGCTTCCACCACAATGCCGTGTCCGGCCTCTTCTCGTCCGCGCGAATCGCGCGAATCTGTCCGCGCGCACGGATCATATCGTTCATTCCAACAGCAACGCTGATTATCAAAGTTCCATGAGCCAAACGCTGGTCAAACGGCTGAGTTCCGCACCACTCTCTGCGTCCATGTGGTGCGGATAGAACTCCGCGGTCTGTCCAGCGTGAATCAGCCTGGCTGCTTCCAACGTCCTCCAGAATCGTTCGCGCTCCATCAGCCCTCTTCTGTCTGCCAAATCCAGCCGGAACGATAACGCAGCGATGACACAGACGTTCAGTGTATTGTTGTATGTAAAATATGTGTTTATATATGAACACACAGGGAAACGATAATGCACACTCTATTTGCTTGTCAAAAAAAAGGAACGAAGACGGGGGCAGGTCAAAACGAGTAATCAGCCTCTGCCAGAATCCCCGCTGTGATTCAAGCGACTCAACGAGCCATCACTCAGCTTCACGCCAACAAGGAACCCTCTCGTTAGACCATAGGGCGAAAGTAAGGCTCTGCCATGAAGTCATTCAAGGCGTTCCGTCTGGATACGGCGAACCACCTCCTGTGGCGCAATGGCGACCGTGTGCCCATAGCTCCCAAGGGCTTTGACGTACTGGCTTATCTGGTCGAGCATGCCGGGCGGGTCGTGACGCAGGACGAAATTCTTGAGGCGTTGTGGCCCGAAACTCACGTCAATCCAGAGGTCCTCAGAAAGTACATTCTGGAGATCCGCAAGGCTCTGGGCGATCGACCCGACAGCGCGGAATTCATTGAAACCGTGCCCAAGCGAGGGTACCGGTTTATTGCTGTCGTCACAGATGAGAGCACGGCGGAGGCGCCTGACGTGCCCACGTCACATGCAACGGAAGAGGATACAACAGAAGAGGACAATGATCTTCCCACGGCTCCTTCAGAACAGGAGGGTTCTTTTGCTAAACGCAGGCTGTGGAAGCTTGCGATCATAACGGTACTGACGGTGGTTGTGGCGGCCGGGCTAAGCGGATACTTCCTGCTCGCACGAAATGGGCGGAATGCTCACCCGGTGACTGATACGTCCATCGCCGTGCTGCCCTTTGCGGACATGAGCCCGGCTAAAGACCAAGAGTATTTTTCGGATGGACTCGCCGAACAATTGATCGACGATCTAGCCAAGGTATCAGACCTAAAAGTTATCGGACGGTCCTCAGCATTTCAGTTCAAGGGGAAGAACGAAGACCTGCGCGAGGTGGGACGGAAGCTTGGCGTAGCCAATGTTCTTGAGGGAAGCGTGCGCCGAGAAGGCAACCATTTACGCATTACTGCGGAACTGATCAAGGCGGACGATGGCTTTCAGCTTTGGTCGCAGACCTATGATCGGGAAATCGAGGACATCTTTGCCGTGCAGGATGAAATCGCCCTGGCCGCGACCGATGCGTTGCAACTGAAGCTGCTGGGGGCCAACGGCCAACCGGTTGCTCCGAACTTGCGCAGCGCGAATCCGGATGCGTACCAGGCTTACCTGCAGGCGAATTACTTCATTGGGCGGGGAGCGAGCAAGGAAGACCTTGACAAGGCGCTCGCCTATACCGACACGGCCATCAAGCTCGATGAGAGATATGCACCAGCTTGGGCTTTGCGAGCATCGGTCCAGAATACGATGGCGACGGTCAGCCTGACCGATGTTACTGAAGGCTTTCGAAGGGCCCGCGACGATGCGGAGCGCGCGATTGCGCTCGATCCTGACTCGGCCTCAGCGTATCTGGCGCTGGCGAACACGCAAATCTTTTACGACTGGGACTGGGATTCTGCCAGCATCTGCCTTGCCAAAGCAGCCTCCTTAGAGCCGGGTAACTCCGACGTCTTGGATGTGCGTTCGCTCCTGTCGGCCCTAATGGGCAATCTCGACGAGGCAGCCAAACTTGGTGAACAGGCGGTCTCCCTCGACCCTCTCGATACCATCTCTCGGTTACAGCTGGGATATAGGCTGTACGTGGCGAGCCGACACGATGAAGCCCAGGCCGAGTTGGAGAAAGCCCTAGACCTGAACCCACGGTCTCCGTTTGTCCATTTCGTCCTGGGCAAGGTTCTCATCGCAGAGGCGAGGCCGCAGCAGGCCCTCGCAGAAATAGAGAAAGAACCGAACGGCTGGGAAAGACTAACGGGTCTGGCATTAGTTTATCACGCGCTCGGCCGGGAACAGGACTCGACTGCTGCACTGGCCGAGCTTATCGCGAAGCATGACACTGATTCGGCCTTTCAGATTGCTGAGGTGTATGCGTTCCGCGGGGAGTCCGACAACGCGTTTGAATGGCTGGAGCGTGCTTACAAACAGCGGGACACCGGGCTGCCCGAGATCAAGACCGATCCGTTATTCAAAAGTCTGCGTCACGACTCGAGATACACCGTACTTCTCAAGAGAATGCGCCTGCCTACATAAATTAGCCGATTCTTCACGCCATGTACCCGCAGCAATTGTTTTGTCGAGTCATTCACAAAAGGTACACTCTTCCGGTCCGAGGATTCCCTCGTGTTTCTCCCACCACTGACAGATCAATGCAGCCTTAGAGATCTCGGCCACGACCGTTGTTAGTGACCTCCGACTGAGACACGAGGCTTCCTTTTCGCGAAGCTGCCTTTGCCGCCGACTGTTCTAACCGTGTAATACGCACGAACCTGTTCTCCTGCTCGAAATTAGGAATAAGGAGAGATTCGAGGTGTTTATGCATAGGGAGAAAGCCTATGCGACCGATGATTCGTATCTTCGTGCTTGCAGCCGTATTTGCAAGCACGAGTGCAGCTTTCGCTTTTGATAGGGCGGCAGTCAACGTTCCCTTTAGCTTTGAGACTCACGGGGAGACATTACCGGCAGGCACATACGAGGTGGAATTTGACTGGATCCACCACACTCTAAAGCTTTCCAGCAAAACGGACACGAAGATCTCATATATCTGGATCGCTGCTCCTGCACAACTTAGTCCTGATAAATCAACGCTCTCATTAAAATTCGACGGCAGAACCGATGGCAACCATCTGTTGCGCAGTATTCGACTTGCGACGTGGACCACACCGGTACTGGACATTCGTAACAGACACGTCGTTCAACATGAAGCGGCCAGCAGGGACAGCCGGTAGCGGCGACTCTCAGATTGTCAGCTACTCTTCCATTACATCCTTCTTGATGGGTTATTGACGGGTTGTCGGCAAACGGGACATTACTCCTCGCACCTGGGTTCTGCAACACGAGATCGACCATCTCCACGGCCGGCTCTACACCGATATCATGCAGCCCGAGACGCTTACCACGATTGATAACCACCAGCGCAATAACCCGGCGTCAGCCTCAGTGATATAAACGATGGAATCGGACTGCTCATGATCTCTCTACGGCTCATCGGAGAGACCAATCCATCACCGTCGCGCCAGCTTCAGCCAACACACGAGTGGTCTCTAAAGCACTGAACAGCTTTTCGGGAGGTAGGAGCGTTTCCGGCCATGACAACAAACAAGGTACAGCCAACTATCGGCATCATCGGCGCCGGAGCTATCGGCGGTTTTTATGGGGCGCTGCTGGCCCGGGCCGGATTCGAGGTCCATTTCCTGCTGCGAAGCGACTACGAGCACGTCGCCAAGAACGGACTGACGGTGTGCAGCAAAGTGAACGGCGATCTGCATCTGCCGCACGTCCACGCCCACCAGAGCGCCGCCGCTATGCCGAAGTGCGACTGGTTGCTGATCGGTTCCAAAGCGACTAGGAATGCGGACCTTGTGCCGACACTCATCCAGACCGCCGCCACCGGTGCGAAGATCATCGTTCTCCAGAACGGCCTGGGCATCGAAGATGAGCTGCGTCCGCTATTGCCCGACCACCTCCACCTGATCGGCGGATTATGTTATGTATGCCTGCAGCGTACTGCGCCCGGCCTGATCGACCACATCGGTGCTGGGCTCGTGCGCGTCGGCTATCATTCCGGCCTAGCCAGGAACCTCGAAGAGCGACACGCAATAACGCGATCCGCGGCTGCCCTGCGGAAACAGCGCCGGATCTGACGGCGGCACGCTGGGACAAGCTCATTTGGAATATCCCTTTCGGAGCCTCTCTGTTTTGCTCGACGCAGGCACCGCCAGGTTGATCGCGAATCCGGAAAGCCGCCAACTCCTCATCGAGCTCATGTACGAAGTTATCGAGGGCGCGCGCAGTTGCGGCTACGATCTCCCCATGATTACCCGGACAAGCTCATTGCAATGACGGCGGCGCTGCCTGACTACCAACCAAGCATCTATCTCGACAATGCCCGACTCGTCCGATGGAACCCGGTGCGATCATTGCCGCACCGCTCGAGGCTGTGCAAGCGGCCGGCGGCGCGATGCCCAGGATCGAGGCATTCTATCGTGCCCTGCGCTTTTTGCGATGCTCGCAATGTGGTGGCGGCACATGAACTTTCTTCCTTGGAATAAAGGACGCTCCGATGTGTCCTAGCTCATAGGGGTCATTCAATGAGTTCGCCGTCCAGAACGTCTCTCAGCAACAGTGCAAATTCTGAACCAAACTCTGAGACCGTTGATTTCATCGAGCAGGTCCGTATCAACCAAAAGAAACTCGCCACAGAACTGAAATCACGTTACGACTTCATCGTCTGCGGGTCAGGTTCTTCCGGCTCGGTGGTGGCGCGTCGGCTGGCTGAGAATTCAGATGTCAGCGTGTTGCTGCTTGAGGCGGGTGGAAGCGACGATGTGCCCAGCGTTATGGAAGCCAATCAATGGCCGCTGAACCTTGGGAGCGAGCGCAATTGGGGCTTTTCGGGTAGTTATAACTCGCACCTCAACGGACGCTCCATGCCTCTCCCTATGGGCAAGGTACTGGGAGGCGGTTCCAGCATCAACCTAATGGTTTGGTCGCACGGTCACAAACATGACTGGGATTTCTTCGCAGATGAGGCGGCCGATACTGCATGGAACTATGAGTCGGTGTTGAATATCTATCGCCGCATTGAAGATTGGCATGGCGTGCCGGACTCGAAGTACCACGGAATCGGCGGACCGGTCTTTGTTCAGCCCGCGCCCGATCCTAACCCGGTCGCCCTTGCCATGTTGGAAGGAGCACGTTCGATTGGGATTCCTACCTTTGAGAGTCAAAATGGCTCCATGATGGAGGGTGGCGGCGGCGGCTCGATTCACGACATGCAAGTTCGTGATGGAAAGCGCCAGTCCATATTTCGTTCTTATATCTTTCCCTACATGAACCGGGCAAACCTCACCGTGCTCACACACGCATTGGTCAGCCGGGTTATTCTCGAAGGTAAGCGTGCCACAGGTGTCGAGATTATTTACAACGGAATAACCCAGAGCATCAACGCTGGATATGAAGTTGTGCTGTCGTTTGGCGCGATTCACACGCCGAAGGTACTGATGCAGTCTGGCATCGGCGACCAGGTCGAACTTCAACGCTTCGGGATACCCCTCGTTCAGCATCTCCCGGGAGTGGGTCAATACTTTCAGGACCACTTTGGTGTCAGTTGTATCTGGGAGTATCCGCAACCCATTGCTCCACATAACAACGCCTGTGAAGCAACTTTCTTTTGGAAGAGCGACGCATCTCTCGACACCCCTGATTTGCAGCCTTGCCTGATTGAACTACCAGTCTGCGGCCCTGAAATAGCAGCTCAATTCAATCCTCCTATGGGTTCCTGGACATTGTTCGCAGGAGTCGTGCGACCGAAGAGCCGAGGTCAGATTCACCTGACGGGGGCCTGCCCCGCAAGATCCACTCCAAATCAACCCCAATACGCTGTCCCACCAGGATGATCTGAAAGCGGCAACAGCAAGCGTTAGAATTTGCCGGGAGATCGGCAATTCAGTCCCGCTTCGCCCTTTCGTAAAGAGGGAGGTGGCTCCGGGCAATTTACAAGGATCGGCCCTTGAAACTTTTATTCGTGACGTGGAATCGATAACCTTCGTATCGCGGACGCTTCCATCATGCCCCGTGTGACGACCGGTAACACGATGGCCCCCTGCGTCGTCATCGGTGAACGCGCTGGAGACATCCTGAAGGCCGCTCATGGAATAAGTTGAGGTCAGATTCCAGCTTCTTAGATTTCCGCCGCAAGCAAAGCAGGATGATCTCGAACGAAAAACGACGGTGCTTGAAGATGGACATCTGCTCACGCGCGCAGCCTTGGCACAAAATCAGACGAGGTGGCGCCCACGCAAGATTGTGTAGCCGATCAAGGTTTCGAGGGGAGGCATGATCGCCGCCCTCTCTTCAGCGGAAGTGGATGAATTAAAAACTTTACGTCGGGGATGAATAAAACCCTGGCGTATTTATTCGATCTACGTACCAGGAGGCTTCTTCGATGTCATCGCAACTCCCGATCGCGTTGGCCGTTACCTTCGCCCTAATCTTTTCTCCAAATGTCTTTACGGCGAGAGCCCAGCGGAAACCACTCACCTCCGAGCGGAGGCAAGTCGTAGATACAGTGGGCACAATATTCACTGCAGCAAGCGCAGAGGATATCGCGAAGTTCGACTCCGTCATAGCACCAGACTTCTACATATTCGCGAATGGCACGCGATTCAACGGCGACGCCATCATGGGTGCAATCAAAGCCCAACACGCCGCCGGCAAGCGCTACGACGAGCACGTGACCGAACCCGACATCCACATTAGCGGTAACATCGCTTGGATCGCCTACGTCAATAAAGGCAGCATCACCGACGCCTCGGGCACCGTGAACCAGAACTGGTTGGAATCGGCCTTTTTGGAGAAACAGGCAGGCACGTGGAGGATCGTCTTCATGCACAGCACCCGGGTCCCTATGGCGCCTCCAGAGAACCAACGCAAATGACATCAAGGCTCAGAATAATTTGTCTGCCAATTTCCTACGATGCCTGGTTGGGCAAGGCCGCGAGTTTAGCCCTCGGGGAATCAGTCGATGTGCCTGATCGGCGATCTCTCGCATCATCCTGTTCTGCTGCTTGAGCGGCCGCGAAGCCAATTCATCTATGACCTCGACCCGCTGCAGGCAGCCGTGACGCGAGTGACGGTTCTGGGCATGCTATCAAAAGAGCGGATGACTCTTTACGGCGGTCACTTCCCATGGCCTGGCGTCGGACATGTCGCCGAAGAGTACCTCTGTAATCTCTAATTCTCTGTAGTCTCCCGAAACTACGGTGGCGGGGTAAGCTTTTCTCGGGAAAGTCCATGAAACAGGGAATGTCCTTGCGGAGTCGGTGTTCTGTTAGGAGATCTTGTCTTTGTCACGCCTTAGCAGGGGCAGAGCACCGCAGACGTCCAGCAGATTACCGCCGCTGCCGAGATTCAGGACCGCCCGGTCAGGCGGAGGTCGATCTTCCAGCTCGCGGGATGTATGCCGGTCTATATTCCGAAGGAGAATGAGTTATGCAAAGCACTCACATCGTCAAGGAAGGCACCTACGGTGGTCTCGATGTGTTTGGACCAACTCTCGAGTTCTTGATTGTGCCAGAAGAAGCAGATGGTGCCTATTGGTCGATGAGGGGCACGATTCCCCCAGGTGTTTCAGTGCCTCTTCATAGTCATCCTGATATGGAGAGTTTTTGTCTGGTCTCGGGCGCCGTCCAGGTAATGTCTCAACGAGAGGGGAAGTTCGAATGGTTGGACGTGAGACCCGGCGAGTTTGTTCACGTCCCGAGCACCGCGAGACACTCATGGGGAAACACATCGAGCGAGCCAGCTGTGCAACTGATAACAACCAGTCCCAAACTCGGGAGATTCTTTCAGGAGGTCGGGAGACCCGTTACTCCGGGAACGCCTTTGCTACCACCCACGCCGGATGATCTTCAACATTTCATGCGCGTTGCCGCCAAATACAACTACTGGCTTGGCAGCCCAGCAGAAAATGCGGCAATCGGGATTGGCTTGACTTGAAGAGGCGCATCAACTACCCAGGGAGAGTTTAAAGAGAGGACAGAGCGCAAAGACGTGATCGGTGAAAACCAGCGGTGCTGGTGTAGCGCTCTCCGGTCCGCAGATCGGGGGCCGCATCGGACTGTCGCTGCAGTGCCAGAGGCTAATCAGTGCCTTACTTAATCAACTCAATTACGCCTTCGCGAGGCGTCTGATGCAACGCTTGAGGTGTTATAAGATGCTGTACTTTGTTTTGATTGGTGTTTTGCTGGCAGTGGAGAGCGGTGGTCTCCAGGCTCAACAGGACACTACATCGCAGACGCTGGCTGGGTTGAACGTGCGTGCAGAGCTGCAACCGACGAAGAGTGTGTTTCTGGAGATCGATTCGTGCAGAGTGAAGATACCAGAGGGCGAGTTGAAGCAGAAGTTCACGCAGGTTGAAGAATCCCTGCTGGCTGGACTATTGATCGGCTGGAGTCCTGGCTGGCTGACGCAGTCGCCTCAGCCTCGTTATGTGACGTTACAGAGTGCGCTTGACGAGGCTCGACGCAGAAAGCAGAGCGCTGTGCAGCCGGCTGCTTCACCACAGATGTATCTCAAGAGCCTGGAAAATGACGCGACTGTGTGCCGAGCTGCGGTAGGGAAGCAGAGCGGGCTCAAGGATTACATCGAAGCTCTCGAGGGCGTTGTAGATGATCTGAATCTGAAGTTCCGCGACTGCCATTTGCATGGAATGGGGCGGTTGGTGTCGATGTCCGTTGCGACGAACAAAGATACCGCGCCGGATGCGGGATGGACGGTCTATTTCAAATGGGTAACAGTAAGCAATATACAGACAGCCGAAAGCGAATTTCCCACGACGAGTACTCCGGCGACCGACGATTTACCTCCTGGTATCTATCAGTTTCGTGCGCAGAAGAAAGATGTGAGCTCCGGTGCGATGTTGGAGTCGGAGACAAAGACTGTGTCTCTGGACGGCGCAACCAGTAGCTGTGAGCTTTAGGTCCCCTGATTCAGGAGCTTGTATCGAAGACCGCGGATAGGAGCGAACGCATCACGGGTGAAGGTCAAGGTATCCAAAAATTTGGCCAATTCTTTACTGGTTATATGGGTACCGCGTCGCTGGTGACGGCGGCACTGCCGATTCCCGTGAGGTCGTTGCATTTAATACCAGCGTTTGCGTCGCAGGAGAAGTTTATGAACACCTACACCTCGATGTCCTGCTTTCTGGTGTTTGCTTACGTCTTTTACAGCAGGCATGCGCTTGCGCGATGGATGTTTGCGAGACGGGGAGAGCACTTCGCCCTTCGCTTCTGGGTATCTGTGCTACCGGTTCTCCTAATCTGCTGTTCGATTGGCTGCGCGATTGCCTATCATCATGAACTGGGCGAAGCACTGGATGCGCTCGCTGCGGCCGGTGCACGATTGCCATCGTCAGTGCTGCTCTCGAAGATCGATGCCAGAGAGATACCGGGCTCTGGGGGACTGAATTGTTGTGTATCTAGGGATGTTTGTCTTTGCAGAGTTGGCATTTGTGCTAATGGCGATTCGTGAGTATCTGCAAGACGTGTTGAAGCTGGAAGAGCGCGAGCTAATCTTCAGTGTTGACTCCTAAGAAGTTGGGTGCGCGGCAGGTTTCACAATGATCGGCTATGTTGGTGGCGCTGGATAACACCCTTCAAGCATGCTGCCCATGTGCCCGACCACAGCTGACGAACTCGTAGCGGAGGTGCATTTTCCCGTTGGGCTAAGCGGAACTATAGACCCCGATTGCGGTGAGCACTTCCATGAATGGAAGCCGACATGGCATCTTTGCTTGCAGCAATCGCAGTTTCTCAACGCCAGCCGCTCAAGGCTGAAGGCGTCGACTTGATTGTTGTCTATTCCATGGTCGCAACAGAAGCTTGCACGAAAATGCAATGCTGCTTTCTTGGAATCGGGAATAGATAACCGCGTCGGTTGTTTCACATGAGAGCCAACTGCTGCTTATATTGCATCTTCATTGCAGGAGAAATGTGTAGTGAGAGTTATTCGGCCCGCCTCAAGGGCCTCGGCGCCTTTCGCCATTGATCACCTTAAACTCGGTTCTCTCCGGGAGTTACCAGGAACTTGGATTGGCACCGGATTCAAGCTGATCGCACGTCCCGATTTCCAAAACCAAAACCTTTCTTTCTTGAGATCAATGGGCACTCTTGAGGATCTGGAGTTTCAGCTAATCGGCGGGGGCATTCCGAATCGTGGTTCCGAGCAGCTTGATATCAATCTGCACGGCCTTCATTATCTGCAGAAGATCGCTGATTGCGTGACGCACGGTGCGCTGCACATTGAAACTGGCATGTGGATCAATATTCCGGAGACCACAGACCCGAAGGCGCCTCCAACGGTGGTTCGTCAGTCAACCATTGCTCACGGCGACTCGCTGCTAGCTCAGACTACCTTCATCACTGACGTAGCCGGAGGGCCCGTCATTAACCCGGTCGATTCGTTTCCATTTACCGACCCAACCATCCCAGATCTGAATACGCCCGCCAACAATATTATTACCAATCCGCTATATGTCGGCCCGTATCTCAACACTGCTTTGCCCGAAGGTTGTTTGCCACCCAGATTGGACCCCCAAGCTACAATTCGGAACCCCACACTGGCGCTGTTGGCGGCGATCAAAGGACAGAACATTACAGATACCGCTGTAATTCAGGTTTCCACCGCGGCCGTTCAAGGATCGACGGGAATTCTCAATATTCCCTTCGTAGTCCGGAATGCCAATGCATTACGAATGGATGCCATTCTCTGGATTGAGACCGTACAGCCAAGCGACGGTGATCCGTTCCTGCAATTGCAATATGTGCAACGGGTCATCCTCGATTTCCCGCCGAAGCCCAACGCACCAATCATCCATTGGCCCCACATCTCCGTAGCCACTCTTGTCAAGCAGTAGGGGCGATGATACGACGGTGCGACGACAAGCGGAGACTGGGTTGGCCGCACCGCCTTTCACCCTGTCCCTGCAAATTAATTTCGAATACATCCGCAGCCGCAAGCACTGGGCCGGAGCGGATTGCGAACACGGCCGCACAATTGGTTCTCGCCTTCCAAACACTTGTAAGCCGTGAAACTGATCCAATGGCGTCCGCGGTGATAAGCGTTACCAACCTAGCCGCAGGTTCAGGGCACTAAACGTTATCACCGCACCCCAGGCACGCTGGGGAATGATCCCATCTGGAAAGACCTGAGCATATGGCTCGCCTTGTGTGACCTGACGACCAAGCCGCTGAGTCAGTGATCCGTTCCGTCGGCCACGACAGTCTCGGCGGTGCCGCCGCCAAAGTCGAAGGCGTACTTGTTTGCGCCGGCGGCCTCAACCTTCATCTGGTCGGTGAGTTTGCTTTGGGACGGGTTGAGCTTCCATTTGCCTACGAATGGATCGTTCGCCGCCCACAACGTGCCCGTCGCCAGAAAGGCTACCAGCAGCAACTGAACAGTACGCCTTAACATGGAATGCTCGTCAGAAATGCATCGCGCTTCCTTTTCACGCAGCACGGAGACAACCATTTCAGCGCGGATCTGAGCCAAGGGAAGAAGGAGCCACGAAGCCCTCAGCGCATTGCAGTGACGAGACTTAACTACTTTGCGCTGAGCCGATGCGCTGAGTGACTTACGCTCTTTGCTCCGGCTGCGTGCCTACTGGTGTTCGCATGCGGACAATGCTTTCCCGCAAGCGGACAGTGATTCATATCGCAAGGCCGCCATCGGATCCACTTTCGTCGCTCTGCGTGCATGAGCAGGAACGTTGTCGTTGTCTTGAACTGAACCGAGCCGGAGATGCGGCACACGGTGAATTCTCTTGCCCCAAGGCAGTCAAGTGTATGATCTTGAGTCGCAGAGTCAGCTGGCAAGAGCTCATCTCCCGCCCATCTATTAACCAATCTTCCCGGCTGCATTCAAGGGTCAAGCAGGTCTTTTTTGTGTTCTGCAAAACAGGAGGCGCATGCTTCCTTTCCCGTTCCCGGCGTCTTAAAGAATGGTTGCGTTGATTCCGTGGGTGTGTTCCCGTTGCACTTGAAAATTTGCACGAGGGATGGTGTGTTGATGTCACAGCTATTGTCGCAGCAGAAATCCCTGGCCTTGGCTGAACATGAGAGGAAGGCCCTTGAAGAAGTTCTATCTTACCCACTCACGGACGCACTCTTTGGCCGCCGTTCGCGGCGTTTTTATCGTGGCGCCAACATTCCCGATGGTACGCTGCAATACACCTCACAACATGAGCCGCTGCCACTCTCCGAGGTAGAGAAACTGCTAGTGCTGCTGGCAATGGGAGGCGTGACGGGGTGGTCAAATCTAATCACGCGGCACGATCGCTATGCTCCGCATCTGTCGAACTACTCCGGCTCGGCCAGCGGACGTACATATGCCTCGGCAGCCGGCTTTCAGACCAGCGAAATCTTCTTCACTGATGACTCCGGCACTTATGTTTTCGAGACACGCGATTTTGGACCACCTGTTGAGCGCACTGCAGAAGGAAAGAACGACCTTCATCAACTGCTCGCTGCGCATCAATCGCGCATTCGCAAAATCTCAGACCAGCGCATCTATCTTCCCCGCCGCGAGCCCTACATGGAGGGACATAACACCTGGGTCGCAAATGCTTCTGGCTCGTTGCTGGCCTTCCCAGTTGGTGACCTGGCGCAGCACACACTGCTCAATCTTTGTTTTTATGTCCAGAATGGCTTTTGCATCTATGACGATATTCATGGACGCAAGATACCAGGGATTGATAAGTTTTCTAACTTAGTCGATTTGCAGAATCCGTATCCGCTTTCGTTTCTCGATCAGTACTCACTGGCAGAGTTGTCTGCCGAACTGGCGATTTCATCCTTTAATGGCCAGCTGTTTCTGCAGGCGCTGGGGCTGGGCGGTTGGAGCTTCGATGGCATTGACCGGCTCACGATTCTTGGAGCGAGCGGTGATCCGGAAGTGCCAGGACTCGGCTTCCGTTATGACAAAGATTCGCGATGGGCGCTGCCGAATCCCACTGGACTCGATGGGGTATTCACTGCCTACTGTCCGCCGCATCATGCGGATATGTATGGTGCGACAGATGCTCTCATTCAGCGGAAGTTTGGCCCTGGCGGGCCGTTCCACGCAGATACTCCGGGGCCGTGGAACGACAGTCCGCGTGTGCGCAGCAGCGCGCAGTTTCATGATTCACGCTTTCGGGAATGCGTTGCGCTGCAGGCTCAATACATGTACGAGACTTTTGGGAAATTTCCGGCTACGATCCCTTCGGTCTTTATCCTCATGTATCTACAAGCACACCATTTGGACTTATCGTTCTACGACGAGAAGTTTGCGCCTGGTGCTTACTTGACGACGCACAAGGAACATCTGAAGAAATGGCATCCTGAGGTGAGGTAGTTTATCTACTTCAGCTCAGGATGCTGCGCTCTCACCATAAATACCCTGCGTGCACAAAGCGGCGAGTTCACGGGACGACTCTGCGCTGGCGACCTCGCCGCCCCAAAAGATCACGGCTTTGATAGCTCAATGAGGGCTAAAGGCGTGTTGGCAACAGTTGCCGGTCCTTCTTCCGCGAATTTGTTCATGCGGTATCTTCCTTCCGGTCCTGCGAGTCAGTGCCGGCACAGTCCCCTGGTGAAAAGCACTGCCGACAAGGCTGCAGCAGCAGTGCGGATGTGATTCCAGATGCTCCAGGCTGCGAGATAATTCGGCCAGAACGCTGCTGCCTGGGCCGGATCAGTCATCGAGGCAAGTCTCTTGTTGAGCGGTACGTTGAAAATAAGAGTGACACCGAAAGTGGCCAGCAAGTACACAAGGCTTGCAGTGAAGATTAACTTAGCTCCTCCCTGGTTCCAGGTGAAGAGCGCGCGGACGCCGATGAGCAGGGACAAAAGAGCGGTGCCCATAAACACACTCATGAAGCCGGG
>Ga0193743_1001422_pt1 | contig 17846 bp, 11 predicted proteins | sample L2c2metaG_FD_143038 | JGI IMG/M metagenome (GOLD analysis project Ga0193743, IMG submission 143038) | Soil microbial communities from a riparian zone of the East river system, Colorado, United States - L2c2 | ecosystem: Environmental > Terrestrial > Soil > Riparian zone | place: USA: East River...
CGACTGGCCATCCTGTCGGACGCCGAGCAGTTCGCCCTGTACGGTATGCCCGACTTCGACGATGGGCAGCGACTGGAATATCTGTCGCTGTGCGAAGCAGAATTGGCGCTTGCCAGCAGCCGTCCCGGTCTCCACGCCCAAGTCTACTGCGCCTTGCAGATCGGCTACTTCAAGGCCAAGCATGCCTTCTTTCGCTTCACCTGGGACGACATCCAAGACGATAACGCCTTCGTTCTGAGCCGCTATTTCAACGGCTACACATTTGAACCACACACGATTACCAAGCACGAGCACTTCGCCCAGCGCGCACTGATCGCAGAATTGTTTGCCTATCGGCTATGGTCGGCGGACTTCCTCCAGCAACTCAGGCAACAAGCTGACCAGATCGTTCGGCGCGATGTTACTCCCGGCTTTATCGTCGCTGAGCTGATCGCCTACCTCAACGAGCGCAAGATCGTCCGGCCCGGCTACACGACCTTGCAGACGCTGATCAGTGAGGCGTTGTCTGCTGAGCGTGGGCGCTTGGGGAGCCTCCTCGCCGATGTGCTGGACGAAGCGGCAAGGAATGCACTGGCGCAGCTCCTGGTACGTGACGAAACTTTGTCCGAGTTGGCCGCTCTCAAGCAGGACGCCAAGGACTTCGGTTGGCGGCAGATGGCGCGAGAACGGGAGAAGCGCGTCAAGTTGGAGTTGCTCTACCGGATAGCCAAGGCTCTTCTGCCCAAGCTCGCGATCTCACAGCAGAATATTCACTATTACGCGGACCTGGCTATCTTTTACACCGTCTACGACTTGCGCCGCCTTAAGTCCGAACAGACCCATTTGTACCTCCTGTGCTACGCCTGGCAGCGCTATCGGCAGCTCACCGACAATCTCGTCGACGCCTTGGGTTACCACATGAAGCAGCTCGAAGACGAAAGTAAGCTACGGACAAACAAGCATTACGTTACGGAGCAGGTGCGACGGCAGCAGGAAACGCCCCAGGTTGGACGCTTGCTGCTGCTCTATGTTGACGAGACGGTGGCCGATGCTACGCCCTTTGGCGATGTGCGCCAGCGGGCGTTCAAAATCATGACCAAGGATGCGCTGCAAAGTGCTGGCCAACGCCCGAGTGTAAAGCCTGAAAGTATGATGGCCTTGCGCTGGCAGGCGGTCGATGGACTCGCCGAACGCATCAAGCGCCACCTGCGCCCGCTTTATGGGGTGCTCGATTTCTGCGGGGTAACGCCGGACAACCCATGGCTCGCGGCGCTTGCCTGGGTAAAAAGCGTGTTTGCTAAACAGCAACGTCTGTCGCAACGCCCGCTTTCAGAATGTCCGGAACCCACTCTACAGAAGCGCCTGCGACCATATCTGCTGACTTTCGACGTAGACGGGAATCCGACAGGAGTACACGCCGACCGCTACGAGTTCTGGCTATATCGCCAACTTCGAAAGCGTCTCAACTCCGGCGAAATCTATTTGGACGACAGCTTGCAGCATCGCTGTTTCACCGATGAGCTCGTCTCTCTCGAGGAAAAGGCTGACGTGCTCAGCCAGATGGACATTCCCTGGCTGCGTCAGCCGATCGATACACATCTCGACGCGCTGACTGCCGAATTGCACGCGCAGTGGCAGGCGTTCAACCGCGAGTTGCGCTCGGGAAGGCTGAAGCATCTCGACTACGATAGCGATGCCAAGACGCTCTCCTGGCATCGGCAAAAGGCCGATAACGAGGCCGCACGCGAAGACGCGTTTTATGAGCAACTGTCGTTTTGCGATGTCGCCGACGTATTCCGCTTTGTGAACGAACAATGCCAGCTCCTGTCGGCGCTGACACCATTGCAGCCACGTTACGCCAAACAGGTTGCCGATCCGGACAGCCTGATGGCGGTCATCATCGCTCAGGCGATGAATTATGGCAACCTTGTCATGGCCGGCACAAGCGATATTCCCTACCATGTGTTGGAGGCAACCTACCAGCAATACCTGCGCCGAGCCTCGTTGCAGGCGGCCAACGACCAAATCAGCAATGCAATCGCCGATTTGCCCATCTTTCCTTACTATTCCTTCGATCTCGGCGTGCTGTATGGCAGCGTCGATGGCCAGAAATTCGGTGTTGAACGGCCCACCGTCAAGGCGCGCTACTCACGCAAGTATTTCGGCCGCGGCAAGGGCGTCGTCGCCTATACGCTGTTGTGCAACCATGTGCCGCTGCAGGGATGGCTCATCGGCGCGCATGAGTTTGAGGCTCATCATGTGTTCGACATTTGGTATCGCAACACGTCGGACATCGTGCCAATCGCGATTACTGGCGACATGCACAGCGTCAACAAGGCCAACTTCGCCATTCTGTACAGCTTTGGACGGCGTTTCGAGCCGCGCTTCACCAACCTGGATGAGCGCCTGAAGGATCTCTACTGCGCCGACGATCCGGCGCTGTACGAAAAGTGTCCGGTTCGCCCCGTCGGCCAGATCGACCGGCAAGCAATTATGAATGAAAAAGCCAATATCGACCAAATTATTGCCACGCTGGGTCTCAAGGAAATGACCCAGGGCACACTGATCCGAAAGCTATGCACCTATACTCAGCCGAATCCCACGCGGCGAGCGATCTTCGAGTTAGACAAGCTGGTTCGTAGTATCTACACCTTGCGCTATTTGCGCGACCCACAGTTGCAACGCAATGTTCACCGCTCACAGAACCGGATCGAGTCTTACCACCAACTCCGCTCCGCCATAGCGCAGGTCGGCGGCAAGAAAGAACTCACCGGCAGGACCGATATCGAAATCGAGATCAGCAACCAGTGTGCGCGCTTGATCGCAAACGCCATCATCTATTACAACTCCGCTATCCTGTCGCGGCTGCTTACCAGGTACGAGGCAAACCAGAATGCGAAAGCCCTGGCGATAATTGCAAGAACCTCACCGGCGGCGTGGCGACACGTCCATCTGAATGGCCACTACACTTTCCGTGGCGACGGAAAACTCATTGACCTTGACGCGGTCATGGCGGGACTCAATCTGACGTGACGGAATTTTCGGCGGTTTGGGCTTACAACCCCATGTCCCTTGAAGAACACCATGCTGGTTGGCCAAAGATCGAGATGGATTTCATGTACTTTTCTGTGGCTGACGGACTTTGTACCTCTGGATAGGAGCGAGAGATCAAACGCTTGCAGAATGGCCCCCTTTAGCATCTTCATGAACCGGATCAGGCCCGGTGGGGTTTGGACGTTCAACGGACGTCCCAGTGACCGGATGGAAGGGTGGCGTCAGCTCAAGCTCGATAAGGAAAACGGGTGCCGATGGCCAACGGAGGGTAATCTTTTGTCCTGAGCCGGTAATGCGTCAGTTTGAACCCATAAGAATGCCACACATAAAGGACGATATGGGTGGTTAAAGACTCGACATGAGTTCAAAGAGTGAGTTAGCCTATTCTCCCCAATCGAGGGTTTCGCTCAAATATAGGCCGATTTATCGTTACGGGTCTATCGGCTAGTTCTTAGGACATGGAGTGTCATGTGCGCATTAACTCGCGCGCGCAAAGAACGCTGCGCGTTGTCATGGGAGAGAAAACGCAACATAAATGCCGCCGGAGCCACCTGTTATGTCTTTCCCGCCACCGGCAGCAATGACGACATATTGCTTCCCGTCAATCATATAAGTTACTGGCGTTGCGTTCCCGGAGAAGGGGAGCGATGCCTGCCACAACAAATTGCCTGAATGACCGTCGAACGCCCTAATCTTCTTGTCGTAAACCGTGGCCCCAATGAAGACAATATCGTTTGCGGTTATGATGGGACCGCCGTAGTTCTCGGAACCAGTGTCTTTTATCCCCTGCGCGGCAAGTGACGGATATTCCCCGAGTGGCTTTCGCCATAGATATTTGCCCGTACGAAGATCTATCGCGCTAAGCGTACCCCATGGGGGCGATATGGCAGGATACCCTTCGTGATCGAGGAACTTTCGGTATCCGGTAAATCTATACTCACCATCATGCGGATTCGATGAGGTAACATCCGAGATTCTCGTCGAAGTGGTCATCTCTTTCTTGTCATTGGTTTCGGTCGGAAGATCAGACTTCAAGTAGCTCATCAACAACTTCAGAAGCTTCTCGTCTTTCAATGTTGGAAATGCGGGCATCCTCCCCCTGCCGTTTTGCACGATTTCTTTGATCGCTGCGTCTCTCGCTGACGCCAACAAGCGAAGGAAAGGCGGGAGGAGATCCTTCACGGTGCTCGCCATGACACGCTGCGCAAAGATTCATATATACCCTTGCTCCCGGACTGTTGGCCGCTCTATTAGTCAAGCCTCCCGTCCATGCCATCTCGTTCGCGTTGACGTAGATGATCCCCACTCGGCGGTCAATGGCTGCACCTCCCCACTCACCGCCACCATCGAAACCAGGAAAAACTATCGTCTGCGTATCAACATTTAACGGAGTGAACTGACCTTCGCTTCGGAATAGCCGAAATTGTTCGAGTGCAAACCGGTGCGCTTCGGGTGTCCGATTCGTCAACATTTGTTCCGTGAGGACCTGACGCGCAAAGGGCTCCGGAACGCTTGGTATGGGTTGTGTGACAGCAGCCTGTTCACCGGGCACCAAGCTGACAGGAACAGGCTCTTCGCTAATCGGGAATAACGGTTTACCCGTAACACGATCAAATAAGTAAACATAACCTTGCTTGCTGATTTGAGCGATACCATCAGTCTTCGCTCCGTTTCGCGTGATTGTGAAGAGAGAAGGCGCCGCTGGAAAATCCCGGTCCCAGATATCGTGGTGTACTGCTTGGAAATGCCAGATCAGCTTGCCGGTGCGAGCATCAAGGGCTAGCAGACTGTTCGCAAATAAGTTATTTCCAATTCGATCTGATCCATAGAAGTCATCCACTGGAGATCCGGTGGGCACGTAGACGATTCCACGTTTTTCATCGAGTGCCATACCTCCCCAATTGTTCGCGGCTCCAGACCTGAGCCAAGCCTCCTTCGGCCAGGTCTCATAACCTGGCTCGCCGGGATGCGGAATGGTGTGGAAGACCCAACGCAGCGCCCCGGAACGAACATCGAATGCCCTAATATCGCCTGGAGGAGAGGGATGTGTTTCTGGATTTCGCCCTCCTACAATGATCAGGTTTCTATAGACAACTCCCGGAGAAGTCAGCGCAACCGAGAGCTGCGTGTAATCCCCTCGCAAATTCTTTCTAAGGTCAATCCGTCCTCGCTCTCCGAAGGTGGCAATCGGCCTGCCAGTGTCGGGATTGAGTGCGTAGAGATAGTTCAGTATCCCTACAAAGAGTCTCTTTTCCTTTCCCTCCTGCCACCAAGCAAGTCCGCGATTTGGTTGTGTTCCCTTGATGCCAGAATCGAAAGACCATACAAGCATCCCTGTCGCGCCGTCGAGCGCGATGATTCTCTGAGTAGGAGAAACAGCATAGAGGACTTTTCCTACTGTAAGAGGTGACGTCTGCAATCCTCCCCTCTCCTCCGTGTCGTAAATCCATGCCACTTTTAGCGCACTAACGTTCCTCTTATTGATCTGCGTGAGTGGCGAATAGTGGTCGTTTCCCTTATCTCCCCCATACACTGGCCAATCGACGGATCTATGATCGATCGTCGCTGCTGGGAGCCTTGCTTTTGTCTGCGACGTGCCTGATTGCCCGACAGATATGAGCAATGCAGCGAGAGTCAAACATCCACAGGACAACATCTTCTTCATTTCTTTCACCTACTGGGAGAATGAACCGGATTCAAGTGAGAGCATGTAATTGTCCTGGTCGCCGCCGCTATCCACGAGAACGATTGAAACAGAAGGGACCCACAATTGAGATCTCCATCAAGGAAAACCGCTACTGCGAGAGCACAGCCTTGCCATCACGAAGCTTGCCTTGAAGCTGTTCCAAGGATATGTCCGCAACCGAAATTCCTTTACGCACGGCAATTGATGCAGCCACGCCGGCAGCTTGGCCCATGATCATGTACTGCGGCTCCATGCGAATGGTCGAATAAGCCACATGGCTGGCCGAGAAACACACCGGCACCAGAAGGTTGCTCACCTCGGTCTTCTTCGGAAGCATTACACGATAAGGAATCTCGTACGGCACAGTTACAACGTATTGCTCGCCCTCGTTCTCGACCGCGCCATCCTCGGTGGGAATTCGACGTACATGATGTGAATCGCTCTGGTACGACCCCATCCCAATTGAGTCCGGCTTCTTCACGTCGGTTGTGATGTCCTTCTGAGTCATCACGTAATCGCCTACCATACGGCGACCTTCTCGGATATAAAGTTGGAACGGCCATCCATGTTCGGCCATAAACTCATCTCTCGCCAGGCCATAGCTGTTCACCTCGGCGTGCAGCGATTTTGGCACGCTTAGGTCGTTCGCCAGGAAGTAGAAGAAGCCTGCGCCATAATCGTAATGGTCCTTCCATATCTCCATCTGTCGCTTATACGAACCTGAGGGATAGTCCCAGTTCGCTCCGAGGTGATCAGTGGAGAAGCCGCCAAAGTTATTGATGTCGAACTTGCCCCCCTTCAGTTTCGACATGATCATCATCTCTCTCATGGCAGGCGGATGTCCTTCTTCCTTTTCCAGCGCAGCGATATATCGTTTCAGTAACTCATAGCGATACGGATTGTAGTGATCCGGCTTTGGAAACGGCAACATCTTTCCCGGAACATTGGTCAGGCACATGCGAAATCCGTAGGCCTGCACATACTTGTCTCCTTGCCCCAAAGGCCCACGCGGTCCCTTCTGCACCTCCGGAAGCAGTGAGCCATCCGGTGCATAAGGCGAGACGCGGACATTGAAATGATGGTCTGGCCGCTGCCGCCCGCGCACTCCTGCAACCGATTCGCCGTACTGGTTTTCGCTCTCGCGACCCCAGGTGTACTTCACCCCGGCCTCATTCATCAGGTCTCCTTCGTACGAGGTGTCCACAAACACCGGAGCGCGCAGGATGGCGCCGTTCGTCAGCGCAATCGAAATGATCGTGTGATCGTGCAGGACCACGCCTCCGTTTTCACGAAGACGCGCACTCATGATCTGCACGACCTTTGCCTCATCCAGCATCTCGTGAAAGGTCTGCTCAGCGACATGCGGCTCAAAGTACCACTCAATCGGTTCGTTATAGTGCTTTCCGACACGCTCGAAAAACTCGCGCGAGATACCCCCTATCACCTTCTCCTTGCCTTTATCCGAGGAACTCAGACCTCCTGACACCATGCCGCCGAGGTGCTGGTCAGTCCCCACCAACACAACCTTCATGCCTTGCCGGGCAGCGGCCACCGCAGTGATCACACCGCCTGCCGTCGCTCCATACACAACCACGTCAAACTGACGTGGTGTCGCCGACCATCCACTAACGCAAATGCCCATCGTCAAGATAGCTACAGTCGCATACTTCATCCAACGCATTCTCTCCTCGCTTTCTACGTTTCTAACGGCTTAGGTGAAGTCCGATCTGAAACACTCGTGGATCGAGCGCGCTCGTGATCTGGCCAAATAACGCGTTCGTGTTCACGCCACTCGCGTTTGGTGAAAAGGTCGTATTCGGATTGTTGAGCTGGGGATGGTTGAACAGGTTGAAGGCCTCTGCGCGCATCTCCAGAGTCCACTTTTCAAGTGAGAGCTTTTTGATGAGCGAAGCGTTTACGTTGGTGAAGTTCGGGCCGCGCGTGGCGCGCAGCGTGCGCGGCGAGTTACCGATGGTGTATGGCGCAGGATTTGCAAACGCCGCCGTATTGAACCACTGTTTTACGCTGCGCTGGCTTGATGGAAGCGTCGGAATGCCTACAAGATCTGGGAATGGCGTGCCCGTGAAGTTGTTCGAACCAGTTACAGAAAGTGGTGTTCCAGTCAGCCACTGAACGATGCCCTGGACCTGCCATCCCCCGGTCAATATGTTCAAGAGGTGACGGTTCGGCGTACCCAGGGGGAGCTGCCAAACGCCGCTCGCAGAGAGGTTTTGCGACGTGTCCGTTGGATCGAGCGACCGCTCGAGGTAGGGCCGGTAGATAGGATCACGATACTGGCCGTCGGTACTCTCGCCGCTGTCAGTCGATGTCGAATCATCAATCAGCTTGCTCTTCGAATACGCCACCAACACTGTCACGCCGTGCGCATAGCGATGCTCCGCCGTGGCCTGCAGCGCGTGATAAATGCTGCTTGCACCATGCCGTGCCAGCGTCGTCACGCTCAAATAATCCTGCAAGGGCAGCAACGCCTGCGCCTGTGTTATCGTCGTACCCGAAAGTGCACCCGTCTTGATCTGTCCATAGAAAGGGTTCGGCACAAGGTTCTGCAGCCGAGCTCCATATTGTGCGTAATATGCCGGATTGAGCGTGTTGATGTTGTAGTTGCCGCCAATCAGGTGCACGCCATGGTTGCCTACGTATGCTCCAGACGCGGTCCAGCCACCCGGCAACTGTCTCTGCACGGAGAAATTCCACTGCTGCGAATAGGGTGAAGGCGCATACGGATTCTGGTAAAACACGCTCTGGCCACGATATGCCGATGGTCCACCCGCTGCGCCCACAGGCGCCGATAGTGCCGATGGACCGGTCGCGAGCGCAAACGCGGAATACGGTCCGGAACCACTGAATGTCGTCTGCGACGAGAAGCCCAATGCATTGTTCGTTACCTGGTGAATGTCGGCCGACTCCACCGGATTGAAGATCACGCCGATGCCTCCGCGCACAACCGTCTTGTCATTGAGCGAGTAGGCAAAGCCAAATCGAGGCGCAAAGTTGTTGCCGTCGTAACGGACAAACAGGCGCGACGCCGTTACACCCGCATACCGAAGGCCCCCCGGCAGTCCCGTCTGGGAGTTGATCAGATACGGATCAAATGTCGAGAACCAATTGTGTCGCTCCGTAGGCGGCCCAGAAATGTCGTACCGTACGCCGACGTTGATCGTCAGCCGTGGCGATACCTTGAAGTCGTCTTGCACAAAGACGCCCCCGGCCCAGGCCTTAGTTGCAAACGCGGGATTCACCGTCAGTTGGCCGCCTGCGACCTGCCCCAGGAGAAAATCTGCAAAAGCCACGCCCGTTCCCGCCGGCGCTTGCGGGTTATTCGTGTACGAACCGGTAAAGCTGAAGTTGCCCGAAGGGTAGATCTGCCCAAGCTGGTTATAGCGGGTGACGTGATCTTCTATGCCGAATTTGAAGTTATGCTTGCCCCTGACCCAGGTCACGCTGTCCGCGAACTGGATCACCGTCCCGATGCGGTTGCCATCAGTAAATGTTCCTGTCGATGGTCCCAAGCTCAACAGACCGCTCACCTGCACCGACGGGAACTCCGTCTGCGGAATGATCGAGGGAAATCCAAGCTGCTTCGGATAGTCCTTGTCCACGCTGGGAGATAGGAAGGTGAGCTTCTGACGCACAAAGCTGGCGCGAAACTCATTCAACACCGTCGCAGAGAACGTGTGCGTCTCACCAATAGCAAAGTTGTAGTTTTTGCGCGTATCGTTGCGGGCCAGGGGATCGGCATCGCCCAGGCCATATCCCACCGTGTTCGTCGTGTTCAGGTTACCGGCATAGCGCGCAAAGATGTTGTCCGATGAACGGATGTGGTGGTCAACCCGCGCCGCAATGACGTCCTGGTCAATACCGCCGGTCGCCTCTGAGTAGAAGTTCAGTGCATTCGTCTTCGGATCGGTCGGCGCAATGTTTGGCAGCGGCATGTAGTTTAGAACCGATAACGCTACCGGATCGAACCGTGTGATCCTGTTACCCGCAAACTGCGAACGTACAAAGCCGTTTCCAGCCGGATTTGCCACGGTCGACGCCGGATCGAAGACCGGGATCGGCGTGGTCGCGCTGGCGGATGCGTACGTCTGCGAGAAGTCTCCGCTACGCTGAAGGGCAGTCGGTACGGTCGAGCGCTGCAATGATGCGCTTCGCTGATGCCACTGTTCATAACCAAAGAAAAAGAACGTGCGATCATGGCCGTTGTAGACCTTGGGGATCCAGACAGGCCCTCCCACCGTACCGCCAAACTGGTTATAGCGCAGGGTGGGCTTGAGGCGGCCTGTAATCGGGTCACGCGTCGCGAACCGGTTGACCGCATTCAAAAGGTCATTCCGAACGAACTCATAGGCTGTCAGGTGCCAATCGTTTGTTCCCGTCTTGGTCGCCAGATTCACATATCCGCCGGAGCTTAATCCAAACTCCGCTGGCGGCGTATTGGTGATCACGCGGAACTCCGCAATCGAATCCACCATCGGAACGACAGACACCTCATTGATGGTGGGCAAGGTATCCATCGCGCCATCCAGTAGGAACTGGTTGCCTGTGGTCGATCCTCCATTGATTCTCAGGCGTGAGAACCCCTGATTGCTCGCGTCTGCGAATCCATTCGATCCGCGAGAGGTCGTCTGTACGCCCGGTACCAGCAGGACAAGCGTGAACGGCTGGCGACCGTTGAGGGGAAGGTCCTGGATAGCCCGTCCTTCAACCACGTTACCTACCGATGACTCGTCTGTTTGCAGCGGCGCGGTCGTTGACGTTACTGTGACCATTGCCTGGGAGTCGCCAACCTGCATGGTTGCATCCGCTCGAAATCGCTGACCTACGTCCAATGTGATCCCGGTTTGATTGAACGTTCCAAAGCCGGCGGCGCTTACGGTGATGTCATACGATCCGATGGGCAACAGCGGGACAGTATAGGTACCATCGGATGCACTCGTCGCCTGGTAGGCAAAGCCGGTACCGTGGGCCTGGACCGCTACTTGAGCCCTCGGGATGACCGCACCTGTACCATCAGCTATCGTGCCCGTAATGGTCGCAGTCGCGGTCTGTGCCGAAACACTTGTGGGGCACAACAGCACCGCCGCCAAGGCAATGAGGAGTTCTGAGAAAAACCGGCAGACGCCAGTTCGGAAAAGAGTCATTGGGTGGAGCCTCCTCAAAGCCGCTCTTTGTCACAAGGCTGGAGCGTAACGGCCCGAAGGATTCCACCTCCGGAGAGGGTTGCCTAGTTCCCGGTCGTAAATGTAACGTTGTTACTTAGTATTTTCATTGAGTTGCCGCAATTTTGCGGTCACGTCAGCTCTTTGTTCCTGGAAGGAACGAATAGCCCCGAGCCGACTCTGAAGTGGCGTTCCCCGATTTACTTGAGACAAGACGACCGCCTCGAAGTACGGAGTCTTCATTCCCTGAGTTGCCTGAACGATCTCCCGCATTCCTTCTTCAGACGTAAGATATGCAATTAGGGCCATCGTTTGCGAACCTTGTACAAGAAGCAGCCGGCTTCCATCGCTACCTCGTGGAATGAGAGCTATGATTCCTGGGGCAACATCCCGCGACCCGGACTCGTGCACCAGATCAAATTCCCGCGGATTGCCTGGCGGACTCAGCAGATCAGTCACCTTTACTTCGTAAGAAGCCATGCGGAAAGTTAGCCGATCCAATTCCGACTGATAGGCGGCAAGCGAACTCTTTGTACCAAAAGCCACGATATTCTCGTGGTCGACGATCTCGTGTGGTGAATCGACCGAGCTGGAGAAACCAGTCCGGACCCCATAGCCGTCCAGAAAGCGCGCAAGCTGCAGCGAAGCAAAGGTATCGGAGGCCACCGTGTAGCCCTGCCATGTCCGTGGCGGCGATTGTTGTTTCCCCAGTATCTCGGTAAGTGCCTGCGAATCGGTCCACTTGGAGGGATCGTTAACCATGATGTCTCGAACCATGAGCGACCGGCCATCCGGCGTGTCTAAGGAAAAGAAGACGGGCGCCGGCACCACGATCCGCATAGTCTTTCCATTGTCCAGGAACTTCTTCCAGAAAGGCGGCAACTCCCGCTGGCCGGTATTGACCGCCTCGCTGCGGAAAAAACTCACCGTCAACATCAACGCGCAGAACACCACGCCCGCCAATATCGCGTAGCCAATGTGTACGGGGATGATCGGTCGCGGAACGACGGCAACCGATTCGGAATCCGGCGTCGCCAACGATTCAATACCAGCCCCATTTAGCTCAGTAAGCATTGTCAATAATCTTGTTGGTTGGTCTTCGATTTCGACGAACGAGAGCTGGTGAGTCCCGATCGGAATGATTGCTCTCCGAATGTGGCCTGTACCTTCTTGGGCATAAAACTTGTCGAGCAGCCGTCGCAGTCGCCCAATCTGCACTCTTACCGTGGCGTCGATCTTGGAGTCGAAGTCGGCGGGGCGGCCGAGCGCTTCGATGGCGATCGCATATTCGTTAATGTCGCCGTGGCGTTGCTCCCACAGATAGCTCAACAGTTTTCGCAAAGACGACGTGCGCTCGAAGGTTCGACTGCGCAGCACCTCCTGCATCAGAACCGCGTCCTGCTGTTCGTCAACCACCGCCGTTGTATCTAATAGCACAACTGCGAAATGTAACACCGTTGTCGGCCGGCTGACAATTGCGTTCGTCCGTCTGGAAAGCGTTGGTGTGTTAATTGACTACAATTCGGTGCGACGGTCACCCTTATTCTGTCAGCGAGTTGCGTTCTCTTCGAAGGACACGAACGATGAGTCTCCCGATGCGGCTCATCAGTTATAACAGAACGCCTTGTTCATCAAGTAACGCCGTGATTTGATTGTCGATTGATACCAAATTGCCTGTGCACTCGTCGAAGCTTAGCCTGATCGGTCCAGCAGGCTGGAATATACCTTCGCATGCCAGCGGCGTGGAGGCCGCTCGTATGCCCAGAAAGAACAATAAGAAGCAGCTTTGCCGTAAGATCGTCCGGCGTCTGCCCAAAGCCAATTTCGTAGTCGAAAAGCTCTTGCAGAACTACCGCACTCAATAATTGTGCCCGCATGAAATTTTGGCGTGGCACAGCTCTAGTCAATGGAACGGCCTGGGCTGGGCCGCTGTCGCCTTTTTGTTTGTGATTGCGGTGTTCGGTGTTGTCGTTATTGGCCATATCCTCAAAGAATGAGAGGCAGCTTGAACGAAGAAAATCCCCCTCACCGCGCACAGGGTGAAAACGATGAGGGGGCTTAGACTGCCTTGGGGAAAGCTCTATTGGGGTGGTGGCAACTTCTCTGAAGTGAATCCATGACGCGTAAAATTCGCAGATTGAATGTCGGTCGAAGTATGCAACGGCATTCCAGGCGGTAAGACTTGAGCGGCGCTGGCCTCAACAACGTTGACGAGTTCTAGCTGCTGCGCCTCTTTAAGCGCGTCATCCCAAGAGGCATAATCCTTGCGCATTTCCGCCCTGTCTATCCTGATTTGGGTGGTCGCTCCTGTATCTGTCCGCGTAACTCTTACCTCTACATGCATGGCGTCTGGCCTCTAACCAATAGATGCAGGCTCACCAATAGTTCGTTGCACATGGGATCTTGGGTGTCATTTTCAGAATTATTTGGCGTAATTTCCGTGCATTGGTTTCTGTCCGGGATTTGAGTACAAGCAGTTCGGTGAATTCCGGGATTTAAGTGCAGCAAAACAGCCCTTCAGATCATATTCCGGGAATTGAGTGCAGCGTGACAGCGGGGTTGACGGTCATGTTCCAAGATTTCATCCTGGCCTTCTGCGGTTGGTTTGTTCTGATGGGCCGGAATGGGGTACGGGTCGGGGACTGGGTGGAGATCGATGGGGTTGGAGGTGAGGTCGTAGAGGTCGGGCTGTTCCGAACCTGGCTGCTCGAGACGGGGACCTGGACAGCGAATGGCCATCCGACGGGACGTCGGGTCTCGTTTCTGAAGGGCTATGCGATTCGCGGGAAGTACTTCAACTTCCACCGCAGGACAGTGGATGTGGGACGAAATCAAGGTGAGTATTCCTCCAGGAGCCCAGGCTTAACCTTTGATCGAGAAGATTCGCGAAGCAACGGTCAAGGCGACCGAGGCAGACGCGAAGATGGCGGAAGAGGAATGGAAACGGGTGACGCACGAGGAGGGTGTGCCGCATTTCAGTGCGACGCCTTCCGTGGATATGCGGCCGGCGGGGGCGGCCTGGACATCGTGGTGCGGTATGTGACCCGGGCCGGGTGCGGCTGGAGACGCGAAACCGGTTGTTTGGGACAGTAGTGGAGCTAATGCAGGGGGCGCGAGAGGTAAGCGAGCAGAGCAAGGTGGGGGCACTTGGGAACGGGTGAGAGACCATCCCGCGACCGACGAAAGAGGCAAAGTAATTGAAGCCGCTGATAACTTTTGTCCGTCGCGCAATCACTCCCGATCTGCTGACAGGCGTAAAATTGGAGAGGAAGAGAGAGACTATTGAATCACATTGCCCTCTGGATCCGATTACATCTCGCCGAAGTGGCGGATCTGTCTAAAGTACCTATCCTCCTGGGTCGGCTCCTTGCAGCGTTGACAACGCTCTTGTTGGTCGTCATGCCTCTGACGGAGCACCTGTGGGCATGGGATCATTTCCTTCAGGGCGGTCAAGACTTCGAATTTGGTCTTCTCGGGATTGCCTCCATCCTTTGTTTGGTGCTGGTCCTCTCTCAGCATTACAAGCAGGTGATCAATCTGCTGCTGGCTATACGGCTGCTGGTGTCGTTCGCCTTGTCTCTGGAACATCGATTATTAGGAATCACCCGCCTCGGCGCGATCTTCGAGTTTCACCGTTGCTGTGTAGACTCTCCTGCTTTCGGCATCTATAACCTCCCTCTTCAAATCTGATACACCTCTCCGGTCAACCGTAGAGAGTGGCTCTTCCCAGAGCCATTCGTGACCTTATTCACAAGCAGAGTGGGCCCTATCGGTCCAAATCTCTGGAGAGGGAAGTTGATTCGATGAATGTTCATCTAGTAAATCCCAGCGACAATTCTTTTGGTACGGCCGTCATTACGCCAAGATGGCTGTTTGTTCTTGCGGCAGCGACACCTCAAGCAGCGGGAGATCCCATTCTCGTCGACGAGTCGCTTGAGCAGATCGTGCCGGAAACCATCATGCCGGGAGATATCGTTGGCATCAGCGTGCATACCGGCAACGCTCTACGCGGCTATGAGGTAGGTCGGATGGCTCGCGAACGCGGCGCATGGGTCGTGTATGGTGGAATTCACGCTACTTTGTTTCCCGAAGAGGCTTTGGAGCGCGGTCATGCTCACGCGATCGTGAAGGGAGACGGCGACGTTGCGTGGGGTAAGGTTGTCACCGATTGCCTAGCTGGGGAGCCGGACAAAGTCTACGAGGGCGGACGCATTGAGGGTAGCCAATTCTTGGCCGCGCGATGGGATCTGATGCCGCGTGACAAATACATGTGGGCTTCGGTGCAAACGATTCGTGGATGTCCGAAGCATTGCTCGTTCTGTAGCGTTTGGCGGACCGACGGCCAAAAGCCCCGGCAACGTAAGTTCCAGAGTGTGATTGACGAAATCGTTAGTCTGCGACGCATTGGCTTCCGATTCATTGCCCTGGCCGATGACAACTTCTATCCAGTGACGTTGACGGATCTGCGCCTCGCATGGGAGCAGAACAATGCCGCCAAATTCGAAGAGTTGACGGCCATCCGTGCAGAGCGCTTCCAGTTGATGGCAGAGCTGGCGAAGCTTCCCAAAAACATGGTCTTCTTCACGCAGATCACGATGGAAGCAGGTGAGGACGGCGACTATCTCGACGCGATGAGGAAGGCAAATATCAAGGGCGCTCTGGTGGGAGTCGAGGCGGTAACCCCCGAGGGACTCAAAGCAGTCTTCAAAGACTTCAACTACTCTGGCGAGGCTCTGGCGAAGCAGCTACAGACATTCAGACAGCACGGCGTTCACGTGCTCGGTTCGTTCATCTTCGGGCTTCCCACGGATAAGCCTGCAACATTCGATGCGACGGTAGAGATGGCACTGAGGGCGGGTGTGACGTTCGCGCAGTTCGTGATGATGACGCCGTTTCCTGGGACTGTGGATTTTGGACGCTGGGAGAAAGAGCAGGCGAAGGACCCCACTCTGGTGGGGGATGTGCCGATTACACGGTACTGGCTGATACCTACCGAGGTCCGGCCAAAGATGTTTACACCGCATCCGAGCATGAGCTCGGATGAGATTCGAGAGCGTACGCAGAAGGTTTGGGACAGATTTTATAACTGGAGTGCGATTTGGCAGAGGTCGGCCTGCACTCCAACTCTAAGGGCGAGGGTAGCTTTTATGTTCCTTTCGAAGCTCTATCGGCAGATGTATGCGGGAACTGGAATTTCGACCGATAGCGCTCGCCGGAAGAAGTCGAAGACCTGGGCTCGGTGGACGGCCAAGCAGTGCAGAAAGCTGTTCCAAGCGAAGCCAATGCCTGAGCTTCAATCTCCATCGTGGGAACTTGCGTTTTCATCTTCCTCACGTCTTCCGACGTTTCTAAGAACTCAGCCTGAGGATAAGACGCCTTTCGTGATCCTGCCGAAAGACTGAAGATTAATATCAAGGTGAGGGCTTTCAAGGGTCTTCTTTTAATCGCTCGCGTAGGAGCGGTGTGAAGGCATTAAATTCGGATGCCGGGTAAGCCCCTCACCGCTAGGACACAATAATCCCACATCCTTTACTCCGGAACGCAAAGATGACCGAAGAATACAGGGCTCTGGTGCAAATATCCAAGGTCCATCGGGTACAGTGGTCTTTCGGGAAGCCGAGGAGGGGTGGTGAGCAAGCTGAGCAGCCTTGAGGAGTTGTTTGCGGGACGGCACTTCGATCGTGAGGTGATCATCCTGTGCGTACGCTGGTACGTGCGCTACAAGCTCAGCTTCCGGGATCTGGTAGAAATGATGGCCGAGCGCGGACTCGATCTGGCCCATACGACCATCCTGCGTTGGGTCAGGCGATATGCCCCAGAGTTCGTCAAGCGTTGGAACCGCTTTGGTCGGATCGCTGGCCGCTCGTGGAGAGTCGATGAGACCTATATCAAGGTACGCGGCCACTGGACCTACCTATATCGAGCGGTGGACAAGGCTGGACAGACGATCGACTTCAGGCTCAGCCGGACACGCGATGTAGCCGCAGCGAAGGCCTTCTTCAAGAAGGCGATCAGACATGAGGGGCGGTCTCCACATACAATCACCCTTGACGGCTATGCGGCTTCGCATCGAGCTGTCCGCGAGATGTGCACTGACGGTCTACTGCCGAAACGAACCGTGGTGCGCTCTTCAAAGTATCTGAACAACCTGATCGAGCAGGATCACTGCGGCGTCAAGTCGAGAACCCGGCCTATGCTTGGCTTCAAGAACTTCGAATCTGCCGCTATCACATCGCTGGCGTAGAACTGCTCCGCCGTATCCACAAAGATCAATTCGCCATGAATCGAATGCGGCTCAAAGGTCAAGCTGCGCCCGCGATCTGGAATGCCGTGCTTGCCGCGTAAGAGCCAGAAGCCCCACTTCACCTCCCACCATCTGGCCCATTCTGGCTATTTGCACCACAGCCCTCGATGTTCCGATTGCTCAAGGAAAAGCGAAAGTACAGCCATACACATTGCTCGACCACTTCGATTGGAAAACGGTGCCGACGATATCTGCTCTCAGACGTACTCACCTCGTCAGCTTCTCACACATCCTTAAGTTGACAATGCCCTCAGGACCTATCTTCAGACCTCGAGGGCTACAACCTCGTAGATCTTCACCGATGGAACAGTAAGTTCAATCCTGCGGCCGGTCTGTTTAAAAGGAACACCCATCTCTGCACGGAGCAGGGATGCTGTCTTGATCTCGACATCCCTCGGAAGCTGGATGCACACATTTTGTGCACCGAGAGTGACCGGTGTACGCATGTGACCCCGGAAGGCGTTCGCACCGTTGTAGTTCAGCATGTGGACCGCAAAGCCGGGTTCGGTCTCCCAGGCGATGACTTCCATCAGGCCTTCACCCTGCACCTGGACGGCATCGGTATCGCGCATAAGCCATCTTACGGCGTTCAGCAGTTGTCGTCCCAGATCGAGGTTGTCGAGCCGCCAATAGGACGCGTCCA
>Ga0193743_1001423_pt1 | contig 17843 bp, 7 predicted proteins | sample L2c2metaG_FD_143038 | JGI IMG/M metagenome (GOLD analysis project Ga0193743, IMG submission 143038) | Soil microbial communities from a riparian zone of the East river system, Colorado, United States - L2c2 | ecosystem: Environmental > Terrestrial > Soil > Riparian zone | place: USA: East River...
TGTCGATGGATACGAAAGCAAAGTATTCAGGAGGCAGGCAGATGATGGATTGCGTCATTGTTGTCCCCCGATCCTTGAAGAGTAAGTTCTCCGGTGTACGACTTGTTACAGGTCTGATCGTGCTTTTCTGCTGCAGTGTTGCCCATGCCCAGTTCGATAGTGGCTCAATTACTGGAACGCTGCGCGATGCCAGTGGTGCTGTGGTTACAGGTGCGAAGGTGACGATTCGCAATGTCGCAACCGGCGTGACCACGGTGCTGACCACCAATGAGGACGGCACTTACCAAGCGTTGGCCTTGATACCGGGCACGTACTCGGTTGAAGCTTCGGCGTCTGGGTTTGGCACCAGTAAAAACCCCTCAGTAGATGTCCACGTAAAGACCCGCGCGCAGGTAGATTTCGAGATGAAGGCCGGCGCGACCGACACGATAGAAGTAAACGCCACGGCGATGGCACTGCAAACGCAGTCGGCCGATGTAGGTAATGTTGTCGGCACCACACAGATCAACGATCTTCCACTGAATGCGAGGCGGTATGCCGATCTGGCTCTGCTGGAGCCAGGTATCTTCAAAAATCCCGCAGTAGCCAACGCCGCGCCGGATCGCTTTAGCTCGAATGGAAATCTCGAGACACAGAATTATTTTTCTCTGGACGGCGTCGATAACAACTCGGGCTCGACGAACTTGCAGGAAGGCTCGGTGCAGAATGTGCAGCCTCCTCCGGATGCGATCCAGGAGTTCCGCCTGCAGACGCGGACCTATTCGACGGAATGGGGGACCTCGGCGGGCGCGGTAGTCAACGCTTCGACGAAGAGCGGTACGAATCAATTCCACGGTAGCGTGTGGGAGTACGCGCGCAACAGTGTATTTGACGCGAACAGCTGGGCGAACAACCATGTGACGCCGAAGCTTCCGAAGGGAAACTTCAGCCAAAATCAGTTCGGAGGTACAGTCGGCGGGCCGATTCTACATGACAAGTTGTTTTTCTTTGGCGATTATCAAGGCCTCCGCAGTACGCAACAGACGACAGTGAACTCCGTTGTGCCCTCGGCGGCGATGAAGACTGGTAATCTTTCAGAGGTGGCGAGCTATAACCCGGTAGGTGTGCTGCCCAGCCAGGCGAGCTGCATCGTGAACAAGGTCGTCCGGCCGAGCTGCATTGACCCGGTGGCGGCGAAAATTGCAGCTTTGCTGCCTGATCCAAATAACGTCCAGTCAACAAACGGTGCCTGGGACGGATCGAATAACTATGTCTTCGCCTATCAGCTTCCACAGCAGGTCAATTCGTTCGATGCACGGATCGACAACAAGTTAAATGACAGGAACACCATCTTCGGCCGCTACAGTTTTCTCGACCAGCACAGGCAGGATCCGCCGTGGACCTCGAACTTCAATATAGGCAATGGAGGATTCGCAACTGATTATCGGATTCGTAACCAAGGGCTGGCTCTCGGACTAACAACAGTGTTCTCTTCAACGGCGGTGAACCAGCTGCGTTTTGGCTGGAGCCGTGACAGCGCGCACTCGAACCCCATTGGCGTGACACTTGGAAGCTCCGCCGCAGGCGATGTTGGCCTAACGGGGATCCCGGCAACGCCTTACTCAGCCGGACTTCCGCCGATCAATATATCAGGCGGTTTCAGGCGCATTGGCGTCGATCTGTTTCGTCCGCAGTTTCAGGCTGCGCAGGTGTGGCAGGTGCTGGACAGCTTTACAAAGTTGGTTAGAACACACAGCCTGATGTTCGGTTATGAGTATCACGCCAATACGGTCAACTTCCTTGATCTGACAGCACCGCAAGGCTACATGGGATTCTCGGGAATCTTCAGCGGTTCCAACGGCTTCGGCTTTGCGGATTTTCTGCTGGGCAACGTCAGCTCGACGTTCTACAACAGCACACTGGTTGCACATAACTATCTTTTGGGTAACTCGTTTTATGCGCAGGATACATGGCGTGTGAACAAGCGGTTGACGGTAAATTATGGCACGCGGTATGAGATTTTCTCGCCATGGCTGAACCGTACAAATTCGCTGTCGAACTTTAGCACAGCGAATGGAGGCTCACTGACTTTGGCTTCTGGAGGCGACTGGTATCAGCGTTCTCAGATTCATCCAGACAAGAACAATCTCGCGCCACGCTTTGGCTTCAGCTTTCAGGCGGCGGATCGGCTTGTGATTCGAGGTGGCTATGGCGTTTTTTATCAGTATGTGAACCGCATCGGTTCAGAATCGCAGCTTGCGCAGAATCAACCCTTTTTAAAGTTTGTCGCTGATTCTCGAACGACCGCAACCAGTACGCCGATTTTTTCTCTGCAAAGCGGCTTTCCGGGGTCGGCATACGCCAACGCTCAGACGCCACTCTATATCCAGAAGACGAACTGGCAGGATCCGAACCAGCGCTCGAGCTATGTGCAGCAATTCAGTATCGGGCCGCAACTCCAGATTTCGCCAACTACTGTGCTTGAGGTGGTGTACGTGGGGAACCTGGGGCATAAGATGAACCGGCTCCGCAATGCAAACCAAGGGCTGATCACAGGCTTCACCGGTACGACGCCGAACGTGACCTTCCCTTACGCGAACCTGAACTCGGGAGGCACACATGCATTTCTGGAGCTGGCGACCAACGATGGCAATACCAACTACAACGGTTTGGTGACAAGCTTGCGCAAGTCTATGAGTCATGGTCTTGCCTACCAGATCAGCTATACCTACGCGCACAATTTCTCAGACTATGCTGACAATCTCACGGCAGGTTCGACGCCACAGAACGCGTATGACTATGAGCATGAGTATTCGAATTCTCCGTTCGATCAGCGCCACCGCTTTGTAGCGAGTGCGCAGTACAAGCTACCGATAGGCCGTGACGGCATGATTCTGAATAACGATAATGTTGCTTCAAAGCTGGTTGGAGGGTGGCAGCTTAATGCGATCGTGACCATGGAATCCGGCAATCCCTTCATCGTGACGGCGACCGATCTGACGCAGACGGGCGGCAACCATGCGACTTACGCCAACTGCAACAGCGATGCATTTGCGGGGGCGACGAAGAGCCGTTCAGCGATCACGAGTCAGGCAGCGAACGGGCGCTATATCGTACCGACGGCATTCTCGCAGCCGGGTAATGGGCAGTTCGGCTCATGCCGCCCGCGTCCGTATGCCGGGCCAGGGCGTCACAACGAGGACCTGAGTATCTTCAAGCAGTTTGAATTTACAGACGTGCGTAAGCTGGAGTTCCGCTTCGAGTTCTTCAACGCATTAAACCATGCCAATCTGGCGGCGCCGGCATCCAGCATCGCGACGCCCGGGACCTTCGGCAAGATCAGCGGTGTGGTGAACAACGCACGCCAGATCCAGATGGCGGCCAAGTTTTATTTCTGACGGCTCGATGCCGATGTCGTGGTTGAGGGAGCATCTTTCATGAATCTGTTGCGAAGACTGACGTGTGCCGCACTGGTACCGGTATTGAGTTCGGCATCTCCAGTTAGTGCCGCCGAGCCGAGGCCACTGGTAGACGCGCGCTCGATTCCTCCGGATACAGGCGCAGCGGCAACGTGGCAGGCTCTGAAGCGGCTGCACACGCGGGCGAGTGTGCTGATGATTGTCGCGCACCCTGACGATGAGGATGGCGCCACGCTCGCTTACGAGAGCCGCGGCGTTGGTGCGCGTGTGAGCCTGCTAACGCTCGATCGCGGCGAGGGTGGAGCGAACGTGATGTCGTCGGACTACTGGGACGCACTGGGGCTGGTACGTACGGAGGAGTTGCTGCAGGCGGGACGCTACTACGGGCTCGACGCTCAGTACTTTACCTTGATGGCGGACTACGGATTTTCGAAGGCGCTCAAGGAGGCACTTGGACAGTGGGGACATGAGCGCGTGCTGGAACAGGCTGTGCGCGTAGTGCGCACGGTGCGACCGCTGGTGGTCTGTTCGGTATTTGTGGGCGGCCCAACGGACGGTCACGGCCAGCATGCCACAGCGGGCCTGATGGCCCAGGAGGTCTTTAAAGCAGCTGGCGATCCGAAGATATTTCCAGAGCAGATCAAGGAAGGACTGCTGCCATGGTCGCCAGTAAAGACATATGCTCGTGCTCCATTCTTCCGCACCTCTGAGAAAGGCATGTACGACTATGCTAACCATACATGGGGGCCGGTAGGCGTAACCAACCACATCACGGGCAAGTGGGAACCGGGTAAACCTTCTGTGAATGTAAGCATCCCTTCAGGTTCGTTTGACAGTGTAATGGGGCAGACCTACGCTCAGGTTTCGCGCGAGGGACTTGGTTTCCAGAGATCGCAGAACGGTGGGCCCAGTATCCCGCTCGCCGGTTCCCAAATGACGAGCGACTACCACCGCTTTGGTTCACGGATAGAAGCAAAAGAGAAAGAGGAAGGCTTCTTCGACGGCATCGATACATCGCTTGCCAGCCTCGCTACGCTGGCTGGAGGAGAGGTTCCCCCAGCACTCACCTCGGGCCTCGGCGAGATTGATGGTTATGCAGAGAAAGCGCTGGCGGAGTTCTCTGCGGAGAAGCCCGCAGCGATCGCACCCTATCTCGCCAAGGGTAAGCTCCGCACGGAAGCTCTGATCGCTGAGATGGAGAAGAGCAATCTGTCCTCGACAGCGAAGTATGATGTCCTGCACGAGCTCAAAGTGAAGGATCGCCAGTTCAACGATGCGCTGGTGGCTGCGCTGCAGGTCTCGCTTAACGCCGATGTTACGCAAACAGGCAAAGATGATCCCATGATGGCGATGTTTCGCGGAGCAATGCCGACCTTCCAGATGGCGACACCAGGACTCGCTTTTCCTGTGAAGGTACATCTGTATCAGCCTACGTTACCTTCGCTTGAGATCAGGTCGCTGACACTAAGAGGAACCTCAGGCAAGAACTGGAATATAACCGTGCCTAAAGTCCCGACAGCACTAGAAGCGCAGAAACCAGTTGATGAGACCTATTCGGTGAGTGTGCCTGCCGACGAACCCTTCACGCGGCCATACTTTATGCGCGACGGTCTGCAGAACGCCTTCTATCAGGTAGCACCCGATGTGCCGAAAAATTTGCCATTTAGCCCATACCCACTACAGGCTGAGGCGGAGTTGAACTACGAGGGCGCGACGGTGACACTGGCCAGTGTGGTGCAGGTGGTAAGCAGAGTTAATGGTCCGGGACTGCTGCGCTATCCCATGCCAGTAGGCCCCGCGCTGTCGGTGGCTTTGTCGCCGGCAGCGGGCGTTGTGCCCCTCGACAGCAAATCAACCATTGTGAGTGTCCGTGTCCACAACAATACCAGTGGTGCTGCTTCACCCACGGTAACGCTTGCACTTCCGGCAGACTGGAGCGCAGAGCCGAAGTCGATCCCAGTAAATTTCTCCCAGCCGGGCGAGGAACAGACAGTCTCCTTTACCGTGACGCCGAGGGTAGAAAAGGGCAAGCATTACGAGGTGACAGCTGTCGCCACACTCGAGGGCAAGGAGTACAAGGAGGGTTACATTACAACGGGCTACGTCGGTCTGAGGCCGTACTTCCTATACTCACCGGCTCGGTATACGACAACTGGCACGGATGTGAAGATGGCGCCGAGCGTAACAGTTGGCTACGTCGAGGGCAGCGGAGATGACATTCCGGCGTCGCTTGAGCAGGTCGGCGTACATGTCAGCTATCTCTCGGCGCAGGAACTCGCCGGCGGCGACCTGAAGCGGTACGACACCATCGTTTTAGGCGTGCGCGCCTATGCAGTGCGGCCTGACCTGATCGCCAACAATGCGCGCCTGCTGAAGTACGTTGAAGATGGCGGTGTGATGATCGTGCAGTACAACACGCCGGAATACGATCACAACTACGGCCCCTATCCATATGTGATGACGAGTGACCCAGAGGAGGTCACTGACGAGACCTCAGTAGTGAAGATTCTTGCACCCTCCAACCCTGTTTTTAACTGGCCAAACAAAATCTCCGAAGAGGATTTCAAAGATTGGGTGGAGGAGCGTGGATCGAAATTTCTGGCGTCATGGGATGCAAAGTACACAGCACTGCTCGAGACGCATGACGCAGATCAGCCGCAACAGAAAGGCGGTCTGGTTTATGCGCGTTATGGCAAGGGCGTTTACATCTATAACGCATATGCCTTCTATCGTCAGCTTCCACTGGGAGTACCCGGTGCGTTTCGACTATTCGCGAATATGCTAAGTCTTCCTAAAAATCCGGAGATTGGAAATACGGTAAGCCGCTAGCTGAGCGTTATGGCACATCCAGTAGAACAAGAACGAGCCGAGCACCTGGACCGTGGTATGAGTCTGTGGGGAGCTGTTTCCACAAATCTGCTCAACATGGTCGGCGTTGGCCCATTTTTGACGATACCGTTGGCACTGGCTGCGATGGGCGGGCCGCAGGCGATGCTGGGATGGCTGTTAGGTGCTGTACTTGCGCTGTGCGATGGCATGGTATGGGCAGAACTCGGCTCGCGCATGCCGAACTCGGGTGGCTCTTACCACTATCTTCTTGAGGCCTATGGGCGCAATGGCGCGGGCAGGCTGTTCGCGTTTCTGTTTCTCTGGCAGGCGCTGCTGATCGGGCCAATCTCAATCGCTTCCGGCGCGGTGGGCTTCGCTGAGTACTCGGCAGTTTTTCATCCGCTTACTGCAGTCCAAATGAAACTGATTGCCGCGGTATTGTGTCTGGTCAATCTCGCTGTGCTCTATCGATCCATTCAGTCGATCAGTACGCTCTCGATCGTCGTAATGATCGCCGTGCTTGCAACATGTGTCTGGATTATTTTTACCGGTGTAGCCCACTTCCATTCCTCACTGGCATTTGACCTTCCGCCGCACGCCTTTCAGATGTCACACAGCTTCTGGATTGGCTTGGGCTCGTCTGTTTTGATCGCAACGTACGATTATGGGGGCTACAACAATGTTTGTCTGATCGGTGGTGAGATCAAGGAGCCGCGACGCAATGTCCCCCGCGCTGTGCTGCTTTCCATAGTGATCGTCGCATGTCTGTATCTTGCGATGAATCTTGCGGTCCTTGGTGTTCTGCCATGGCGCGAAGCTCAGCACTCCAAAGCCGTCGTGGCAGATTTCATGCGTGCTGCCCAAGGGCCACTGGCTGCAAAAGTGATTACGATACTCATTTTGGTGGCAAGTTGGGGTTCTACCTTCGCCATTCTGCTCGGCTACTCGCGCGTTCCCTATGCTGCTGCAGCCGACGGGCGCTTTCCAAAGATCTTTGCTCGTATCCACTCTACCGGACACTTTCCGACTGTCTCATTGCTGTACATGGGGCTGGCCTCGGTTGCGATGTGTATCTTCTCACTCGCGGACCTGATATCCGCGCTCATTATTATCCAGACGCTGCTGCAAACCATTGGGCAGTGCATTGCAGTCATGTTGCTGCGCCGTCGTTCAACTTTCGTGAAAGGGGTCTTTCAGATGCCGTTGTATCCGCTGCCCGCCCTGGCAGCTTTAGTCGGTTGGATCTTCATTATTGCCACCGGCGAGATAAAACACATAGCTGCGGGTCTCGTGCTGGCCGTCGCCGGCATAGGTTGTTATCTCATCATCGCAGTCAGGCAGAGGGAGTGGCCATTCCGGCAGGCATGATCTACGACGTCACAGTAATCGGCGAGATATATCTCGACCACGTCTTTAGTGGCTTCGACAGCTGGCCGGGGCCAGGAGAGGAGATCTTTACCGATCAATATGCATGGGAGCTTGGCGGAGGTGCCGTTACGACTGCCTGCGCTCTGGCGCGACTGGGAAGGACGGTGCAATTAGTAGGTGTCGTCGGCGAAGATCAACTCTCGAGGGTTGAGGCAAGGCTGGCATCCTTCGGAGTCTCAACCGAAAATCTCGTACGCTCAAGCGAGCGTACCGGTGTGACCGTCAGCATTTCGACCACAAAGGATCGCTCCTTCTTCACCTATCGTGGAGCCAACCGCCAGCTTGCCGAGCATCTGCGTCGCAACATTACCTTGCTGAACGAGGCGGTTGTGACCCGACATGTGCATATGGCAATGCCGCTCGCCTTCGAGGATAGTGCGCTTATTTTGCCTGCTCTAAAGCAGAAGGGAACAACTACCTCCATCGATGTAGGTCATCACGTCAATTGGCTAAAGGACAAACGTAGCCTTGAGGTTGTACGTTCCATCGACTACGCGATGCCCAATGAAAAAGAGGCTGTCCTTGTTGCCGGGACATCGAACGGCTACCTTAAACTCTGTCGATCGCTAGGTGTGCGTCACGCTCTAGTTAAACTTGGCTCAGCGGGAGCGATCATGCTCTCCGATGGCATCGAATACAAAGTGGCTCCGCCAGTTGTCGAAACACTGGATACAACGGGCGCGGGGGACGCCTTCGACGCCGGATTTATCGACGGCGTGCTCTCTGGCCTCCCACTGCGGCAGTGCATCGAGCGTGGGTGCGTCTGCGGCGCACTTTCAACCCGCGCGGTTGGAGCACTGCAGGCACTGCCAACCCGCACCGAAACTGAAGCGATCTGTGAGGAGAACTATGCCGCGTAAGATTGCGTTTCTCGGTGGCGGAGGTGTGCGTACTCCGCTGGTTGTCTTTGGAATCAACGAATCGGCAAAACATCTGGATGCTGAAGAATTAGTGCTCTATGACGTGGATACGGAACGAGTGGAGATGATCGCTCGGCTGGGACGCGAGGTCGTCCGCCGTGACGAAGGTTCGCTGCGCGTGACCGTTGCGCGCACAGCAGAGGAGGCCATCGACGGCGCCACGTTTGTGCTTAATAGCGTGCGTGTAGGCGGTATTGCCACACGTGCGCAGGATGAGTGCGCCTCGATCCGCTGCGGATATCCGGGGCAGGAGACGACAGGTCCTGGCGGTATTGCCATGGGCCAGAGAACAATACCTATCGCCATCGAGCAGGCACGCCTGGTCGAGCGCATTGCGCCAAAAGCATGGATCATTAACTTCACCAATCCAGCCGGCCTCATCACCCAGGCTGTGATGCATCACTCGAATGCACGTGTGGCCGGTATCTGTGATACACCAACGGAGATGCTGCACCGCATCCAGTCAGCACTAGGCGCGACATCCTCAGAGGTGCAGTGTGAGTATGTCGGTCTCAATCATCTGGGCTGGGTGCGAAAGATCATGCTACATGGTGAAGATGTAACACAGCGTGTACTTGAGGACGACGCCATCCTCTCGCAGCTTTACTCGGCGCCACTCTTCGACCACGACCTGATCCGTGCGCTGCGACTCATTCCAACCGAATATCTGTTCTTCTACTACTCACGCCGCCGCGCGCTTGAGAACCAGCGCAAGCAAGGAACGACGCGTGGCGAACAGATTGCGCAGATGAACGAAGAGCTGGCTCACAGACTTATGCAAAAGTTCGCGGACGATGATGAGGCGGGTGCCCTCAAGACCTATATCGATTATCTCAACCTCCGCTCAGGTTCCTACATGAAGCTCGAGGGCGAGGGGAAGTCGGCCTTTGACCAGAAGGTGGTTGCCGAAGATCCCTTCCGTTCGGCTACAGGCTACCATCGTATCGCGCTCGACGTCATGAATGCACTTTGCTCAAACGAATCCCGCCGCGTCATTGTGAATGTGCGCAACGGAGCTACGATTCCTGAGATAGCCGCCGGCGACGTAGTCGAAGCTTCCTGCAGTATTCACTCCGATACCATTGAGCCTCTCCCCGTGGGGCCACTGCCTGAGGCGGTACGTGGCCTCGTACTTGCGGTAAAGGCCTATGAGCGTGCCGCGATTGAAGCAGCGCTAAGCGGGTCAGTCAATGATTTGCGCAAGGCAATGCTCTTATATCCAGCTATAGGAGAGTGGGAGCCGTCAGCTGAACTGCTCCAGATGATGCGATGGAAATAGTTCCGGTGGGCCAGGCAGGACGGACCGGCTCGCCGATCCGAGTGAAATGACTCCAGAAGCAGCACTCCAATCAGAATCAAGAGCAGGCTCCGACAATATTGTCGGCTATCGTACCGCTTGTATGCTGTATGTGTGACCGGCTAGTGGAGCAAAGCTGTATCCATGGCCTTGCTTTTCGACGACAACTTGCTGGCCGCTGTCGTCACGCACGTGGATGTTAGACCAGGCCACGCCTGGCGCGAGTCCATGCACATTGACCGTGATGGGATTCGAAGCATCCGGCAAAGTCAGACGAGCTGTGGCAGAGCTTGCTACAGGATAGACACAGATGTGCACGCTACCATTGATCTGTTCGAGCGTCACTCCGGAGCCGCCGATAAAGAGTGGTGTTTTTCCTATGGGAAGCGAGAAAGCCTTCAGGATCTGTTTGCCTGCGTATACCTTGCCGGTGTCGAAGTCCATCCACTGCCCTTCGGGTAGGTAGATATCGCGCGAGGTTGCCGTGGCATAGTCGTCGCCATAGAGCGGAGTCGCCAGCATGGCATCGCCGATGAGCCACTCGTAGCCACGGACTGTCGAGTTCTCACGCTCGTAGACGGCTTCGTCCGATGGAAACGCGATCGGTAGTGGTGTCATCGTCCAGGGATAGCCATCAATAAATGTGCGGCGAGCGTTGCTGTAGAGATAGGGAGCAATCCGTTCGTGTAGCTTTGCAGACTGGAGCATGACCGACGCGACTTCTGGCCTGAAGCTCCACGGCGGCTCGCCCATCCCCATGGAACTGTGCAGTGCGGCCCACTGCGCGTTGCGCATCATGTAGGTCTCCATGCGCGGCGTGCGCTCAGTGCTGAAGTGCTGCTCGCCGAAGGTTCCGCCAACGATGTCGGGGTAGACAAATGGAAATCCACTGTAGGCGAGGGCTAGTGCGTTGACGGGCCCGCGATCCTGGTTCTGGTTGTAGTTGAAGTCGTTGATGCGGTGCAGGTCGCCATTGGAGGAGAGATATCCGTTGCGCTCGATGATGAGTTGGCCGTCGGCCATCAGCCGGTTGTTGGTGGGGTCGACCTTGTCATCGCGCAGATCGTAACCGCCATATCCATAGAAGTCTTCCTTCCAGCCGTTGATGCCGTAATCCTGCCACTTCTTCACCAGTGACATGTACCAGTTGAGCGCGGCGGGATTGTGCGCGTCGAGAAGATAGTAGGGTTGCTTCGGCCAGCCGCCTTTGAAGACCTGCGGTTGGCCATCCTTTGTAAGGAAGTAGTGATTGCGCAGGCCTTCGTCAGAATAAGGGCCGCCACCGATGAATGTAATTCGCAGGCCGAGCATTACAGCGAGCTTCTCGTCCAGGAAGTGGTGAATCAATTCGCGAGGCTCGGGATACTTTTCTTTGTCCCAGAGACCAAAGCTCGTGGTTTCGTGCATAGTTTCGGGTGTCGCGGGCCAGAAGCCCGAGCCAATGACTATCCACTTCAGTGGGTAGCCATTGTGGAGATAGCGATCGACACTCTCGCGAACGGTCTTCGCATTGGTATTCCAGCCAAGCGCGCCGAAGGCCTCCCACCCGACGCCGAAGGCTTCATATTTGGGCATCCAAAATCTGTAGCCGGCATCGTTGCGGGCTTTCAGGTACTCGGCATAGATGGCGTGCGTATCGCCAAAGAAGTAGAAAAGATGAACCTTTCCGTTCGCATGTCGGACGCCCTGCACAATCTGGTGACTGGAGGTCTGAACAATCTTAGTAGTGGGATCGATGAGAAGCTCGGCAAACTGTTGCCTTGGATAGATGACGAAGTTGCTTACCAATCGGGCGATGCCCTGGCCGGAGAGGAACTCATCGTCACTGAAACCGGTGAGGTCAGTATTGAACTGCTCATTCTTGCCCACATTGAACTTCGCTCGCCATACGGCATGGTCCGCAAGTCCATATGCTGGCTGTGCTCCGCCTGTCTGAAATTGCAACTCGGAGCCAGGTTTTTCCGGCTCGGCAATCAGCTCCGCCCTGTGCGGCGATATCACAATCGTAAGACGGAGATGTCCGCCATTTTTTGTTGTACCGACCAGCACGCACTTGTCGGCAGAAGCTTTGTCGATGAGGCGAAACCTGATAGGGCTTTTTTCTAATAGCACACCTGAGGAGGCGTCTTGTCCGACGATCTGCTTACCGTTTCGTGTAAATCCGTAACGTCCACTCTGTAGATCCATGTCAAATGCAATGCCGTCATGTGAAAGCCGTACCGTCTGCGCCGAGATCAGGCAACCAGGCAGAAAGACAGTAAGCAGAACGAAGCTTCGCACAGCCGAATTGAGATACGACACCGAATCCTCCGGAGAAGTAGCGCACAGCGTGCGCGTTGCTTTTATCGCCTAGAAGTGTAGCTTTGCCGCCAGCTGTACCTGCCGCGCTGGGAGCGAGGATGTAATTAAGCCCATATTGTTATTGGCGTTGGCATTACCTGAGCCAGCAGTAAAGGTGGTGTTTGGAGCATTCAGATTGGTGTGGTTGAAGGCATTGAACGCTTCAAGCCGCAGCTCGAGCGATGTCCTCTCCGTAATGTGTGCGGTTTTGAAAAAGGACATATCGAAGTTGATGACGCCAGGCGCTCGTAGATGAGAATAGTATCGTGGCGCATTGCCGAAGGTATAGTTCTCCGGATTGGTGAATGCCTGATAGTTGAAGCGGCGGAAGCGATTAAGTGTGTAGCCCGTTGGGTTGGTGTGCAGAAGGCTCTCGTTGAGATTAGGCCGCGTCGCAATACCCGAGTTGTTTGCGCCGGTGAACGCCAGCGGACGACCTGACTCAACCGTCATAGTGGTGTTGAACTGAAAACCACCGACCAGACGATCCATCCACGCACCCGCATTCAGGAACGGACGCCCCTTGCCGAAGGGAAGGTCATAGAGCACGGCCACGATACCGCGATGCGTTACATCGATCGCGTCTACAGTGTAATCCGCATCGAGGTTGTGCCAGTTTTGAATACCACCACCGGTCTGCGTAATGCCGGCGGTCGTGGCAATGTCACTGTAGATAGGTAGCGTCATCAGCTTGCCATAAGTGTAGGCACCCTGGAACTGGAGACCTTGGGCTGCGCGGCGCTGCATGGTGACGTAGAGGAAGTTGCCGTCGAAGTGTGACGCTCGCGGATTACTTTGCTGCACGCTCTGCATATAAGGGAAGGGCTTCAGAAGATTTGCGCGCGTGATGGTTGATGCTCCCAGAGATCCGGGAACAATACCGGCATATGGATTTGCAACTGTGGCATTTAGATAGGATGCACCGAGCGGAAAGTAACTCGGATCCAGCGTATTGATATTCAGATTTCCGAGATTGAAGTGGCGGCCGTGGTTTCCAATATAGGACACATCCAATACTGTCTTGAATGGCAACTCCCGCGAGAGCGTGAGTGTGTATTGCATGGACTGCGGCGTCCTCGCCATAGGCAGAATGTAGTAACCGGTCTGTCCGAGGAACGCGTTTTGTCCCCCAGCAGCACCGAGTGGCTGCGAAGGTGCATAGGGAACGCCATTTTTGAACTGAAAAGTCTGGCCGTAGGTTGTGGTCGCTGCGTAGGTCGTCGTCGCACTGCCGAAGCCGTTAGGATTTCCCGCTGCCTGGTCGTAAGAGGCCTGTGCGACAGTCGGATAATAGATCGCATACCCTCCTCGCAGAATAGTTTTACTATCTTCGGTGAGCGCAAGAGCGAAACCGAGGCGCGGTCCCCAGTCGTTCCAGTTCTCGCTTACGAAGTTCGAGCCTTCACCGTTCAGGCCTGCATAACGAACAGCGCCAAGGTAGCCATTTACGGGATTGATTCTTGTGATGTCGAAGTTGTCGATGCCATTATTTTTCTCATGCGCCTGAAGTTGCAAATCATACCGGAGCCCAAGGTTTACGGTCAGCCTCTGATTGATCCGCCAGTCATCCTGAATATAAGCAGCATGTTGGAACTGCCGGTACGCCGTGCCGCGCGCCAGACCCACGTTCGCACTACTGACCGAGCCTATAAGAAGGCTCGCGAAGGCGTTTCCTGTTCCGGTATTGATAGCGTTGTCCGTTCCTGCAGCCGTTTGATTTGATGAAAAGGTGTAGGAGCCCGAGGCATTTCCAGACTGTCGATTGAAACCTTCTACAAAACGGCCATCGTAGCCGAAGTGCAGCGTATGTGCTCTGATCGTCCGGGCCATATCGTCAAGCAGCTCGATCGTTGTTGATGCCCGGAAGCCTACGGTTCCATTTAACGCCGCCACACCGCTGACGTTGAGGATTGGTGCCACTTCCGGCCCCACGCCGGGGAGGCCAATTTTGCTCGCATAATCCTGATTTGCCGTCGCAGCCTGAAATGGAAAGTCTGAGCGCAGAACAGAGATTCGGAAGTCATTTAGCATCTCCGAGGAGAACACGTGCGACTCTTCCAGCATCGCGTCAAAGTTCTTCAGGGTGTCGTTGCGATAGTAGAGTGGTCCGAAGCCAACATTGCCGTTATTGGTGTAGTTCAGATAGTACGCGTAGCGCGCAAAAAAACTGTCCTTTTGGGAGACACGATAGTCAACACGTCCGAGGACTGTCCGCTCATTGGAGATGAGCTTTGGGTTGGCGAGGTAATTGTTCGCATGCGTGCACGGATCATAGGCGCCGACCGAGTTATTGGGCTGGGGGATGAACAGGTCCATTGCATTCAGTGCCACCTGGTCCTGACGTGACGCAGGAATCTGATTATTGGTAAAAGCAGTTCGCTGCGTCGTTGAAGATCCCGTGGTCGGATCATAGACCCCGTATGGTGTGCAGGTGCCACTGACAATACGACCCAGGTCGCTGAAGTTCCCACTTCGCTCCTGCACAGTCGGCACACTGTAATAGGTCGGCGTACTAGTTACATAGCGATACTCCTCATAATTGCCAAAGAAGAAAGCTTTATCGTGTTTGATCGGACCGCCAAAGGTGCCGCCATAGTTATGGAAACGCAGCTCAGGCTTGGTTGGGGAGTAGGGCAGTGCAAGACGGTCGTCCAGTGCATCGTTGCGAAAGAACTCATAGACTGAGCCGTGAAATTGATTGCCGCCAGAACGAGTGATCACGTTGATTACGCCGCCTGAAGTGTAGCCAAACTGGGCAGGAATCACTCCTGTCAGAATTCTGAACTCCTGCACGGAGTCGGCTTTGATATTGATCGCGACCTCACCGAGGTAGTTCTGTAGATTGCTGACTCCATCAAGCAAGTTATTGTTGCCTCCGGGCACTCCCCCGGAGATTCGGATGGCGGAGGCCTGTGCGCCGCGGTTAACGAATCCCTGATTGGTCGCGCCGGCCGCAGAGACGACGCCGGGGCTCAGCGTTGCCAGTGCAAGTACGCTGCGTCCGTTCACCGGCAGCTCCTGTACCGCACGCGTATCGATCGTGTTACCGATCTGCGCATCGACTGAGTCGAGTGAGGGTGGTGTCGATTCGACTACTACGCTCGCTGTGGCGCTGCCGATCTCAAGCTGTGCATTCGAGGTTACGTGCGCGGCTGCATCCACAATGACGTTCTGGATGGTAAACGTTTTGAACCCTTCAGAAGAGATCGAGACGGTATAACTTCCTGGTGCAAGAGGCTGTGACTGGTAGTAGCCACTTTCGTTACTTACAACATCCTGGGCGATACCTGTTGCGATATTACCGATGTGAACTCTGGCTCCGACCACGATGCTGCCGGTCGGATCTGTAACCGTGCCGCCGATATGACCAACATCCTGCTGTGCTGAAACAGGATGGCTGGAGAGAGTCAGCAATAGCGCGATTCCGAGAATAAGCCCATAGAGACGCATGCCGGGAATCTTGGACAGGGATGGAAGCATTGCATGAGCGTTCATAAATACCTGGCCTTTGTGTAAAACGCTTAACTTAGTCAGCCGTTTAAAGAGCTCTGGCAGGCTGTTCATTGGAACGCACGAAATCCTAGATATTCCAAAGTCCGCTTGTCAACCGTTTAATCTTGCGAGATCTTTGATGTTTGAGATTTCTTTCAGGGGATTATTATGAAGACTTCGTTTCTCGCCTGTCTCCTCATCCTTGTCTCTCTCCTGGCACGCGGTCAGACCCAGGTGCAGGCAAACGCAGCGGCTGCAGACTTTGCACAGCTTACACGCTACCGGACGGCCAATAGTGGAACCTCAGCTAGGGTAGTCTTTCTCGGAGATTCTATCTTCGACTATTGGGGTTCGCGCTCGGGCACCTGGTTTCGACATTTCGGGTGGATCAATCGAGGTATCGGTGGACAGACCACCTCGCAGCTTCTTCTTCGGGAGCGCAATGATGCTCTTGTAATCCACCCGAAGGCCCTTGTGCTCGAAGGAGGAGGCAATGATATGCGACTGGGCTTCTCACCTGAAGAGATACGCGACAATTTCCTCACGATGGGCGAGCTTGCAGAATCGCATGGTATCGCTGTCTTCGTGGTTCAGATGACACCGGTATGCGACTGTTTCAAGCCGCTCTCCGGTCTGCGGACCGTTGAACGGATCCACGCGCTGAATACACTGCTTGCCTCCATGTGCAGAGAACACCACTGGACACTGATCGACCTGTCCGCTCCCCTGACCGGCCCAGATGGCCATATGCGGCAGGAACTGACAACTGATGGTGTTCACCCGAACGACGCCGGTTATGCACTCCTTGCTCCAGTTGTAGAACGTGTCTTACGACGATACGATTAATTAGACTGGACAGGTTTATCGATTAACATTTAGGTTTCTTGAGGACAGCGCATGACATGTGGACTGGAAAGGTGTAGCAGCGTTGAGAGATCTGAGAGTAGAAAAGCTCATCGGGGATCTTGCGGTCGTCGGTGGAGGACTTGCAGGAGTTTGCTGCTCCGTGACGGCGGCGCGGCAGGGACTCAAGGTCATCCTTGTACAGGACCGGCCAGTACTGGGTGGTAACTCATCCAGTGAGGTCCGCCTCTGGGTGCTCGGAGCCACCTCGCACATGGGAAACAACAACCGCTGGGCACGCGAAGGCGGTGTAATTGACGAGATTCTCGTTGAGAACATGTGGCGCAATCCGGACGGCAATCCGGTCCTGTTTGACGCAATCGTTTTGGAGATCGTGAAGCGCGAAGCGAATATCACACTTCTTCTAAACACAGCCATCCATGAGCTAGGCATGGAGGGCGCGGACATGATCGCGAGCGTACGCGGATACAACAGCCAGAATCAGACGGCCTATAGCATCGAAGCGCCGCTCTTCGTCGATGCGTCGGGGGATGGCATTGTCGGCTTCCTCTCTGGCGCAGAGTTTCGTATGGGAGCCGAAGCGTCATCTGAGTTTGGCGAGGCGATGGCACCTCCACGACCGGAACACAAACTGCTGGGACACTCGTTATATTTCTACAGCCGTGACACAGGCAAACCAGTGAAATATATCCCGCCGGCCTTCGCCCTCACAGACATCACCAGAATTCCGCGTTATCGCGATTTTCGTGTCTCCGATACCGGTTGCCGGCTGTGGTGGCTTGAATATGGCGGCGATTTGGATACCGTGAGCCAGACCGAAGAGATCAAGTGGGAGCTGTGGAGCGTCGCCTACGGCGTATGGAATTACATCAAAAACTCAGGAAAATTCCCGGACGCTGAAAATCTAACCCTCGAATGGATGGGCATGATTCCGGGAAAGCGTGAGAGCCGCAGGTTTGTCGGTGACCTGATGGTGACGCAGAACCATATCATCGAACAGACTTGTTTTGACGACGCTGTCTCTTTCGGCGGATGGGCCATCGATCTGCATCCCTCCGATGGCGTCTTCAGTCACCAACCGGCATGTACGCAGTGGCATGCGAAGGGTGTCTATCAGATTCCCTTCCGCGCACTCTACAGTCGGAACGTACGTAACCTGTTTCTGGCAGGACGGCTCATCAGCGCCACACACATTGCTTTCGGCTCTACACGAGTGATGGCCACCTGTGCAAGCAACGGCCAGGCCGTCGGCATGGCTGCCGTCCTGTGTATTGA
>Ga0193743_1001424_pt1 | contig 17825 bp, 12 predicted proteins | sample L2c2metaG_FD_143038 | JGI IMG/M metagenome (GOLD analysis project Ga0193743, IMG submission 143038) | Soil microbial communities from a riparian zone of the East river system, Colorado, United States - L2c2 | ecosystem: Environmental > Terrestrial > Soil > Riparian zone | place: USA: East River...
AGAAGATCTGCCCAGCGCGGAGTATTGGCGAACCATCTCTTTCCTCTTCCGATCGGAACATCCCACACATAGCCCAGCGAGAGATGCGCGGGAACGTCGAATGCCGATAGCGAATAATCTCCCACGGTGGTGTATCCCTGAGGATAGAGGTATCCATAAACGTCGAGCTGCGTATCGCCCGGCCCTCCCATGCCACTCGAAGCATCGTCCATAGACTTGGACCAGGAGAAGCTCGTGAAAAGAGTCAGCCCATAGTTCGTGCGCTGCTTGCCGGTGATGTACAGAGCGTTATAGTTCGACCCCGCCGTGCGATCGAACGCCGTATAGATCGGGTTCGCATTGAACTGAGCATACGGGCGCAACTTTTGAAGAGCATTGCTCGTATTTCCCCACCTGTCCTTCGAGGTGATATTGAAGTTCGTTCTCGCCTTGATGTTGTCGAGCAACACCTGAATCGAAGGATCGTTGATCGGAACCGGCGTCGAGTAGAGATGCGTTCCCTTCTGGCCGACATAATCCGTCTCGATCACCGCGTTCTTGCTGACCTGGAACTGAAGCGAGAGCGACCAGAGCTGTACATAAGGGACACTCTTGCTCTGGTTGATCGAGGGAAGATAAGTGGTCCCGTTCCAGCTCTCCAGCAAGTTGCTGGAGACAGGAGGCGCCGTTCCTGCAGTGGACGCAGCAACCGGATTCGTGACGAGATTGACCCAGGAGCCGGCATTTGCACCACCCGCTCCGTTGTTTCCAATCGTCAGCGCGCCGCTCGTCAGGTTAGGAACGATGTTGTTCCCCAGGCCGGTAAGAGGTGTGTGCATCAACGTGTATGCCGCGCGGACCGTCATGAAATTCTTCGGCTGATAGGCAAAGCCGATTCGCGGCTCAAATCCCCCGTAGTTAATCGGCCACAACGTATCGGGAAGTCCATTCGTTCCCGAGAACGCAAAGCCTCCTGCCGCCGGCACCCCATTCAGCGATCCCGTGCCATAGGGGACGAAGCTTCCCTGGTAGTTGTACTTCTCCATCCTTGGAGTTTCGATGTTGTACCTCAACCCCACATTGATCGTCAGCTTCGGGAGAATGCGCCAGTCATCCTGGACATAAGCTGCTCCATACTTCCAGCGGTAGTAGTAGTTATGTGGGATGTTGACCGTATAGCTTCCGAAGAGCCCCATCATGTATCCCGCAACGCACGAGGTTGCCGTGGAACCCTGGTTCATCAGGCTCGTGTTGCAGGCAAAGTTTCCGCCGTACAGGTTGTTTTCGTCATAGCGGTTCAACTGCATGGCGCGATAGTCGAATCCGAACTTGATGGAGTGCTTACCCAGCAGGATGGAGAAGTCATCACCAAAGCCATAGTTCTCGTTGATGGTGGTTCCGTAAGCATCCCCCTGGCCAAGCCTGCTCAGGTTGTTGTTGAAGTTGAACCCGGGCATGCCCACTCCCCTCACTGCAGAAGGAAGTCCTACTGCAGCTCCGAAATCCTGCGCTAGCGATGCCGGCGTTGGACCGATATGATCGTTGTTGCGAAGATACGTCATGCGAAACTCGTTGACCTTGTTCGCAGAGATCGTCCTCACATAGTTCACCGCCACATTGTCGGACTTGACGCTTTCGGACGCGATCGTCTCCATGGGCGACTCCGGTCCGTTGTAGTCGTATCGCGTACCCGAAACAGGAACGTTGGAGTACCTCACGAAGATACGGTCCTTGTCGGTAAGGTTCTCGTCGATGCGGAAGCTGTAACGGTTATCGTTGGTCGTAACTCCGCGGATGCCGAACCCGTTCATCCCGTCAGGATCGTAGTGGCCGTCGGGGTAGATGAAGCGGGCAAACTTTGTCGGCTTATCCGGCGTCGGCTGCATCGAGAGCAGATACTTCGTCATAAGGTTTTGCGCCGCCAGAGCCGATATATCGTTATTGGGAGCCTGAACCCACTGCGCCGTCGGCAACCTGGGGCCAACCGGAAATCCCTGCGCATTCCGCGCGAACTGGTAGTAGACTCCACCGGCGCGAGGAGCAGCCACTGCCGCGGCATATCCCTGATTCTTAAGGATCGTCGTATTCAGTAAGTCGTAGCTGTTGGCGAAGCGGCCCGCCAACTCATCCGGCGTTAAGAAACGTTTGCGCTGATAGCCTCCGTTTGTATTGCGCAATGGCTCGAAGGCTGCGAAGAAGAACGTACGATGCTTGTGGAATGGAAGCGGTACCGGCCCTCCAACCGCAATCGTGAACAGGTTCAGGTGTTCCGCAGGAGGAGCTCCACCGGTGTTCGGCGAAACCAGCTCGAAGAATGGATCGCGGTGACGCCAGCGAAGAGCGCCGTGGTACTGGTCGGTGCCCGCCTTGGAGGCCTGGTTCACCACTCCCCCGCCCGAGCGCCCATATTGTGCGGGCAAGCCAACGCTTTGCACTGTAATGGAACGGATTGCGTCCCCCGAAAACGTGACTCCGGTGCGGGGATATCCCACCAGCGTGAGATCTGAGCCATCCACAAGCTGCGGATTCGCGCCCTCGCGACTGCCCCCAATCGTCAATCCTGCCGCAGGAGCAATCGGGCCGGAATACGCATTCGGCAGCTCAGAGCCAATATTGTCATTCGCCTGCGCGTCGCCCACGACGCCGGGCGCAAACAACACCGCTGCCAGCGTGCTCCTCTCCGGGAAAGGAAGATCCACAATCGTGGACTGATCGACTGTCGTCTGGAGCGTCGCAGAGGAAGACGACAACAACTCCGTCTCACTCGTAACGGTGACGGTCTCTGTTACCGAACCTACTTGGAGGACCGCATCGACCTTGGTCACGCCGCCAGAGGCAACGTTCACATCGGAGATCCGGTTCTGGCTGAACCCCTTCGCCTGAATCTGGACCGCATAGACTCCGGGAGCAAGAGAAGGGACACTGTAAATCCCTTCCTTACCGGTAACAGTCCTGGTCGAAAACGTCCCATCCGCTCCCGTAACTGTCACCTCAGCATCGCTGACGGCTCCATTCTTCTGATCCGCGACCAGCCCGGTGATCGTTCCGCTGCTGGCCTGCGCCAAAATAAAGTCACCCTTCAGCAGACCGATCAGCAACAGGAACATTCCCAGCGCGCGAACAAACCTGCCGCTAACTCCAGGGACGGAAGATCGGCTCCGGGAGCCAGCAGCTTCACCGCAGACGTTTGAATCGTTTAAAGCGATCACTGTAATTAGCCTTTCCGACGGAGCTCTTTCCCTTGTTCGGGTCTTCCTTCAGATATGTGGTCGTACTTCCTGGGAAAACGAGAGCCAGCTTAGAAACCGAGAACCAGAACCGTCCCGGAATATTCCCGAGACTTTCCCGATGGTTGAACGATGGGTTCTTATGAGGTTTTTCCGATGCTTTATCTATATGTTTATCAAATACATATATGTCGAAACTGCAAATGCCTCGGGTGCTGAAAACCCTTGGAAAGGGTCGCGATCCAGCCGGTTTTGATTGATCATGTGCATAGCCCGGCAACATTGCATCTCTTCCGACCAAATTTCATCTCCACAAAGCATTTGGTCCTACCAGAACCTAATCTTGACTCTGATTACGCTCACCCAAAACGCAGTAGAAACCTAGGCAGGCTTTTATGTCGATCAGGAGTTCCACTCGTGACTCCGTTCTCAGCACTGTTCCGGAGAACGGAATCTATCCCATGCAATCTCGACGATCTGTTTTGCGCCGAGATCAGGCATATACATTCACTCTTTCGGCTCGACACAGGAGTAAGCACTCGCTGCCACGCGTGAACCCGTTCCGCGGTACTCCGGCTTTGCCGGATACGTGCAGAGAAGCGCGCTCCTCTGCCCCGTGCCATCGACTGCAGTGATCTCGCGCGGAGCCCTGTCCTCCTCTACCCATGCGGTGAGCGCCTGCAAGCTGTCAAAACGTGCCGCTCCCGGACCTCCTCCACAATGGGCCTGCCCCGGAATCATATAGAGGCGCACGAAGGCATCCGAGGAAGCGCCATAGCGCTGCTGAAGTTTCTCGGCATATTGAATCGTTCTCCCCGGCGAGATAATCGGATCGGCCCACCCATGCGTCAGAAGTATCTTGCCTCCATGCGCGCGAAAGGCATCCAGATTAGGGTCCGTCGCGTTCACCTGCGCCGAAAGCCTCTTCTCGACAGCTTCCGTATCTTCGTCAAAACGGAACTCTGCAGCGCTCTTCCAGCCGTTGCCCAATGCCGCCTTGAACAGGCCAACGTAGGGCATGCTGCCATCGCCATGCTCCGGTGCGAGCAGTACGGTCCACTGCGATTCACTGCCATAGCTCAGCCCCGGATAAATCTGTCTCCCGGTGCGCGGATTCACCGGCCCGGAGTAGATCTTCTTCACCGCCGCTATCTGTTCAGGCGTCAGACATTCACCAGCCTTTGCATCCGCCTTGCAACTCAGTACAGATGGATCGAACCGGCACGCGGTCGGATCCATTACCACTCCGCCAACCGACGGACACGCCCGCGTCACCGCATTCGACAGCAACTGCAGATCATGCGATGTCAGCAAAACCTCCTGCCCATGATGGACAGCCAGCCAGTTCCACAACGCCGCAACGTGCAGGTCTACACGATCATGGGCGGGAGCACCCGCCAGAATGCCGTCGTAGTCCTCCGGATAGCGCTGCGCCTCCGTCAGTGCCTCCTGGCCACCACTCGAGCAGCCAGAGAAGTAACGCCTCTTCGCCTTCGTGCCATAGAAGGCGGATGTGATCTCCTCCGCCGCCACCGTCATCAGATGCACGCTTCGCGAGGCCCAGTCGACTATGACCTCCGACGAGGGAAAGTATCCTGCCTCTGGATTGGTGCCCGTATCCGTATTCGCCGTCGCATATCCCTGGCGAATTCCGTTTGCCAGCGAACCATATGCAAAGCGCCCGGCAAATCCGCCGTTGCCTGTTCCCAGCAGCCGCCCATTCCATGCTGTCAACGGCATCCAGACCTCAATCCCGATCCGCGACTCTGCCGTAGGCTGAGCTTTGATCTGCACCCGGCAAAAAGCCGGCACGTTGGCAATCGGATCCCCATGCGGAACCTGGAACGCGCCGGCATTCACCTCCCTTGCGCTCACCACCGTCATCTGCTTCAGCGGAACAGCCTGCATCGCTGCACAACGCGACTCAGCCCGCGCTCCCACGGCGCATAACAGAATTGCGAAGACACTCAGACGATGCTTCATTCCTATCCTCACTTTGCGGTCAGTTTCTTCCGGCTGCCTTTCACCGTCTCCACCGGATCTTCCTTCCGAACCGGCATGACAGAATGCCGGGGCTGCAATGCCGTCTGCAGAACGACCTGCCTGGGCGGAGACAGATCGCCGTTCACGCGATCCAGCAAAATGCTGGCCGCCGTCGTGCCCAGTTGATATCCGGGCTGCGAGACCGAGGAGAGCTCCGGGTTCAGCAGCGCCGCAGGCTCCATATCATCGAACCCAATAAGAGATATATCCTCCGGACAACGCACCCCCACCTCACGGAAGGCCTGCAGGGCCCCAAAGGCAATCATGTCGTTGCTGGCAAAGATCGCCGTGGGGCGAGGAATCATACGCAGCAGCAGCAGTGTTTTGGAGTAGCCTGCCTGCCTCTCGAAGGTGGCTTCCTGAATGTATTCCGGGGCAATCGCGACATCTTCTCCGCTCATGGCGCGGCGGAAGCCGGCTAAGCGCTCTCCGGCATTCGTAAGGTACAGCGGGCCTGTAATCGTCGCGATCCTTCGATGCCCCAAGCTCAGCAGACAGCGCGTCGCGGCATACGCCCCGCCTTCGTTGTCTACGGTGACCGAATCCCCCTGCCAGTGCTTCGGCAGGCGATCGACGCAGACAATCGCGCTCCCGGCCTTCCGGTACGACTCTGCCTGCTCTGTCAGGTCGCTGAAGTTCGAGGGAATGACGATAAGACCAGCCGGCAAATAGGTCCGCAGCTCGTTCAGATGCGCGATCTCTTTCGCATGATCGTTGTCCGTATTGCACAGAATCAGGCGATACCCACGCGAAAAGGCGACGTCTTCGGCGCCCCGCACTACGGCAGGAAAGAACGGGTTCGTAATATCGGGAATGATCATCCCGATCATGTTCGTCTTGACTCGCCTCAGTCCCCTCGCCAGCTGGCTCGGCTGATATCCGACAGCGTCCACAGCATCAAGAACGCGTTTTCGCAGCGCCTCGCGAACCGTGACCGCGTTATTGAGCACGTTCGAGACGGTACCGACCGAGACACCGGCCTCACGCGCTATATCGAGAATATTCGCCATCAGCCCAGCCCGAAACTCTCCCCAAATCGTTCCCGACTCAATCTATGAAAGGATTCAATCTCTGGCCGATCATATTCCCGGATCGCTCGGCAATCTGTCAATCATCTTTCCGCAAGCCTCATCTCCTCATCGACTTTCGACGGCAAACCGCATCTCCCATGGAATAAATCCGCACGACGACAAGCCGCCTTTCTCCCTTCCTGGAAAAACTTCGCCGCCTGCAATAGCAGCGGGTAGCAGTTTGACAAAAAAGAGGTCCGACCAGTATATTTTGGGCCTCATCGCTGAAAGCTTTCATTTAACTTCGGATTCGCAACCCTCACATCTGGCTCCGGCCCCACCTGAGATTGCGAGAGGGATAAAACAGAGGATCATGAAGGATTCGCAGAAGAGGTTTCGGAATTACGGAATCGGTGGGCTGTTGTGGGTCACGACTCTCTTCCACCCGTACGCTCAGTCCCAGACGCTCTCCTCTGTTGAGCAGAGCTTTCATGCCCCTCCTGACGACGCCCGCGTGATGATGCGATGGTGGTGGTTCGGCCCGGCAGTCACGCATCAGGAGCTGGAGCGCGAGATCCTAGCGATGAAAGCAGGCGGCCTGGGAGGCTTCGAGATTCAGCCCGTCTATCCTCTCTCTCCCGATGACTCCTCAAAGCACATCCGCAACATTCCCTATCTCTCCGACGACTTTCTGGACGCTGTTCGCTTCACCTCGCAGAAGGCTCATGAAAACGGCATGCGGGTCGATATCACTCTGGGCAGCGGCTGGCCCTTTGGCGGTCCACAGGTTCCCGTCGATCAGGCCTCCGCCCGCCTGCGCGTCGTCGCCATCGATATTCCCGCGGATTCTTCTTCCCTGCCCCTGCCCTCCATCGAGGAAGGCGAAGAAAAAATCGCAGCCTTCATCGGCAACGGCACGGCAAAACAATACGATCCGGCGAATCTGCACCAGATCGAGGTCCGTCCCCTCAACGGTCGTATGACGGTGGATGCGAAGCCGGAGCCCCGCGTCATCGTGTTCTACATCTCCAGCCGCACCGGACAGCAGGTAAAGCGCGCTGCGGTGAATGCTGAAGGCTTTGTGATCGATCACTTCAGCCGCACCGCGGTCGCGAACTACCTCCACAATACCGGCGACCGGTGGATGCAGGCCTTTGGAGATACTCCGCCGTACGCCGTCTTCAGCGACAGCCTGGAGGTCTTTGGCGCCGATTGGACCCCGGATCTTCTCGAGGAGTTCCAGCGCCGCAGAGGCTACGACCTGATTCCTTATCTCCCCGAGTTGACCAACGGAACCGACGAGAAGAGCGCGGAGATCAAGCACGACTGGGGCCTCACCCTCACCGAGCTCGTCAATGAGCGCTTCCTCTCTCCCATCAACGATTGGGCCAAAGAGCATCACACGCTGCTCCGCGCGCAGAACTATGGCTTTCCCGATGCCTCGCTCTCCAGCAACCGGCTGGTCTCCCTGCCCGAGGGAGAAGGCCCGCAGTGGCAGCGATTCAGCTTCTCACGCTGGGCCTCCTCCGCCTCCCATCTCTATGGAAACCCCGTCACCTCGGCTGAGACATGGACCTGGCTGCACTCCCCCGTCTTCCGTGCGACACCGCTGGATATGAAGGCAGAAGCAGACCGCTTCTTTCTGGAAGGGATCAACCAGCTGATCGGGCATGGATGGCCCTATTCGCCGCAGGGAGTCGAAGAGCCGGGGTGGAGATTCTACGCAGCGGCAGTCTTTGACGATCACAACCCCTGGTGGCCGGTGATGCCGGACGTCGCCCGCTACCTTCAGCGGGTCAGCTATCTTCTGCGGCAGGGCAAGCCGGCCAACGATATCGCCATACTGCTTCCGAACGATGATGTCTACGCAGACCTCAAGCTCGGCAGGGTGTCGCTCAGCGATGGCATGCCGAAGCACGTAACTCCTGAGCTGACCCGGCAGATCCTCGATGCGGGCTACAACATGGACTACATCGACGCGGAGGCAATCCAGCGCCTCGGCATCTCCTATCCGGTCCTCGTGCTCCCTCACGTGAAGCGGCTCGCGCCCCAGACGCTCCAGGCGCTGATCGCCTACGTCCAGCACGGAGGCAAGATCGTCGCCGTAGGCTCAACTCCCGACGCCTCCCCGGGATTCGAGCACGCCCAGCAGATCGCATCTCAGGTACAGCGCCTCTCCCACGATCTCTTCTCCAACGCAGGTCAGACACAGGTCGTAGCCAACGACACCGATCTGGGAGCAGCTCTCGAGAAGGCCCTCAAACCGGACGTAAAACTTCAGGGCACTTCGGGCGACGTAGGTGTCCTTCATCGCCGGCTGGAGAACGCCGATGTCTACTTCATCGCGAACACCAGCAATCGCGAGGTCAACGCCACCGCCGAATTCCGTGCGCCCCGCAAGGTGGCCTCCTGGTGGGATCCGTTTACCGGCACCGTGCACCGGGCCGGCCAGGTCCCACCCTCGTTGAAGCTCGCGCCGTATGAGTCGCGTGTGCTCGTGCTCAGCGATGCCCCCATTCCGGCAGCACAGCCTCCACAAGCCACACCCTCGATACTTCTCGCGGACATCACGCAGGACTGGGAGGTTCGCTTCCCCGGTCTCAAGGACCAGGCCTCCACAAAGCACTGGAATCAGCTCGCCTCCTGGACCGACGATCCCGCAACACGCTTCTACTCCGGTGAGGTGGTGTACACAAAGACCGTCTCCCTGAAGCCCTCAGATCTCGCCAAAGCGCAAGCCATCACGATCGACTTCGGCGAAGGAACTCCCGTCCCCCCTGACCCGAAGGCACAGCACGGCACCGCGGCACTTCTGGAAGGCCCCATCCGAGAAGCTGCCATCGTCCTCGTGAACGGAAAGCAGGCCGGCGCGCTCTGGCATCCGCCCTACGCACTCGACATCACCCCTGCCCTGCATGCGGGAGAAAACAGCATCGAGATCCGCGTCCTCAATACGGCGATCAATCAGCTCTCCGGCCAAACGCTTCCGGACTACCGTCTGCTCAATGCGCGCTATGGAGAACGCTTCGTCCCGCAGGACGTGGAAAACCTGAAACCGCTGCCTTCAGGCATCCTCGGCAAGGTCAGGCTGCTCACCTCAAAGTAACCCACAGGGATCAGGCACTCTCTCATGCCTGATCCTTATATGAGCTAGCTTCGCAGCGCCATCTGTTCGGTCACGATCTGCGTAAGGTCCGGCTTCTTCAACCCGTGCTCACGCTCATTGAACTGGTCCACCTTACTCGACCAGTTCATCGAGCAGAACTTCGGCCCGCACATACTGCAGAACGCCGCTTCCTTGTAGTAGTCATCCGGCAAAGTCTCATCGTGCATACCCCGCGCCGTATCTGGATCAAGCGACAACGCAAACTGCTTGTCCCAGTCGAACGTGTACCGTGCATGCGAGATCGCATCGTCGCGGTCACGCGCCCCCGGACGATGCCGCGCAATATCTGCCGCATGCGCAGCAATCTTGTAGGCGATAATGCCGTCCTTCACATCCTTTTCGTTGGGCAGACCGAGATGCTCCTTCGGAGTGACGTAGCAGAGCATCGCCGCCCCATGCCACCCAATCATCGCCGCGCCAATCGCCGAGGTGATGTGGTCGTATCCCGGAGCGATATCCGTGACCAGCGGCCCCAGCACGTAGAACGGAGCGCCGTCGCAGAGCTCGACCTCCTTGTCCACCTGCTCCTTGATCTTGTCCATCGGCACGTGCCCCGGACCTTCGATCATCACCTGCACGTCGCTCTTCCATGCCTCGCGCGTCAGCTCGCCCAGCGTCTTCAGCTCGGCAAACTGTGCCTCGTCGCTTGCATCGGCCACGCAGCCCGGCCGCAGACCGTCGCCCAGCGAGTAGCTCACGTCGTACTTCGCCATAACTTTGGTGATGCGGTCAAAGTTCTCATACAGGAAGTTCTGCTTGTGGTGGTGCGTCATCCACTGCGCCAGAATCGCGCCACCGCGGCTGACAATGCCAGTAATGCGCTTGGCCACCATGGGGACATATTGGATCAGCACGCCCGCATGAATCGTGAAGTAGTCCACGCCCTGCTGCGCCTGTTCCTCGATCACCTCGAGGTACATATCAATGTTCAGGTCCTCGACCCGCTTCACCCGGCTCAGCGCCTCATACAGAGGCACCGTTCCAATCGGCACCGGGCTGTGGCGCAGAATCTCCTCGCGGATCATAGGAATATCGCCGCCCGTCGAGAGGTCCATCACGGTATCCGCGCCGAAGTGCACCGCCGTGTGCAGCTTGCGCAGCTCCTCGTCCACATTCGATACCAGTGCCGAATTGCCGATATTCGCATTGATCTTGCACAGCGACTCGACCCCAATACACATCGGCTCCAGCTCGACATGGTTAATGTTGGCCGGAATAATCATCGTGCCCTTGGCCACTTCGCTGCGTACCTTCTCAGCGGAGATCTTCTCGCGCTCGGCCACAAACACCATCTCTTCGGTGATCAGTCCCTTGCGAGCAAAGTGCATCTGCGACATATTCCAGTCGCCTGTCCGCTCTGCCTCGGCCTTGCGCTTGACGATCCACTCCGCCCGGCCCGTCGGAACCTTGTATCCATTGCCATTCGTGCCATTTCCACCCGGATGATGATTGCCATTTGTGCTCATGAGGAACCTCTTTTCAACGAATCGCTGCGCAACGTTAACTGAGTATATCGCCGTTGCACACAACGCCGCATACCCGCGGAACGCCCGCACTCCGCTGAAAAAAATAAGCCGGCGGAAGATATCCCCGCCGGCATTGTGAAGAGACCTACTCGTTGCGCAGCGCAACCATCGGATTGATCCGCGAAGCCCGCCTCGCCGGAAGATATCCCGCCAGCAACGCGACAGCGATCAGCAGCACAGGCATGCCCGCAAACGTCGGCGGATCCGTCGGGGCTGTTCCAAATAGCAAGGACGAAATCAGTTGCGCCATCGCAATCGACAGCACAGCCCCCGCGGCGATCCCTACAGCAGCCATCTGCAACGTCTTCCGGATCACGCTCATCTGCACATGTTCAGGAGAAGCTCCAAGAGCCATGCGGATTCCGATCTCTTGTGTCCTCTGCGTCACCGAATACGAAATCACACCGTAGATGCCAAGTGAAGCCAGCAGCAGCCCTAGTCCGGCGAACGTAGCCACCAGCAGAACAAAGAACTGTCGCGGCGAAATGGCGTGATCGACGATCCCCTGCAGCTGGCGGAATTCCACCGATGGTTGATTCGGATTGATCTCCCTCAGCGTGCGCATCACCGTGCCGGAAAGCTGCGCTGGCGGCAACTTCGTTCTCACCACCAGGTATGCTCCATCCGGACCCCAGTCACTCTGCATCATCGGCAGATACATCTGCCAGCCGGTCTTCCCCTCGATGTTCGTGTCGCGCACATCGGCAATGACGCCTATCACGCGCACATCTTTCTTGCCGAGCACGGCCAGCTTCCCGACAGCATCCTCACCTGGCCATAGTCCTTGAGCAGCACTCTGATTCAGGACCACTGCCCCTTCGCCTTTATCGTTATCTGACCAATTGAAGTCCCTTCCTCGCAGCCGCATTCCCATCGCCTGGAAGTACCCCGGCGCAGTGATATACACAAATGCACCTGGAAGCTCTCCCGGCTTGTAGTTTTTGCCCTTGACGCGAGGAGCGCCCCATCCGCGGTTGCGATCCAGCGGAAGGTTATCGGAGAAACCGACAACGTCAATGCCGGGAATGGCACCCACACGGCGTGCGACATTCTGCAGAATGGCGCTGCGTTTATCGGTGTTATTCCCGTCATCGTAATCCAGCTTCAACGCCGCTGCAGTCGAAGGCTCGAATCCCAGATCCACATCCAGCACCTTCAGAAAGCTCCGCAGCAGCAGACCCGCACCAATCAGCAGCACACAAGCCAGCGCAACCTCCGAGACCACCAGTATCGTGCGCATCGTCTCGTGTTTGCGTCCTTCTGTGGTTCCATGGCCGCCATCTTTCAACGCCTCCTGCACATTCGCCTTCGAGGCCCTCACTCCCGGCAGCAACCCGAACAACACTGCCGTCGAGACGGTAATCGCCAGCGTCCACAGCAGCGCTGTTCCGTCCAGCCGCACACTGTTCAAAAGGGGCAACGCAATCGATCCCTGATGCGCAAGGTATCGAAGCAAAACATACGAAAGGGCCACCCCCAGTACAGCCCCTGCTCCTGCAAGTACAAGACTTTCCGTCAGCAACTGCCGGATCAAACGTCCCCGTCCGGCTCCGAGCGCGCTGCGTAGTGCAAACTCCTTGCTCCTCGCCGCTGCTCGCGCCAGCAAAAGGTTCGAAAGGTTCACGCAGACGATCAGCAGGATCAACCCCACGGCACACCACAACACAACCAGCGAGCGGCGCAGCTTTCCACTTACGTAGTCCTTCAACGGCGCCGGCCAACCATCATACTGCCCCTTCGACTCCGGAAACTTCTTTCCCCAGTAGAACTGCGGAAACAGTGTCTTCGCCTCGGCTCGAGCCTGCGGCACCATGACGCCAGGCTTCAATCTGCCGATGATCGCCAGCGTATTTCCCTCATACCGGATGTCGTCCATCATCACCGGCGTAAGAATGTCCACCTTGGATCCCGGCGAAAACGCCGCCCCAAAGTCGAAGCTCTCCGGCAACACTCCCACGACAGTTACCGGTTTGCCGTCCAGAGTAATAGCCTTGCCAACGATCGAGCGATCTCCACCAAACTGTCTCTGCCAGAATGGGTACGCCAGCAATACCGCCGCGGGACCCCCTTTTCTCGACTCCTCTTCGGTAAACAGCCGTCCCACCGCTGCATCCACACCCAGAACATGGAAGAAGTTTCCTGCAACCATGATTCCCGTCACCGGCAGCGGGACTCCCCGCCCCATCAGCTTGTAGTTATCCGGTGTGGAGAAGGCGAAGTAACTCGTCACATCCTCGTACGACCGGTTCATGGAGCGCAGATCTTCATAAGCATCCACCGAATAGGTCGAACCCGACAGCCCATTCGCATGTTCAGGAGCAATCCACACCAGCCGATCCGGTTGATAGAACGGCAGTGGCCGCAGCAGGATGGTATTCACCACGCTGAAGACGACAACATTTGCTCCGATCCCCAGAGCAAGGATCAGGATAGCCACCGTTGCAAATCCCCTATCGCGGCTCAGGCTCCGCACCGTATAGCGCAGGTCCTGCAATACCGTATCCAGCCATGGCAGTCCACGCGACTCCCTCTGCTTTTCCTTAGCTTGTTCCACGCCCCCGAACTTCACCATCGCTCTCCTCCGCGCCTCTTCGGGCGTCATTCCGTTGCGAATGTTGTCCTCGGTCGCCATCTCGATATGCGACCGAACCTCTTCCTCGAGCTCGCGATCCAGCGGCTGCTTGCGGAAGAACGCCGCCACCCGCGCCACTGCGCGCCGGAACGAATCCGCCATCGAGAATCCGCTCGACCCGCCGCCCCTCACGACTGCACCTCGTCGCTCATCGCCAGCACGCGGCCCATCACGCTCGAAAGCCGCATCCAGTAAGCCGTATCCTCGGCCAGCTGTTTCCGCCCGCGTTTCGTGATTGAATAAAACTTGGCTTTACGGTTGTTCTCCGACGCTCCCCACTCCGCCTCAATCCATCCGCGCTGCTGCAGCCGAACCAGCGCCGCGTAGATCGTCCCCTGGTTCAGTAGTACCTCATCGCCGCTCGCCTGCTCGATGCGCCGCGCAATCCCATAGCCATGCATCTCGCCCATCGCGGCCAAAGTCTGCAGAACCATCAGATCCAGAGTCCCCTGTAAAAGGTCCAGCTTCGCGTCTCCCATACACCTCTCCTGTGGTATCGCCACATTTATACCTGTGGATACGCCACAGGAGAACAAAGGTTCCCACAAAATGTCATTTTTTCTCCCTCCCCGCCTTCCCGGCGCAGGAAACCGGCAACAGGCGTAAAATGAAACCGGTAAAGCCATGCCAAATCCCACTCCGAAGAGCCCGCTGAAGATCATCATCGCCACCGTCCTCATTCTTGGGACCGTCGCCTACCTCGCCGTCACCGGCGTACGCGACAACAAGAGTTACTACGTCACCATCAGCGAGCTTCAGGGCATGGGTAACAAGGCCTACACCCGCCATCTGCGTGTGGCCGGCAACGTCGCTCCCGGTTCCATCGAACGCTCCGGGACCAACGCCACCTTCACTCTCCTCGAGCAGGGCAAGACACTCCGGGTCGCCTACAAAGGCTCCGAGCCCCCGCCCGACACCTTCAAGGACGAATCCCAGGCGCTTGCCGTGGGAACCTACGGCAAGGACGGCGTCTTCCACGCCACCCAGCTCCAGGCCAAGTGCGCCTCCAAGTACGCCCCCGCCAACCAGAAGGCTCCCACCACAACGGCCACCGCCCTCCCCGCAACCCGCTGAATCTTCTCTGCTGAGCCGCGTGCTCTGTACTCGGGCGCCTCTATACTCAATAGATAAGTTCTCAGCAGACCCGCGCATGTCCACCGCTGCCCAAATTCGTACCCAAGCCGCCGCGAGCCTCGACTCCGTCTCCAAGCTCTACGGTGGATTCGCCGCCCTGCGCAACGTCTCCGCCACCTTTCCCGCGGGCTCTTCCACCGTCATCCTCGGCGAAAACGGCGCGGGTAAATCTACGGTTCTGCGTATTGTCGCCGGACTCATCACTCCCACCCGCGGCCAGGCGACCGTCTTCGACGACCAACCTCACCGCCACCGCCACCGCATCGCCTACATGAGCCACTCCACCATGCTCTACGACGAGCTCACCGCCATGGAGAACCTCACCTACTTCGCCACCCTCCATCGCGGCGACGGCTGCGCCTGCGTCGGCTCGCCCGAGATGGCCCTCCGCGCCGTCGGGCTCGATCCCAATCTCACCCGCCCCGTCGGCCAATATTCACAGGGCATGCGCCAGCGCGCCTCCCTCGCCCGGGCCCTCCAGACCGACCCCGAGCTGCTCCTCCTCGACGAGCCCTTCTCCAACCTCGACGTCCAGAGTGCGAACCACCTCGTCGAGCTCCTCAACGACTTCCGCACCTGGCCCGTGCCCGGCGGAGGCGCCCGCACTCTCATCCTCACCACCCATCAGGCCTTGCTCGCCGAGCCTCTCGCCGACCGCACCCTCACCATGCGCCAGGGTCAGGTCGTCGAAGCCGCCACCGGAACCCACGGATGAAATCAGCCGCACCCGCCCAAAAATCGAGCAAGACCAACGCAGCCCGTCTCCTCGACTCCCTCGGCATCTCCTACGAGCTCCGCGCCTACGAGGTCGACCCCGAAGACCTCACCGCCATCTCCGTAGCCCGCAAAATAGGCCTGCCCGCCGAGCAGGTCTTCAAGACCCTCCTCTCCCACACCAACACCGGCGAATACCTCTTCGCCGTCATCCCCGGCGACTCCGAGCTTGACCTAAAAAAACTAGCCCACGCCGCCGGAGCCAAGAAAGCCGAGCTCGCCTCCCTCAAAGACGTCGAACCCCTCACCGGCTACATTCGCGGCGGAGTCACCGTCATGGGCGCAAAGAAGCCCTTCCCCGCCTTCGCCGACGAGACCATCGAGCTCTTCGACATCATCAGCATCTCCGCCGGACAACGCGGCCTCCAGCTCATCCTCTCTCCCGCCGACTACCTCCGCGCCTCCGAGGCCACCCTCGCCGACCTCACCAAAGCGCCTGCCCCCGATAACCCCGACAATCACGGAGAGCCGCGTTGAGGTATCTCACCTACGTCCTCGACCATCTCCGCAAAGATCTCCGCCTCGAGTGGCGCTCCCGCGACTCCATCAATGGCATGCTCTTCTTTGTGCTCCTGATGGTCGTCGTCTTCTCCCTCGCCTTCGATCCCGCAGGCTACCCCACCATCACCCGCCAGATCTCCGGAGGCATCCTCTGGGTCGGCCTCCTCTTCGCCTCCATGACCGCGCTCAATCAGTCCTGGGCCCGCGAGCAACGTAACCAGGTCCTCGAAGCCCAGCGCATGGCTCCCTCACCTGCCTCCGCGCTCTTCATCGGCAAGGCGCTCGCCAATATGATCTTCGTCCTCGTCGTCGAAGTCGTGCTGGCCCCCGTCTTCGTCGTCTTCTTCAACCTGCACGTCCTCGGCAACGCCTGGCTGCTCGCTCTCATTCTCCCTCTCGGAACCTGGGCCCTGGTCGTCAATGGAACCTTCTTCGCCGCCCTCGCTCTGCGCGCCCGCAACCGCGAGATGCTCCTCCCCCTCATCCTCCTTCCACTCTCGCTCCCCGCCGTTCTCATGATGGTGCAGGCCACCACCGGCGTCCTCACCGCCGAGCTCGACCCCGTCTATCTCCGCTCCTGGATCACCCAGCTCGCCGGATACGACCTCATCTACACCACCGTCTGCATCCTGCTCTTCGAAACCGTCCTGAACGCGGAATAAGCAGGCAAAGAATCACTGTATTCAGGCCCCATAATTCAAATCCCAACCCGCGCCTAAAAATCGCGATAAAATAGTTCCATCGTGGCGCGCTCCTCCACACTTCGAACGATCGCCTGGCTATGGTTCGCCGCCACCCTCGCCGTGCTTGTCGTCGGTTTCCGCCAGGCCATCTTCATCGCTCCGCCCGAAGAGACGATGGGGAACCTCCAGCGCATCTTCTACTATCACCTCCCGCACGCCATCCTCGGTCTCGTCTTCCCTTACGTCAACTTTGCGGCTTCCCTCGCCTTTCTCTACTGGCGGCGCCGCGACCCTCTAAAGGCGCTTACCGCCGACGCTCTTGCCGTTGCCGCAGCTGAGATCACCATCCTCTACGTTGGCATTACGCTCGGCTCGGGAATGCTATGGGGCAAGCCCGCATGGGGAATCTGGTGGACCTGGGACGCCCGGCTCACCTCCGAGCTCATCCTCTGGCTGCTCTACATCAGCTACATCCTGCTGCGCCGCCTCTCTCCTTCCGGGCAGACGCCGACGCTGGCCGCTATCCTCTCTATCTTCGCCGCCATCGATGTCCCCATCGACTTCATGTCCATCGAATGGTGGCGCACCCAGCATCCTGCCCCCGTCTTCGGGCCCAATGGCGGAGGCATCGCCCCCCAGTTCGTCCCCGCCGTTCTCTGGAACCTTGCCGGCTGGGCCATGTGGGGAATCTTCCTTCTCGGCTTCCGCTTCGCCCTTGAACGCCGCCGTCAGCTCGCCGAACAGGACGCCGCGCTCCTCGCCATCGAAGCCTCCCTCGAGACCCCCCAGTAACGGAGACAGCATCATGACCTGGCAGACCTTCTTCGACTTCTCCACCATGGCCCACCGCCACCTGGTCTTCGTCTACGCCGGAGTCATCATCGTCCAGCTGGGCTACCTGGGCTGGACTGCCCGTAACTGGGCCCGCATTGGAAGCCGCTAAATCCCGCAGCTCTCGAGTCCCTTAATTCAATTGCTCTTCTCCAGAAACCCATGCGCCGGGCTCCTCCATCCGCTGGGCTCCTCCATCCGCTGGGCTCCTCCATCCGCTGGGCTCCTCCATCCGCCGTCATTCTGAGGCGAAGCCGAAGAATCCCAGTAGTTTGTTGACGCTACCCAGCCTCATCCCAAAAGCCCAATTTAAAAAAAA
>Ga0193743_1001426_pt1 | contig 17819 bp, 13 predicted proteins | sample L2c2metaG_FD_143038 | JGI IMG/M metagenome (GOLD analysis project Ga0193743, IMG submission 143038) | Soil microbial communities from a riparian zone of the East river system, Colorado, United States - L2c2 | ecosystem: Environmental > Terrestrial > Soil > Riparian zone | place: USA: East River...
TCACCCCGGGCATGGCAATCACGTTATGCCGAATCCGCAGCAGGCTCTCCCGCTCGATCCGCACCGGCTGCTCCAGCAGCAGATCGTAGTGCTCGGCGACCGAGCCATGCAGGCTGTTTTCAATCGGCAGCACCGCCCCATCCGCATCGCCCGACACCACCTTCACCAGCACCTCGGCAGAGACGCTGCACGCGATGATCTCCAGGCCCTTCCGGTTGCCCAGCATGGCCACTGTCGCCATATGGCTGTTCGAGCCCATCTCCCCCTGAATCGCGATCTTCAATCCATCTACCCCATTCATTCGTAAGCACTAAATTCATATTTTATTCGCATTGGCAACCTTGGCCCTATGGCAGGCACCTTACAACGTGAAGGCCATGCAGCTTCGGCTCACAACATTGCACGGCAGAAATAGTGCCGCACCCATTACTGAGGAGAGTAAAAAAAATGCTTTGGACAATAACAGTCATCCTCTTCATTCTCTGGCTCGTAGGACTCGTCAGCAGCTACACCCTTGGCGGTTGGATCCATATTCTGCTGGTCCTTGCCGTCATCGTCCTCATCTTCAACCTCCTCTCCGGTAGACGTGCACTATAGCCGGCAAAGACATCAGCCCTCCCCCGATTCACCCATGTACTAAGGAGCACCACAATGAATAAGGACACCGTATCAGGAAAATTCGACCAGGCAGTCGGTAAGGTAAAAGAGAAGGTAGGAGAGACCGTTGGCGATCAGAAGATGGCCAACGCAGGCGTCGCGGACCAGATAAAAGGCGCGGCTAAAGAAACCTGGGGTAAAACGAAGGATGCCGCCGCCGAGGTAGACGACACCTCTCGCATGAAGACACAGCAAGAAAAGACTGACTTCAGTCAGCGTGCGGAAGGCACTGCCCACAATCTCCGTGAGGACATCACCTCAACCACGCAGAACATCAAAAATAAGATCAACAACAAGCTCGACGACATCAAGCACGATCAGCGACACACCTAAAGAAAGCCAAAGATCAACGAAGGCATCGTGACAGAAGAGCCCGCCAGCTGGCGGGCTCTTCTATCGACGAATCAAGACATCCGCCGCAATAAACGCAAAGAATACTACCGAGATCACCCCGTTCAGAGTAAAGAATGCCGCATTCATCCGCCGCATATCATGCGGCGAAATAATCAAGTGCTCATAGAGCAGTAACAAGGCAACCAGCACGACTCCGAGTACCGCAAGCTTTCCCAGACCAAATAGCACGATCAGCCAGCAAAGCGTCAGCAGCATGCTGACATGCATTCCGCGCGCGATCCAGAATGCTGTCTTCACGCCGAAGGCCTGCGGCACGCTGTTCAATCCCACCTCGCGGTCATGCTCGAAGTCTTGACACGCGTACAGTACATCAAACCCGCCCACCCACAACAGCACAGCTAAAGTCAGCACGACAATCCGCGCGTCGAGCGTTCCTCTAACAGCAATCCATGCCGCTGAAGGCGCAATCCCCAGAGCCAGTCCAAGTACCAGATGCGACCACCGCGTCACTCGTTTCATGTAGCTGTAAACCAGCACCACGGCCAGTGCCACGGGAGCCAGCTTCAACGTCAGCGGATTCAACATCGCCGCGCCCAACGCGAACAATACCACCGAAGCCACCACGAACCCGCCAACAAACCCGCTGCTCAGCGCCCCGGCTGGCAACGCTCGCATGGCCGTCCGTGGGTTGGCCGCATCCAGCCTTGCGTCCACCAGCCGGTTGAACGCCATCGCCGCCGATCGCGCCGCTACCATGCAAACCACAATCCAGCCCAGCACACGCAATGAGGGCCACCCACCCGAAGCCAGTACCGCTCCCGTCAGCGCAAACGGCAACGCGAACACGGAGTGTTCCCACTTGATCATCTCCAGCGTCGCAACCGTACTCTTCCACAACGATCCCATACCTTCATCCTAAAAGAGTCGAGGCCGCGCCGACATCGCCGCCGTGGCCCCAATGCAATTAACCGGTCTATTTTTCCTTCTCGGAAGCGCCCGCGACCTGCAGGTTATTGGTCACCTTGAAGACCCCGGGAACGCCATTCGCCCTGATGTTCGCGACATCCTTATCTGCCTGGTTATCGACCACGCCCGACAACGTCACATTCCCATTCACTACTGTAATCCTGATCGGTTTCGCTGGATCAATCGCATACTTGTTCAGTTGCGGCGCCCCATAGATCGCCCGCGCCTCCGCTAGCCGAATCCGGTCATCCATCGGAGATACCGGAGCCACTTCAACGTTGTCCACCACGTCCTTCACACCTGGATAGTTAGACACCAGGCTCAGTGCCGAGTCCTTATCCGTAGGTCCGTACGCCGTACCGCCCAGCGTGACAACACCATTCTGCACGCCTATCGTGAACGAGTTGAACGCAGTCGTGCCATACCCTACACGATCGTAGATCAGCTTCTCCGCCAACCGGTCCCGCAGCGTCACATCCTCGACCGTCGGCCCGGCCACCTCAATCTGGTTTTGAACGCCTTTCACATTCTTGCGATGATGCGCTCTCTTGTCCGCGTCTTCCTTGTCGGCATAGACGTCCACCGTACCGGTCAGCGTAACCACACCATTCTGTACTTGGCTCTTCACGTTTTTGAATCTCTTGTTATCCAGCGCCTTCGTCACATCGGCCTGGATCTGAGAATCGTTTTGCCCCTGCGCGACTGCCCTCGCCACTCCACCAAGCGTCAGTAGGCAAGTCAACCCCAACAAACCCAAAATCCTCATGCTCTTCGCCATTTTCATTACTCCTCCTGATAGTCGGTCGTAGCCCTTTGGACCCGACCCTATATGACTTAGACTATATGACTTAGATATGATGCAAGACCCGCTCACGGTGCCTAACGATATCGCTGTCGCAACTTATACACAACACTGAAGACGCCGGACTCATCCCGCGTAACCACAATCGAGTTATCGTGGTTCAGGTCGTACTGCACCTGGATCAATTGTTGTGCGGAACTATTCACATTCGTTGCAAACGTCGCCGTCACTTGCTTCGATATCTGCTCCTGCACTGTGATCCTCGCCGATGAGGTACCCAGCGTTCCCACAAACGCAGGATCGATCTTCACGCTTCCCACTCCAAACAACTTCTGCACCCGCGAGCTCACCGTAGCATTCAACGCTCCGCCCAGCAATGCGCTCGTCGTCGGATCGGTACCTGCCTGCACCTGCCGCTCCTGATAAAGCTGCGCCTCTTCCTGCGTCCGTCCCAGTGCCAGCAACGCAAACACATCCGCCTCGCTCAGTGGCGGTTCCGACCGGTACGTCGGCTTCAGGTTGGTGGCGGTTCCATGCAGGCCAACCGTAATCTCATAGTTCTCCACCTGCGCCGTCGCATCCAGATCGATCGTCGGATCGATCCGCACTGGATTCGTAAAGTAGATATCCCCTCGCTGCAGCTGATACTTCTGCCCAGCAAACGTCGCGCTCCCATCCGTAATCTGTATCCGCCCCAATATCGACGGTGTGGCCACGGTCCCCCGTATCGTCAGGTCCACGCTCCCAGCCAGCTTCGCATACGAGTTCTGAAAATCGAGCTGCGGCGAACTCGTCACCCTCACATCCATCCGAATCTTGTTCGAGGCCGCGTTCGGATCAGGCGGAGCACTCACGCCACCCATGCCTGCGAACGCAGCAAAATCCACATCCGCGCCTACGCCAAACCGTGTCAGCAGAATCGTGCCGCTCAATAGCGCGCTGCTCGGGCTGCCCTGCAGCTTCAAGTTCGCATTCGCTGTCGCACTCAATCCATACAACCGCACCCGCACCGCATCGCCCGTCGCCGTCAGGTCGGCATAGATCCCATTCCGATACCGGATCGAACCGCCAAGCGCCAACTGACCGCCACCCGTGGTCCCCGTCAGATTCTCCACCTGCAGACGGTCTCCATTGAAGACCAGGGTGCCATTCATATTGCTCAGCCCGTTCGGTATCCCGTCCATTGCAATATTTACTTTGTCGAACTGCACCTTGCCCGTCATCATCGGATTCATCACCAGCCCACCGGCCGCTACAGTGAACTCAACCTTGCCGCTCGAGATGATGTCCTGATCGAAGGTATGCAGCAGAGCCATGCTCACGCTTCCTGTAGCTTTCACATCCAACTTCCCGCCCTTGGGATCCGTTGCGCCAAACAACTGCGCCGTCCCGCTCGCCCGCATGTCCGTATCCTGCCCGGTGATGTGAACCTGCTCCAGCGTCGCCAGGCCATTCCTCAAGCTCACCCGCAGCGGCTCGGCAGCCTTCAGCTCCACCCCCTGCAACTTCACGTCAACGTCATTGAACTCAGCCATCCCGTTCAACGCCTTCGGAGTCTTCAGCGGCCCGTTAACCGTCGCCACACCGCTGATCGACGATTGTGCCGTAATCTTTCCAGGAGCAAATATCGCCAGCGCCTTATTCACATCCAGTCCCGTCAGCGTCAGCTTCGCCTGCGTCTCGTAATCCCCCGTCAACTGTGTCTGCCCTGCCAGATTCAGTTTCGCTCCCACCAGCGTCGAGTTCGCCGTCAGATACAGGATCTTGTCATTACTATGCAGATCGGCAATTGCGTCACCCACAGCCTGCCCCTCATACGTCACACCCGCCAGCTTCACATTCGCCTTCAGCCCCGGCGCGGTCAACGTTCCATTCGCATCGGCCACCAGGCTGAGGGTTCCATCCGCATTCACATTCGACTTCTTCACCGTCTCGAACTTCGACAGCACCAGGTCATGTCCTTCAAGATGCCCATGCAGGCGTTCTGACCCAATGTCATAACCGCCATTGCCGACAAGCTGCATCCCGTGTAGCTTGAGTACAAAACTGCTGGCCTCCACATTCTGTCTCTGTATCGTCAGCTCCGCCACTGCGGACTCATACGGCTCCCCATACGCCACCCCATCCCGCAGCGAGACATGACCGCTCCCATTCAAATCCTTGAACGTCCCCGTGACATGGCCATTCACGGCAATCATTCCCGTTAGAGGAATTTTCTGCTGCTGTCCTGCGATCTGCAACACATCCACCACCTGCGCATCGGCCAGTTGAACCTTGGCATCCACAGCCATTCCACCGTCCCAGAGGAATGTCTCCACGCCACGCCGCGAGACCTCTTTCCGCGGCCTGATCGCGCCTGCAACGGTCATCACCGCAGTGCCACGCTTGATCGTCGAACTTGCCACGAGCAGCCCTGAGTTAGGCGAGTACTCCGCATCTGCCACAACTCTATCCACCTGCATGGCCGTCGTACCCAACTTCAGTTCTATAGCCGAAGCCTGCAAGTGCCCCTTCACGTCCAAATTGAGAATCGGCCCCGAAGCCGTTCCATTGAAGATGAGCGCCCCATGCAACTCCACAGGAATCGCATCCCTTCCCTTCTTTCCATTCCCCTCCAACCCCAACGTCAGCAGCAGCTGGTTGTACTCTCCCAAGTCGCGCACCGTCAGGTTGGTGTGCAGCGCCGTCAGTCGATCCCCCGCATTCACCCCTAGCACCCCACTGGCCTCCAAGGTTGAATGGGGCGTCTGGAGCGTCAATCGCTCAATCCGAACCGTCTCGTTCTTCCCGGTGTAGTGCGCTACCGTCTCGCCAGTCACCGGCACATCCGAGAGCGCGCCCTTCCGTCGAACGCCGGTTGGCGCCATCGTCAGATGTCCCTCCACCTCCACCGTATCTGCGATGTTCTTCGCCGGGCCACCCCACTCCACCTGCACCGGCCCGCTCACCGCCGTATCGAAGCCCAGGTCGCCGTAGTGCTCCGGCGCCGTCACATCCATAATCGTACGCAGCGGAATCTTCGTGATCGTCGCAGTCAGATACGCATGAGCCGGCTGCACCGCTGGCAGCTTCATCGAACCAGTCACCGGAGGCTTCGCCCCAATCGCCGTAGCCGTCTTGTTCGCCGTCGTCGCTGTGGCCTTCGTCGTAGGTGACGTAGCCGGAGCCTCCGCCGGCACCACGCCCAACCAGTTCGAGATGCGCAGCACCCCCTCCGCCTTCCCGCCACCTGGCAGGTATCCCGTAAGAGCCGTCAATAGCAACTCTGTCGGCGTAATATGCAGGTGCGCGCTTCCATCCACATCGTGCAGCCGCACATACTCATCCCGATATCCCGCCTTGTTGATCTTCGCCGATCCCACCAGCAGATATCCCGCCACGCAGTCTGGATCGGGCGGCAGCACCTTCGCACCCGGCTTCACCTGCGGTTGCCTCCGCTCCCAGAACCTCGGACGCTTCTGCGCCACAGCGGGAGTCGTCCTGCAGTTGTGGCCCTTCAAATCCAGGTCTACCGTACCCGCCTTCAGCGTATCCACTCCGCTCAATAAGGCAATCTGCTGCAACTCCAATGACCCCTTCGCCTTCGCCTCCCACTCCGGATTCGCGAAGTTCTTGATGCTCCCCGTCGCCTCCAGATGCGACGCCTTTCCCGTACGAAGCTCAAGCTTCTTCAACTCCGCCACGTCGCGGCCCAACTCAGCCTCCACATGCAGCACCGACTGCGCCTCCTGCTCCTTCCCCAGCTTCGTTCGCAGATCCTTCAGGTCCACCGTCGCACCATAACGATCGCTGACGAAGAGATAGTGGACCTCCGCATCCAGATCCCGTGCCGCCAGATCGAACGGAATCGCCCGGTTATTCAGGAGCGCCACGCCATTCACCAACTCCGCCTTACGAGCCTTCAGATCCAGCAGCGTATCGACTACCGGCGTCTTACTCGTAGTCGGATGCTTCGGCACCGGCTGGTTCGTCTTCCCGTCCTTGTCGATAATCAAATGCACCTGCGGGTGCTCCACACGCAGATAGTTCAAGCTCACATGCGCCGGCCCGCCAGTTCCCGTCGCATGGGAAAAGAAGTTGAATAGCCTTACCCGAACCAGAATCTTGTCTGCCGCCAGATAGGGAGCCTCACCCGGCCCCTCTAACCCATGGATCACTAACCCATCCGCCTCGACCGCGAGGTGCCACAACTTGAAGCTGATCCTCTTCAGCTCGACTCTTCCGCCCGTAGCATCTTCAAGGAGGCTCACAACCTTCTTGCCCACCCTCCTCTCGAAGTCAGGCGTCGTCGAGTACAAGGCAAACGCCACAAAGATCACCAGCAGCAGAATCACCACCCAACCCAACACTCGTCCCACCGTTCCGCTCAGCGAGCGCTTCACCTTGGCAACGGCCAGCTTCGCCTCCTGCCTGACCTCCTGCACTTTCTCCTTAGCCTCTTCCTTGGCCTCCTGTACCTTTTTCTCGAGATCGCTCAAGGCGCCACCTCACCCTGAGACATAATTGTCACGTTCCCCTGTGCGCGCAACGACTTCAACCAGTCCCGCAACAGATTTCCCACCTGCTGCTGCAGCAGCACCTCTTCAATTCGCTTCGAGATCGTCTCCAGCTTAGGTGGAGTCACCTTCTGCCTGGCATACTCCGGCAGCATCGTCTCTTCGTAGTACGTCTTGATCTCGTCATCCGAGATGCTTATCCCATTCCGGAACCGCACCTCGATAAACCGCAGCAACTTCATCCGTCGCCGCCATCTCTCTCTGAACTCCACCACCGTAAACCCGTGATCGCTCAAAAACTTTTCCCACCCAGCCTCTGTCTCACAGTGGTATTCCGCGCATGACGGAATATCCGTGCGCACCTTCGCCAGCTGAGCATCCAGGTCCTGATCCGCAATGGGTGCCCCAGGCTCTAGATCCGCCTGCTGCAGAATCAGCGTTCTGTCGATCAACCGCTGAACCGCCCTCTCTCGCGAAAACTCTGCCGTCGAGCCGCGATAGGGTTGAGTCGCCTCAAACCTCCGCTCCTCCTCTACATCGCTCTCCAGAATCACATTCCCATTCACCACCGCCACAACTCTATCCAGTATCGTCCCCTGCTCCGCTGCGGAAGCTGTCACACCAACGTTCGCCGGTGATGTACCAGCCTGCCCCGTCTGCCCCGCACACACCGCCCCCCACAACACGGCGACCAGCACAAAGCCGCAAGCTCCAGCCCGCCGCATCGAATTGGGTCCCGTCACAAACATCTAGAAGCTCTGTCCAATACTGAAGAAGAAGTTGAAGTGATTCGCCTGCCCCACATGGGGAGGATTGTTGTTGAAGTCGTAAATCACCGGATAGATCGGTGGATTCAGGTTATAGCTGAAGTCAACCCGAACTGGCCCCACAGGCGTCTTGTACCGCGCGCCCAGCCCAACCGCATGCGAGAAATAGTTGAAGCTGCAAGTCCCAACAACAACCCCCAACACCTCCGTGCATGTGTGGCGATTCGGCTGATTGAAGCGCAGAAAACTCGGAAACATATCGCTCGCATTCTGAAAAACATTCCCCATATCGTGGAACAGCACAAAGTTGATGCTGTCTCCCACAAGCGGCATCATAGGCGCCGGCATCCGGAGTTCCGTCGAATTCACCAGCGTCGCGCTTCCGCCCACTGGAAACCCCGTCTGCAGGTCCCTCGGTCCAGCTCCATTGATCGGGAATCCCCGATGCGAGGACGCTCCACCGGCATACAGCCGCTCCGGCAGCGGAATCGGATTGCAACTGGGATTCGTCGTCAGCAAAACACCCTCGCACACATTGCTCCCGATATTCGGATTCGCCCCCGACGCCCGCTCATATCCAATCCGCGTGCTTCGTGCCAGGACATACTTCTGCTTGCCAAACTGGTAGTAGGTCGAGTTCGTCCCATCAACCCTCCAGAAGTCCGTCTGCGATCCAAACTTCGACGACGCCAGGAACATCTGCACCGTTGTATAGAAGCCCTTCACCGCGTCCAACGGGTTAGGCGATCGGGTATCGTGAAGCCACGTCACCCCCGGTCCGCCGACACGAACCGGCTGCGACTGCAATGGAATCAGATCCGCCGATACCTGCAGGCTGTTCGGATCAACCTTCACGCGCCGGTACTGAAAGTCGTAGATGAACGTATCCTTGCGCAACCGCTGCGTTAGACGAAGATCTCCCTGCAGTTTCGACGACGCAAACGTCGTAATATCCCGCACATTCGTGTAGCCGCCCGAGGCCGCCGCGGAAAAAACCTTGCTCTCCAATAAGTGTGGATTTTGAAACGTCAGAACCGCAATCTGCTCCAGCAGGCCATACGTCGAGTGCAGCGTTAGCGAATCGTCCGTCCCGAGAAAATTAATCCGCGACACATCCAGTGAAACCCTCGGACTCACGCCCCCCCTACCCTCTTGCGTAAGATCGTTGCACGGGTTAAGCCCCAACTGTATGCACGAAGCCTCCGAGATCGTGCCAGTGCTCGGCGTTCCTGTCTGAGCCTCAAAGCCGAAGCCGTATGTCACATTCCACCGCTTCGCCTCCGTCACCTGCACCAGCACATTCTTCTGTGGCTCATCGCCCCTTGGATTCTGTACCGCCGTCACCACCTCGTTGAACAGCGCAACGTTGTAAAGATTCCGCTGCGTCTCCAGCAGCGCGCTCTGGTCCAGCGGATCACCCGGATGTACCAGAATCCTGTTCTGCACCACGTACGGCTTCGTATGTTCAATTCCCGAGACCATCACCTTACCGACGAACACCTGGTGACCCTCCACCACATTCAACGAAACATCCGTCTTCGTCGCGTCTGCATTCTCCTTCTGTTGTTTGATCTCTACCTTTGCCTGGTCGAAGCCATGGCTCAGGTAGTACCCCAGCACCGCATCCCGGTCGCCCGAGAGCGTCACCAGCGAGAACGGTTGCCCCTCTTGCGCATTCATCAACCCCTTGATCTCCGTCAGCCGGCTCGCATCCACTCCATCGAGCGCTACCTTACCGAATTTCTGCTGCAACCCCTCCGTCACGATATACGTCACGGAGATCTGACCTACCTTCAGCGGCTTCCCGCTCTCAGCCGTATCGGAGTCCTGCACCTCCGTCTTCACCTCTGCCTTGTCGAAACCGTTCGCACGGTATAGCGCCTGGATTGCGCTCACATCACTCGTCACCAGCGCCGGGCTATACCTCCCGCTTCGCAGATACGCATCGGCCTTCTTCACCTGCATCCGCTCCCGCAACAGATCGTCTTCAAAGTATTTATTGCCCTTCAAATCGACCGCCACAACCTTGTGCTTGACGCCTCGGTCCACCGTGAAGACCACGCGCTCCGACGGCGTGTCCTCCCCAATCACCTTCACATCCACCGTTGCGTCAAAGTACCCTTGCTGCAGCATGTAGTCGCGAATGTTGTGAACACCCTCGTTCATCAGATCGTTGTCGATCGTGCCCTCTTCAAAGATCGGAACCAGCAGGTGCAGGCGGCTCTTCGAGAACTTCGCCCCCTCCACCAGCACCTTCACCTCCGGGCCCTGGTTCACATGAAACTCGTAGTCCACCTGCTTCCGTGTCCCGACATACGTCTGCTTCTGCAGCGACACTGTCGCCTCCAGCCGGTCCCTCTTCTCAAACTGAGACCGCAGCTTGGTAAGCGCGTTGCTCGTCGTATCCCGGCTCACCTTGCTGCCCTGCTTCAGCTTGCCCTTCTTGCGAAACTCCTCAGCCGTCAGCCCAGGATCGGTCCCCACCACCGACACCTGCCCCACTCGCGCCTGCGGGCCGATGTTGACCGTGTAGAACACATTCATCTGATTCCCGGCAGCATCAATCGTCGTCCTCACTGATACCGTGGGCTCATAGAAGCCCTGCTGCTGCAAAATCTGTTTGATCCCCTCCGTACCCGCCGGTACGGCCCCCTCCGCCAGCGCCGCCCCCGGCGTCAACTTCGTCCCAAACTCCAGCAGGGACGTCAGCCGCTCGCTCTTCACCCCTTCAATCGTCACCCTGCCCACGTAGTATCGCGGAGGCCCGGCAAAGATCAGCGTTACCCCATCGCCGTGCCGTACTCCGCGCACCATGATGTCCCGGTAGCGCCCGCTCACGAAGAGCCGTCGCATGCTCTGCCGAACCTTCTCCGGATCCAGCGGCGCTCCCACCTTCTGCTCCAGTTCACTCGGCAGCGTGTCCTCTTTATCGAACACCACGCCTTCAAACTCAATCTTCTCGACGCGCAGCCCCTTCCACTGCCACACCGTCGTCGTCAGTCCCGGTCCGATATTCCCGAGCGGCAATTCCCCCGTGCTCTGTCGCGGAGTCTGGGCCTCCGAGGTCTGAGGCACTGCCATGGGACGGGCATCCGGAGCTGCCGTCTGCCCTGAAGGAGAAGGAGGAAGAATTGGAGCCGTCTGCCCCAGGGCCACACTGGCCAGCAGCAGTCCAACCCACCCCACGGCCGCAACGCATCCGTACCTCACCCTACCGGGTGATGCTGGCGCTCGACCTCTTTCTACCTGACCCAAGAAAGCCACCCATCATCCTATTGAAAATAAAGCCGACGCTTCCATATCACCAGGCACCTCAACATCCGCAACAAAACCTTGCCTGGAATCAACCAACTCTTCTGTGATTTTTAGGATGCCGGAAGTCGCTGGCATGTCTGCCCAACTCCCCGACACATCCGTGCATTCCCTATACTACGAAAGAGCAACGTCTTCCCGCTCACAAGCAGCCACCCATGCCTCAGCCTTCGCAACAACTCAGCACCGCTCCCATCGTCGCCACCACCGGTCCAACCTCCCCTGACATCTCCATTCACGACGACGACCGCTACTCCCGTCAGATCCTCTTCCCCGGCATCGGAGCCCAGGGCCAGAGCCAGCTCGCCTCCGCGCACGTCGCCATCGTCGGCTGCGGAGCCACCGGAGCAGCAGCAGCCTCTCTCCTCGCCCGAGCCGGCGTCGGCACCCTCACCCTCATCGACCGCGACTTCGTCGAGCCCTCCAACCTCCAGCGCCAGATCCTCTTCGACGAGTCCGACGCCCTCCAGTCCCTCCCCAAGGCCGAAGCCGCCCGCCGCAAGATCGCGCTCTTCAACTCCACCATCGCCGTCCACCCCCACATCGCCGATCTTGTCCCCGCCAACATTCACGAGCTCCTTGGTCCCGCCCATCTCATCCTCGACGCTACCGACAACTTCGAGACCCGCTACCTCGTCAACGACTACGCTATCCAGCAATCCAAGCCCTGGATCTACGCCGCCGCCATCGGCGCCTACGCCGCAACCATGACCATCCTCCCCCGGCCTGCTTCAGCTGTAACCGATCCTCATCCTGGGCGCAGCGAAGAACACCCGCATCTGTCTTTACGGACGGAGCGAAGCGACGTACCCACCATGTACGATCCCACCGCCTGCCTGGCCTGCATCTTTCCCAAGCCTCCCACCGGTCCCGTTGAGACCTGCGACACCTCCGGCATCCTTAGCACCGCCGTCAACCTCGCCGCCTCCATCCAGGTCACCGAAGCCCTCAAGCTTCTCACCGGCCAGCCCAACCTCCTCCGCCGATCCCTGCTCTCCTTCGATCTATGGACGAGCGAGCGAAGCGAGATCAGCACGGCAAAGCCCAACCCGGACTGCACCGTCTGCGGTCAACGCCTCTTCACCCACCTCGCAGGCGAAGGCCGTCCTCACATCACCCTCTGCGGCCGCAACTCCGTCCAGATCCACGAGCACCACCGCCCCGTCGACTTCGCTGCCATGCGTGATCGCCTCACCCCTCACGGACAGGTCCGCTTCAATGACCTCCTCCTCCGTTTCGAGCGCCCACCCCACACCCTCACCCTCTTCGCCGACGGCCGCGCTATCATTCAGGGCACCACAGACGTCACCCTCGCCCGCTCCCTCTACGCCCGCTTTATAGGAAGCTAGCTTAAAATCCTTATCTAGCTGATTCTAAACAATATATTACTCGGAACACAACCTTTCCGCGCCATAACAACTCAAACCCTAGGATGGCAAAATCCATCCTTCCTGGATGGAGTAGGCTTAAAAAAGCAGCAGGCGAAAACTAAGCGGTCAATGATCAACGATCAGGGACAAGATCACTACAACCCCGGAGTCTAGCCCATGGACGTCCAAGGCCTACAAATGACACAAACGAAACCAGTTCCAGGTCTGTTTAAGAGAAACCCTCCCATTGCAGGCGAAGCAGAAGCCATTGAATCAGCCAAAGCCGGAGATGCCGAGGCATTTTCCAGGCTCTACGCTCTCCACAAACGTCGCGTTTACACCCTCTGCCTTCGCATGCTCGGCAACGTCTCTGAAGCAGAGGACATGACCCAGGAGGCCTTCCTCCATCTCTTCCGCAAGATCGGCAGCTTCCGCGGCGAATCCGCCTTCTCCACCTGGCTCCATCGCCTCACCGTAAACTTGGTTCTCATGCATCTCCGCAAAAAAGGCCTCAACCTCGTCTCCCTCGAAGAGACCATCAACCCGTCCGAAGAGGACGCACCCAAGCGTGACTTCGGCAGCCGCGATCCTCAACTCGCCGGCTCCGTCGACCGTGTCGCCCTCGAGCGCGCCGTTGCCTCCCTTCCCCCCGGCTACCGCATGGTCTTCGTCCTCCACGACGTCGAAGGCTTTGAGCACAACGAGATCGCCACCATGCTCGAGTGCTCCACCGGCAACAGCAAATCACAGCTCCACAAGGCCCGCCTCAAACTCCGCGAACTGCTTCGCCACCCCGAACCGTCCATCTTGGCCGACCTCAAGGAGACGGCGAAATGACCTCACCCAAAAAACCCAACTCCCATCCAGATCTAACGTGCGCCGAGTTTCAGGAACAGCTTCCCGACCTCTTCGCAGCCGGAGGCAACGGTGTCCCGGAAGATCCGGCACTCCTCGCTCACCTCAAGACCTGCGAAAACTGCTCCGCTCTCGTTCGCGATCTACAGTACATTGCAGACCAGGCCAGCCTCCTCCTTCAGCCCACCCACGAGCCCAGCGATAACGTCTGGAAGAAAATTCAAGCCGAGATGGACTCCGAACGCGCTCAAGCCACCCAGCCTCCACGCAACCCGGAGACCAAATAACCTCTTGCAACCGCCGTCAGCCCCATGTATCGTCTATCTTAGAATGTTGAACAGCTTCCAGACCGTGCGATTTACCTACTGCTATTGGCCCCCACCCGCGGCCCGGCAGCGTTCTCGCATGTCTCTCTGAAATAGCGATTCAACCTTCAGAGTCTTCGAACCTCCCGAGCCGCGACCCCCAAAGGTCGCGGCTTTTGCGTGTTCGCAACAACATTCAGCAGCTAAACTAGGAGAGACCATGTCACCCACCTCAGCCAATCCCCTGACCGAGCAAACCAACACCACCGCCGTCCTTATTCCCGCACACCTTAAACGTCTCGTCCTCACCGGCTTCATGGGAGCCGGCAAATCCACCGTCGGCCGTCTTCTCGCGACCCAACTCGGCTGGAACTTCCTCGACCTCGACACTCACCTCGAGCAACGCGCCGGAGCCACAATCCCCCAGCTCTTCCAGCGCCACGGCGAAGCCCGCTTCCGCCGCCTCGAGTCCACCGCCCTCGCCTCCGCCCTCAGCCAGTCCAACACCATCCTCGCCCTCGGCGGCGGAACCCCCGAGGACCTCACCAACCGTCTCCTCCTCGAGCAGACCCCTGCCACCTTCACTATCTTCCTCGACGCCCCCTTCCCCACCCTCTTCGATCGCTGCATGTTGCAGGACATCGGCCGCCCCCTCCTCGAAGACCCCGCCGCAGCCCAGCTCCGTTTCGCCCGCCGCCACCCCCTCTACACCCGCCTCGCCCGCCTCACCATCGACACCACCGCCCTTACCCCGGACGAAACAGTCGCAGCCATCCTCTCCGGCCTGAACCAGCCTCCTTACTCCCGCACCTGAGCGGCCCCGGCGCACACTAGCTGCATCCAACTCCCTGCACAGGAGAATCCGCTGGCCACCTCGACGTCCGACCTCCCGCCCGGTGAAGAGCAGTCTCGCCGCAACGTTCGCAGCCACATCCTCTTCTGCTTCGGCATCCTCCTCCTCCTCGCCCTCGCCTGGACCCTGCAAAAGGAGCTGCTGATCATCTACGTCAGTGCCCTCTTCGCCGCCGTCCTGATGCCCATCGTCAGCCGCATCGCCACCTCTGACATCCGCGGCCGCCGCATCTCCCGCCCCGCGGCCATCTTTCTTCTCATCCTCGGTGTCTCCCTCGTCCTGACGATCTTCTTCACCGTCGGCCTTCCCCCCGTCCTGCGCGACCTCAGCCAGTTCTCCACCGAACTCCCTGTCCGCGTCTCCAACTTCGCCGCCCGGATCAACAGGTTTCCCGTGGCCAACCGCCTCGGCGTCGAATCCATCGCCCAGCGCGCCGAGGGAGCCATCACAGCCACCGCCAGCTACCTCGTTACCTCGCTGCCCCTCTGGCTCTCGCACGTCTTCGACATTCTCACCGCTATCTTCCTCTGTATCTATTTCATGCTCGAAGGCGAATACGCCTATCGCTTCTTCCTCTCCCTCTTCCCGCTCGTGCAACGCCGCCGCCTCGACCATACCCTTCAAAGAGCAGACCAGAAGATGAGCAAGTGGCTCCTCGGTCAGGGACTCCTGATGCTTATCCTCGGCGTCTCCAGCACCATCGTCTTCGGCATCCTCCACGTCCGCTACTTCCTCCTGCTCGGCTTCCTCATGGGTCTGCTCAACATCATCCCCATCGCCGGCGGAGTCATCACCATCGTCATCGCCGCCGGAGTCGCAGCCCTCGACTCCTGGACCAAGATGGGCGGAGTCCTCATCTTCTACATCCTCTACATCAACATCGAGAACGCTTACCTTACCCCACGCATCATGCGTTCCAGCGTCAACCTGATGGGCCTCACCGTCCTCATCTCCCTCCTCCTGGGAACTGCCCTCGCAGGTGTAGTAGGCGCTCTAGTCGCCGTTCCCACAGCAGCCCTCGTATCCGTCCTGCTGGAGGAATACGCCGTCCAGAAAGACTGGAAATAACCACTAGCCGAAAGGCCATTGTTGCTGTTGCCGTTGCTGTTGCTGTTGTCGTTGTCTGTTTTAGCCGTCATCCTGAGCGGAGCGAAGGATCCCGACGATCTTTTCTCGCCACAACCTCCCGGACCTTTCCAACAACCAACTCCACCGTCCTTGCTGTTGCCTGTTCTTGCCTTTCGCTGGGAGCGCAGGGCTTCAGCCCAGCGAATAAAGACCAATTGCAAAGGGGCTTCAGCCCAGCGCCGTTGTTCTTGCCGTTGACTGCTCCCTGCTCTTCCTAACCTCCTAAAACGCCCGTCATTCTGAGCGGAGCGCTTGACGGTCTCATCGTCAAACGCGCAGTCGAAGAACCCCCGTATCTTCGAGGGGAACGCAGTGACCCGAGTGCCTTCAGCCCCAAAGACACCCTCCCAAAACTTCTGTCAAGTCTCAATCCCACCTAACTACTGACAAAACAAGAACATACGTTTGCCGATTCGCATCCCCAAGTTCGCTATACTAAAACAGAATCAAGGAAGCCCCGGAAAACCGGGGCTTTCCTCCTTTAACCTAATAAACCTTTTAGAAAGAAGAATTTGCCCGTAACCACTTTATATGCACTACTTTAGCGACGCATACGTGGCTATCTAATTGCAAACAATACGCTTATGCCCAAGTACCCCCGGGGGGGAGGGGTAGTGCCGGACCAAGGAGACAAGCCAATTTCCAATCACCCGCGCTTTATCAAACCTGCCACCATCCCACCAATCTCGCGAACAGCCTCAGGATGAGCCAACCCTCTCGCCCGAACCCCCATCTTCTCCCGCCGCGAATCATCCTTCAGCAGACCGACCAGCACCCCCAGCAACCGATCCTCACTCAACTCCGCCTCCACCATCAACTCAGCCGCACCCGCCGCAACGAACGCATCCGCATTCTTCCTCTGGTGGTCATCGGCAGCCTGCGGAAACGGCACCAGCACCGCAGCCCTCCCCGCAGCTGCCAGCTCCGCCACCGAGCTAGCCCCACTCCGGCACAGAATCAGATCCGCCTCGCCAAACTGCTTCGGCATGTCATCCAGATACGGAGTCACCAGCACCCTCTCAAACCCGACGCCGACTCGCTCATACGCCGCCACTGTCGAAGCTCCATGACGCGCCCCGGTCTGGTGCACCACATCCAGCTCCGGAAGAGCCTCCAGCAGCCGTCCCATGATCTTCGGCACCAGCTCATTGAAGACCCGGGCTCCCTGGCTCGCTCCGAACACCAGCAGCCTCTTCCCACCCCGGCTCTTGCTGACTTCGAAGAACTCCTGCCTCACCGGAACCCCGGTAACCTTCGCCCCACGAAAGTACCTTCGCGTCTCCTCAAAGTTCATCGCAGCCGCACTCACCCACCTGCCTACCAGCCGATTCGCCAGCCCCGGCACCGCATTCGGCTCGAACGCCAGCGTAGGAACCCTCAGCAGAATCGCCGCCATCATCGCCGGTCCCGAAGCATACCCTCCAACCCCCACCACCACATCCGGCTTGAAGCTCCGCAAAAGCTGAATACATCGCATCATCCCCAGCGGCAGATCGGCCAACGTCCGCAGCCGAGTCAACAAGCTCACATTCTTCAACTGCCCCACATGGATCAACTCCAGAGGAAATCCAGCCTCGGGCACCAGCCTCGTCTCCAACCCCCGCGCCGTCCCCACAAACCGCACCTCGGCCCCATGCGCATCGCGCAGCTCCCGCGCAATCGCCAGCGCCGGAATCACATGCCCCCCGGTGCCCCCGCCAGCAATCAGAACTCGCAATCTGGCTAACTCGCTCACAGCTTCAGTCGATCTCACGCGTCACATTCAACAACACACCCATCCCAGCCAGCGTAATAAAGATCGACGTCCCACCCGACGAGATGAACGGCAGCGGAATCCCCTTGGTCGGCAGTAGTGCCAACACCACGCTCATATTGAAGAAGGCCTGAATCAGGATCGCCGTCGTCAGCCCAAACGCCAGGAACCTCGCAAACGGATCAGTCGACAGAAAAGCCG
>Ga0193743_1001427_pt1 | contig 17815 bp, 13 predicted proteins | sample L2c2metaG_FD_143038 | JGI IMG/M metagenome (GOLD analysis project Ga0193743, IMG submission 143038) | Soil microbial communities from a riparian zone of the East river system, Colorado, United States - L2c2 | ecosystem: Environmental > Terrestrial > Soil > Riparian zone | place: USA: East River...
TATCTATGGGAAACCTGAAAGAAACACATAATGTGTTTCTCGGATTTTTCTTTCAGAAACACTTTTTGTGTTTCTGTGGGAAAAATCCTTTGGAAATCACAAAATGTGTCTCTTAATGGGTTTTTCCAGGGGAAACACCACCCAGGGCCAGCAGTATGTTGTGAGTATTGTATCAAAATTTCTTGCAGGTCTTCTAACCACAGAGACCTGCCTGAGAGGGCCACCGCAAAGCATGGTGTATACAAGCCCCCTCTTTTTATACCAGGAACCAACCATTCGCAGACGAAGACACACCTCCGAGTCTGTTGCAAACGGTAATAGGGAAGGGCAGGACCCTGGACACCACAATCGGTGTTTGCCGGCTATGGCACCGACACGGGACCCCGCGTTTCATGGGTTATAACTTATAAGAACGATTCCCATAAATGGGACTCGTAAATGGTGTTTCTGTTAATGGTCTTTAGACTTGTGATGCAAATTGGTTAACTATGTCCAAACTTAACTGGTAATTCTGAAAATTTGAACTCTTGTCAGATAATTCAATGGCTTCCTACCTACTTTAATATGTAATTATATTCATAATGCAATGCCTTTTGAGTGAGGGAGGTCATCTCGAACATCCCCTTTATTTTCGGTAGTTTGTCTGCTCTGTTCCGTTCATCTTTTTTCGTGACACCATCAGGACTGCCCTCTCAGTAATTCCCACCTCTCCGCACCATTTTTGGCTCGTCCACATCTCGCTTACGAAGGCCCTGGTCAAGGTCGACCTAAGCTTACTGGCTTCTTAAGATCTTAAGCCTTGCAGCAAAAATCTTATGCACAAATAGTAAACACATTCTTTTACGTTGACTTAGACATATACAGGTCTCGATGACAGTACACAGATGATTCATGAACCCTCCCAAACCGTGCGTCGACTTAACATACCTCCACCTGACGCCCTTAGGGTAGACTTGCAAAGCTTACGGAACTGGGACCTTGACGATGGTCGAAATGCGCTTAGCAAGCTCCGGGTCAACACTTTTGAAGACGAGGACTGAAAGACGGGGGAAGATGTGAGTAGCAAGATAACTGGCAAGCGGAATACAACGCACGCTGGTTGGAAACGATCTCCCGATCCTTGACGAGATTGAGGTGTCCAGAGATGTTATCGACAAAATTAGTACCCCGCTGGTTATCTTTCCACATGTCCCACAACGCACGAGGTTGGACAAAGTCGTCTATGGAATTTTCGCTTCTTAGCAGATCTTCCAATAATATAAAAGCTCGCCTATTTATCTCACCTTGTACAATCGCCGTGAGATCGCGGTAAACAGTGCCATTGAACACTTCGTGCCTCTCGTTATCCCTGATTTGGGAGTCAATAGCACCAGTGGGACCGACAAATGCGAGGGACTGAGATGTGCTCTTGTAGTTGGGGCGGTTGCCCTGGGATAAGAACGAAGCGGCGCCAGCACGTTGGTAGTTGGCAACTTTGAATGTAGACTTAGTTGCATTGCAAGGGATATGGCTATGGTTGACCCCGAGACGGTAACGTTGGGTATCAGGATAGATGAAGAGACGAGCTTGGAGAAGGGGATCAGGAGAAGGCTCGACGTAAGGGATCAAGTTGGACGGCGCGAAGGCCAGCTAGTGTGCCGTCAGTACCACGATGCTAACCAGGAAAACAAACCACAAACCTGCTCAATCTCGTCAAAGTAGTTTTCAGGATTCTTATTCAGGACGAGCTCGCCGACCTGGCGAAGAGGGAATTTCTCGTGTGGCCAGACTTTGGTAACATCAAACGCGATGCCTTTGTAATCATTGCTCATTGCTTGATCGGGCGTCATCGTTTGCTGCATCGGGGTAAGCAACATTGACAGATCCACGGTCTAGAATATGCTCACAATGTAGACAGTCCAACGAGGGAAGTTCTTAGCCACGATGGCTTCGTACAATATCCTCGCACCATAGTCAGGCTCTTCGCCGGCCAGCCTGGTCGCATCCTTGGCAGACAGGTTCTGCGAATCGAAGAAGTTATGTGGAGTTCAAGTTGCCAGAGGGAAGTGCATACCTTGACCTCTGCGACCTTGAGATGGAGCTTGAAATAGACATAGCTGGTGCCAGTGCCTGTCGGTTTCATCTTAGAAAACTTGAAGGTGGTTCCAGTGAAGGCGTGTTGTTGGTGGTACCCATCAGGGGTTCCACGGTCAGAAAAGAGCATCATGATTTGGTGAACGGTCTCCGGGTTTTGGGAGAAAAAATCCTGCAGGAAAGGTTAGAGATCGAACTCGATATTCAAAGTCGAGCAATTACCCAAAACATATCGGGATCTTTCCTGTTAGTCTGAGGGTTTCTCTTGGTAGCGTGGACCAAGTCAGGGTACTTGGCGGGGTCCCTGATGAAGAAGGTAGGAGTGTTGAGAAGGACCCAGTCCAAGTTTCCCTCGTCGGTCTTCAATTTAATAGCGATACCATGGACGTCCCGAACGGTGTCAGCTGAACCAGACTCGCCGGCGACAGTGGAGAACCGGACAGTGGCATCAACCTGGTTGCCGACTTGTTGGAAAAGGTTTTGCGATGTGATGTCCTGCAGATGATGGGCCACTTTGAAGTAACCATAAGCGCCGGCAGCCTTGGCATGGACCTATGTTCTTCGATGTTGGTGTCGAAGAAAAATGCAAATAGGAGTGAAGTAAATGAGAGGTACTAACGAGACGCTCAGGATACGCTCGCGAGCGAGATGCGCGAAATTATCGATGTGGTGGAAGTCTGTTTGCAAGTAGGTGAGCAATCTGATGAATAAATAAGATAGAGAATAATATGACCTTGGAGAAGGAGGGGACCATTGGTGCTTACACGCTGGGCAGCGTGAGGTTGGTTGACGGGGGAACCATAGGAAGTGGTATAGTTGAGGGCCATTGGGGAGATGAGGAGAACGGCAGTAGGATGTGATCTTATATAGTGCGAGTGAAGAAAGTAAGTTCAAAATCCATCGACAAAGGATCTGTGTCGTGACACTTAGATCTGGAGAATGTGTAAAAGTTGTGAGTTAGATTTCCTGATAAACAGATGTGGCGTTAAAGATTGATTCTTGCTATCGTACGTTCTTTAGTGGATACAATTGACCCAGCGATTTCTTGGAGATCCCCGAGAAACCCCATACGCCATTCTTCGACTTCAACGAAACCTCGTTATTCCAGCTGTACGCTGCCAAAAAATATTGGAACCCACTATATTTTGTGCTCAGAATGTTGATTTTGCCGCTAGAAGCCTTGTACTAGGTAGAATTCATGCAGAAATCTGGAATGGAATACCAGGTCTCAGCATGGGGCAAAAATTATGTAATGCTATTGACCGAATCAATCAATAACTGGATAGAAAATTGTACACCCACTATAATAACCGAAGCTGGATGGGCACTCAACAAGTTGCTGTTTCTGTGGAAGCATGCTCAATTCTTTGACAGCTGGGGCGATCAAATACAAACAGACAGTAAGACTCAGTGGCTAAGTAAGGCATTTTATTGGACCTCCTGCTATATTACCTTGGAATGCATCAAGGACCCGATTTCGAGGAATTGGGTGTGAAGGGGATGATGATGATGTCGTATTACTATATTTAGACATGTGTAACTCCAAGTGTATAACGAAAGTGGCTGAACCAACAAAAAAAATCGAACCCAGGTCTTATTTTCGGATCCCTGTACCCCTTGTCCATTGCAGTATTAAAACTTGAAATTCACAATAAAATAAATTCTATTGGCTAACCATTGAGTCCTTTCAGACTATTGGGGAATCGTTCACGATGTCAATAGGAACAACGGAAGTTTAATGAGCCAGAAATCAACAAATGCTTCGTCTGATCACAGGGCCCCGGCTCTTTCAAATCCCCGGGTGCTAATCTTCTGACTTCTTGCATTAGCCTCATAAATCATAAAAAAAATATGGGATCGCCGTCCAATATATCCTTATCGACCTGGGTTAGTCTCTGTATCATATCCTCCACACACAAGAGTCGAATTGGGATCAAGATTTCAGTCCTAAAGGGACATCCCTTCCTTTAAATTTCGTCGTATTTCTAGGCTATTGCTTGTCTTTGACCGCAGTATACTACAGCTTCAGTAGGTTGGGATGCTCTGGGTCCAGCACTCTTTGGAATTAGCGAGAATTAAATGAAACCCCCTTTATCTATGACATTGGGTTATTTGACAAACATGGGCATGATATTGGTCCTGATATGTCCTCAGGATCGACAAGAACCAATGAGATTTTAAAAATTTGAACACCCAAATTAAGTTTAGCGCACTACAATGTCTATCCCCCAAGCCGGAAATGTATTGCCATTAGATGTCGAAATCATATAGATGGATTGCTGCGCCGTAAAGATGATCCAAGGACAATTGGGGTATACATGATGGATGGAAGTGTTGTGCCGGAAGGAATGGAAAGGGTTGAGAAGACACCGCTCACCTTCTAACCGCTCGCATGTTTATAACAGCTTTGGTTCTGCTATTCTGAGTTATAGATAAGCAAAAGGCAGAAAAAAGGAATGATACAATGTAACACAAAGTTCGCTAACATTATAACCTGGAAGAAATGAAAAACATGTAAGAGTACCAAACTGGCTAGCTCTCAGTTAGTTAATTACAACATCACACTTCATTATATGTGGTGGATGAGGGAAAAATACGAGAGAGATGAGATGGTAAAGTAAGGGATATTTTGTTTTTAAATGCTGTTTATTCTCGAGGTCTGGTCTTTTGATGGATTGATCCCCAAATGCGACCGGCGAGCATTATACAAACCTTCTTGGAAGCACATACCTGAGCCCAGCCGCCAACGGGACTAATGGCCGCACAGCTTCTTGGTATCGATAGGCTCGGGAATGCCGCGTGTCTGCGCAGACACCCATCCCATTGCAAGATAATCGAAAGACAATAACTGGACCAATTACGAGAGACGGATAAGTGACCTTTTTGGCGTTTGGATTCCCCAGTTAAGTACGTACAACTATCCCCTGTTTGTACAAATGCAATAAGGCTCAGGGATCAGAACGACCGATTTTAGCCAGAGACATACCGCATCTTTACATCTTCAACATTGAAGTGAATGTGTCAACGGACTCCGGAGACGCCAAGGGCTAATCTCTGCAAAGATACAATTTACTCAGCGACAGCGCGCGACCTGGAGATCTCCGGGAACTTTATCGGCAACTCGGAACCTTCATTCAAGCTGTGAATTTCTTCCGTCTGATCACAGGGCTCCGGCTCTTTCAAGCCCCTGGGTGCTAATCCATATAATATCAGTACTTCCATTCGAGCTGAGGCCGATGAAAGGTTGCATTGTCAGTCGTTTAGAAATTAGAACGGCAGCGGGGAGATAATCTGACCTCGGCGGATATACACAGGTTTCAAAAGTACTATAGCCATTCAATATAGGTCGAATGGAAGCTCCCATTATTGACAGACGCACACAGTGGAAGATGATAATTCAGTTTCATGATAAGTTAGTAGCACATAGTATGCATGTGTCGACAACGGAATAAGAAGAGGTCTCCTTCCACTGTTGAAATATGGGAAAGTTCTCGGAGATCTCACAGGTCACGCATTTTTGTAGCGGTCACACCTCATATTACATGCAACTCCCAAAATCGCAGACATATCGAGTTACCTTCCGTTAATCTCTATATCTTTCACCTAATTTTACATTTCCTTTCGTTTTATTTTTATTTCCATTAATTCATTGCTTCTTCTGTCTTTCTTTCTTAAGACATTAGCTGAGTTGCTTATGTAACGTAGTCAGCGAAAATTTTCGTACTTACTTTAGCCAACTTTCAGCCAACTGTTTCATAGTGAACCCCTTGACAGAATAGGTTAGCTAATATACTGGTATTCAAGTACGTGAGCAATTACAGCTCCAGTATACCGTTGCAGTGACATTGAACCAACACCCTAACTTCTAAGAGAGATTACTAGCCATATATAGTCTATTCCAAGTGATAATTAGTCATGTATACGTACCCTGGCTACAGATAAGTAGTTCACGTTATCAGTCGTCCATCATATTTCAGAATTAGAACCGAAAAAATATCCTACTGATTTTTTTCTGATTTTTCCGGACAAGTTTTTAACACTATCCTCGAAACCCATACTCCCTAATAAATTAATAACCTATGCATACCCTGGAGTGTCCACCAACTTCCAAAGGTGGATGGGTTAAGAAGGAGTCGATTTTATCATCCGATTACCACAGCCTTGCCAATGCCTCATGGCTTCACGTTTAATTCGCTAACTCTATGTAACCACTGTCAAACCAAATTCAATCTGTAGTAAGAGTGACGATTAACCAAGGTAAGTTCGTGAACGACTAAGGAACTTCGGCAGGATAGTGGGTGGGTAAATAATTAAATAAATGAAAAAAAGAAAGAAAAGCAAAAAGAAATAAAGAAGGGGGGAGAAAGAGGAGATGTGACCTGATACGTCGACGTGTCGTATTCACTCTGGCAGTGTAAATGGTAGCCAGGGCTCTGTGGCCGCATAAAGAGACCCTTTTTACAGGATACTCTGAACCTTGGCGGCGCTGCGCGGCCTTTTGGACGGGTGGGAACATGGATACTCGCTTAAGTTAGATAAATGGACGCATCACTCTAGATCAGGCCTAGATTCTTTCATCATGAGAGCCACACCGGGATAGACACTGATAGACAAGAATCGACGCACACTCAGGTACAGCGTTACGAAATGACTGATGTCCCATCAAATTGCATGCCGGGGCTTGCCACCGAGAGAATTTTGACACTCCGAAGTATTTGTCGGTTAGGTGCCTCCAGGGTTTGGGTTCTGCTAGGCTAGGGCCGAGGTGAGAGTTAGGTTAGCGTTAGGGAGATATGATTTTTTTCGCGCGGTAGCGCGCTCTTGAGTGAGGTTAGGGCAGTTAAAACTCCGGCTGCCGGGAGGCAGCCAAAGCATGTTGTCGCATCTCCCATTTGTGGAGTGTCATCTTGTATATCCTCGAGCCACGTATGCATCTCACTACGTATGTTTCTTTTCCCCTTATCCTTTTTTTTTTCAGAGATGTTTTTAAAAAGATCAAATCCGTGTATTGCTCTACGGAGGTACAAAAATACATAGACGGCACAAGCCGTGTCAGACTCACCAAGGGAAGGCTCCCACGAGGCATCTCGCGACCTTCCCCTCAAGCTTGCCCAGGTTGCCCTCAACCTTCTGGCCTTGGGTGCCGTCGACCCAAATAAAGCTGTCGACAGTGCCAGAGATATTGACTGGGTATCTCACGATGTGTTTTTGTGAGAAAAAATCCCTTTGGAAATGACAAAAACAGTGTAACACTATCTCTAATACCAACAATACAGACATGAGTGTAACCTAATCAGTGGTGAGGTTGTTCAAATGTGTCCTCAAGTAGGTTCGAGTCTGAGATGTGCCAATATTATTGAATATAATCCAACTAACCAACCTTCCACGTGATTTAAGCGAATATTTCAGTCATAAAAATGAACTTCTCCTCTTCTCCCTCTAGTTGACTTTTTTCCCTCTTTTTCGACCCGCTATCTGGCCCTTGTATTCGCTTCGAGATTTGTTTCGGAAAAACATGAGGCCACAAGGATCTCAATATCAGCGCTTGCTGGGACCGCATTTGAGTTATTTAGGTAAATAAAACCTGTAATATCATCCTGACTGAATAAAACCTATGGTCGTGGACAGGTCACGGTAGACACGATCTCAGGCGACATTGATGACCGTTCAGCTAAAAAAGATTGACATAGAGACATCGACCTAGCGGCTACCCAATGTCCGCCATTCAAGATTCATCCGTGATCCGTTAATTTGTAGTTAAGTAATAGTTCACCCCGTCGCCAAGTCCTTAGACTGAGATGAAATGATCGAGGTTCATGGGTTTGGCGTGCATGCTGCTGCAGTCAAACGTCCATCAAGGTATTATGTATGTATCGGCTTGGTCATGACTGGCGGGTGGGAGCAGGGGTGATAAAACAAATAAGCATATCCGGCTGCGGTGGCGGTAGGACTTGTATTATGCCTCGATGCGGACAAGCACTCGGTCGGTCGCAATTCAAGGGCCGTGTACGGGGACGGATGAGCATCTCTAGCTGTATGTATGTTGATTGGTGGCGGTGCGGTAAGGAACAAGCCCCAATATACTTCCTACCTTGAGGGCCGACAGGGACTCGATCAATCGCAGGCCAGGATTTAAGTACCCACTCTGGTCTGGATCGACTATTGGTCAGATAATTTCAGCCATAAATTAAGGGGTTTAATGGAATATTATTTGGGACATCGCAAAGGGCGCGTGCCTAAACACATACTGTATTGACCGAAGGACATGCAGAGTCAGCCAGGGTCCGGTCCGTGCAACAGTCGCGAGCGGTGTAAAGCTTCGTAGAATTAATGCCGAAACGACATTGTGACTAGGCCTGGATTCCAAGGACACTGATGCGAGATCGTCTAATGCGATGCTTTTTTACCTATAGAATATTGGGGAAAAAAAGTAAGTAGATTGTAAGTGGTGGTGATATGGAAAGAGACATGAGTTGAAAACGAACTGGGCAAAGAAACAGACATCGAATTATCACATACCATCTACAAACATATTCCGTGTCGCAGAGGGCAGTGTACAGGTGATACCATCAAGCTCTCGCGTAAGCTTTACTTGGCATCCTAACCGACTGGTATCCGTGAGCCCAAATGCCATGTCGAGCATGTCGTTCTCATCATCTTCAGGTTCGGGTAAGAGATTATAGTACTCTTCGGGTAGTATGACGTGACATGTAGAACATGCAACTGATCCTTCACATGCCCCTGAGTATCGGAAGAGAAAGGGGACCATACGTTGTACCAGGATGGATAGGAGGAGAGCACGGAAGAGAAAGGAGACAACGGATTGAAGGGTCAGCAGAACTGCTTCACACGTTTCATAAACGGACTAAAGCAAGCTACGCACCCTCCAGATCAATATCATGCTCATGTGCTATCGATAGAATATCATCGCCTTCGTTAACTTCCACCGTCTTTAATAAGTCCCCATTTGAGTCCTTGAAATGAACCTTGATGCTGAAGGGAGGTCAAAAGTAAGATGGGAAATTTATAACGTTCACATACCCGGTTCCAGTAGGCGGACGAGTGATATGCCCATGTTGTGTAACTAATGAAGAGATCAAATAGGTGAGTGGATCGGTTCTTTGCTCATGCATGAAAGGGTTCAATACACACCGGCAGATGAATGAAGACCACGCACTCTACTATTCGAGAACCAGTCTATCCATGGTGACAGAGGATTTGTGCTCCGTCTCCTTCCCAAGTCAGACCCAGTTGTTCGTGTTCGGGTCGTCCGTAGGCGTCCTGCTGACGCCGTTGATGTATGAAAACATTGCGAAGATGTCGGTGACACCCTACAATTCGGTCTCATAGAGCCTTGTACATGCTCGGAGCAGCGTATCAGGGGTCGTATGAAGGCGTTTATTTGAGTACGAGCCTTGAACATTTTGGTAAAAAAAGGGTATTTTCGGAAGAGGATCCGCCTCACCAAATTATCCACGTGAATATTTGATGACTCATCAATCAGCCGGTGCAGGCATTTACTAATTTACCTAGCACTATGGTGAGTACTTGTAAAGCCCGTAAATGCTTCTCTCAATTTCTACTTAGCCTGCTTTCTACGTGCAATATTGGGAAATTTGCGAGGCAAGGTATGTAGATCGTGCCGCACCATATGCACTTTTCAACCGATATCTGCACGCTTGCCGGCCATCGCGGATTCATGCGTTTCGGTACTCTGTATATAGAGGCAATCTTATGGAACCTCCTTGGATTTCCAAAGACATCGTGCATAACCCTGAGGATCCTTTGACTCCTTCGCCTGGTGATCCATCCGACTGATCAATTCTCTTGCGTGCTAGATTTGTAGCTGTGTCTTCTTTAAAGCGCCGTACATACATTTTACAAAAGGTAATATCCCATAACAGCCTTCAAAATCGTTCGACATCGACTATTTCTCGTGCTCTTTTATTTATCCGAGTCTGATTTCCGACACTATTCAGTTCCTTGAAGCAACTTCTACCAGCTATCACAGGCCCTTGACAACTCTTCTCATGGATAGTTCGACTTTCGCCATATCACGTAGATGGGCGGATTTCCCAGCTTGTCGTCCGCACTACCGCACCTCATCACATACGTGGGGAACTTTTTTCCAACTCTTCTTTCCATCCAGGACCAGCGCGCAGTTTCAATAGCTTAAGTCTGATTTGCCTTTTCTCTTCTGGTTCTCGTAACTTTTCTTGTTTGTACTTTCGTCGAGCGTGCCCATTTATCTGCTCACGTTCTCTGATGGGCTTTGGAATTCTCGCCTGGAGCACAAGGAAAGTGAACCTTGAGGCAATAATCCAACCTTTTCAGTAAAACTGGCGTAGACCGCACGATGTGTTTACCTAAAAGCTTCGGTTCTGTGACGTGTTTTCTAACCGTTGGTATTAGTTAACTCGGCCATGAGTACCTCTTAACCTGAGCACCTTGTATTCCATTCATATAAAATTCGGACTGTTATTAGGTGTTATCCAACGACGGACCTTTCCTCCTTCCCTCTAGATGCGTCTGATATCAGCTTCTCTTAACCTGCTTGCGTTTCTAGCATTAGGAGCGCTGACGGGGTTCTGTTCTTCCCCCTACGTCCTGCACGAAAAGAGGTCTCATGTGCCTTCTGGTTGGTCCCTTCTTCGAAGGCAGAATGCATCCCACATCATTCCGCTACGTTTTGGGTTGAAGCAATCGAACATGGATAAACTCGATGAATTTCTAAATGATGTCTCCCATCCCGATTCGCCTAACTATGGCAAACACTGGAGTCCTGGTCAAGTGGTGAAGACCTTTGCCCCTAGCCAGGAGGCGTTTAAAACCGTTCAAAGTTGGCTCGTCAATGCCGGAATCGATCTCAAAAGATTGGGAGGTTCGCGAACCAAAGCATGGATACAGGTGAACACAACTATAGAAGAAGCTGAACGACTTCTACAGACAGAGTATAATCTCTATATTCATGACGGTGGCGATAAACACGTTGGTATGTTCATTTCACCATCATAATTATATTTACTGTCTTCTCATGGGCTCCAAGCTTGCAATGCCTACCATCTTCCTATACACGTCTCACCCCACATAGAAATAGTTACCCCCTCTATCTACTTCGACACGGTCCTCAAAAAACGCAGTTCCACCTCGCTGCCTGCTAAGAAGATAGGCCTTCCCGGAGTCGGAATCACCCCAAAAACAACTGGGAAGATCAAGACTTTGTTTAGAGGCATACATGATTGTGATAAAATCATTACGCCTCTTTGCTTGAGGGTTCTATATGGCTTTTTTTACCAGCCGTCGGCGCCAGATAGGAATACATTTGGAATTGGTGAGCTGTCTTCTATCAGTAAATCGCAATATGGGATCATTAATGACTTTCTAAATTCTACAGTGGAATACACCCCTCAAGCCTACCTTCAATCCGATCTCGACACGTTCGCAAAGAATTTCTCGTCAGAAATGGTCGGAAAATCTCCAAAGTTGGTTTCAATTGACGGAGGTTCGTCCGCGATGCGAATCATTTTTATTACCTACATGGCATTCTTCATTTCCGATAACGTCGTGTCTTCTTAAGGTGTGGCGCAAACCATTCAGGAGGAGTTTGATTACAATGGAGAATCCAATCTCGACTTGCAATATGCCATGAATCTGGTGAACTTGGTAGGTTCAAAACAGGATGTGATTCTCTACCAAGTGGGCGATCTTCCTCAGGGTTTGCATGATTCTCTCTCATCATTTAGTGGCGACGAACTGACGCCAATCATTATTGATAGGAGCATCTTTCAACAACTTTCTTGATGCTTTAGATGGTACCTATTGTAGCTTCGAGCGTGGAGACGATCCAATTCAGGATGCTTCCTACCCAGACAACTATCCCAATGGCTACCACAGTGAGTCGAGCACATGCCTGAATATGCTTTAATCTGACCCTGTATTTCTAAAGATCCTACCGATTGTGGAATCACAAAGCCTGCTAATGTCATTTCGACCTCGTATGGATATAACGAGGCAGATCTTTCACCATTCTATACTTCTCGACAATGTGCTGAGTACAAAGCATATCCGTCGTTTGTCTATAATCAAATGTCGCTCATATAGAGTTTAGATATGCGAAGCTGGGATTGATGGGGGTCACCGTTGTTTTCTCGTCAGGTGATAATGGGGTTGCTGGTGAGTAGAGTTAAAATGAGATTTTCCGCAATATATCTCTTTTTAATTCAAAATCTATAGGAAATGCCGGCGCCTGCCTCAATGCCGATGGTGCGAGATTCCATGGAACGTTCCTGAATTAGTGTAGGTTTCATAAAACCTCATAAAACACAGGGTCGCGATCTGAAGAAGGACTTGGACAGACTTTCAATCCAGGTGAACTGAGTTGTTCGTTTATCAAGTTATGGGTTTTTGATTTGTGGCACCGCAGGTTTCCCAGCGACTTGTCCTTATGTAACGTCAGTCGGAGCGACACAAATAAATCCGGGATCGAATGTCACTCAGCCTGAAAGTGCTTGCGAACAAGTCATCTTCAGTGGTGGGGGGTTCAGTAACCACTTTGCTATGCCAGCGTACCAAAAGAAAGCAGTTCACCAATATCTGAAGAAATATAAGCCAAACTATCCTCCCGAACTTTGGAACTCTACTGGCATTGTAAGAGAAAAAACATTTTTCCTCGCCTTCAGATCGAAATTAATAATGGACACGGTGATTAGAGTCGTGGTTATCCAGATCTATCCGCGAATGGGTACGATTTTTTTAAGTATCGAATTATATAGCACTGGTCACTTGGATCTAACCTTACTTTTTCGAAGTGCGAATTATGCCGTTGCTGTGTGTATCACTTTGAGTCTAGAAGATCTCACGGCTGACACCAAATAACATCAGGTAGAAGGTAGCTTTGTTCCAGTATTCGGGACATCTGCCGCTGCTCCAGTGGTAGCATCCATTCTCGCCATGGTAAATGACGCTCGCATTACTGTGGGGAAGAAACCTATCGGGTTCATCAACCCAACCGTATGTTGTTTCTTTCTGTTTCATTTCTTGATATAACTCTTCTTTCTCGTAGATTTACTCGGATATGTTCTATAACGCTTTCCACGATATCACATCTGGAGGTAACGAAGGCTGCGGCGTCAATGGGTTCACAGCCGTTCCGGGATGGGACCCAGTCACAGGTCTCGGTACCCCTTCCTTTCCAAAGCTCCTTGTCAGGTGGTTGTTATTGCCTTGAAAAAATGTGACAAGCGCTCTATCTGCTACCGTTTTATTTCACTTCATATTTACTACGTGATTTCATATTTAAATTCATGGTACCTAGTGTATTCACGATTGATAATTGATAGAAATTCTTTCAACTGACTGAAATGCCAATCTGAAAGCTAGGCGTGGGACGCCGTCGCTTCGTCTCATGGCATACTAAGCGGAGATTTGATTTGAATTCGGGTGCCAAGTTTGATCGATGATCCTCAACTTGAAGGTTATTTTCTGTGTTTCGTATGCGTCCAGCTTTTCCTTATAGAGATCTTTGGAAAGAGACACATGTTCTCATCATTCAAGACTTCTCAGTGGGCTCAAACATGCCGAGCACCTTGACGTCCCAGGAAGCTGATCAGTGTTCCAATACAGCTCGAGTTCTAAATTGACCTCTAGCAAGACGCTTTATATTAAAGGCGCTGAGAGTGCCCTACATCCCCTCTCTCTCTCTCTGGAAATAGCTACTGGAAGACCCAACCTTTACGAAAAAAAATTAAAATAACGGACACAGCCGTCACACCAAAAGCTCGTACATAATGTCTCATTCATTGCTGTAAAGGCTTTCAAAGTTGTGCACGATAAACTCGCATCTAGATCGCGGATCGCGCCTCAGATCCTTCTTCTCAATCGGCATGTCGCGTCAACGGGTGGCGATGGGTGTCTCTATTTTTTTTTTGTTGATGATGATTACCGAAAATGGCTCTTGCAAATCCCTTGTCCAATTGGTTTATAAAGGCCTGCTGACATGTTGGAAAGCGAGCCATATCTCTTCATTATTTGTTTTCCTTCCACGTCTCCTGGCCTAGGGGTTTTTTAAACCATTCTTCCTGTCTACTCAATTCTTGATGTTGTGGTTCCAAATATTTCAGGATGGTCCCGAATATGAAGCACGCAAAAAACGGGGCACGTTCACCCCTCCGAATGTATCCTTGAAACAACTGCACGATGCTGTACCCCGCCATCTCCATGAAAAATCCACTTTTATAAGTCTCGGATATGTTCTGCGTCATATTGCCTTCACTTTCGGTTTTTACTACCTTGCAACGTTCATAAACGTCTCCACGTCAACTTGCCGTGGAGACAACGGAGTGTTCACCATCGCATTACTTTTGAACTATTTCGTTCGTCCTAGTCTTTGGATTCTGTATTGGGGTTGGCAAGGCATCACATTTGCTGGGATTTGGTGCTTAGGTATGTTCGACCCGTGTTCGTTAATTGTCATGATTTATCTTTGCTAAGCTGATGTCAAAGGACATGAAGTATGGCTTGTTTTCTCACCATCCAAGTACCTAAACTAACCTCAGTAATCACAGGCTGGCCACAACGCGCTTTCATCTTATAGGCTCATCAATGACTGTATTGGCATTGTCCTCCATACATTTGTCCTCACTCCCTACTACTCATGGCGGGTCACACACAATACCCATCACGTAGGTCCAAAATTTAACGCATGCCATGAGCCTCACATACATGTCTCCGATAGAAATCGACAAATCACTTGGAACGTGACGAAACCTACATTCCACCCACACGAAACGACTTCAAACTTCCCGACGGGAAAATTGCCGTAAGAATGGACTATACCGAAATACTCGAAGAAACACCCGCTTTTACACTTTTTAAACTGTTTGTCCGTCAGTTTTTGTAAGTACCCTTTCTTTCTTTCTTTCTTTTTTACCTCCCGCGGTCTGTAGGCCGAAACCTAATCGTGGCGAGATTTAGTGGCTTTCAACTCTATCTCATGTGGGTGGTTATTCTTTGGGAACATTTGAATTTTATCAAAACAAGTTATCGGTATCTTTATTCCAGCCACAACCGAAAAGGCAATCCTAGATATCCAGCAGGGACAAGTGTAAGATTTATGATTTGGTCATTATATTTTTTTTTGATCTTCGGCTCACTGGCCGCAAATTAGCATTACAGACCATCCTCGTTGCTGTTCAAGGCGAAGCATCGTAAGTATTGCCGCTGCTGATACAATAACCCCCCCCATTTTCTCAAGCTGTTCCTATAAGGCAATTCAATTATCATATCTAACCTAAGCATGATATGCATGTTAGCCATGTTGTTGACATACGCCTTAACGAAAGGCTGGTCGTCATTGGCCGTTCATTACCTACTCCCATGGCTAGTGCGTATCTCAAAGTCCTCTCTGCTAGAATTCAGTCTAACTTTAGATGGACAGTGTGCCCATAATTGGTGCGTACTTTTTTTCAGCGTCCTGCCACTCAAGTATGTTGAACGGGCACGTCTTCACACTCGAATCCAGGATCGTTTGTTTTACGTATCTCCAACACAGCGACCCAACGATCCCGTACTACCGAAAGGTACGCGTCCTTTCGTTGACAAGTGGACATCTTATCTTGATAACATTGTGATCCAGGATCAATGGACATTTGCTCGTGGTGCCCTTGCAACTGTTGATCGCCCCTTGTTTGGCTGGGTCGGCCGCTTCTTTTTTCATAATGTGGGGAACAAATGTTTCAATCCTTTTTTTTTTTTTTTTTTTTCTTAAAAAAAAAAAAAAAAAAAAAAACACCACAACAAAAAAAAATAAAAAAAAAAATAAATTAAATAAAAAAAAATTAATGAGGACGTCATTTTCTACTCACTTTTTTTTCTCAGATAATTTACCGCAGGCAACTGAGGCTATCAAGCCCATTCTTGGCGAATATTACAACTACGATTCTACAGTGCGTGCTCCTATCCTTTCATGTCGCTCTCTACGTTTGCCTAAAAGCCGTTCAATCAGCCTGCAATATATGCCCTATGGAGATCGTTCACGCAATGCACATTTGTGGAAGATGAAGGCGACATTCTGTTCTTCAGAAATCAGTATGGGAGCGCGTTGATGGAGCCGTCGCCGTCCCACAGATAATCTTCTGTGATCTTTTATTTTATTTTATTTGATACTGTGTCATGTTTGATCGTGCGTAATATCGCTTGTGCCATACTTAAACTTTTATGAACACACTTTTGGTCAAATGAACAACGGTCCATAAAGTTAACGATAATGATGCAGATAGACCGTACTTACTTAAGTATCACAGAACAGTGGGGGGGGAAAAAAAAAAAACAATCAAGGACACGTGTGCCCCGTTGGAGGCTCGACGAGAGAAGGTTCACCGTTGTGTAATCACAAGGCAAGGTTTGATCGGGATGACGAACAGGAGAAGGTAGAAGCTCAAGTTCAAAGAAAGAGCGGAATTGGGGTTGCAGTTTTCGAGAAGATGGGTTCTTCCATCAATGGTGCCTCTCGTCGCTGTGGGTTATAAGAAGTAAAATCTTTGACCGATCCACATCCGCCTTGGTGACTTCCATAGTGGACGATCGGGCAGAATACGTCAATGATGCTCGATAATGACCGCAAATATCGTGTTTTTTCTTTAAAGAGAGGCCCCAAAGGACACCTGCCAAGACATACATAGGATGGAAAACAAAGTCGGAGGAGGATTCTGGGCAAGTCACGGCACGTATGTCGTCACGTCACCGCTGTTCAACGTTCAACGTTCAACCCGCATTATCTCTACCCCTCCTTCCTATTTTAATTTCTGATTGAACAGATGTCGGTCGTACCATAGTCTACTGGACATCTTGATCGTATTACTCACCAGGTAGCTGGGCGATGCTGGCTCGCTTTAATTGGTGCGACTACCTTGGGAAATGAGTAACGGAGTTCAAAACAAAGTCATCTCATGACCATCAAGGCATGCTGCAATCCTTTTAGGAGTCTGCTTTGTTCGTAAAGGTCACTTGGCTTGCGTGGTCCAAAAATCAGATTGCAAAAAGAAGAATATCATTATGTACTGGGTTAAGAGTGATCCCTCCTGATGAACATTTTCTCTCAGGCTCCTCCTGTCTTGACTCGGTCGAACCCACTCTCCCACAAACAGAGCGCTATAGGAGATAAGTAACGAGATGCGATTGGAATCAAACTGGGTAATTCTTCTTAATTGGGCCTAAGCTCTTCCACTGTAAATATCTGTCATAAAAGTCGTGGCAGATTTGGGCGGCCCACGCATTAGTTGTCTAAAACATATATACATCAGGTGGTTAGGATTTAGGGGGAAGTATAACCTAACTTGGGTAACCCTTTATATATACCTTTGGTAATCTCGACCCTCAGTTTGGACTTCTCTAACAAAAGCCTCTTACGCTTGGATAGCAACACGCGCACAATCCGTCACCTTTTTTTTTACCCCCCCCCCCCAACGATCCGCAGAAAATCCACCGTAGTTTTCCTACGGGTGTTATACGCTGGCAGAGCAGGGGTGGTGTCTTCTTTCACTCGAAACGTATGTTTCCACGTGGATGTCCAGAAGACTCTTTCCCACAACTCTTTTACAGTTCTTGCCTTTTGATCCACTTTGGTTCAAAGTACAAAGAGTCCAGGGTTTTTTTTTTCTTTTTTTCTTTTTGAGTGAGAGTTCCTCTTATTCATCCCCAACCACCCCCCCCCCCCCCTTTTTTTTATTTTTTTTTCTTTTATCCT
>Ga0193743_1001428_pt1 | contig 17814 bp, 21 predicted proteins | sample L2c2metaG_FD_143038 | JGI IMG/M metagenome (GOLD analysis project Ga0193743, IMG submission 143038) | Soil microbial communities from a riparian zone of the East river system, Colorado, United States - L2c2 | ecosystem: Environmental > Terrestrial > Soil > Riparian zone | place: USA: East River...
GTTGACCCGGCCCGCATGATCATTGGCATGACACGAAAGCTCGCCAGCGCAGCCGCCGCCGTCGTCGTGCTAGCGGTGGCGGGGTGCGGAGACGGTACAGCACAGCCTCCTTCGACCCCCTCGTCGCCGGCTGCCGCATCATCATCAGCAAGTCCGGCGCCTTCCTCGACGCCATCTCCGACGCGGCGGAGCTTAAGTACGGAGACTGACGCGCGGCAGTTGCTGTTGACGTCTCAGGATCTTGGCCCTGAATGGCGAAGCTACAGCGGCGGTGCTGATGCACCCGGAGAGCAGCGGAACAGCAACCCGGATTGCAGTGGCGTCGAGCGTGACCTCTACACCAAAGGCAACGCTCGCGTGGTAGTCACTGCCGGTTGGATGTTTTCCGGCGCGGTGCGAACCGAGTCTATCGACCACATCGTCAAGGTTCATCCTGGCGGTGGTGCTGCAGATGAGATAGCGGGCATCCGCGCGAATGTCGGTCGCTGCCGCACCTGGCAGGAGGGCGGCGTCGCTCCCGGCTACGCATTCACCATGTCGATGGAGTCCGCTAAGGCGCCGCAGGTGGGAGACGAGGCGTTCGCGTGGCGGCACAGCGCGAAGACGAGCCTTGTCCCGGACGTTGCAACGACATACAGCGTTGTTCTGCGCGTGGGCGACATTACATCGTTGATCCGATATACGCCGGGCACACTCATGCCGAGTTCGACAGCCGAACAGCACCTACGTGAGGTCGTCGGCGCCGCCGTGGCGAGAGCAGAGAAGGTGTTGCAACCGCCACGATAGCTACTCTCGACGCTAACGACCCTGCTAACGACACCTCCGGAACGACGGGGAACATGAGCGAGTGGGTGGGACGCATCAGCGGTCATCGCTGTCGCCAGCCAGGACCAATCCTCCCGCGAGGGACGACCAGGACTCGGCTCGATCACCTCATAATCCAGCGAGCCGCCCGTCGTTCAAGATCCGGAACATGCACGGAACGATCAACCATGCCACCGGCACCAGCCCAGCGTTTTGCGCCAGTGCGACGCTATCCGGGACGTTGAGCGCCACTCCTTTCCTAAGCCGTGTGCCGGTAGCCCTCGGCCGCCTCAGATTTTCCGCGTCGGCCAGCGCCGCGCGGTTGTCGTGGTCCGCCGTGGACGCTGCGATGCCTGCGGGTCCTGGCTGGGCCTCGTGAACGTGAGAAGGTTTAACCCCTGACCCGCGACTCGAGGAGGCCGGCGTGGAGATGACCCCTCAGCCGTACCCGCTGTTCCTGGCTTACGTCGAAGAGAACCAGTTCAGCACCGGTCGAGTCGTCGGCTGGATCGTCAAGAGCGACGATTCCGATCTTCCGGAAGCCGACCCGGTGGTTGCCTGGAATGACGACGACGGCGGCACTCGACTGGTCTGCGTCCGCCGGGTCAGTGGGAACACGCGGGTGTTCTTCGCCGAGACGGAGGGCGAGGCACAGTCGAAGGCGATGCGCCACCGGACCTGAGGGCGAGGTCGCCCATCTGTCGTTGATCGTCGGCTCCGAGGATCGGCACGATCGTTAGTACAGCCTTGGGAGAGATCTGGGAGACGATCTTGCAACCGAGAACCCGCCCACACCCAGGCATGCCGACGACAGCCACCAGTCGGAGCAGCGCATATAGCCGGCGATGCATGTGAAGAGCCCGGCTTGACCTTGTTCACACCGAAGAGGTCACTGGTTCGATCCCAGTATCGCCCACGCAGCAGCAAACCGTTCGTAGCAGGGGGCGGCCCGCGAGAGCCGGCGCCGCCAAGGCGAAGGGAACCGCGATCATGAAACTGACGACCATCACACAGGTCTCCGTCGATGGAGTGATGCAGGGAAACGGCCCGTCGGAGGAGGACCGGAAGGCCGGATTCGAGCGCGACGGATGGGCCATGGCGCACTTCGACGACGAGGCCATGACGTTCGTCAACCAGCTGTGCCAGCGCGCCGACGCGTTCCTGTTCGGCCGGTGGACGTACGACGTCTTCGCCGGCTTTTGGGGTGTGATGGATCTGGGCAGCGGCCCCATCGCAGATGCCTTCAACACGAAGCCCAAGTACGTGGCGTCGAACACGCTCACCGAACCGGGCTGGGCGGACACGAAGGTCCTGTCCGGTGACGTCGCGGCGGCCATCGCCGAGCTGAGGGCCAGGCCGGGAGGGGAGCTGCAGGTGCACGGCAGCGGCAAGCTGGTTCGCTGGCTGCTAGAGAACGGCCTCGTCGACGAGATGGATCTGCTCATCGTCCCTGTGGTCGTCGGCCAGGGCACGCGCCTGTTCCCCGACGCCGGCCCGGACATCGCGCTTGACCTGGTGGAGTCGCGAGCCTTCCCGAAGGGCATAACTCTCCAGGTCTACCGGCCGGCCGGGCGCCCGCAGTACGCGACGGCCTGAAGCTCGTACCCGAGGAGAACATCGTGACCGCTACCTACACCTTCGACGTCTTCACCAGCCTCGACGGCTTCGGCGCCAACAGCGGCAGCTGGGGCGGCTACTGGGGCAAGCAAGGCCCCGAGCTGCTCGACCACCGCCTCGCCGTGTACGACCAGGAGCAACGGATGGTCTTCGGGGCTACCACGTATCGGGCCTTTGCTCAGATGCTGGCCTCGAGCACCGAGGAGTCCGAAGTCCGTGACCCATGGGTCACCCGGATGAGGAACCTGCCGGCGACGGTGGTGTCGACGACGCTGGAAGGGCCCCTGGACTGGCCGGACGCGACCCTCGTGAGCGGCGACGCCGTCGACGTCGTCGCCCGGCTCAAGGAGGAGTCCGAGGTGCCGTTGCGTTCGCACGGCAGCCTGTCGCTGAACCGGGCGCTGATGGCCGCAGGTCTGGTCGATCGCGTCCAGGTGACGCTCTTCCCGGTCCTCACCGGTCAGACCGGACTGGACCCGATCTTCCAGGGTGGGGCCGACTTCGACCTCGAGCTGATCGAGAGCCGGACGCTCGACGGCCACACCCAGGAGCTCATCTACCGGCCCAAATTGCACGTCTGAGTCCGTCCCTGCACCTCCACCCCGTCAAGCAGTCGAACCTGAAAGGTCATCCCCGTAGTTGCGCTATTACAGCCTCGGCTACGCGCTCAGATAGCTGTGACGCGGCGAAATGTGGGCAGCGCCTGGTTGACATGGTCTTGTCGCCACTGCCGCGCTTTCACTTCCACCTGACCGGCAGCGCGGACCGCTGACTCGCAGTCCCACAGGCCTTCGCGCAGCCAGAGTGCGGGGTTCTTCGGGCCCAGGGCCAGCCGTGCGCGTAGGTAGGTGGGTCGCTCGTAGGAGTGAGGACTGAACCACAGGACGCGTAGGCGGGGGAGTTCGGCTGTTGCCGCCGAGCCGCCGATGCGGCCAAGCCGGTCCACAGCGCGTCGTAGCCGCACCGGTTGAGCTGGCGGTCGTACAGCCAGTCGAGGCCGGCGATCAATGCCGGGATGTCGGCTGGGGCGCCGTGTGCGGCAGCAAACGCTGCGCGGTCCAGAACAGCCGGTGCGGCTGACTGGTCGCCCATGTCCGCGCCGCAGGCAGGGCGAGTGCGCCTAAGTTCTCGACGGTGGTGCCGAGGGGGTAGCCGATGTCGGCTGCGGCCAGTTTGTCCACGAGGTCGAGCAACGCTGGGTTGGGTGGGCGCCGGCGGAGTTCGCGGAGGGCCTGGCGCCAGTCTGTGGCCCACTCCGCGCCGCGCCCGAGGCCTCGCTGCAGCGCCCCGGCCACCGTGCGTGGGTGCGCGTATTGCCAGTCGTCATCGACATCCATCGACACGGAGTGTGCGCCGACCGGCTATGCCGGCGCCTCCGGATTCGGGTCCGCGCCACGTGGACGGTTCCGCCAGATTCTCCGGATGCCGAAATGGTGGAAGGTCACGGACAGGGCGAGCCCGCCGGTGGCCATGCCGGCGAAGAACAAATGTGGCGGCGTCCACCCGGAGTAGACGGCGACCAAAGTGGCGAGCCAGGCGAAGAAGGACACGCCGAACAGCCCCCACCACACCGCGTCCCGTCGCCGCACGGCATGAGTGTATGTCGATCCACCAGCCCGTCAGCGCGACTCGGCGGCGACGCCTGACCCACGCCGGGCGCCGGCGGCCGCGCCAATCACGCCGAGCGCGAGGCCGAACACCGGGAAGATGCCGAGGCAGAAGGCGAGCGCGTCCGCCAGGTTCACGCCGACGGGGGCCACCAGCTCGCCGTCGAGGGTGTGGCCGTCGATGCCGTGCCGGCGTAGCGACTCGGGCAGCCAGACGGCGTAGGTCAGCGGCACCATCGCGGCCACGGTCCAGACGGCCGCCTGCAGGCCCGAGCGGAACGATCCGCGCCCCGCGAGGAACGCCGGGACGAAGAAGACCGCGACCGGGGTGGACACGAGCACGACGGCGAGCAGGGCCACGACCGGAACCGCGGGCGACGTCCCGTCGAGGCGGTTCGACAGCACGAACCAGCCCGCGAACACCACGGCGGCGCCAACCCCGAGGTGCGGGCCGAGCCGGCCGCCACCCGGCGGCGCCGAGGCGACCCAGAGGCAACACGCCAGCCCGAGCGCCAGGAACACTGCCGCCGCGGGCGGCAGGTGCGCGGCCGCCGTCCGCTCCCGCGCGGAATCGGACGGATCACCCTCCGACGTGGATCGCGGGGCGGCGGGTGGGATCGGGTTCGATCTCCCGGGCCGTCGCTGGATGCTGCGACGTTGACCCTGCGTCAGGGCCAAGCCTTCACCGGCTCGGATACCCGTCGGTCACGTGATCGGCCCATTCGGTCTCCGGGCCGGGCTGGCCCTCGCCGAGCGACTCCCACATGGCCAGGTGGCTCATGAAGTGGTCGGGTGCGGCGCCGTGCCAGTGCCATTCGCCCGGCGGCGTGTGGATGGTGTCGCCGGGGCGGATCTCGACGATCTCGCCGCCGCGGGCCTGGGTCAGCCCGATCCCGTGCAGCACGTGCAACGTCTGGCCGTTGGCGTGGCGGTGCCAGGCCGTGTGCGCGCCGGGGGAGAAGCGGACCGCGTTGACCCGTAGCCGCGAGGGTGTCTCGCCGGCCGCGACGACATCGATCCAGACGTCGCCGGTGAACATCTCGGCCGGACCCTTCGCGGTCGGTCGCTTCTGCTGGATCTCCACGGCTGCGCCTCCTCAAGCCCTCTCGGGCTGGTCCATGCCACCGACGCTACGTCGGACCGGCCGCTCGGGGCGAGTTGGCAACCTAGCACTTGCTTGGTTTCGGGCGTTAGCATGATCGTGGTTGGCGTGCGTCATCGAGGAGGAACAGATGCCCGAATCAGTCATCGTCGCGGCCGCGCGGTCGCCAATCGGCCGGGCCGGCAAGGGATCGCTGCGCGAGCTGCGGCCGGATGTCCTGGCGACCCAGATCGTGTCGGCGGCCCTCGCGATGGTTCCGGAACTCGACCCCACCACGATCGAGGACCTGATGATGGGTTGCGCCCAGCCGGCCGGGGAACAGGCCTACAACATCGCGCGGGTGACGGCGGTGCGGCTGGGCCTCGACGGCCTGCCCGGCACGACCGTGCACCGCTATTGCGCCTCCTCGTTGCAGACGACCCGGATGGCCATGCACGCGATTCGCGCCGGCGAAGGGCATGCGTTCATCTCGGCCGGCGTGGAGACCGTCTCCCGGTTCACGGCCGGGAAGTCCGACGGCATGCCGGACACCAAGGACGAGGTGTTCCTCGACGCCGCGCGCCGCGGCCAGGCCCGGGTCGAGCGGGTTGAGCCTTGGTCCGATCCGCGTGACGCGGGGGAGTGGCCCGACGTCTACGTCGCGATGGGCGAGACGGCGGAGAATGTCGCGGAGCTGTGCAAGGTGTCCCGGCAGGCCCAGGACGAGTTCGCCGTACGCAGCCAGAACCTCGCCGAGGCCGCCGCGGCCCGTGGCTTCTGGGCCACGGACATCACTCCGGTGCGCCTGCCGGATGGCACCGTGGTTGACACCGACGACGGCCCCCGAAAGAACGTCACGCTGGAGAGGGTCGCCGCCCTGGCGCCCGCGTTCCGCCCCAACGGCACCGTCACCGCCGCCAACTGCTGCGGGCTCAACGACGGCGCGGCCGCGCTGGTGGTCATGAGCGACGGGCGGGCCCGCGAGTTGGGACTGACACCGCTCGCGCGCGTCGTCTCCACCGGGGTCTCGGCGCTGAGCCCGGAGTTGATGGGTCTCGGCCCGGTGCAGGCGAGCCAGGCGGCCGTCGCCCGGGCCGGTCTGTCCATGTCGGACATCGACCTCGTGGAGATGAACGAGGCCTTCGCCGCCCAGGTGTTGCCCTGCGTCGAACAGCTCGGGCTCGACCTCGACCGGGTCAACGTGAACGGCGGCGCGATCGCTCTCGGTCACCCGTTCGGGTCGACCGGCGCACGCATGGCCACGACGCTCATCCACGCGATGCGGGAGCGCGACGTGCAGTTCGGCCTCGAGACGATGTGCGCCGCCGGCGGCCAGGGCATGGCAATGGTGCTGGAGCGCCTGTCCTAGCGGTCAAACAAGTGCTCGTTTGGTAGCCTGCCGTCCAACCGACGAGGGAGGCAACGCATGCGCGCTCAGCGCAACGCGCCTGGCGCGCAGGCCGGTTCGGCGCGGCGGCGGGAGCTGCTCGCCATCGCCGAGCGGCAGTTCGCCACCCGCGGCTTCGCACAGACCACCATCCGCGACATCGCCGACGAGGCCGGGATCCTGTCCGGCAGCCTCTACCACCACTTCCCGTCGAAGGAAGCGATGCTGGGCGAGGCCCTCCAGGAGTTCCTGGAGGGCCTGCTGGCCCGGTCGATCCGGATTGTCGAGCAGGGCGACCGGCCGCGCGAGGTGTTGGACCAGTTGATCCGCGAGTCGTTCGCGACCATCAACGCCGCGCCCGACGCGGTCGCCCTCTACCAGAACGAGAAGACCTTCGTCGCCGAGACGCCGGGCTTCGAGTTCGTCGCCAAGCTCAGCCGTGACATTGAGAAGCTGTGGCTCGGAGTGATCAAGTCGGGTCGCGCCGCCGGCGAGTTCCGGACCGACCTCGACGTCAACCTGACCTACCGGTTCATCCGCGACACGGTCTGGTCGACTGTGGGCTGGTATCGGCTGGGCGGCCGGTTCAGTCACCACACGGTGGCCGAGCAATACCTCTCCCTGCTGCACGGCGGCATGCTCAAGGCCTAACGGTCGCGCAGGCCGGTCGGGTCGATCATCTCGCGGATCAGCCGTAGCTCCTCGTCGGTCGGCAGCCGGGTCGTGGTCGCCGTGGAGACGTCGATGTCGAAGCCGGTGTTCTCGCTCACCTGGCCGGCGGTCACACCGGGGTGCAGCGAACGCACCTTGAGCCGTCCGCTGCCGTCGTAGTCGAGCACCGCGAGGTCGGTGATCACGACGCCGAGGTGGTGGAATCGCAGGGCGGTGCCCGAGAAGGCGCGGGCCCGGTCGTTGCCGACGCCGGAGACCACGTCGACCCGCTCGACGAAGACCCGCCGCGAGTGCTTGCCGACGAAGTAGTCCACCCGGTGGTTGACGGTGTTCCCCGGTGCGCCGCGCACCCCGATCAGCTGCCGGGTGGGCCGCCGCCAGTCGCCGATCGACGAGATGTTCTGGTTGCCGTAGGCGTCGACCTGGCTCGCGCCCATCATGCTCTGCCGCCGCCCGGAGTTGAGCAGGTCGAAGATGGCGCGGAAGGGCACCCATGCCTCGATCGTGCCGCCGGCCGCGGCGGTCTTGCCCAGCGGCGGCGGTTCGCTCATCAGGAAGCACTCGCCGTCGGAGATGGCCAGTTCGGGGGAGTGCGTCAGCCTGGCCAGCCGCGCGCCGACCGACGGGATCGTGCCGACGGCGTGCGCGAGCACCTCGCCGGCGTCCCGCCAGGTGTCGGCGCAGGCGGCCACGCAGACCTCGGCCCGGGTCGGCGAAGCGGTCATCGGGACGCCCCCACTGCCTGCTGCTCCCGCCATGCCTGGACCTCCCGTTGATAGCCGGCCTCGTCGGTGTCGAGGAACCGGGTCCGGAACGCCTGCCAGGAGTCGTCGGCCGCGGTCGCCGCGTAGTGCGCCTGGAACCGTTCGTCGCGGCCGTAATCCGGCTCGCAGGTGGTGAAGTGCGCGCCGTTCGGCGTCTCGACCACGCCGTGCACGAACAGCCGGCTGACCAGCAGGCTCTGGTGCGGTGCGTGCTCGGTGAGCGACGCCGTGTCGACGATCTTCTCGACGCTCACGAAGCAGCGGTCGGAAGCCATCGCGAACATGTCGTCGAAGTATGGGTCGTTGCCCAGATATTGTCCGTTGCCGTGCGCGTCGGCCCGGTTGAGGTGGATGAACGAGACGTCCATCCGCAGGCCCGGGACGGCGACATACTCCTCGTCGTCGTAGGGCGACCGCACCGTCTTCAGGTTTGGGTTCATCGCCAGCACGTCGCTGGCCAGGCCGGCCCGGCTGGGCAGGAAGGAGAAGCGGTTGACCCCGGCGCGCAACGCGGTGACGAACATCCCCTCGTCATACTCGGCGGTCTCGATCGCGCCCGACTCGCGGGCGGCCCGGAAGTGCGGGTCGAGCGCGATGCTGTCGAGCGAGACGAAACCGTAGACGAGCTTGCGCACCTTGCCGGCCCGGCACAGCAGCCCGACGTCCGGCCCGCCGAAGGTGACCACCGTGAGGTCCTTGACGTCGGTGCGCAGCAGCTCGCGCACGATCGCCATCGGCTTGCGGCGCGAACCCCAGCCGCCGATGCCGATCGTCATGCCGGACTCGACGTGTCTGACCACATCGGACAGCGTCATGGTCTTGTCTGCCAACACCTCTCCTTAGATCAGGGCCCGGATGAGCCGGTCGCGGTGGAAGCCCGCGGTGCCCCAGGCGGCCATCAGCGCCCGCACCTTCAACAGCCAGAGGCTGACATCACATTCGAGCGTGTACGCGATGGCGCCGTGCACCTGCAACGCCGTGCGCGCCGCCAGGTGGGCCGCGTCGGCGCAGGCGACCTTCGCCGCGGAGACGTCCCGGCCGGCGTCGAACGACGCAGCGGCCAGCTCGTGCGCCGCACCGAGCACGAGCGGGCGAGCGAAGTCGAGCGCGACCCGCACGTCGGCCAGCAGATGCTTGACCGCCTGGAACTGGCCGACCGGGCGGCCGAACTGCCGGCGCTCACCCACGTAGTCGACGGAGGTAGCGAGCAGCCTTTCCCCGGCGCCGAGCAGGACGGCCGCGCAGCCGAGCGCCGCGCCGTCCAAGGCCCGCGCCACCCGGTCCTCGGCGACGGTGGCGATCTGTTCGCCCGGGTTGACCTCGAACAACCGTCGACTCGGGTCGACCGAGGCCACGAGCGGGCCGGTGACGCCCCGGTGCAGGGCGCCGCCCTCGGAGAGGAAGAACGCCCGCGCGCCGGCCGCGTCGACGGCGCGCGGTGTCATGGGTGGCGCGGCGAACGAGACCAGCGCCTCGCCGGCGGCGACCTCGGTCAGCAGGGTCTCCTCCGACGTGCCGTCGAGAAGTGCCGGCGCCACGACCACGGACTCGATCCACGGGCCGGGAACGCCGTGGTAGCCCAGCTTCTCGAACGCGATCGCCGCCTCGACCGGGCCGGCGTCGAGGCCGCCGAGGCGCTCCGGCACGCACAGCGCCTGCACGCCCACGTCGGCCAGGGCCCGCCACAGCGCCAGGCCGGGGTCGGGCGCACCGAGCGCCCACGATCGGGCGGCCGCGACCGGGCCGGCCGACGACAGCAGGGCGTCGAGCGTCTCGGCGAAAGCCGCTTGCTCCTTCGTCCAGGCTTTCATCGGGGCAACCCCAGGATCCGTTCGGCGACGATGTTGCGCTGGATCTGGTTGGTGCCGGCGTAGATGGGCCCGGCGAGGGCGAACAGATAGTCGTCGACCCAACCGCCGCGCAACTCCTGGTCGACGCCGAGCAACTCGAGCGCCGTCTCGTGCAGGTCGACGTCGAGCTCCGACCAGAACAGCTTGTTGACGCTGCCGTGCGCTCCGACCGACCAGCCCTGCTCGACTTTGGCCACCGTCTCCCAGGTGTAGAGCCGGTAGGCCTGCGCCCGGATCCACGCGTCGACGACGCGGTCGCGCAGGTGCGGCGCCTCCGCACCGCGCTCGCGCCAGAGCGCGATCAGCCGGTCGGCGGCGGCGCAGAACCGGCCCGGCGACCGCAGTGACAGGCCGCGCTCGTTTCCGGCGGTGGACATCGCGATCTTCCAGCCGGCGCCCGGGTCGCCCACGACGCCGGCGTCGGGCACGAACACGTCGTCAAAGAAGATCTCCGCGAAGCCCGGGTCGCCGTCGAGCTGGACGATCGGCCGGACGGTTATGCCGGGCGTGGCCAGCGGGAACAGGAAGTAGGTCAGGCCGCGGTGCCGTTCGGCGGCCGGGTCGGTGCGGAACAGGCCGAACCCGTGGTCGGCGACCGCCGCCCGCGAGCTCCAGGTCTTCTGACCGTTGAGGATCCAGCCGCCGCGCTCGTCGTCGCGGTCGGCGCGGCTGCGGATCCCGGCGAGATCGCTGCCCGCCTCGGGTTCCGACCAGGCCTGGGCCCAGACGTCGGTGCCGTCGGCCATCGATGGCAGGTAGCGCTGCCGTTGTTCCGCTGTGCCGTGCTCGAAGATGACCGGCGCGAGCAGCGAGATGCCGTTCTGCGCAATCCGGGTCGGTGCGCCGCAGGTGTAGTACTCCTCCTCGAAGAGCACCCACTCGGTCAGCGTGGCGTCCCGCCCGCCGTATTCCGCCGGCCAGGCGACGACGGACCAGCGGCCGGCCGCCAGCGTGCGTTCCCACTCGCGATGCGCGGCGGCACCCGCCGGGGTGTCCATCGACGCAAGCCGGCCGGGGCTGTTGGCCCGCAGCCAGTCCCGGGCCTCGCCGCGGAACGCCTGCTCGCGTTCGGTGAACTCGGGCGTCATGCGTCGCCCGCCTGGCGCTTGTTGGCGGCCGCCATGCCGCGGGCGTCGAGCCCGCCGAGCGAGTCGGTGCTGACTTCCGCATTGTGCGCGTGGGCGGCGTGGTGGAGCCCGAACACCGAGTCCATCCCGGACCGCATGCCCATCAGGTCTTCGGCCTGGTTGACCGCTTTCTTGGTCAGCGCCAGTCCGAGCCGGGGCATCTCCGCGATCTTCGTGGCCATCCGCAAAACCTCCGGTTCGAGGTCGGCGCGCGGCACGACGTGGTTGACCATGCCGAGTTCCTTGGCCCGCTGTGCGCTGAACCGGTCGCCGGTGAAGAGGAACTCCTTGGCCGCCCGCGGGTTGAGCACCCACGGGTGTGCGAAGTATTCGACGCCGGGGATGCCCATCCGCACCACGGGGTCGGCGAAGTAGGCGTCGTCGGACGCGATGATGAGGTCGCAGCACCAGGCGAGCATCAGGCCGCCGGCGATGCAGGCGCCCTGCACCATCGCGATCGTCGGCTTCGGGATGTCGCGCCAGCGCCGGCACATGCCGAGGTAGACCTCGGACTCGCGGGCGAAGCGGCTGTCGACGCCGGCCTTGCCCACGTGGTCATACCAGATGACGGCCTTGCGCTCGAACGACTCGTCGGCGTCGCGGCCGGGGGTGCCGATGTCGTGGCCGCCGCAGAAGTGCTTGCCGTTGCCGCCCAGCACGATGACTTTGATGTCGTCGTCGTTGACGGCTCGGCTGAACGCGGCGTCCAGGGCGTAGGTGACCTTGGAGTTCTGCGCGTTGCTGTAGCGCGGCCGGTTGAGCATCACCAGCGCGACCGGTCCGCGCGCCTCGTAGGTGACGACGGGATCTTCTGCCAGGTCACTCATTCGTCCTCCGGGTCCGACGGGCTCACGCTACCAAACAAGTGCTTGGTTGGCGAGATCGTCGCCTGGGCCCGCGCCAGGTGCTCGACCGCCTGGGCGACGATCCGGTCCACCAGTTCCGCGCAGCTCGGCAGGTCGTCGATCAGGCCGACGACCTGACCGGACGCGAGCATGCCGGCGTCCGTGTCGCCGTCGACCAGCCCCGCGCGCAGCAGCATCGGTGTGTTGGCGGCGAGCACCAACTGCGACCACGAGCGGTCGCCGGCCTTCTTCATCGCGAGCCCGTCGCGGAGCAGCGCGGGCCAGCTGAGTTGGGCCATCCGTCGAAACTGCGCGGTCCGCCGGGCCGTGCGGAACAGGCCGGTCAACCGGCCCTCGGCGTCGAGGCCCTTGACGAACCGGGTACGCAGCAGCCGGTGCGGCATGCCGTCGGCCTTGCTGGTGACGACGGTGCCGTCCAGCCCGAAGCCGAGATACTCGCGCCGGATCCGCTCGGGCACCGCGCTGTCGCTGGTCAGCAGGAACCGGGTGCCCATCGCGATGCCGGCCGCGCCGTAGGACAGCGCGGCCGCGAGCCCGCGACCGTCGAAGAAGCCGCCGGCCGCGACGACCGGGATGTCGACCGCGTCGAGCACCGCGGGCAGCAGCAGCGTGGTGGGCACCGGTCCGGTGTGCCCGCCGCCCTCACCGCCCTGCACCATCACCAGATCGGCACCCCAGGCGGCCACCTTCGCGGCGTGCCGCGCGGCACCGACCGAAGGCATCACGACGATGCCGTGTTCCTTTAGGCGCGCGATCTGCTCCGGTCGCGGTGCCAGGGCGAACGACGCGACCTTCACGTCGTACTCGATGAGTAGTTGAACGCGTTGGTCGGCGTCGCCGGCGTCGGCGCGCAGGTTGACGCCGAACGGGCGGCTGGTGCGCTCGCGCACCTCGACGATCGCGCGCTCGAGTTGCTCGAGGGTCATCGTCGCCGACGCTAGGATGCCGAGCGCGCCGGCATTGGCGGTGGCCGACACCAGGCGTGGGCCCGCGACCCAGCCCATACCGGTCTGCACGATCGGATGGGTGACGCCGGTGAGCTCGGTCAGCGGCGTGCGGAAGGCAGGTCTCACGCGGTCAGGTTCTCGCCCGTGCGGACGAACTCGTCGCGATGCTCGTCGGCCACGCCGGCCAGGTTGAGCTCGAAGGTGAAGCCCTGCTCGAAGCGATAGCTGGTGTTGACGTCGACCGGGTCGATGCCGTTGAGCGCCTCCTTGGCGGCCCGGATCACCCGTGGGTCCTTGGCGGCGATCTCGCGGGCCAGCGCCAGGGCGGCGGCGTCGAGGTCGGCGCGCGGCACGACCTCCACCACGGAACCGAAGTCGAACAGCCGCTGCGCGGTGACGGTTCGGCTCGTGTAGTACATCGTCCGCATCAGGTGCTGGGGCACGAGCCGGGACAGGTGGGTGGCGGCGCCGAGCGCGCCGCGGTCGACCTCGGGCATGCCGAAGTAGGCGTCGTCGCTCGCGACGATCGAGTCGCAGTTGCCGACCAGGCCGACGCCACCGCCGAGGCAGAAGCCGTTGACGGCCGCGATGACCGGGGTGGCGCACTCGTAGACGGCCTTGAACGCCGCGTGGCAGCCACGGTTGGCCTCCAGCAACGCGGTGAAGCCCACCGAGCGCTGCATCTCCTTGATGTCGACCCCGGCGTTGAAGCCGCGGCCTTCCGCGCGCAGCAGCACGACCCGGGCGCCGAGGTCGGTCGGTGCCGTGCGTACCGCGTCGGCGATGGCGAACCAGCCGGCGACCGGCACGGCGTTGACCGGTGGGTAGTCGACGGTGACGACGGCGATGTGGCTGTCGACCAACTCTGTGGAGACGGGCATGAGCGGTCCTAACGATTGCTCGTGGTGTTCTGAGATGCTAACACTTACTATCTTCTACAAGATAAGACGTCAATGAACGGCAGGTGGTGCGGTGAGCGGGATCAGGGCCACCGAGGTCGAGGCCCTCCGGATGCGCCAGGTGCTGGGCCACTTCCCGTCCGGCGTGACCGTGGTGACCGGCAGCGACGGCGGCGGGCCGGCGGGGTTCGCCTGCCAGTCGTTCCACGCCCTGTCGCTGGACCCACCCCTGGTGTGCTTCTGCGTCGGGCGGTCGTCGACCACGTGGCCGCGGATCCGCGCCTCGGGCCGGTTCGCCGTCAACATCCTCGGCGTCGGGCACGAGCAGCTTTCCCGGGCGTTCGCCCGCAGTGGCGGCGACAAGTTCGACGGCGTCGACTGGTCGCCCAGCCCGCTGGGTTCGCCGCTGCTCGCCGAGGCGGTCGCCTGGGTCGACTGCCGGATCGGTGACGTGTACGCCGGCGGCGACCACGAGATCGTCGTCGGCGCGGTGACCGCGCTGGAGGCCAGCGGCGGTGAGCCACTCGTCTTCTTCCGGGGCGAGTACCGAGGGCTGGCATGACGCGTCCGCTGGCCGGCAAGGTAGCCGTGGTCACCGGGGCCAGCCGCGGCATCGGGGCCGCCATCGCGGCGGCGACCTGGTCTGGCGGCTCGCCTTCGAAGACCTACCTGAGGCACCCGTACCACTGGGGACACGTCGACCGGTGGTTCGACGGCGAAGCACCCCGGCTGATCGTCCGGCCGGGCTTCTGTCACACGTTCTGCCTGCTCGACGATTCGAAGACCAGCGTCGGGAACCCGGCGTCCGCCTCCGCGCCCAAGTGGTCGACGTAGGCGCCCATCCCGCCGGCGTACGGCATGAAGCGCTCCTTCTTCCCCTCGATGTTCGAGCCCGTGTACCACGACCGGGCGCGCGTGAAGAGGGTCGCCTGCGCGGTCTCGTCGACCAGGTCGGTCCATTTCTCCGCGTCGTCGACCCTGACGTCGACCGCCGTGGCCGCACGCTCGCGGGTCGCCGCGACGACCTGGTAGACCCAGTCGATCTGCTGCTCGGCGCAGAGCACCATATTGGACAGTGGACCGCTGCTGCCCGGCCCGTTGAGCAGGAACAGGTTCGGGAAGCCCGGCACCACGAGGCCGAGGAAGGTCACCGGACCGTCGGCCCAGGTATCGGATAGCGCGGCGCCGTCGACACCGCGGATGTCCATCCGGGTCACGGCGCCGGTGAACGCGTCGAAGCCGGTGGCGTAGATGAGCACGTCGAGTTCGGTCAGCCCGGTGGCGGTCAGGATGCCGGCCGGCTCGATCCGTTCGATCGGGTCGCGGCGAAGATTGACCAGGCGCACGTGCTCCTGGTTGAAGACCGCGTAGTAGCCCGAGTCGGTGCAGATCCGCTTGGCGCCGATGGGGTGGTCGTCGGGGATCAGGTCGTCGGCCGTCCGCGGGTCGCGGACGATCTGCCGGATCTTCTCGTGAACGAACTCGCTGGCGACCCGGTTGGTGTCCGCGTCGACCATCTGGTCGGGGAACGACCGCGCGAAGAAGACGCCGCCGTAGGTCCAGCGCTGCTCCAGCACCCGGTTGCGCTCCTCGGGCGAGATCTCCAGCGGGTGGCGCGGATGCGGGTCGCGGGCCGGCGAGCCGTAGAGGCCACGCCGGGTGCGCACCCGGCGCTCCGCGTAGGTGGCCTTGACCTCGGCGAACTCCTCCGGCGGGAGCGGCTCGCTGACCGCGGGGATGCTGTAGTTGGCGGTGCGCTGGAAGACGGTCAGCTCGGCTGCCCGCTTGGCGACCTCGGGCACCGTCTGGATGCCGGAGGACCCGGTGCCGATCACGCCGACCCGCTTGCCGTCGAGCGACACCGGCTCGTGCGGCCACTCCGCGGTGAAGTAGACCTCGCCCGCGAACTCGTCGGCGCCGGGGATGGCTGGCCGGTTCGGCACGGACAGGCTGCCGGTGGCCAGCACGACGAACCGCGCGCGCACCGACCGCCCGCTGGCGGTGGTCACGGTCCAGGTGCCGGTGGTGTCGTCGTAGCGGGCGGCGGTCACCCGCTCGTCGAAGCTGTAGAGGTCGTAGAGGCCGAACCGGCCGGCGGCGTGCCGGAGATAGCCGAGGATCTCGGGCTGCGTCGCGAACCGTTCGCTCCAGGTCCACTCCTGCTGGAGTGCGTCGTCGAAGGAGAACGAGTAGTCGACGCTCTCGACGTCGCAGCGGGCGCCCGGGTAGCGGTTCCAGTACCAGGTGCCGCCGACGTCGCTGGCCGCCTCGAATCCGTGCACCGTCAGGCCGTCCTGGCGTGCCCGGTAGGCGGCGTACATCCCGGCGAAGCCGGCGCCGATCACGACGACGTCGTAGTCGTCCTCGTTGCTCATCGGGTTGGCGCCCCTTCCTCTCTTGTGACTCCCATCATTTCAATGATAAAGATAATGTCAACCAAATGAGGGAGGCGAGCGTGGACGAGACCCGCCTGGCGGCGCTGGAGGCACGGGTGGCCGCGCTGGAGGACCAGATCGCGATCGCCCGCCTGATGGCCTCCTACGGGCCCTCCGTCGACAGCCTTTCCGCCGACCTCACCGCGGCGCTGTGGGCCGACGACGGCGACTACGACGCGGGCACCTGGCCGGGAATGGCCGCCGGCACCACGGGGGTCTTCCACGGCAGCGACGCGCTGCGCGAGATGGTGTCGACCGACCCGCACCAGGGCTTCGTCCGCGGCGGGTGTGCGCACGTCGTCAGCGCGCCGCGGATCACCGTCGACGGCGACACCGCGGTCGCGGTCTGCTACGCGCAGCTCCTGCGCCGCGACGAGGCGACCGACAGCTACCGGGTCTGGCGGATCACGGCCAACCGCTGGGAGTGGACGCGGACCCAGGCGGGCTGGAAGGTCGCCAACCGCACCAACCGGCCGCTCGACGGGAGCGAGGCCGCGCGCGAGCTGTTCCGCGACGCGCTGGCCGGACCCGTGCGATGAGACTGGCCGGGCGGGTCGCGGTCGTCACCGGTGCCGGGCGCGGCATCGGCCGGGCCCTGGCCGAGGCGTTGGCGCAGGAGGGTGCGTCCGTCGTCGTGTCGTCCCGCACCGCGGCGGACCTGGCGAAGGTGACGGCGGCGATCGGCGGCACGGCGCGGGCGGTGGTCGCCGACGCACTCGACCGCGACCAGGCGCGGGCGCCGGTGCGCGCCGCTCTCGACGCGTTCGGCCGGCTGGACATCCTCGTCAACAACGTCGGCGGCCGGTCCGGCGGCGGTGCAGAGCCGGCCGACGCCGACCCGTGGCACGAGCACGACGACCTGTTCGACCGGCTGCTGACGCTCAATCTGACCTCGGCCTGGTGGACCACCAACGCGGCATTGCCGGCGATGCGCGCGCAGGGCTACGGTCGGGTGATCAACATCGGGTCCGGGGTCGCCGACCGCGCCGGGGCGTCGATGGCCTACACCGCGGCCAAACACGGCCTGGTCGGGCTGACCCGGTCGCTGGCGCTGGCGACCGGCACCCACGGCATCACCGTCAACTGCCTGTGCCCCGGCTGGACCCAGACCTCGGCCATCGACTGGGACGTCATCGGCGCCCGGTCCGGCACCTCCGGTGCGGAGGCGCGGGAGCGCGTCACCTCGGACATCGCGCAGCGCCGGGTGCTCGACGCCGCCGAACTCGGCGCCGTCGCCGTGCTGCTCGCCTCGGACGCCGGCGCCGCCATCACCGGCCAGGTCTGGCACGTCGACGGCGGCTGGCGTCTCTAACTACAAAGGACGGTTACATGCTTACCCCCGAAGCCCGGGCAATCGTCGAGTCGATCCGATCGGTGGCACCGCCACCGGAGGAGATCGGCCCCGCGGCGGCGCGGAAGGCGTCCGACGACCGGCGCGCCGCGCAGGTACGCGAGATCGAGCCCGTCGCGAAGGTCGAGGACCTGCTCGTCGGCGACGTGCCGGTGCGGATCTACCGCCCGGCGACCGGCACCGTCCTGCCCGGCACCGTGTTCGCGCACGGCGGCGGCTGGGTGCTCTGCGACCTGGACTCGCACGACCCGCTGTGCCGCGCGATCGCCAACCGGGCACAGACCGTGGTCGTGTCCGTCGGCTACCGGCGCGCGCCGGAGTCCCGGTTCCCGGCCGCGATCGACGACGTCTACGCCGTGCTGTGCTGGGTCGCCGAGCACGCCACGGACCTCGGTATCGACCCGGCC
>Ga0193743_1001429_pt1 | contig 17807 bp, 19 predicted proteins | sample L2c2metaG_FD_143038 | JGI IMG/M metagenome (GOLD analysis project Ga0193743, IMG submission 143038) | Soil microbial communities from a riparian zone of the East river system, Colorado, United States - L2c2 | ecosystem: Environmental > Terrestrial > Soil > Riparian zone | place: USA: East River...
GAGCTCAACGCCGCGGGAGCCGACGATTCCGACATCAACAAGATCACTTGGGAGAACTCCTGCCGGTTCTTCAGCTGGGACCCGTTCGGGCGGACGCCGAAGGAGCAGGCCACCGTAGGTGCGCTTCGGGCGACGGCCACCGACGTCGACGTGTCGATCCGGCCGCGCAAGGAGTGGGCGCGCCTCTACGAGCAGAAGCAGCTCGCCCAGGCGTGATGTCGCCATCGAAATACGTGATCTCGCCATCGAAATAGCGGTGGGGGCGTAGAAGTGCGAGTGCACCGCGCCCTGAGCGCTATGTGAACGATTACCGCGGTCGGCAGTTCGGCTTCAGTTCGGAGAAGTGGACGGCGGGCATGCCGTCGATGGTCACGAAGTCGGTTCCCTCGTCCCACGTCGTTCCCGGCTTGATCCAGGGCGGCGCACCGTCGGGGTAGGCGATGGAGAGATCGGAGTAGAACCTCACACCCGACGGACAGAGCGCATTGCTCGGTGGCAACGGATTCCACGCATGCACGACAACGGGATTGGTGAGCCGCGTGCCCTGGGCGCAGTTCGGCTTGCACTCGATCGAGCTATCCGTGCCGGTGCCCTTCGCACCGTCGACGCCCCACGTCGTCCACGTCATGTCTTGCAGCACGCCGGTTCCGTCACAGTTGTAGTCGAACCGCGTCGGTCGTTGCGGTGGGGGCAGAGCCAGATCGAAGCACTTGCCGATGGCGTAGACGGCGGTTTCGGATTGCGGTTCCGCCGCAGCCACAGGTGACATCCACATCATCGCGACCGCGGCGGCGGTGAACGGCAATGCCAGTGCGCGAACCACTCGACCCCTCCTTCGCCGGACGTAGCTGGACCTCGGGATGCTAACAGCACGTGTGCGCGCCTTTACGAGCAGAAGGAGTTGGCCAGGCCCTGACAACGGGCGTGGACCTGTGGATGAATCGCGCACTGTTGATGAGTCGCGCGATGCGTTCGCCGTGTGTCGTTGCTCCGCGTGATGGTCGTCGCAACAACTGTGACAAGGAGTATGACGATGGGCAATCGAGCCAACCTGGTGATCATCGAACACGGCGACTGGACGCTGCATTATTCGCATTGGGCCGGTTGTCGGATGCTCGATGGGCTCGCCTTCGGGCCGGACTTCGCGCTGCGCTACATCAAATCCCACCGACTATGCCCACAGGGCGAGTGGACAGATCCACTATGGGCGGACGGCGGAGCGCTCGTCGATGTCGACCAACGCAGGCTCTTGTTCTTTGGCGACGAACTCATGACGACGATGCCGGAGCGCCGCGCGATGCTTGCGGTGCTGGCGATGACGTGGCCGGACTACTCGGTGGGCTGGGCGTACGGCGGTACCGCGGAGATTGCGGCATACGTTGGCGCAGAGCATCGTTGGGAGGTCGGCCGTCGCGGACAGCAACTGAAACTCGCCCGAGGACGAGACGGGCTGTGCCAGGTCGTGTCGGTCGTCGGCGCCGACCGAAGGGTTCGGCTGTGGCCGCTCTGGTGGGGATACAGCGCTGCATGGCAGGGGCCGCCCCTGCTGAACCGCCTGCCGGGCAAGGGAATCAGTCGCACACGGCGGGAGATGATTCCCGAGAGTGGGGTCCACATCGACGTACCCAAGCAGCAGGTTGGAGCGTGGGTCACCACCGAGGCGCGCGGACTGTTCGACTTGCTGCAAGACCGATGGCCCGGGTGGCAGACGGACTTCTGGGAGGACCGCTACGAGGAGCAGGTTTCGCGCTGCGAGGGCGCCCTGCGCGTTCCCGAACTCGACCTCGCTGCTGGGACCGCCAGCAGCGTGGAATGGCTACATGGGCGCGTTTACCAGAGTTTCGAGGACAGCCCGGCGGGCGCGATCGTCGGGCTCGTCAAGCTTCTTGCCCCGTTGCGCGATGGCCTCGAGGTGAGTGCGGACGCGGTGACTGGCCCGGGATTGATCCCCACCTTCGAGGAATGGCGCGGATTCGAGGAGGCCTGCGCCCAGGTACGGGCTGTATATACTAAGTCAGCCTGACGTATATAGGAGGTGTGGCGGTGACCAAACGGCTAATCGACATCGAGGACGAGCTGCTGGAGACCGCGAGGCGTGAACTCGGCACGACGGGAATCGCCGACACCGTACGGTCCGCGTTGCAACTGGCCGCAAGCCGCGCTGCGAGGGCAAGGGAGGTCGAGTGGCTCGTGTCGGGTGGTATGGCCGAGATGGCTGACCGGGGTGCACGGGACGACGTGTGGCGTTGACTGCGCGGTTCCTCGTCGACACGAGTGCCTCGGCGCGTATGAACCGCCCGACGGTAGCGCAGCTGGTGGGCCCGATAATCGATTCCGGTTTGGTCGCTACCACGCCAGTCCTCGACGCCGAAGCCTTCTACAGCGCGCGCTCGCCCGGCGAGTTCGCACGCCTGAGAGAGCGACGTCGGGCCGCGTACGAATATCTGCAGACCGATGACGAACATTGGCAGGCGGCGCTCGAAGCGCAGTTCCAGCTGGCCGTGTCGGGCAGACACAGATCCGTCGGCATCCCAGACCTCCTCACTGCAGTCCTCGCGGAGGATCACGGGCTCACCGTTCTGCACTATGACTCCGATTTCGACACGGCGGCAACCGTCTTGGACTTCCAGCACCGTTGGGTCGCGAAGCCTGGCACGTTGTGACATCGGCCGCTGATGAGATCCGTGACCTGCTCGCCGGTGGGTCCGGCAGGGTCGTCGTCGGCGTCACCGGTCCGCCCGGCGTGGGCAAGTCGACGTTCGCACGGCGACTCGTCGACGAATTCAACCGCGATGAGGCGGGATTGGCGGCGTTTCTGCCAATGGACGGCTTCCACTTGTCCACCGTGCAGCTGGTGCGGTTGGGACGCCGGGAACGCAAGGGCGCTCCCGACACCTTCGACGTGGCCGGCTACGCCGCGACCCTGACGCGCGTCGCGCAGGACTACGGCGTCGAGGACGTCTACGTGCCCGACTTCGACCGGGCGGTCGAGGAACCCGTCGCCGCCGCCCTGGTGATTCCGCGCGATGCGCGTCTCGTCGTCACCGAAGGCAATTACCTGGCGTTCGCGGACGGCGGTTGGGCGGGGGTGCGGAGCGCGATCGACCGGCTGTACTACCTCGACTTCAGCCCGGAGGTGCGCAGGGCCAGGCTGGTCGAGCGGCACGTCGTCGGCGGCCGCACCCGGGCCGAGGCGGAACGCTGGGTGGACATCGTCGACGAAGCCAACGCCGCGCTCATCGCCGCCACTGAATCAGACTGTGACCGGACGCTGCGCATCGACGACTAGGAGGAGCACCGGTGACGGGCCAGGTCACCTGGTGCTCGTGATGGCTAACGGTCACCCTCCGGCAGGATCAGCGACAGCATGGTGTCGAGCCGGTTCGCCATGGTGCGGTAACCGACGGACCGCGACTGCACCTGCAGCAGCGCTCCCCAGAACACCGTCTCGAGCGTGGCGAGCACCTCCGGCCACGCGCCGGTGCCCAACGCCGCCCCGAGCCTTCGGCGGACCTCCGCGGCGATCCGGGCGCGGACGTCGTCGACGCTGGGGTCGTCGTTGCGCAACAGCGCTTGCGTGCACGCCGCCGCGAGGCGGGGTTCATCGGCGACGACGATGGTGATCGCCCGCAACTGAGCGCTCACCCGGGATTGCAGGCTGGCTGTCGGATCGACGACCAGCGGCAGCTCGGACACCCGGTTCAGATAGAGCTCGGCGAACATCGCGTCGAGGGACGGGAAGTGCGCGCACAGCGCGGAGGGCGCGATCCTGGCCCGTGCGGCGAGCGTCGGCACGGAGACGTCGGACTGCTCCGACCCGTCGAGCATGGCCGCGGCCGCGCCGAAAACGCGCCGGTGGGTGTGGGTCCGGCGCGCGTGTGGGTCCCGCAGACGAAAGACATGCGTCACCGCTGAGCTGGACATGTGTCCAGGTTATCCGAAGGGGTGGGGGTTGGCAATCGCGGGCTAAAACCGTTGGAGCAGCTACTTTTGGGGCTGCTGGATGAACGTTCGGTCGCAGCGACGGTCCGCGGCGGGCCGTGAAATGCGGCAAAACCGGACAAGTGTCCAGTAGAGTCTGGCGGCGACAGAGGAAGGGGAATCCGTGGGCGGTGCGGGTGAGCTCGTGGTCGCCGAGATGCTCAGCGCGGCGCTACCCGAGTCGGTTCCGACATAGCGGGCACCGGGTCCGCATCGGGTCGCCTGGTGGCCAGCACCGAGCCCGCCAGGATCAACGCCAGTCCCGCGAGATTCCACGGCGTCAAGGGTTCGTTGAGGACGATCACCCCGGCCGCGAGTGCCACCGCCGGGTTGACGTAGGTGAACACCAGCGCGCGGGCGGCGCCGACCTCGCGGATCAATGCGAAGAACACGATGAAGGCAAGCGCGGTGCAGACCACGGCAAGTCCCGCCAGAGCCAACAGAATTCGCGTGCTCGGCAGGTGGTCGGGCCACGTCGCCGCCGCGGGCGCGGCGTACACCAGGGCGGCAACGCCGAGGCATGCGGCCGTCAGCGGCAGCGTCGGCACATCGCCGAGGTAGCGCGCGGCAACCAGGGGAGCGATCGCGTAGCAGGTCGCCACCAACAGCACCTCGGTGACGGGCCAGGCGCTGCCGCCGGTGAGCGCAGGTCCGGCCAGTACGGCCACGCCGACCAGTCCGACCGCCAGCCCCGCAATCCGCTTGACGCCGAATCGCGTTTCGCCGCCGGTCAATCGGTCCAGCAGCGCAGCGATGATCGGTGCCGCCGCGACCAGCAGGCCGGTCAACGAACTGGAGATGTGGCGCTCGGCATCCGACAGCAGCAACCAGGCCGCGATGATCTCGAAGAACGCGAACACCAGCACCGGGCGCCAATGCCGGAGCACCGGGGCCCACGCCGCGCGGGACAGCGCAAGGGGCAACAGCACGGCAGCGCCGATCGCGGTCCGTGCCAGCACCAGGACGGGCACCGACACGCCCTCGACCGCAATCTTGATGAGCAGGTAGGGGATACCCCAGATGACGCTCATGGCGGCGAACAACACCCACCCGCGGAGGCTCACGCCCTGGTCAGCTCCGCATAACGCGCCACGTGATGGTCGGTTGAGCCGAACTCGTACTGCACGGCGGTGAGCCGCTTGAAGTAGTGCCCGATCGCGAGTTCCTCCGTCATTCCCATGCCGCCGTGCAATTGCACGGCGTTCTGGCCGACGAACCTGGCCGCTCGACCGATGGTGGCCTTGGCTGCCGACACCGCCCGCGCCCTGGTCGCGGGCTCGGCTTCGAGGTTGAGCACCGCGAGATACACGGCCGCAACGGACTGCTCGAGTTCCATGTGCATGTCGACCATCCGGTGCTGCAGCACCTGGAAGCTCCCGATGGGCTGCCCGAACTGCTGCCGCTGCTTGCAGTATTCGACGGTGTCAGCCAACACCTTCCGCATGCCGCCGACCGCCTCCGCGCAGACGGCGGCCGCGCCCTCGTCGCGGGCCTGCTCGAGCGACGGCCACGCCTGCCCCTCCTCGCCGAGCAGCGCGTCGGCGGGCAGTCGCACACCGGTCAGCACCAGATCGGCGGCCCGACGGTCGTCGACCGTGCGGTAACCGTGGACGTCGATGCCCGACGTGCCGACGTCGACGCAGAACAGCGAGAGACCACCGGCGGTGCGGGCGGTCACCAACAGATGCGTCGCGAGCGGGGCGCCGACGGCCATGATCTTGGCGCCGTCGAGCACCCAGTCGGATCCGTCCCGATGCGCCGTGGTCGCCGCATGCTGCCAGTGGTCGCCGGACTCCGCTTCCGCGGCGGCCAGCGCGACGATCGCCCGGCCGGCGACGATGTTCTCCAGCACCGCGGTCGCGAGGTCGCCGCCTGCGCGGCGCAGCAGGCCTGCCGCCACCACCGCGGTGTCCACGTAGGGTTCGATGACCAATGCGTGGCCGAGGGCTTCGGCGATGACCATCACCTCGACGGGCCCACCGCCGATCCCGCCGACGTCCTCGGGAAGGGCGGCGCCGAGGATGCCGAGTTCATCGGCGAATGCGCGCCAGATGTCGGGCTGCCAACCAAGTCCGGTCTTGGCTGCCGACCGGCTCTTCTCGAGGTCGTAGCGCGTCGCCAGGAACCTGGCGAGCCCGTCGCGCAGGAGTTGCTGTTCGTGGGAGAGGTTGAAGTCCATTCGTCGTCCCTAGAGTCCCAGAGCTGCCTTGGCCAGAATGTTTCGCTGAATCTCGTTGCTGCCCGCGAAGATCGAGCCGGCGCGGTCGTTGAAGTAGCGCAGCGGTGCGACCGCCTGCCAGGTCTCGCCGGTGACGTAGCCGTCGGGCGGTGGCTCGAACTCCGCCACCGGTCCGCCAGGACGGGTGGCGTGTGGCTGGTAGGCGCGGCCGCGTGGCCCGGCGGCCTCCATCGCCAGTTCGGTGAGCGCCTGGCTGAGCTCGGTGGCCAGCACCTTGAGCATCGACGATGCGGAGCCGGGGTGCCCGCCACCGGCCAGCGCGGCCAGCACGCGGTACTCGAGGATCTCGAGCACCTCCGTGCGGATGCGTGCGTCGGCGAGCTTGCGGGCGAACCCGGGATCGTCGATCAAGCTGCCGCCATCGGGGCCGGGCTGGCTCGCGGCGGCGGCGGCCACCTCCTCGGCCATCACCTGCAGCGCCGGCGCGTGCGCGCCACCGCCACGCTCGAACTCCAGCAGGTACTTGGCCACGGTCCAGCCGTCGTCGATCTGGCCGATCACGTTCGTCTTCGGGACACGCACTTCGTCGAAGAAGACCTGGTTCTGGATCTCCTCGCCCGACGTCATGACCAGCGGGCGGATCTGGATGCCAGGCGAGCCCATATCGATCAGCACGAACGTGATGCCCTGCTGCTTCTTGGCGGTGCGCGACGTCCGGACCAGGCCGAACATCCAGTTCGCCTCACGGGCGTGCGTGGTCCAGATCTTGCTGCCCGTGCACACCAGATCGTCGCCGTCGTCGATGGCGGCCATGGACAGCGACGCCAGGTCCGACCCGGATTCCGGTTCGGAGTAGCCCTGGCAGAAGAACACCTCGCCGGTCAGGATGCGGGGCAGGAAGTAGTCCTTCTGCGCTGGCGTGCCGTAGGCGACGATCGCGTGCGCGACCATCCGGATGCCCATCGGAGACAGTGCCGGGGCGCCCGCCAGCGTCGACTCGCGGCTGAAGACGTAGTGCTGCGTCAGGCTCCAGTCGCAGCCGCCGTGTTCGACCGGCCAAGCGGGTGCCGCCCAACCGCGTTCGTGCAGAATCTGCTGCCACTGCAGGCTCGCCTCGTGGTCGCTGTAGACGCTCGTCATCAGGCGACCGGCTCGCTGCAGTTCCGGTGTCAGCTTGTCCTGCAGGAATGCCCGCACCTCATCGCGAAAGGCGATGTCGGTAGCCGACCACGCCAGATCCATGCGTTTCCCCGTCCGTCGATGCCCGTACGCAGACAGTAAACCCAGTTATGCAACTCGGACTCGCGTTGGGTGCCTACATCGACCGAGGGGCGATAATCGAGTCGTGGACAGGCGTCGTGACGCAGAGACCCGGCAGTCGCCGATGGCACTGTTGAGCGAATTGCCCGCGTTGGTTCTGTTGGAGCGGTTTCCGGTGCCCGTGTTGGCCATCGCCGAGGACGGTTCGATCATCTTCGCCAACGGTGCCTTCGGCGAGATGGTCGGCAGGAGCGTCGACGAGGTCAGGGCGTTGACGTTCCGGCAGGTGTTTCACACCGTGCCGACCGACGAATCGGCGCTGTCCGTCCTGCATGCCCACGCCGGCCTGGTGGTCGAGTTGCGGCACCGGGACCGCTCGGTCGTCCGCGCCCGGATGAGCAAGTCGGCACTTCTGCGGGGCGACGATCCCGTTGCACTGGCGACGTTCCTGGACGTCACGGAGCGGCTGTGGTCCGACGGGGGGTGAGCCCGTCCTGCGGCTTCGATGGCGAGATGCGAATCGACTGTCGGGCGAGGAACTCGCGGTAGTAACCGAGCGATTCCTCGGCAACGATCGCGGGCAGCAGGATCTCCAGGTTGAGTGCGAAGCGGTGGCGAAGATCGCGCCCGTCGGACAACGCGCTCGACACCAGTTCGGCCCCCAGCGTCGAGGCCAAGACCGTGGCGACGACGGCCTCGGCATCGACGTCGGAACGTAGATCACCCTGCTCGACGGCGGACGTCACGCGCTCGGCAAGGTCGTCTTGGAGGATGCCGTAGGCGGCCTTCGCTGCGGGGTTGAATCCGCCGAACGTGCGTAGTAGCCGGCACGCTGCCTGCGCGACGCTGTCGGCCTTGATGGCGTCGGCGACCACGAACAAGCCGAGCACGATGTTCTCCATCGCCGGGGAGCTCGGTCGTCCCGCGGAGCGGAAGGCGTCGAGGATCGTGTCCATGCCTTCCTCGATGATGGCGGTGGCCACCGCCTCCTTCGATTCGAAGTGGTAGTACAGGGCACCCTTGGTCAGCTCGGCGCGTTCGATGATGTCAGCGAGTCCGCTGGCGGGGTAACCGATCTCGTTGATCAGGTCGATAGCCGAGTCGATGATCCTCCGCCGGGTGGCCTCGGATCTGGCCTGGCGGACCATCTTCGTGCACCTCCATCAGCTGATGCGATGGCGTTTCGCCGTCCACCGGATCATAGATTGTTGGCGCGCAAAGGGACGGCGTTCTTGATGGCGAGTGCGGACCGGCGCCGGATGAACCCCGCGAAGTAAGCGAGCCTTTCGGGGTTTGCGATGCCGGGCAGGACCAGCATCCAGACCGACTCCAGATCGCCGATGTAGGTTTCGGGTTCGTCCAGGTTGCTGGTCTGGCGCAGACCCAGGTACATCGAGACCAGCAGCCGGGCCGCGTGTTCGGGGTCGACGCGGTCGGCGACGTCTCCCTCTTCGATGGCACGGCGGGTCATCGCCGCGAAACCGATGACCCAGACGTCGAGCAACTTCGCCTGGAGTCCGTCGAAGCGGCCTATGGACTCGAGCAGATTGAGGCCGGCTCGGGCCTGCGCTTCGCCGATGTCGGAGCCCGCGGTCAGGTAAGCGACGTCGATCATGGTCTCGAGCCCGGAGAGTCCGCGGGTGGACAGTTGCTGAAACTCGGTCCAGCCGTGCTCGGCGCGGTGCTCGATGACCGCTGTGGCCAACGCGTGCTTGGACCGAAAATGGAAGTACAGGGCGCCCTTGGTGACGTCGGCACTTGCCAGGATGTCGTCGAGGTTGACCTGGCTGTAGGGCCTGGTGGCGAACTGGTGGGCGGCGGCCTGCAGTATCTGCAGCCGCGTCGCGTCGGCCCTTCTGTCCACCTGCTCAGTCACCGTTGAGCCTCGCCAACCCGCCCATTTCCACCCATCTCTCTGGTGTCGGTCGCGACCAATCTTGCTCCAGACTTTAAGTCATGACTAGAGCTGCATAACATTCCAAAGGTATGTAAAGTACGAGATGTGATGACTCTTGGTTCGCAGCGGGATGCGGCTCACCATGGGGTCATGACGCGGCCCAGGGCCGTGCCCGGCACATTCGGTCAGCCCCATGCGCGCTTCGCGGATGGTACGTTCCCGATGTTGCCATGGTCCGCATTGGCAAACCCCTCCGTCGAATCCCCCGTGCGGACCGTGGCAACTCAGATGACGCCGTCGCAAGCGTTTCGCGACCTACGTCCAACCCTCCCGATTCAGTGCAAGCAATTTTTAGGTAGTTAACGCGGATGTGGGATACAGAAGTCGACCTGGTTTGTATCGGCGCTGGAATCGGAGGCCTGGCCAACGCCATCGCCACCGTTGACGGGGGCGCGGACGTCATCGTCGCCGACCCGACACCCGACCTGGGCCGTGTTGCTTCGTCCGTGGCGACCCACGGGCGTGTCGGCGCGGCTCGCGGATGGTTGCAGCACGACGGCGTTGACGTCGACACGGACGATTTCTTCTCTGCGGTCGCCGAGGGTCTCGACCCGCTGGCCCGACGCGCGGACGCGTCTCGCGTGCCGACGCGGGTCGCACGTGCGTGGTCGGCCGGCGAGCGGTCGGTGGAGCCCTTCGTCGGCGCCACGATCCGGGCCTGGGACGCACAGTGCCTGGGTTCGCCGTACGGGATGCTCTACTCGACCGTCTTCGGTTGGCAGCGCACCAGGATGCGCTCGTCAGACGGTGAGTCCATCGAGGTCATGCCGATCGGCGAGATGGACTGGCACGACGGCCTGGACGAACACGACCTGCTCGACTGGATGGGCGGGCAGGCACGCGAGCGCGACGTCGAGGTGCTCGCGGCCAGCACGCTGCAACGCCTGGTCTTCGAGGACGGACTGATCGTCGGGGTCGTGCTCGACACGCCCGATGGTCCTTACGCCGTCCGGGCCCACCGCGGCGTGACCCTGTCGCCGCGTGACCACCAGCCGGCTGCGGGCGGCCGACTCACCGACCCGTCCCCGGGCGACCGGAAGCAGGTGTGCCTCGTCGGGCGGGCCGCCAGCCGCTTCGGGCGCGTCGAGCTGGTCACCATCGCGGCGCCCACCGCCGTCGCCGAGCCGGTCTGCACCGCGTCGGGGCGTCAGCTGCGCGGCAATCTGCGCGAATCCCGTCAGGTTCCGTCAGATGCTTGGCGTTGCGGAAAAGTGCATGGGCACACGACCTTTGGCCAGTAGCGCCTCCATCTCCTCGCCGCTCAGCGGAAGCGACAGAAGGAAGCCCTGCGCCCGGTAACAACCGTGGTGTAGCAACGTCCTCGCGGCGGCTTCGGTCTCGACGCCCTCTGCCACCAGCTGCAAGCCGAATGCCTCGGCCAGCGCGATGATTGCCCGCACGATCGCGAGGTCGTCCGGATTGGTACCCAGGTCGGCGACGAATCCCCGGTCGATCTTGAGAAGATCTACCGGAAGCGCCTTGAGGTGCGCGAACACGCTGTAGCCGGTGCCGAAGTCGTCGATGGCGAGCTGAACGCCCGCCTGCTTGAGACCGGCCAGCGTGATGCTGGTGGTCTCGATGTCCTGAACCACGACGCTTTCGGTGATCTCCAGGCAGACCGAGCCCTGCTCGAGACCGAACTCGCGCAACGTGCTCGCCACGGAATCGACGAAACCGTCTGATACCAGTTGCACCGGCGAGACGTTCAACCGCAGCACCGTGTCGCCGCCCAAACCGTGCGAGCGCCACCGGGCGAACTCGGCGCATGCGGTGCGCATCACCCAGCGGCCGAGTTCGCCTGCGAGATTGATGGATTCGGCGACGGCGATGAACGAGGCGGGGGACAGCAGGCCGCGGGTCGGATGCTGCCATCGAACCAGCGCCTCCGTGGCGAGCACCTCACCGGTGCGCATGTCGACCTCGGGTAGATAGCGCAGGAACAGCGCACCGGTCTCGATGACGGTCTGCAGGTGCAGTTCGATGTCGTTGCGGTACTCCGACTTCAACGACATGTCAGCGGAGAACAAGGCAACGTGGTTGCCGCCAGCGGCCTTGGCGGTGAGCACCGCCTGATCGGCGCGACGAATCAGATCCGACGTGGTGTCGTTGCCGGGCACGCCCAAGGCGACCCCGATGCTCACGGTCCGGGTGAGCAGTTCGCCGTCGATGGCCACCCGCTCGCGCAGGATGGATTGCAACCGGTGGGCGAGCGCTTCTGCTTCCTCCGTCGACATCGGCAACGCAGGTATGACCACGAACTCGTCGCCGCCAAGGCGCGCGATCATGTCACCTCCGCCGGTCGCCTCCTCCAGGCGATCGGCCAGCGCCCGGATGAAGCGGTCACCGGCGGTGTGGCCGAGGTAGTCGTTGATGGCCTTCAGCCGGTCCAGGTCGATGAACAGTGCTGCAACGGGACTTGGCTGCCCTGGCGCCAGTCGCGCGTCCAGGTCTGCCAGTAGTGCCCTGCGATTGTGCAGTCCGGTCAGATCGTCGTGCTCGGCCAGGTAGCGAAGCTGGTCCTCCGCCTCGACACGTGCCTGGACCTGTGCGAACAGCGAGGCGATCGCCATCAACGCGTTGAGTTCGGCGACGCTCCACTCGCGGACGCCGAACTTGACGAAACCGAGCACGCCGGTGGTGACGTCACCGGACAACAGCGGGACGCACGCCATGGAGGTGGTCGGTACTTGCCTGCCCTCCTCGATGGTGCGTTGGTAGTCCTCTTCTGCCTCGGCGCGAAACACCGTCGGTTCCTTGAGGTTCTCGGCGAGGGCGAAAACGGGATCGGCGTCGGCGAAGTAGATCACCTCGAGCGGATCGACGTCCGCGATATCGACGCGCGGTGGCCACTCGGCGATCAGCCTGGTGGCGTGAATTTTGTGGTCGTTGTGGCGCAGGAAGCTGACATCGACGTGGAAGTGGGCGATGAGGTCGGCCAACACCTGGCTGCTCACCTCCGCAGAGGTGGCCGCGTCGACTCCCATCAGACGCGTCGCCACCGCGGTGACGACGACATCGAGGCTGCTTTGCACCCGTTCCTCCGGTATCTCGTCAGCCTTGCGGTGAAAGGTACTGGCGAAGCGCGCGGCGGCGGCTTCGCACCGATGGTCGCGGGGCGCCGGTAAACTTAAGCACCAGGGCCTGCGCTTCGTCCGGTGGAGTGCTCGCCAGTTCTCGGAAATTGTATTGCAACCGGTCCAGCTCATCGCGGAACGCCGGCGACAACTCCTGCATGTCGCGGTCGTCGTGGGCGTAGAGAAAGACCGGTGAAACCGGTTGCACGGCCAAGCCGTGTCGCTCAGCGGTGATCCAGACCGCCTCGATCGCTGATCCGGCCCGCGCGTAGTCCGGCAATGTGTTGCCACGCACCGATACAACGCCGACCGCGGCGGCGGCATTCACCCTGTCGCGGGTGTCGTCGCCCAGGGCTTCTCCGGCATCCCACTGCGCGAGCTGGGCCACCACCTCGGGCCGGCGCAGCACCTCCAGGACGGCCAGGTCGGCCGTGGGCAACTCGAGGCTACGGACGTCGATGCCGGATTCCTGCGATGGATCGAGTGGCCAGCGAAGCTCCGCGAACATCTCGGCGTGCAGGTGCGGCGTAAGACACCGGATCCGGTCCGCTGCGGCGAGAAGCGCGGCGCTTGACCGAATGTCGTCGCGTGACGTGAGAAGCCGAAGCCGGGCACCTTCGCGCTCGGCAGCCGAGACCATCGCCGATGCGACGTCCTCGTCGATCGCCACGGCGGTGCCTTGGTGGCAGTTGGTCTCTCTGCGCAGCATCGGTCCGTACGGCTCGGCGAGGCGGGGTTCATCCCCGACGGACCACCGCACGGTGGCCTGCAGCGGGGCGCGCTCGTCGCCCTGGGCGACACTGAGCCCGATGACGCCGACCCTCAGCGTGCCGAGCTGCGCCTGCTCCACCGCGGTGATGAGGTGGCGGTTGCGGTCCAGTCGCAACCGTCGGAATGCGGTTGGACCGAGGACGTCGATGACCGCCCGGCGCCACGGGTAGTAGACCCAGCGGGCCGGCTCGTCGATCAGCCCGGGATCCGGCGTCGGGGTCGGACCCCGCAGGGCGGCGCGCTGCTGGGCGGCGACTTCGGTGAACAGGATCGCAGGATCGCTTCTCAGCTCGGCCAGCAACTCGTCGTCGGTGGCCTTGCCCGGGTCGAGAATGACTGCTTGGTATTGATCCTGGTGTCGGTCGGCGTGCACCGTCATTGCTGACTGCCGGCCAGCAGCGCGGTCTCACCTGCCCCGTCCAGCTGCCTGGCCAGTAGCCGGAATTCGGAGGCTATCCGCGAGGCTTGCCTAGGCTCGGCGTGCTTGGCGAATATGGCTCGGTCCCACCACATCATCGTGGTCTGATATCGCTCGTCGGGATAGGGGGTGGCCGGAACTTGGGACGCCACCACCCCGCCGCTGCTGCGCCATCGGGCCAGTACGTGCTCCCCACTGGTGGCCATCGCGAATTTGGCATCTAGCAACAATGCGGAGTGCAATGGAAAACGGGCGAGAGCGTTCGTGAGCGAGCGATTTCGGGCGGGGTCGTCGTTCACCCACGCGGTTTTGACTTCCACGACGCCAAAAGGGATTCGATCGGCGATCAACTTCCGGACCGTGGCCAAGCCGGGTCGCCCACGCCACTCGATGACGGCGTGCGATTCGTCCGCAGCCCCGTAGGGTCCCTTCGCCCGGACGCCTGCCACCATCCGGCCCGTGTCGTCGATTGCGGCGAGGAACAGCGCGGTCTCGCTGGGAATACGCAGTGATTCAAGGTCAAGCGCGCGCTCGACGCCGTGCTTGCAGTAGCTGTCCCGCGCTCCACGTACGTATTCGGCCCAGAGTCGCGGTTCGGTCGTCGGCGCGGATGCCACTAGCGTGCACTCGGTGTCCGGATCCCACCACTCGACGCTCCTGTCGAGGCAAAGTGCGAGGTAGTCGCTGGCGTCCAGCGTGGAAACGCTCATCGGTGTCCGTTCTCCGGGCAAAGCCTGGTTGTCGAAGCCCCCGCCTCATATGCGCATCCAATGGATAGCAAATACCGTCTAAGTATCGCTCTTCGGCGCCAGTTTCGAGCCATTGCGTTGATCTTGCATCAACCGTTGTTTGCTCGATAAATGCACTTTCAGTCGGGTATTGCAGATTTGGCAATCGCCGTAATTGCCTTCATGCCTGCAATTGGGTGACCGAACCCCTCCGATGGCAAACACTGCGCTAGTTCGGGGCCCGCCCGGCGCAGTATACGAGAGTTTCCCAGGCACGGTGGCGGCGGTGTCGTCGGAGCCTCGGCTCGTGTCGCCGCGCTCGGACGGTGGATGCCAGGCTAGGCGCTGACTGGTGCCGGGATACGCGACGCGCTACACATGGTGGGTCGGCCAGTGGGTCGGCATCATCTTTCTAAGGAGTGCAGTGAAGGTCTTCGAGGGTCTGGATGAGTTCGCGGCGGCAAAGGGTAATCAGTTCGGCCCCACGGAATGGCTGGCGATCAGTCAAGACCGCGTCAACCTGTTCGCCGACGCCACTGACGACCATCAGTGGATACACGTCGATCCCGAGAAGGCGGCCAACGGGCCGTTCGGCGGCACCATCGCGCACGGCCTGCTGACACTGTCTCTGCTGCCGCACTTCTCCCATCAGTTGTATCGGGTCGACAACGTCGCGTTGGCGGTCAACTACGGCTACAACAAGGTGCGCTTCATCAACCCGGTACCGGTAGGGGCGAAGCTGCGGGCGCGCGGTGAGCTCACGTCGGTCAATCAGCTGGACGGGGCGGTCCAGGCGACCACGACGATCACGGTGGAGATCGAAGGGTCCGACAAGCCGGCGGCGGTGGCGGAGTCGATCATTCGGTACATCGCCTGAGTGTCAGGACGACCGCTGCGCGGCCCTGACCAGTCCGCCGCCGATGATGAGCCGCTGGATCTCACTGGTGCCCTCGTAGAGGCGGAGCAACCGGACGTCGCGGTAGATGCGCTCGACGGGAACCTCCCGCATGTAGCCGCTGCCGCCGTGGATCTGCACGGCTAGATCGGCGACGTTGCCGACCATCTCGGTGCAGAACAGCTTCGCGGCGGACGGGGCGATGCGGCGATCCTCGCCCGAGACCCACAGGCGGGCGGCCTCGCGGACGAGTGCACGCCCGGCCATCACCCCGGTCTGCTGGTCGGCAATCATTGCCTGCACCAGTTGGAAGTCGCCGATCGGCGTGCCGCCCTGGGTGGCGGTGGCGGCGTAGCTCACCGACTCGTCGAGCGCGCGCTGCGCGGCACCGACCGCCAGCGCGGCGATGTGGATGCGACCGCGCGCCAGTGACGTCATGGCCGCCCGGTAGCCGATGTCCTCGGCGCCGCCGATGAGCGCGTCGGCGCCCACCAGGACCTCGTCGAAGCCGACATCGGCGGTCCAGGCGCCTTCCTGGCCCATCTTGGCATCCTTCGCGCCGATCACCACGCCGGCGGTATCGGCGGGCACCAGGAACACCGCGATGCCCGGGCCGTCGGAGTCGGCCGGCCGGCTACGGGCGAAGACGACGAACAGGTCGGCGGTCGGCGCGTTGGTGATGAACCGCTTCTGGCCGGTGATCACCCAGTCGGCACCTTCGCGAACGGCCTTGGTGCGCAAGCCCGCCGGGTTCGAGCCAGCGCCCGGTTCGGTCAGCGCGAAGGACGCGACGACCTCGCCCGAGGCGATCGGCTCCAGCCACCGCGTCTTCTGCTCGTCCGTGCCGAAGCCGACGAGCACCTGACCGGCGATGCCGTTGTTGGTACCGAACATGGACCGCAGCGCGAACGTGGTGTAGCCGAACTCCATCGCCAACTCGACGTCCTGGGCGATGTTCAGGCCGAGCCCGCCCCACTCCTGCGGGATCGCGTAGCCGAACAGACCCATCTTCTTGGCCTGGTCGCGGATGTCGTCGGGTACCTGGTTGTCGGCCATGATCTCCAGCTCGCGGGGCATCACGGCGGACCGGATGAAGTGCCGCGTCGCGTCGAGGATGTCCCGGAAGTCGGTTTCAGAGACGGCGGGGTCTGCCATGCGTCGTTCTCCTGACGGGGGCGGTGGAGGCTTCGATTAACAAATATCATATTTTATATAGCGGACCGTAAGCCTTCAGGAAGGGGTCGGCACATGTCATTGCTCGACGGACGAACCGCGGTGGTTACCGGCGGAGCTCAGGGGATCGGCTTCGCGATCGCCGAACGCTACGTCGCCGAGGGGGCGCGGGTGGTACTCGGCGATCTCGATCCCGACGCCACCGCGGCGGCGGTGGAGAAGCTGGGCGGGCGCGAAGTGGCGGCCGCGGTGCGCTGCGACGTGACGAACGCCGCCCAGGTCGAGGCGCTGATCGCCGCGGCCGTGGACACGTTCGGCGGACTCGACGTCATGGTGAACAACGCGGGCATCACCCGGGACGCCACGATGCGCAAGATGACCGAGGAGCAGTTCGATCAGGTCATCTCGGTCCACTTGAAGGGCACCTGGAACGGCACCCGCAAGGCGGCCGACGTCATGCGCGAGAACAAGCGTGGCGCCATCGTCAACATCTCGTCGATCTCCGGCAAGGTCGGCCTGATCGGGCAGACCAACTACTCGGCCGCCAAGGCAGGCATCGTCGGCCTGACCAAGGCCGCGGCCAAGGAGGTCGCGCATCTCGGCGTGCGGATCAACGCGATCCAGCCGGGCCTGATCCGGTCGGCGATGACCGAGGCCATGCCGCAGCGGATCTGGGACGCCAAGCTGGCCGAGATACCGATGGCCCGGGCCGGGGAGCCCGACGAAGTGGCCAACGTCGCGCTGTTCCTGGCATCCGACCTGTCGTCGTACATGACCGGCACGGTGCTGGAAGTGACCGGGGGAAGGCACATCTGATGCGCGAGACTTCTACCTCATCGCTCCTCGCGTCCGCAGTCATTTGCGAACCCGTTCGCACGCCGATCGGCCGGTACGGGGGAATGTTCTCCTCCCTGACCGCGGTCGAGCTGGGCGTGGCCGCGCTGAGGGGTCTGCTCGAGCGGACCGGCGTGGCACCCGATGCGGTGGGTGACGTCATCCTCGGCCACTGCTATCCCTCGCCGGAGGCGCCGGCGATCGGGCGGGTGGTGGCACTCGACGCCGGCCTGCCGGTAACGGTCCCCGGCATGCAAGTCGACCGCCGGTGTGGATCGGGTCTGCAGTCGGTGATCCAGGCCTGCCTGCAGGTCGGCACCGGGCAGAACGACCTCGTCGTGGCCGGCGGTGCCGAGTCCATGAGCAACGTTGCCTTCCACTCCACCGACATGCGCTGGGGTGGGGCCCGCGGTGGCGTCACCGTGCACGACGGGCTGGCCCGCGGGCGCACCACGGCAGGCGGGCGCAACTACCCGGTGCCCGGCGGCATGCTGGAGACGGCGGAGAACCTGCGCCGCCAGTACGGCATCTCGCGCG
>Ga0193743_1001430_pt1 | contig 17796 bp, 18 predicted proteins | sample L2c2metaG_FD_143038 | JGI IMG/M metagenome (GOLD analysis project Ga0193743, IMG submission 143038) | Soil microbial communities from a riparian zone of the East river system, Colorado, United States - L2c2 | ecosystem: Environmental > Terrestrial > Soil > Riparian zone | place: USA: East River...
TGCCTCGACGATGTCGAGGACCGTGATCTCGCTCGGCTCGCGGGTGAGGCCGTACCCGCCGGAGTGGCCCTGCGTCGATCGCACAATGCCGGCGCGGGACAGCGCCTGCATTTGCTTGGCCAGGTAGGTCGTCGAGACGTCATGCAACTCCGCCAGCCGCGCCACGGCAACCGGGTCGCTGTTCGCGGCCGACAGCACGACACAGCAGTGCAGCGCCCATTCCACGCCGCCGGACAATTTCATCGCACCACTGTACGGGACTCGGATGTTCTTAGTCCGAGTATGGCTTCGCTCCGAGCCCTCTTGACTCGGACACGAAGTGTCCGTGTATTGTCTCGGACAACAGATGTCCGAGTTAACGGACATGGGTCATCGAGGAAGGGCGGGACGTCTCATGAAGTTCGCAGTCATCGGCGGAACCGGGCTGATCGGGTCACAGGTCGTGCAGAACCTGAACGCGGCCGGGCACGAGGCGGTGCCGCATGGGCTGTCCACCGGAGTCGACGTTCTCACCGGTCAGGGTGTGGAAGCGGCACTGGCCGGCGCCGACGTGGTCGTCAACCTGACCAACTCCCCGACCTTCGACGACGCCTCGCCAGCGTTCTTCCAGACCTCGATGGACAACCTTCTGGCCGCGGCCCACCGGGCGGGCACCGGGCACTTCGTCATCCTGTCCATCGTCGGCGTCGACCAGGTACCCGAGCTCGACTACTACCGCGCCAAGGCTCTCCAGGAAGACATCCTCAAGGCCGGCCCCGTCTCCTACTCCATCGTCCGCGCCACCCAGTTCATGGAGTTCATGGACGCCGTCCTGTCCTGGACCGCCGACGACAACACCGTCCGCCTGCCCCGCACCCCCATCCAGCCGATCGCCGCGGCGGACGTCGCCGCGACCGTCGCCAACGTCGCGGCCGGATCACCCCTGGGCGGCACCCTCGACGTGGCCGGGCCCGAGGTGTACCCACTGGACGAACTGGGTCGGATCACCCTCACCGCCAAGGGCGACAAGCGCTCGGTGACCACCGACGACACCGCCGGCATGTTCGCGGTCATCCACGGCGACGTCCTCACCGCCAAGAACGGCGCCCGCATCGCCCCAACCCACTACACCGACTGGCTGAAGTAGGACGAACCCATGACCATCGAACATACGCACCACCTCGAGAACCCCAACGCGACTACGCCGCCGCCGAAGGTGGAACTCATCTCCTCGGTGCCGGCGCCGCCGGTGCCCGACAACGCCGAGGCGATGACGATCCAGGTCACTCTGCCGCCGGGCAGCGAGGGCTCTCCGCCGCACCGCCACACCGGTCCCGCGTTCGGCTACGTGATAAAGGGCGAGATGATCTTCGAACTTGAAGGCGAACCACAGCGGGTCGTCAAGACCGGAGAGACATTCTGGGAACCGGGCGGCGACGTCATCCACTACCAGGACGGCAACAACCTCCCGGACGCCGAAAGCGCGTTCGTCGTCACGATGTTCGGTGTGGCCGGACAGCCGATGCTCATCCCGGTGAGCGCGGAAGAACTCGAAGAACGGCGGGACCGGCGGGCGCCCCGCACGCTCTAAGGTTTGGTTCGCCGTGGCGGTGGCGATTGACGCGATCTTCCCGCATTTTGCGGGTCGCGTAGGTGGGTCAACCGCTGGTGGACCAACCTCCGTCGGAAGCGATGACTTGGCCGGTGATCCAGTCAGCTTCGTCGCTGATCAGCCACGCGACGAGGCGGGCGGTGTCGGTGGGGGTGCTCCAGCGACCGCCTGGGTTCCGTGCGGCGACGGCGGCCTTGGTATCGGGGTTGGCGTAGCCGGTGTCGTTGGGGCCTGGGTCGACGCAGTTGACCGTGATGCCTCGGGGTATGAGGTGCGCGGCAAGGCTGGGAGTGAGCTGGTGCAGGGCCCCCTTCGTGGCGATGTAGGGCAGTTCGCCCGGCATGGCCGAGTGGTACTGACCGGATGTGAACAGCACGATGCGGCCACCGGGGCGGCCGTCGTGCTGGGCGGCGAAGGTCTGTACCAGCAGGAGTGTCGCGCGAGTGTTGACCGCGTAGCTCAGGTCGATCTCGTCGACGGTCAGGTCCTCCAGAGCTTGGGCGCTGCTGCGGGCGTGGTTGGCGACGACGACGTCCAGGTGCCCGAAGGCGCGGCGGGCGGCGCCCACTAGCAGGGTGGGAGTAGCGGGGTTGGCCAGGTCCGCGCTGACGTGCTCGACCCGCCCGCCCTGGCTGCGAAGCTCCTCGACCAGGGCCTCCGCGCCACCGGGGTCGGCACCCCAGGGCTGCTCCGCATCGTGCGGGGACCAGGAGTGCAGCAGCACCGCGGCGCCATCAGCGACGAGCCGCCGGGTCACGCCGGCACCGATGGCGATCCGCCGGCTGGCACCCGTGAGCAGGACGACCCGTCCGCGCAGGGGCGTGGATAACGTCATACCTTCGCCTCGTCGTTCCCTGTTTTGTGGTCAAGAGGCGTCGACGCCGACGGCGGCGGCTGCCGAGGTAAATCCGTCCCGCCTCAGCAGCAGTGCCAGTTCGCGGTTGACACGGTTGGGCCAGGTCAGGCCGGCGTAGATGAAGCCGGTGTAGCCCTGCACGAGGGTGGCACCTGCTTTGATTCGCTGGTAGGCGTCTTCACCGGTGGCGATTCCGCCGACTGACACGATCACATGTTCCGGGCCCAGCCGTGCCCGGAGCCGGCGCACGATGTCCAGCGCCGGGCGGTTGAGCGGGAGCCCAGAAATTCCACCCGCGCCAATCGCGGCCAGGGTGCCTGGTGGGCTTGCCAGCCCTTCGCGTGCTGTCGTGGTGTTGGTCGCGACAACTCCGTCGAGGCCCAGCCGCGACACGAGGTCGGCGACCGCATCGACATCCTCCGAGGCTAGGTCCACCGTGATCTTCACCAGTAGCGGAACGCGTCGAGCGGGAAGGAGCCTGTCCAGCTCGGCGCGCACCGCGTTGAGTAGTGGCTCCAGCAACGTGACCTGCTGCAGTTCACGCAGTCCTGGTGTATTGGGCGAGCTGACGTTCACGACGAGGTAGTCAGCGTATGGGCCGGTCAGCGCGGCGCTGAGGCGGTAGTCGGCCGCGGCGTCCCCGGCCGGGACGAGCTTGCTCTTGCCGATGTTCACTCCGACAACTGGACGATCTCGCCCGAGCGCCCGCAGCCGGGCAGCAACGTTCTGCGCGCCGGAGTTGTTGAAGCCCATCCGGTTCACCAGCGCACGGTCAGCCGGTAGCCGGAACAACCGCGGTTTCGGGTTACCCGGCTGGGCCAGACCTGTGACCGTTCCGACCTCCACGTGTCCAAACCCCAGCCGGCCGAGCGCGACCGTGCCCCGGGCGTCCTTGTCAAACCCCGCGGCCAGACCCAGTGGAGACGGGAAGGCCACGCCGAACGCGCGGGTTCGCAGGACCGGGTCGCGCGGCCCGAGTCGCGCCGCGATCCGCGGCCCCAGCAGCGGCGAGCCGACCACCAGGCGGATCAACCCGAAACCCAGCGTGTGCGCGAGCTCAGCCGGGACTCGGCTCAGCACGAGCCGAAACAGCAGGCGATACACGCCATCATCACCACCATCGTCCTGGCTCATCGATGCAGCGAACGGGTTAGCCGCTCAGGCCCGAGCTCGCTCATAGACGCTAATGTGGCGCCAGCTGTTGGCGGTGTATGGCTCACCGTTCCATCCTCCCCATCTCTTGCGCAGTCGAACGCCGGCGATGCGGGCCATGAGGTCGAACTCGCGGCGAACTCCAGCACGTCTCGCCCGTTGGCCAATCCGGCGAGAAACGCGACGGTCTGCTCCTCGTCTCCTCGTGTATTGACCGGGTCGTCGTAGCTCTTGGATACGTCATATCCGAAGCTCGTCCCGGGATCGAAGCCCTCCATTCGTCGTCCTTCCTCAGCCAGCGATCAACAGATGCCAGGCCACTCCTTGTCCGGGCGACTCCCCGAATTGATCCACCGGAACGCTAGTTGCGTGTAGAGGCCGCGGCGACCGAGTTATCCGCGAAGTCTTGATCTCGGACTCGACGCTGCGATTCCGTGAGCGCGAGGAAGTCGAGGGTGTTCATCGCGCGAGTTGGGTGACCTACTTGGCGGCGCGGGTGACCCGCCGAAAGATGCGGTCCAGCAAAGGTTGGGAGAACCTGGCCGGTGCGTGGTGGGCCAGGGTGAGTGCGGCGTTCCACGCGTTGACCTGCTCCATAGCTTTGCCGCGGCTCGCCGCGGTAATCGCGACTTCGGCGACCTCGGTGGCGGGTGCGACCAGGAACCGCGGTATCCGGGACAGGTCAACGCCTGCCAGCGCCGCCGCGTCGGTGTCAGTGGGGCCCGGTGACACCACGGTGACGCCCACTCCGGTGCCGCGCAGCTCGTAGCGCAGGGTGGCGCTGAGGTTGAGCACGAACGCCTTGCTGGCGCAGTAGGTCGCGGCTCCGGGGCACGGGTAGTAGCCGAGTCCGGATGCCACGTTGAGAATGGTGCCCCCGCCGTGGCGGGTCATCGCGGTCGCTGCCGCGTGGCAGAGTCGCAGCACGCTGACACAGTTCAGTTCAGCCTCGTAGTTGCGTTGCTGCACGGTGTGCGTGATCAGGCTGCCGGCCAGGCCACCGCCGGCGGAGTTGACGAGGAGGTCGATGGCGTTTTGCTCAGCCCCGAGCCGGGCCTCGACCACGTCGCGCTGCGACTGGTCCGCCAGGTCGGCGGTGATGATCTCTGTCCGGATGTTGTGCTGTGTCTGGGTCGCGGCCGCCACCTCGGCCAGTTTCTCCGCGCGTCGAGCCACCAGGACCAGGTTGACTCCATCGACGGCGAGTCGTTCGGCGATGGCTCGGCCGATTCCGCTCGATGCGCCGGTGACCAGGGCCCAGTCCCACTTGCGCGGCCGGTCGGACGTGTCCGCCGCGCCCCCTGCCTGCATTTGGCGCAGAGTAGTCAACTCGCCTGTCCTGCTACGGCCGGAGTGCCATCGTGCTCTCTGCCTCGTCGCCGACCGGCCCGGGTGGCTACCAGTGCAGCCAGCTGATGAGCTGTTGGCCCAGCAGCATTCCGAGCAGCCCGACCAGGGCAACCGGGGGCGGCGCGGGGGAGCGCACCTTGAGCAGCCCGTAGCCGATGCCGACCAGTACTCCGATTCCGAGGGATATTGCGAACTGCCATGAAGTGCTCATGGTCTTTTCCTTGTCCTGCCTACTGGGCCGCGGGTCGCTGTTGGCCGGCGCGCCGGGGTGGCGCGAGCGCGGGGTGCTCCGGGTCACGGCCGGATGACGACGCGGCCCGGCGTGTGGTTGGCCACCGCCTGATACGCGGGTTCGCTCTCGGCGAGCTCAAAGTGCAGGGCCACGGGCAGCGGACGGAACGCGCCGGTTTCGAACTGAGGGGTGAGCAGCGCGAGCCGGGCGGCCGATGCGCTCGCGTCCAGCTTGCCGCTGTCCGCCCCGAGGAGCCGGAGCTCCCGGTGGTAGAAGTCCCTCAGGTCGATCTCGACGGTCCGGGTACCCACCGCGCTGATCACGACCAGCCTGCCCCGTCGGGCCAAGGAGTCCAGCGCGGCCGGGGTGGTCACTCCGCCCACCGCGTCGTAGACCACGTCGGCACCTCTGCCGCCGTTCAGCCGCCTGACCTCGGTCCCGATCGCCGGTGCCGCGGGATCGAGGCGGATGAATTCGTCGATGACCGCCGCTGCCGGGGTGCTGGCTGAGGGTGCCACCAGGTCGACCCCGAGCACCCGTGCCCCGAGCGAGTGGGCGATCTGGGCCACCGCGCCGCCCACACCACCGGACACCCCGAACACCACGATGGTCTCGCCCTTCTCCAGCTTGGCGGTCTCGACCGCACCGAGCCAACCGGTCACGAAGTTGACGCCGACCGCCGAGGCCTCGTCAAAGCTGAGCGACTCCGGTTTGCGGGCCAGCGCGCTCACCGGTACTCCCAGCAGCTCCGCATGCGAGCCGTCCAGGGTGAATCCGATGTCGCCGCCGGTACCCCAGACTTCGACGCCGACCCACTCCGGAGGACCCGCCACGACGACGCCGGCAAAGTCGCGCCCGGGCACCCTGGGCAGGATCGTCCAGTCCATAGCGCCGGCGACGTTCTTCACATCGGACGGATTGACCGAAGCGGCCTTCACCGCGACCACCGCCTGGCCATCCGCCGCCACCGGATCAGGGACGTCCGCAACGTAGAGCACGTCGGGGTTGCCGAACCGGTCGAAACGCAATGCGCGCATCGGATGCCTCCTTGTGGCGATTGGTTCTCTGTCGATTGGTCGTGCACCTTCGATGCTGCCTCCGGCGGACGATCTCGTCCAACGAATGTCTGAGATGATCAATATCTCGGTCTGAGATGATGGATGTCATGGAGCTTCGCCAGTTGGAGTACTTCGTCGCGGTCGCCGACGAGCTGAGCTTCTCCCGGGGAGCGCGGCGGGTCCACGTGGTGCAGTCGGCGGTCTCAACCGCGGTGGCCAAGCTGGAGCGAGAGCTCAACATCGTGCTGCTGGACCGATCGAAGCCGCGGGTCGGCCTGACCGCCGCCGGAGCAGCATTCCTGGCCGAGGCCCGGGCCACGCTGAATGCGGCGCGCCGAGCCAAGGAGTCGGTCGTCGGGTTTCACGGCCAGCTCAGCGGCAGCGTCGACGTGGGAACCATGATGTCCACCGGCCCGATCGACCTGCCAGAGGCGCTCGGACGGTTCCACCGGGCCCACCCCCTCGTGACGGTGCGACTGCGGCAGAACGTGTCCGGTTCGTTGGGGCATCTCGCCGCGATCGCCGACGGCTCACTGGATATCGCGATGGTCGCGGTGCCGGGCAAGCCACCGGCGAGCGTCACGCTGCGCCTCCTGGCCGAGGAGCCGCTGGTGTTCCTGTGCTGGCCGGACCACCCCCTGGCCGGTCGAGATGCGGTGGTGCTGACGCAGTTGGCCGGCGAGGTCTTGGTCCGGTTCGCCTCCGGCTGGGGGATCCGAGACCGGATAGACCGCGCGCTGGCCGACGCGGGTATTGATCCGGTTTCACCGTACGAAGTCGCCGACTACGCCACCGCGGCCGGGCTCATCCACCATCGGCTGGGCACCACGCTGATCCCGCGATCGGCAGCGGTCCGGTTCCCCGAGTTGCGGGCCGTCCCGGTCACCCCGGCGCTGACCTGGCAGCTGTCCCTGGCCACCGCCGCCGGCCGGCGGCTGTCCCCGGCCGTGGCCGCACTGGCCGACACCCTGACCGGCGGAGCCTCCGCCGACTAGGTGCCCGGCTAACCGGCCTCTTGACAACGTACAACCGATTAGTTGTATATTTGTACGGTGAGCGAGAGCGACGAGGAGCGGGCCGATGCCCTGTTCCACGCGCTCGCCGACCGGACCCGGCGCGACATCATGCGCAGGGTGCTGGCCGGGGAGCATTCGGTCTCGGCTCTCGCGGCGAAGTACGACATGAGCTTCGCGGCAGTGCAGAAGCACGTCGCCGTGCTGGAGAAGGCCGGCCTGCTCACCAAGCGGCGCAACGGTCGCGAGCAACTGGCCAGCGGCGACGTGACGGCGGTGCGGTCGGTGGCGTCCATGCTCACCGAGCTGGAACAGGTCTGGCGTGGCCGCATCGCGCGCATCGACGAGCTGATCGCATTCGACACCGCAACCCACCCCGACCAGGAGGACTGAACAATGCCTGTCACCGACGTCAAGCACGACCTGGACAGCCGGACCCTGACCATCACCGCTGAGTTCGCCGCACCAGCGGAGCGGATTTGGCAGGTCTACGCGGACCCGCGCCAGCTGGAGAAGGTCTGGGGTCCGCCGACCTACCCGGCGACCGTCGTCGAGCACGACCTCACCCCCGGCGGCCGGGTGAACTACTTCATGACCAGCCCGGATGGTGAGAAGTTCGCCGGGTACTGGAAGGTCACGGCCGTCGACGAGCCGCGGACCTTCACGTTCGAGGACGGGTTCGCCGACCTGGATTTCAACCCGAACCCGGACATGCCGGTCGCGACGAACGTCTACACCTTCACCGAGCACGACGGCCGCACCCGCGCGACGTACGTGGCCACGTACGACACCGCGGAAGGGCTGCAGAAGGTGCTGGAGATGGGTGTCGTCGAGGGCGCCACCGCCGCGATCAACCAGATCGACGAGCTCGTCGCCTCCTGAGCCGGACCTCGACGAGCCCGAGCAACGAGCACTCGCATTGGGAGCGACAGCAGCAGTGCCACAACCGGATAAGCGCTGGCGTGTGCTACTCGATCCTGCCGGCCACCCGTTCTGCATCACCAGCCTGGCGCCTCCACCGGAGATGTTGAGGGACGTCTACGGCCGCTAGCAGATGTAATGTCAGTGACCGTGGACATCAACGGGGTGAGCGGCTGGTTCAGCGAATACCTCGATTGTGCTGGGTGTGGTGTGCGGGCTTATCAGAATGGGGGTGGGTCAGCGTTTTGTTGGTGTGGTGCTTGTAGTGGGTGGAGGATTGGTTCGCCTCGGCTGCGGTGGGTTTGGCCGAAAGGTGTGCGCCAGACAAATTTGCCCGGTTTGGGTTGGTGGAGTGTCCAGCCGCCTTGTGTTTTCAGGTTGTGGTCGTGCTTGCATACCGGGCCGCCGTTGGTTGACGTGGTCAGGCCGTAGTGCTGGTATTCCCGGGTGTGGTCAAATTCGGATCTGCTGGCCGGCCGCCGACAACCCGGGCCAACACAAGCGCGGTCCCGTTGTTGGATATGTCGCCGTAGCGCCGCGGTGGGGAATCGCCGGTCGGGGTCGGCGTCGATATCGCGGAGTTGCTGTGTGTGCTCGCGATATTGGGTGGCGATATCGACTATGACCTGGCTCCATTCGCCGGCCTCGGGTGGATGGTGGGTGAGTTCGTCGAGGAGGTCGGTCGGGATGAGGAGCTCGACGATCCCACCGTGGGAGTGGTCGCCGGTTCCGGTGGGTCTGCGGCGGGTGATCCCGCCGAAGACGAAGTGGCCGTCAGGGTTGAGCAGGGTGTAGCGCCACTGGGCGCCGCGCTGGCGGGCCGCCACCCGCCGCGCCGCATCCGCCAGGACCGGACCCAGCCCAGGGATCAGGGCGGGGTGGTCGTTTCGGCCGAGCAACGTGGCTAACTCCACGCTCACCTCAACCCCGGCGAGCCGACCACGCGAGATTCTCGTCATGCCGCCCGGCGCGGCGTCACCTCGCGCGGCGGTCTGGCCGGCGGTCGGTTCCGCCCCGCTGGCCGGTCCACGGTCCGGCTCCGCCGGAGGTCCGGGGCACGGACCCGCTGGGGTGTCGGGCGGCGTCGGGGCGTTGGGCTGGGTCGACGTCTTGGGCTGGGTCGAGGTGGCCGCTCGGCTGGCGTGATCGGTGTTGAGCTGGGGTTGGCCGGACTCGGCTGGGCTGGGGGCGACGTCGCTGGTCATGGCGGTGATGATCTGAGTGGTGGTCATGTGGTCGAAGCGGCGGTTGAGCAGCCCGAGCGTGACATCGGCCTTGATCTGGTCCAGGGTGGCAGGGTGGCCGGCGCGTTTGACCTGGGTGGCCAGCTGGTGGATGCGTTCACAGGCGGCGGCCGCTTCATCGGCCGGCAGGCCCGTGGCGGTGAGCGTGACCGTGCCGTCGCGCTGCAGGTAGGCGATCACACTGCGCTCGGTGACGGCCCGTTCATATTCTTCGCGGGCCCGCTCGGGATCGATCGTGATGACCGCCTTCGCCAGGCGGGCGGCGAGTTGGCCGGTGGTGAGCCGACCAGCGACAGGCAGCAGAGCCGCGCAGATCGACTCCATGTGGCCGGCCGCCAGACCGTGTAGATGATGCCAGAACACCCGGGCCTTGGCCGGGTCGATACGCCCAGCCCAGAGCGCCGCGTGCACCTGAGGCAGGCGGAACACCAGGTCATCGGAGTAGCACTGGGTGGCCTCTGCGGCGCGGCGCGTCCAGGCCAACGCCACACGGAGTTCATCGGCGGCATAGCGCGCCTGCTCGTCAAGAGAGGCGACCATGTCCAGCCCGGCGAAAGGGTCACGCCGACCCATTTCGGCGACGACACGCAGGAATTCCGCTTCGTCGTGGGAACGCTGCCGGGATCGCGCCCGCAACACAACCGGTAAATCTCCACCCGCAACCCGAGAAATATCTAGTGAGGCGAGCACAGCGGCAAGTTCTGGACCCGGAGGAATCCCCTCCAAGCCATCGGGAACCTGCTCAACCAACATGGCCACAGAATAACCATCCACACTGACAAAACTGGCCGCCTCGGAACAAGGGCTGCCAGTGGAGATAAGAAAACAGCGAGCGGCGCGGGAGCACAACGACTTCGCACCTGGCCACACTCTCGACGCCGCCGACAACACCAAGCCCGAACCCGCCACTACCCACTTCGCGGCCAACGACCACCGCACTGACCCTTCACACCGAGCACGCGATCGAATACGACTGGCTTGATCGGATACAGACTGCCCGACTGTTCGCCTACCGCCTGCCGGCGCGCCGCTTTAAACCGTTCGGTACGCCAATACCAAACGCTCACGTCGCCACCGAGCCCATTGAACCGCTCGGACCACCCGAACCGGTCGGCAATTTGCTCATGCTGCACGAGAAAGCCGAAATCCAACTACGGGTGCTCAACAACCTCTGGCCGTTCTAGGACGCGGTGACCACCAGCACCCTCGGCTTCAGCGCCATACGACTGCGCAATGCACAACCACGGCCATGACCGCCGGCGATCAGGGTCCAACGGTGAGGTCGTCAGAGCGTCCGGCTTCGAGTCGCGACCACTGGGCGATGGGACGTCCGTTCGTCCGCGTGTTGGAGCCGTCGACTTGCCACTGTTGTGGCCAGCCGGGGGGCGAGTCCTCCCACGGCTCCTGGCGGCCGTACACGGTGAGGTCCATGAGTGCGTAGTTGTAGTCCATCACCTCTACGCCGCGGTAGGTCGTCCAGTAGGTTTCGAAGACGCGGTCGCCGTCCCGCAGGTAGCAGACCAGGTGCATCATGCCGACGTGGCGCCCGACGAGGAGCGCATCGAGAGAGGCCTGTGCGGAGTACCAGGGCATGTCCCAGCCCATGAATTCTTTGTAGCGGATGCTTTCGTCGTAGGGACCCTGGCAGACGACCGCGTAGGTGATGTTGCGCGAGTGAAGGTAGGACCGCTCCGCGACCTGGGTGGTGACCCACGTGCAGCCTTCGCATTGCTCGGCCGCGGGAAGGCCGTGGTGCCACATGAAGTAGTAGGCGATGAGCTGTCGGCGTCCTTCGAACGCGTCGAGCAGGGTGAGCGGCCCGTGGGGCCCGATCAGTTCGAGGTTGGCGTCTACCTCGACCATGGGTAGGCGCCGTCGGGCCGCGGCGATCGTGTCGCTTTCCCGGGTGTGCGCCTTCTCCCGGATCAACAGCGCATCGCGGGCCTGCTGGAACTGCGCCCTTGTCACGATCTCGGGTTGGGCCAGAGGTCGGTCATTCATGACTGCTTCCCCTTCGTTGGTGAGTGTGGTTTGAGAATTCGGAACGTTCCGGCGCTCACGCCGCCACGAGATCGTCGGCGCTCGTCCCGCCCGAATCGCTGGAGTCGCTGGTGGCCGAGGGCCGGGGACGTAGCCCGGTCCAGATGAATGCCACAGCGGTCACGGTCACCAGGACGTTGACGGCGAGGGCCAGGTGGATGCCGCTGAGCAGGCCGGACTGGGTCGCCGCGACCGCGGCGAGGATCGGGACGCCGATGGTGATGCCGATCTGCTGGGTCAGCGTGGCGAGGCCGGTGGCCAGGCCCTGCTCGGAGTCGGGCAGCCCCGAGGTCGCGGTCACCAGGAAGGACACGATCGCCGTCACATGCCCGAAGAATCCGAGGAACAGCGCGGGGATCAGCACCGCGAGCCATCCGTTGCCGGTGCCGAGAAGGACCAACGGGGCGGTGCAGGCGGTCTGTACGAGCATGCCGACGGCCAGGACCTTGCGCGATCCGTACCGGCCGATGAAGCGGCCGGCCAGGATGCCCGCGACCACGGACGCCAGGCCGGGCACACCGAAGACGAGCCCGGTGGTCATCGGCGCGAAGTGCAGCACGTCCTGCAGGTACAGCGTCATCAGGTAGATCGCACCGGGCTCCATTGAGAACACGATCAGCCCGGCGACGTTGCCCCACTTCACCGTGGGCCGGGACAGGATGCCCACCGCGGCGAGCGGCGCTTCGGTACGCCGTTCGATCAGCCAGAACACCACCAGCAGAGCCAGACCGCCGACGAGGGCGAACGGGTTCCGGTTGATGACTCCGAAGACGAACGCCAGCAGACCGAGAGTCACCGTGACCGCACCCGGCACGTCCAGCTTGACACCTCGCGCGGTGCTGCCCGGGCGCACCACGAACGGCGTGGCCACCACGATGAGCACGGCCACCGGCACGTTGATCAGGAACGCCGAGCGCCAGCTCAGCATGCCTACCAGGGTGCCGCCGACCAGCGCGCCGACGGTGAACCCGCCGGACATCAGCGCCCCGTTGAGCCCCAGCACCCGCGCCCGCAGCTTCTCGTCGTTGAATGACGTGACCAGCAAAGACAAGGCGGCCGGCGTGGCGATCGCGGTGGCCAGGCCCTGCAAAACGCGGGCCGTCAGCAGCATCGCGGGGTTCGTGGCGAACCCACCGAGAACCGACGACACGGCCAGCAACCCGATGCCGATGAGGAACATCCGGCGTCGACCGAACAGGTCCGCGATCCGTCCGAACAGCAACGTGAACCCGGCCGCCGGCAAGGCGAACGCCGTGACCACCCACGGCAGCGCGGACAACTCGAGGCCGACGCCCGCGCCCAACTGGGGCAGCGCGACGTTGAGGATCGAGAAGTCGACCGAGAGCATGAACCCCGCGCCGAGCAGCAGAAAGACCGTCAGCCGCTGCCGGCCGGTCATCTCCGCCGCTTTCTTGCTCTGAAGCACCATTGTTCGTCCCTCTCATCGGTTGGATTTGCTCACCGACGAACGGAGCACCGCGGTATTCGACATCGCCGCGAAAAAATCTTCAGAGCTTGATTACCTCCAGGCGCGCCTGGAGGTATGCGTGCTCGACATCGGTCGACACGAGCGCCAGTGCTTCCTCGTACGCCTCCGACCGAGCGCGTACGAGCCCTGCCTGCGCAGCCGCGGTCAGTCCGGGACGACGACCGTGCTCCAGAACGGTTCAGTCTGGATGTCGATCAGCCTCGAAACCTCAGCTGCAACCGCCTCGTGGCTATGGCCCTCTACGAGGCCACGGGAGGCCAGCCGTCCGCTCACGACGACGCCGGCTATTGGTGGCCGATCATGGGCGGGACGCCCGCAGCGTGACGGACGGGGGCTCTCCGAACCGCGCCGTGTACGCGGCGGCGAAGCGACCCAGGTGACCGAAACCCCAGCGGTGTGCGATTGAGGCGACCGTGACCTGGTGCGGGTCGGATGCCAACAGTTCCGCTCGGACGCGAGCGAGCCGGATTGTCCGTAGGTGCCTCAGCGGCGCTTCACCTACGTGGCGCTGAAAGCCCTCCTGCAGGCTGCGCACGCTGACCCAGCAGTGCGCCGCGAGGTCCGCGACTGTCACCGGCCGGTCGGCGTGCTCGTGCAGATACTCAATGGCTCGGGCGACCATCGCAGGTCGGCACGGCTGAGCCGGCTCGTCCAGCAAAGCACGAAACGGATGCCCGGCGGCGGCGAGCAGCCCGGTGAGTAGCCCCTGAGCCAGCGGCGCGGCGACTATCGGCTGGTGGATCAATCCGCCGCTGTTGCGCAGCTGATCGTTGACCAGACAGACGAGCTTTGCCCAGTCGCGTCCCGCCCCCGTGGAGACGTCCAGGATCGGTTCGAACTCGATCGGTCCCACGTCAGACCGGCCCAGGCACCCGGCGAGTGTGGACTCCAGCGCCGTCTTCTCGATCTTGATGCATAGCTGGCGGCAGTCGCCGAACCAGCGGTTGAGAACGGTCGCCCCGGTGGGCCGATACACCGCCGCTGTTCCGGCATCGGCGTCGACCGTTCGACCCCGCTGAGTGGTGCGAAGTCGGCCGGATAGCGGCAGGTTGACGTGGTAGCTGCCCAGTTCACCGGGGTCGATGCCGACGTCCGTGCCGTACTCGCAGTCCGCGATGAGGATTGGGCCGATCTCACCGGCGTACATGACCATGTCCAGCTCGGTGGACAGGTCGAGAAGGTCCAGCCGTTGCGGATACAGGAACGCACTGGCCAACTCGCGGGCCTCGTCCGCGTCCCGGGTACGTGCCATCAGCGACCGCGTTGGCATCGCGCCTCCTCGCGCCTCCTCGCGCCTCCGACCAGGAGCGAGAGAATCGTACGGCCTGGTGGGAGCCACGACCAATGCCCGAGAGACCTGTCGTAGGCGTATCCGCGTTTCGCGGACACAGCGCCGCGCTTACCGGCTCGGTGCGGCGGCCGGACGCTTCTAGCGTCGGCAGCCATGACCACGACACCCACGCTGACCGGCCCGCCGGAGTCCACGCACGATCCCTATGCCGACGAGGCACTGCGTGATCCCTGGCCGGGATACCGGCGGCTGCGCGACACCGGCCCAGCCGTGTGGCTGCCCCAGTACGAGATGTTCGCTCTCACCCGCCACTCCGCCGTACGCGCCGCGCTGCGCGACTGGCAGACCTTCTCCTCGGCCTACGGGGTGATGATGAACGAGGAGATGAACCAGGTGCTGCGCGGCAACACCTTGTGCAGCGACGGCGCCGCCCATGACGCGCTGCGCCGCGTGGTGATCAAACCGCTGCGCCCGCACGCGCTGGCCGAGCTGCGCGGACAGATCACCGATGAGGCGGAACGCCTGGTCGATCACCTCGTCGGACGCGGCAGTTTCGACGCCGCCACCGATCTTGCCCACCACCTTCCGCTGGCCGTGGTGTCCAACCTGGTCGGGCTCCCCGAGCAGGGCCGCGAGCGCATGCTGGTGTGGGCCTCGGAAATGTTCAACTGCTTCGGACCCCGCAACGAACGCACCGTCTCCGCGTTCCCCGTGCTGCAGGAGATGATCGGCTACGCCACGACCGAAGCGGTACGCGGCAAGCTGCGACCGGGCAGCTGGGCCGAGGCATTGCACGACGCGGCCGACAGCGGCGAGATCCCCCGCGAGGCCGTGCCGGTACTCATGATCGACTACATGGGCCCCAGCCTGGACACGACGATCTTCGCCATCACCAGCGCGGTCTGGCTGTTCGCCCAACACCCCGACCAGTGGGACCTCGTCCGCGACAACCCCGCGCTCATCCCTGGCGCGATGAACGAGGTGTTGCGCTTGGAGGCGCCAATCCAGAGTTTCTCCCGCTACACCACCACCGACCACGACATCGAGGGCGTGCGGATTCCCGCCGGCTCACGGGCGATCATGTTCTACGGCGCCGCCGGCCGTGACGAGCGCGAGTACCCCGATCCCGACCGCTTCGACGTGCGCCGAGGCGCGGCGAATCACCTGGCCTTCGGCACCGGCCCTCACGTATGCGTCGGGGTGTACCTGGCGCGCTTGGAGATGACCGCACTGTTCACCGCCCTCGCCCGGCGGGTGCGCCGCTTCAAACTGGGTACGGCCGAGCGCGCGCTGCACAACATTCTGAGAGGCTTCACCCGCCTCGACGTCACGGTCTCACCAGCGTGATAGGCAAACGTCGCGGCCGGCGGTGGCGCTGTGCGGGGTGTCCGGGTTCACCGGTGGGCCCCGCGACGCGGGCGGGGAAACTGTACGGGCCGATCGACGATCCCGTACATGCCATCCATCCGCCAGGCTCCATCTCGGCTGCATAGCCAGCAGTGCAGGCCGTAGGTCTGGTTGTCAGGATCAGGACGATTAGTTGCAGTCGTCTCGCTGGTCATCAGCTGTACGTAGTCCGCCGGAACCAGTTGCCGATCGTCGAACTGACCATTGTTGAGCAAGGTTTCACCCAGCTGGGCAATCTCCTCGGTCCGCAGAAACAGACCAACGGCACCAAGCGGAAATCCGAGCGGGCAGCGATGCCATTGTGGATTCGGTATCGCTATCGGTTCAAATAGGCAAGGCATCAGGTAGTCGCGCAGGTCGAGCAAATGCGCCAAAACGGGGTCGTCGAGATCCAGCAGTCCTTCAGCTTGAGCGATCCCGACGGCGACAGACGTGAACGTCTTGGATATCGAGAACACATCACGCCGGTCGTCGGAGACCCACCTGTGCGTTACAGGTGCGTGTCGGTCCCGCCATATGTGCAAGCCTTCGAGGCCGAGATCGCGTTCCGCTACTGCCTGACGCAGTCTCGGCACACCTTGCCGGACTAGATCAAGCGCAGTCACACCCTGACACTACCGACGATCGCAGCAACGACTCATCACTTCCGCTAGTCCGTCCCGCAAGCGGAACCCGTTACGGGAATGGCGCAGGTTGGCGGAGAGGATTCTCCCGCGAGCATGGCGGCTTCGGTCCGGAAGTGGGAGGGTCTTGCCTCGATGACCACCATCAGCGCCGAGGATCCGCTCGCAGTGGCGGCGGTGGGTGCCATCCACGCTGGTGATCTCCGGACCCTGCGCCAGCTACTGGTCGAGCAAGCCTGGCTCGCGACCGCCAGGCTCGGTGTCGACGATCCAGAGGGCATGTCGCGCACACTGCTCCACATCGCCACCGACTGGCCCGGGCACTTCCCTCACGTCGCGGCCACCGTGGCGGCGTTAGCTCAGGCGGGCGCGGACGTCAACGCTCGGTTCCGCGGACCTCATGAGGAGACACCGCTGCACTGGGCGGCCAGCAGCGACGACGTCGAGGCCCTCGACGCATTGCTCGACGCCGGTGCCGACATCGAGGCGCCTGGCGCAGTCATCGGTGGCGGCTCCCCGCTCGCGGATGCGGCCGGTTTCAAGCAATGGCATGCGGCGTTTCGCCTGATCGAGCGCGGCGCCCGGACCACCCTGGTCACGGCGGCGACGCTCGGGCTCGCCGACCACGTCGAGCTGTACTTCGCGGGCACCAGGCAACCGACGCCGTACGAGGTCACCCGCGCCTTCTGGGGAGCGTGTCACGGCGGCCGAGAGCAGGTGGCCGGGTACCTGCTCGATCGCGGCGCCGAGCTGAACTGGATCCCGCCGTGGGAGAACGTCACACCCCTGGATGCAGCGGCGCGTGAGAACGCCAACGAGCTCGTCCGGTGGCTTCGTGCCCGAGGTGCGGAGTCCGCGACCGAGGTGACCCAGTAGGGGATCTTCGACCACCACAGCCGACGTCGCCGTCGGTAGTCGTGGCGTTCTCGATCGAGCGGAACTACATCAGCCTCGTCCTAGGAAGGCGATGAGCCGGTCGCTGGGGCCGGCAGCCGGTGCGAGGGTGATGGGCGCGGCGAACAGCGGGTAGCGGGTGGCCTCGGTGATCAGCAGCGGCGAGATTGCGAGCAGGTCGGTGGCCAGCGACCGCGGGATGGGCCGGCGTTGTCCGCAGGCTTGGGAGATGTCCCAGCTGTGGACGGCGATCTCGAGGGCGCCGACGCTTGCCGTGACGCCGGCCGGGAGTGGGCAGTCCTCGATGGTGATGAGCCGGGCTGGTGGGCCCGGGGCGGTCCAGGCCTCGAGAAGCCGGCGCGCGCGTGCGTGGAACGTCAGGACCGGGTCGGTCGAAGGATCGTCGTCCGGCGTGGCGTGTAGGCCGATACGACCTGTGGCGGCGCCTTGCTGGAGCGCGGTGAGGGACTCGTTCGCGTGCCGGAGCAGTGTCCGCAGATCCCAGTCCTCGCAGGGCGTCGGTCGCGACAGGAGGTCGGGTGTCGCGGCCGGGATGACGTCCAGGGCGTAGGTGATCGCTCGGTGCAGCAGCCCGAGCGAACCGCTCATCGTGACGCCCGCGCCGCGAGCTCGGC